>OOBZ01001113.1_pt1 | contig 18642 bp, 14 predicted proteins | sample 1671601 | NCBI WGS metagenome assembly OOBZ01 (sample SAMN06348173, study PRJEB24527) | human gut metagenome | biome: human gut; feature: ankylosing spondylitis patient; material: feces | host: Homo sapiens | place: China | collected 2015-10
AACTTGACGCCCAGCGCCTTGCGCAGCGAGGCCACGCGGTAGAAGAAGTTAGACAGCTCGCCCTCGACGAAGACCGGGACAATCTGCCGCTGCGAGGCGTAGGCCTTCTTCAGGAAGTTGACCTTCCACGGCAGGTCGGTCACCTCGCCCCCGATGCGGCGCGAACACAACCCGGCGGGAAAGGTCAGAATCGGGCGGTCGCCGAAGAGCTCCTCCTCGAACCGCCGGGCATAGGCGGCGCTCTGCGCCCCGTGCTTGTTGACCGGAATCCAGAGCGGACGCAGCGGCTCGAGGTGCATGAGCAGGTCGTTGACCACCACGCGCGCATCGCCGAAGCGGCCGATGAGCTCGTCGGCCAGCATCATGCCGTCCATCCCGCCGAAGGGATGGTTCGAGACGAAGAGGTAGCGGCCCGCGGGGTCGAGCTCCCCGAGCCCCTCCGAAGAGTAGGTGACGCCCCACGTCCGGAAGCAGGCGCGGATGAACTCCTGCGGCGGGAGGTCCCAGAAGGTGCGCAGGATGTAGTTGATGTCCTCCTCGTGGATGGTACGGCGCAACCAGCGCACGACGAAGCCGGGAAGGCGGCGGGCAAGACCCGGCGCTTTTTCCGCAAGCACGCGGGCTATGTCGATTTCGGGCATTTCGGTCTCTGTTTTCGGTGCTTCACGCCCCGTACCGGACGCCGACGATGCAAAAGCCGGAGGCAGGAGGCGCCCCTCTCCGCCTGCAGGACAACGGCATGCGCGGCCCGACGCTCCGCTGCCGGAAGCGGGCCCGCAGGGATTCCCGGCGGGAGGGGAAAATTATATCCGCAAAGATAAACATTCTTCGGGAAAAAGTCGCTAACTTTACGCCCAAATCGACTTTGCTGAAATGGCTGCTCCGGAATACCACGTACCCGTACTGCTCGAAGAGTCCGTCGGGCTGCTCGACATCGACCCTCGAGGCACCTATGCCGACCTGACCTTCGGCGGCGGAGGCCACTCGCGCCGCATCCTCGCCGCACTGGGGCCCGAAGGGCGTCTCTACGCCTTCGACCAGGACAGCGACACGCGCGCCAACTGCCCCGACGACGCCCGTTTCCACTACGTCGAGAGCAACTTCCGCTTCCTGCGCGGGGCGCTGCGGCTGCGCGGCGTCGGGCAGGTCGACGGCATTCTGGCCGACCTCGGGGTCTCGTCGCACCACTTCGACGCCCTCGAACGGGGCTTCTCGTTCCGCGGCGAGGCGCCGCTCGACATGCGGATGAACCAGCGCGGCCGTCTGACGGCCGCCGACGTGGTCAACGGCTACACCAACGCCGAACTGACGCGCGTGCTGCGCGACTGGGGCGAGCTGGAGACCCCCTGGAAAATCGCCAACTGCATCGAACGGGCCCGCACCGCGGAGCCAGTCCGCACCACCGCGCAGCTGGTCGAGGCCGTACGCCCCTGCACCCCCCGCAAGGAGGAGGCGAAGTTCCTCACCAAGCTCTTCCAGGCGCTCCGCATCGAGGTCAACGGCGAGATGGAGGCGCTCAAGATGGCGCTCGAGCAGAGCCTCAAGGTGCTGCGCCCGGGCGGGCGGCTGGTGGTCATCTCCTACCACTCGCTCGAGGACCGGCTGGTGAAGAACTTCATGCGCAGCGGCAATTTCGAGGGGCGCATCGAGAAGGACTTCTTCGGACGGAGCCAGACCCCCTTCGAGACGCTCACGCGCAAGGCGGTGGTCCCCTCCGGGGAGGAGCTGGAGCGCAACCCCCGGTCGCGTTCGGCCCGGCTGCGGGCGGCCGTCAAGCGCGAAACGCCCGCCGGCGAGGCCGACACCCCGCGGAAACGGTAGGCAAGAGAAAAACGACAAACCGACAACCGGAAAACAACCCGACACGATGCAGGACCACGAATTCGACCCCATAACCCCCGAAGAGCTCGCCGAACGCGAGCGCGAGGCGGAGCTTGCCCGCAAGATTCGCCGGGAGGTGGTGCGCATCCAGCGGGGCGAAGCCGACGACGAACTGCGCGAGGATGCCGAGCGCGAAGAGGCCGAACGCCGCGAACGCGAGGAGGCCGAAGAGCGCGAGCGCAAGCGGGCCTCGAGCACCTTCCGCCAGCTCATATCGGGCACCATCCTCCTGCGCAAGGAGGCCTCGGAGGCCTATCCCTACCTGCTCTGCATCGCGGGGATGTTCTTCCTGAGCATCGTGGTGATGTTCTGGTCGCTCCACCTCGACCGCCGCTACTCGCGCCTGGAGCGCGAGGTGCAGATGCTGCGCGAACGTTCGGTGCGCCTGCAGCAGCAGCGCTACCGCGTGACGACCCATTCGGCCGTGGCCGAGGAGCTCCGCGCCCGCGGCATCGAACTCTACGACCCCGTCGTTCCGGGGGAAATCATCGAATAGCCGGCCATGAAGAAAGAGACACACTCCCCCATCAAGAAGGACATCCTGCTGCGGGTCCGGCTGCTCTACGCATGCTTCATCATCGTGGCGGCCGTCGTGCTGCTGCGCCTTGTCTGGGTGCAGCTCTTCAGCCGCGAGGTGGCCTACAACGCCGACCGGCTCGCCAGCCGCATCTTCACCGAAGAGGTCATCCCCGCCCAGCGGGGCAGCATCCTCGCCCGCAACGGCGAGCCGCTGGCCACCTCGATTTTCCGCTACCAGGCCGCATTCGACTTCGGCAGCCCGGGCCTCGACTCGCTGAAGACCTTCCACGAACAGAGCGACTCGCTGGCCAAGCTGCTCGCCGCTTTCTTCCGCGACAAGCCCGCCTCGGAGTACCGCCGCTTCTTCCGCGCCGAACATGCGAAACGATACCGGCTCGTCAATGGCCGCGACACCACCTACCACCGCTCCGAGGGCTTCCTGGGGCGCCTCATCGACCGGCTGCGGGGCGAGGAGTTCATCACGCGCCGCATCTACGACACGCTGCGCGACCACACCCCCGTCAACATCTTCCCGCGCGAGGTCGACCGCGCCGAGTGGGAGACGCTGCGCCGCTACCCGCTGCTCAACTGGAACATGGGCATGGTCTACAACCTGGTCGAGCGCGACGAGCGCATCTATCCCCAGGGCGAGCTGGCCCGCCGTACGGTCGGCCTGACGGGCGACCGAGGCAACTACGGCATCGAGGACGCCTACCGCGAGGAGCTGGCCGGACGCCCCGGAAAGGCCGTGCGGCAGCGCATCGCCCGCGGCTTCTACGGCCGCGTGGCCGGCAAGGGCAACGAGGAGCCGCTCGACGGCGCCGACGTGGTGACCACGCTCGACCTCGACCTGCAGGACGTGGCCGACAAGGCGCTGCGCCGGCAGCTCGAGGCGCAGAACGCCATCTGGGGGACGACCATCGTCATGGAGACCCGCACGGGCGAGATTCTGGCCATGGCCAACCTCGGCCGCACGGGAAGCGAGGGGAGCTTCGCCGAGCGCGAGAACTACGCCCTGGGACGCAGCATGGAGCCCGGCTCGACCTTCAAGCTCGCCTCGATGCTGCTGCTGCTCGACGACGCCGGCATGTCGCCCGACACGGAGTACGACACCCACAACGGCGACCCCGTGACGGTGGGCCCGGCCCGCAACATCCGCGACTCGCACCGGGGCGACCACGTCATCGACTTCCGCCGTGCGGTGGCCTCGTCGTCGAACGTCTACTTCGCCAAGGCCATCTGGGAGCGCTACGGCGCCACGGGCAAGAAGATGGACTACAGCAACTTCCTCCACGAACAGCTCCACCTGGGGCAGACCGTCGGGCTGGAGCGGCTGGGCGAACGCAAGCCCTCCATCACGCGCGACTGGAAGGTGCCCGACCCGGGCGTGATGCTCGTCAAGATGAGCTACGGCTACCGCGTGCGGCTGGCACCCATCCAGATGCTCACCTTCTACAACGCCATCGCCAACGGCGGCAAGATGATTTCGCCGGTGCTCGTGCGCGAGCTGCGGCGGGGCGACGAGGTGGTGCGCCGCTTCGGAAGCGAGACCATCGAGAGCCGCATCTGCTCGCACGGGACGCTGCGCGAGGTGACGCGCGACCTCGAGGAGGTCTGCCGCACGGGTACGGCCAGCCTCTATTTCCGCGACTCGACGCGCTACCGCGTGGCCGCCAAGACCGGCACGGCGCAGATTACCGACAGCCGCATGGGGGGACGCTACTACCTGGGCTCGATGATTGCCTTCTTCCCCTCGGACGACCCCCGATATACGGTGCTGACCACTATCGAGACCCGCGCCCAGCCGGGCAAGGCCTACTACGGCGGACCGCTGGCCGGTCCGGTCGTCAAGCGGATGGTCGACTACATCTCGAACCGCGAGCAGGAGTGGCACGGCCGCGTGGAGCAGAGCGGCGAACGGCACTATCCCGAGCATATCAAGGGGGGCAGCATCGAGCAGATGCGCGAGGTGGCCGGCGAACTGGCGCGCAACGTCCGCAGCGAGAGCCGCCGCGGCTGGGGCCGTGCGACGGTCGACAGCACGGCGCGCGTGACCATCGAGACGCTCTCCGAGAAGCGCAACGCCATGCCCGACGTACGGGGCATGGGGCTCAAGGATGCGCTCTTCGTGCTCGAGTCGCACGGGCTGCGCGTCGCCTTCACGGGCGAGGGTTCGGTCCGCCGGCAGAGCATCCCGCCGGGGGCTCCCGTCTCGCCGGGAGCGACGGTCTCCATCACGCTCCGGTAGCGGCCGAAAGCGAAATTCCCCGGACGGCGGGATGACGCAGGGCCGAGAATGACGCAGGGCGGCGGGATGATTCGGAGTCCCGGGATGATTCAGAGTCCCGGGATGATTCAGGGCCGCAGGGCGGCGGGAGAAGGACCCGCAGGGCGGAAGAGACCCGCAGGGCGGAAGAGACCCGCCGAGAACAAGGATTTGTCAGAAAACAACAGAGATACGCAATGAAACGTTTGGAAGAACTTTTGCACGACATAGCCGTCGAGGAGCTGGCAGGGCCCCGCGACGCCGCAATCGAGGCACTCGTCTTCGACTCGCGTGCCGTCGGGCAGGGCAGCTGCTTCTTCGCCATCCCCGGCACGCAGTGCGACGGGCACGACTTCATCGCCGCGGCACTCGCCGCCGGCGCCTCGGCCGTCGTCTGCGAGCGCATGCCCGCCGAGCGGCCCGAAGGGGTCGCCTTCGTACGCGTGAAGGACGCCCACGGCGCACTGGCCGATGCGGCGGCGGCCTTCTACGGCCACCCGAGCCGCTCGCTGAAGCTCGTCGGCGTGACGGGCACCAACGGCAAGACCACCACCGCCACGCTGCTCTACGACCTGGTGCGGGCGCTCGGCTACCGCGCCGGACTCATCTCGACAGTGGTCTACCGCATCGACGAGGAGTGCATCGAATCGACCCACACCACCCCCGACCCCGTGCGGCTCAACGCCATGCTGCGCCGCATGGTCGACGCCGGCTGCGACTACTGCTTCATGGAGTGCTCGTCGCACGCCATCGTCCAGGAGCGGACGCGCGGGCTCGACTTCGCCGGAGGACTCTTCACCAACATCACCCACGACCACCTCGACTACCACAAGACCTTCGCCGAGTACATCCGCGCCAAGAAGCTCTTCTTCGACCGGCTGCCGCGCGGCTCCTTCGCGCTGACCAACGCCGACGACCGCAACGGCGCGGTGATGCTCCAGAACACCGCCGCCCGGAAGTTCTCCTACTCGCTGCGCTCGATGGCCGACTTCCGGGCCAAAATCCTCGAGCAGCACCCCGACGGCATGCTGCTGCGCATCGACGGCAGCGAGGTGTGGGTCGGGTTCCTCGGGCGCTTCAACGCCAGCAACCTGCTGGCCGTCTACGGCACGGCGCGCCTGCTGGGATTCGACCGCGAGGAGGTGCTGCGCGCGATGAGCGCCCTGCACCCCGTGAGCGGCCGGCTGGAGTTCATCCGCGCCGCCAACGGCACCACCGCCGTGGTGGACTACGCCCACACGCCCGACGCTCTGGAGAACGTGCTCCAGACGCTCGGCGAGGTGCGCCGCCCCGCACAGCAGCTCATCGTCGTCTGCGGCTGCGGCGGCGACCGCGACCGCACGAAGCGGCCCGAGATGGCGCAGATTGCCGTCAAGTACGCCTCGACGGCCATCTTCACCTCGGACAACCCGCGCCACGAATCGCCCGAGGCGATTCTCGACGAGATGGTCGCCGGCCTGCAGCCCGGCGACCGATACCTGCGCATCACCGACCGCGCCGAGGCCATCCGCACGGCCGTGATGCTCGCCGCTCCGGGCGACCTGCTGCTCGTGGCCGGCAAGGGACACGAGACCTACCAGATTGTGGGCGACGAGCGCCACCACTTCGACGACCGCGAGGAGCTGCGCCGCAACTTCGCGGCGCTCGCCGCTCCGGCAAGGTAGCCCCCGCCACGCGGAGCGCCCGACCTCCGGCCTTCGGCCGCCGAAGACCGTGCGCGGCCCCCGGAGCCCCGCCCGCAGCAAAATACGAAAAACAGAGAACAACGACACACGACAAGAGAAACGACCATCCATGCTTTACCATCTTTTCCAATACCTCGACCATGCGTACGACTTCCCGGGCTCGGGCATGTTCCAGTACCTCTCGTTCCGGGCGGCGGCAGCCATCATCCTCGCGCTGCTCATCGTCATCATCTTCGGACGCCGCATCATCGACTTCCTGCGCCGCAAGCAAATCGGCGAGGATATCCGCGACCTGGGACTCGAAGGACAGCTCCAGAAGCGCGGCACCCCGACCATGGGCGGAGTCATCATCCTGCTGGCCATCCTGGTCCCCACGCTGCTGGTGGGCAAACTCGACAACATCTACATCCGGCTGATGCTCGTCTCGACGCTCTGGCTGGGCTTCATCGGCGGCCTGGACGACTACATCAAGGTCTTCCGCCACAACAAGGAGGGGCTCAAGGGACGCTTCAAGATTGTGGGACAGGTCGGCCTGGGCATCATCGTCGGCACGACGATGTGGCTCTCGCAGGATATCGTCGTGCGCGAGAAGGTCGTGCAGCCCGTCGACACGCTCATCGTCGAGCAGGACGGCACCGTGGTGCAGGATGTCCGCCACAACGTGGTGCTCAGCTCCGAAAGCAGCAAGACCACCAAGACCACCATCCCCTTCATCAAGAACAACGAGCTCGACTACGCCTGGCTCACCGGAGGCAACGAGACGGCCGCCTGGCTGCTCTACGTCTTCGTGGCCATCTTCGTCATCACGGCCGTATCGAACGGCGCCAACCTCACCGACGGTCTCGACGGCCTGGCCACGGGCGTCTCGGCGCCGATTGTCGCCGTGCTGGGCGTGCTGGCCTACCTTTCGGGCCATATCGTCTATGCCGACTACCTCAACATCATGTACATCCCCGGCGCCGGCGAGCTGACGGTCTTCGCCGCCGCCTTCCTCGGAGCGCTCATCGGCTTCCTCTGGTACAACTCCTTCCCGGCGCAGATTTTCATGGGCGACACCGGCTCGCTCTCCATCGGAGGCATCATCGCCGTCTTCGCCCTCTGCATCCGCAAGGAGCTGCTGCTGCCGCTGCTCTGCGGCGTCTTCCTGGTCGAGAGCCTCTCGGTAATGCTCCAGGTATCCTACTTCAAGTACACCAAGCGCCGCTACGGCGAGGGGCGCCGCATCCTGCTCATGTCGCCGCTGCACCACCACTACCAGAAGAAGGAGATTTTCGAGACGAAGATTGTCGTCCGCTTCTGGATTATCTCGCTGCTGCTGGCGGCCATCACGCTCGTGACGCTCAAAATCCGATAATCCCCTCAAAAAAAAGACCCATGCAAAAATTATTCATCCTCCTCTCCCTGCTGCTTGCCGCCTCGTGCGGCGATGACGGACGTGCGCCCCGCATCGCGGCGGCGCTCGGGGATGCCGAACTCGACGGCGTCGAATACGCTCCGCTGCACGGCTCCCTCCGCCCCGGAGGCTACATGCAGGCGGTGCCCGTCGAGGCCGGATACGACATCCCCGACGACGGGGTGAATGTCGTGCGGCTGCTCTTCACCTCGGCCGAAGGCTACACCGAGGAGTGGTCGCTGCTGCTCTTCCCGGGCGAACGGCTCCGCATCGGAGGCCTGCTCCACGACGACGAGGGCAACGCCGAACTGGAAATCCGCGGCAGCGAACTCTACGAGGCGATGGAGCGCGAGAATGCGCCCTTCGGTCCGCAAATCCGCCGTCTGACCACCCTCAACCGGATTGTCGAGGCGGGCGGACAGCTCGACGAGCAGCAGCAGCTCGAGCTCGACTCGCTGACGGCCTGGAACCACGCCTACCGCATCGAACGCATCCGCAACCACCCCGAATCGCCCGCAACGGCCGCCTATCTCTACGAAATGGCCCTCGAGACGGGATGCGACTCGCTCTTCCGCTCGCTCTGGACCGGACTTCCCGCCGGGGTATCCGAAGGCAGATACAAACCCCTCTTCGACCTGATGCGTCCCGCCGAGGCCGGGGAGACAACCACGAAAAACACCACGTTATGAAGAAAATAGTCGTTCTGGGCGGCGGAATCAGCGGTTACGGCTCCGCCATCCTCGCCCGCAAGAAGGGTTTCGACGTACTGCTCTCCGACTCGGGGCGAATCGCCGACCGCTACAAAGCCAAACTCGACCAGTGGGAGGTCCCCTACGAGGAGGGGGGCCACACCGAGGAGCGCATCCTCGCCGCCACGGAGGTCATCAAGTCGCCGGGCATCCCCGAATCGGCCCCCATCGTGCGCAAAATCCGCGAGGCGGGCATCCCCGTCATCTCGGAAATCGAATTCGCCGGCCGCTACATCGGCCGCGCGCGCTGCATCTGCATCACCGGCTCGAACGGCAAGACGACCACCACGTCGCTCATCTACAAAATCATGCGCGACGCCGGGATGAACGTCGCCCTGGGAGGCAACATCGGCGAGAGCTTCGCCTACTCGGTGGCCACGGGCAGCTACGACTGGTATGTGCTCGAACTGAGCTCGTTCCAGCTCGACGGCATGTACCGCTTCAGGGCCCACATCGGCGTGCTGACGAACATCACGCCCGACCACCTGGACCGCTACGACCACTGCTTCCAGAACTACGTCGACGCCAAGATGCGCATCACGCAGAACATGACCTCGCGCGACTGGTTCATCTACTCGGGCGACGACGAGACCATCTGGGCGCAGCTGCCCCGCTACGACCTGCGCATGCGCCAGCTCCCCTTCGCGGCCCGCAACGCCGTGGCCAGCGGCGCCGGCGACGCCTTCCTGCTCGACGGCCGCTTCACCGCCACGGCGGGCAAGGCTTCGGTCGAAATCGACACCGACCGGATGCAAATCAAGGGGCTCCACAACGCCTACAACGCCATGGCTGCGGCGCTGGCGACGCTCGCCGCCGGCGTCGACCCCGAGCAGGTGAGTCGCTCCATCTACGACTTCGCCCCCGTCGAGCACCGCCTCGAACCGGTGGCCGAGCGCGGCGGCGTACTCTGGCTCAACGACTCGAAGGCGACCAACGTCGACTCGGTGTGGTACGCCCTCGAGGGGATGAAGCGCCCGGTGGTCTGGATTGCCGGCGGCACGGACAAGGGCAACGACTACACGCCCCTCAAGGAGTTTGCCCGCGAGAAGGTCCACACGCTGGTCTGCATGGGGCTCGACAACGCCAAACTGCTGCGCGAATTCGAAGGGGTGGTGCCCCGCATCGTCTCGACCGACTCGCTCGATGCGGCGATGCGCGCCGCACGCGAGGCGGCACGTCCGGGCGACGTGGTGCTCCTCTCGCCGGCATGCGCCAGCTTCGACCTCTTCAAGAACTACGAAAACCGCGGCGAACTCTTCAAGGAGTGGGTGCTGAAGAACGCCTGAGGATGAACCGCACAACGGCAACCGAACGATGGAACGCGAAGCGATGAACTACGACGACGGAGTGCGTCCCGGCACCTGCGGGACGAGCGGCGCGGCGGACGGCGCGGCTGAGGAGACCCGCAGCCGTACGCGCAGGAGCGCCACGACGCGGCGGAGCGGCGATGCCGGGCCCGACGCCGGGGAGCAGAGCGCCTCGTCGCCCTTCATCGAGCGGCTCAAGAGGCTCTTCAACGGCGACCGCGTGCTCTGGATTATCATTGCGGCACTGGCGGTGATTTCGATTCTCGTGGTCTACTCGTCGACGGCCAAGATGGCCTACGACGCCCACACCGAGCGCACGACCTACCACTTCCTGCGCCAGCAGGTCATGGTGCTCATCCTGAGTCTGGGTGTGATGATTGCCGTGCAGAAAATCAACTGCCGCGTCTACCGCACGCTGGCCCAGCCGGCCTACATCGCCAGCGTGCTGCTCACGCTGCTGGCCTACTTCATCGGACGCACGACCAACGGCGCCGCGCGCTGGATTCCGCTCGGATTCTTCGACCTGCAGCCCTCCGAGGCGCTGAAGGTCGCCACGGTGCTCTTCCTGGCCCGCCAGCTGGGAAGCCGCCAGAGCCGCATCGACAAAATCCGCATCGTCCCCTCGCTCAAGTTCTGGACCTGGCGCCGCTCGCGCGAGCAGCGGCGCATCTGGCGCGAAGGGACGTGGCCCATCCTGATGCCGGTAGCCGTCTCGGCCGTGGTCATCTTCCCGGCCCACACCTCGTCGGCCGTGCTGGTCTGCATGGCCTCGTGGGTGATGATGCTCATCGGGCGGGTCAACATCCGCGAGCTCATGAAACTCGTCGGACTGGGTGCCGCGGCCATACTGCTGGTCTGGATGCTCAACCTCGGACGAAGCGAGACGGCCGAAGGACGTGTCGGCACGTGGCTCCACCTCTGGACCACGTCGCAGACCGACAAGCCCATCGAGCACCTGAGCGACACCGAGCGTTCGATGATTGCCATCCACAACGGCGGCCTGCTGGGCGAAGGGGCCGGGCAGAGCGCCATGCGCGTGGAGATGATTCACCCCGAGAGCGACTACGCCTACGCCTTCTTCGTCGAGGAGTACGGCATCGTGCTGGCCGTGGTGCTGCTGATGCTCTACCTGTGGATTTTCTTCCGCGCCATCGAAATCTTCCGCCGCTGCGGCACCGCCTTCCCGGGACTGCTGGTGCTGGGACTGGCGCTGCTCATCACCTGTCAGGCGCTGTTGCACGTGATGGTGACCGTCAACCTGATTCCCGAGACGGGGCAGACGCTGCCGCTCATCTCGCGCGGCGGTTCGTCGGTGCTCTTCACCACCATCGCGCTGGGAATGATACTGAGCGTCAGCCGCCAGAACGACGAGCAGTCGCACGACCGGCCGCGCAGCGAGACCATCTACGAAAAATAACCGCCCGCCGGCATCTGCGGCGGTCCGCCGCGACGCCCCACGGCGTCGCCCCTCGGCGAACCCACGGCACTGCGGCCCGGCGACAAAAAACGAAAAGAAGACATGGTGGACATCCGACTCGACAAATATCTGTGGGCCGTGCGGGTCTTCAAGACCCGGAGCGATGCGGCCGACGCCATCCGCAACAACAAGGTGACGGTCAACGGCTCCTATGCCAAGCCGTCGCGCGAGGTGAAAATCGGCGACCTGGTCGCCGTACGCAAGCAGCAGGTGACCTATTCGTACAAGGTGCTCGACCTGGTGTCGAGCCGCCAGCCGGCCAAGAACGTGCCGCTCTACTGCCTCGACGTCACGCCGCAGGAGGAGCGCGACAAGCTCAACATCCCGCGCGAGACAATCTTCGTCTTCCGCGAGCGCGGCACGGGACGCCCCACCAAGAAGGAGCGCCGCGAGCTCGACACGCTGATGGACGAAATCTACTACGACGACGAGGAGTAGTCCGCCGCCGCGGGCGGAAAAATGTGCCGCAGGCGGAAAACACTGCGGCCGGGAAGCTCCGCGGGCGGAAAAAAGAGCCGCGGGCGGCTAAACGCCCGAGAGGAAGGGGGCTGGCACAGCCTCTGCCGCCGCGGGCGGAAAAATGTGCCGCAGGCGGGAAGCACCGCGGGCCGTTAAACGTCCAAGAGAGGGGGGGGGCGGGCACAGCCTCCGCCGCCGCGACCTGCCGCCGCAACCCGCCGGGTATGAAAAAGCCTCTGCCGCTTTGCTGCGGCAGAGGCTTTTTCATACCCGGAAGGGGACCGTGAGAAGAGGAACGTCGGGCGGTCATCGGACGGCAGGCCCTCCCTGCAGCGCTGCCTACCGACGGAGCAGACGGCTCCGGAGAGCACCCGACGCGGAGGCGTCGGCCGCCGGCGTACGGAGCACCTTCTTGCAGAGCGTCGAGGTCGCCTTGAACTCCGCGTCGCTCAGGCCGTAGGCATAGACGATGTAGTCGGTATCGGGGTCGAGCGGCATGTAGCGCGTCATGGTGAAGCTCTCGTAGAGGAGCATCATCGAGTAATAGTCGGCATAGTCGTTCCAGAGCTTCTCCATGTCACGGGCCAGAATCTCCTCGTCGCTCAGACCGGCGAAGTCGGAGAGCTTGGCCAGCTCGCAACGGTAGGGAGTAGCCTCGGCCGTGGGGATAAACTTGATTTGCGCATGCTCGATGCCCCACTCGACCACCTCGATGCGGATGGGGTCCTCGCCGCCCTCCTGGTCCTTCATCATGAAGGGTTCGGTGGTGAACAGCCGGGTTGTCGCCGCGGCGCGCAGGCCGTGCTGGCCGACGCCGAAGGCGAAGCCCACGTACTCGGTATTGGGCTCGAATTCGGCATAGGAGAGCGTATAGACGCCCCGATGGCACTGCTCGGCCACCACCGTGGCGTAGTCCGAGCTGGAGATGTGCTCGTTCAGGTCGTCGATGCAGGCGGCAATGACCGCATCCTCGCCCATCACGTCGAGGTTCTCACGCAGCACGAAGAGGCAGAAATAGTCCTCGCCGTCGGTCGACGGCGTCACCTTCAAACGTGCGCTTACGTCCGTCAGGTCGGTCACCTCGAGGGTGAAGGTCATCGTCGAAGGCTTCACCGTGGGCTCCTTGGCGGTGCGGAACGTCGTGCTGACCAGCCCGGTGGTCGCATTGCCCGAATAGTCGAGTCCGAAGACATATTCGACATACTCCGTATCGCCCGCCAGCTCCTCGGCCGTCACGAAGGTCTGGGTCCCCGAGATGAGGAGCCCCATCGCCTGGCAGAACTCCCCGAAATTCATGCCGTTGGTCTCGGCCGTCTGGGCTATCTGGGCTATCTGGGCCTCGATGAGCTTCTCCTCCGAGGGGAAGGCGTCGAATTCGGTGCGGGGCAGGACGTTGCAGAAATAGGTCATCGAGGGGTCGGCCGGCGTAACGGTCACCTCGGCGCTGTAGAAGGTCACCTCACCGAGCGTGATGACGAAGGGAGGCACGGGCTGCTCGCCCGTCGTGGCGGTCGCCGAAGCCCAGTCGGAGTCGCTCCAGCGGCCGAGGTCGCCCGAAACGGCCTTGACCTTGAAGCTGTATTGCGTCGAGGGGGTCAGCCCGTCGAAACGGACCGAAGTCCCGTTGGTATAGACCTCGTCGCCTTCGTTGAACCGATAGGCATAGCATTTGGCATCGGGAACGGCCTCCCACATGAAGGTGAGCGAGGCCTCGTCGCCCTCGGAGACGAGCGATGCGGGGACGGGCAGCGGAAGAATCTGGTCCGGCGAGTCGGTGTCGCTGCCGCATGCCGACAACAGCGCGATGAGCGCGGTCAGCAGGAGATGGAAACGGAATTTTTTCATAAAAGGTATAATTAGTTTAAGGGTGTTTTGGGGATGGGTTTTACAAAGATAGACGTTGTTTCGAGAAAAACAAGCATTCGGAGCGCTCGCAATCACTATTTTATATCGCCACCCGCCCGGCCTGCGCCGGAGGCCGCTCCAGCCACGGTCTCCGGCGGCACGGCGGTGTGCCGCCGGATTTCGCAACCGCCCGGCAGCCGAACACTCAGCCGAAGGCGGCGTCCCGCGCCGTACAACCGCCCGGCAGCCGTTCCCGCCATCGCTCGCCGGAGGCCGCTCCCGCAGCGGGTGGAAAAGGCGCCGCAGGCGGCGCACAAACCGAAGCGGCGGTCCCTCTGCCGAGGGGCCGCCGCTTCGCACGCCGGAGGCATCCGTCGCCGGATGCGCGCTTACTTCTTGTTATAGGTGTTCATCGTGAGGGCCACGCCCACCGAAACGAACGAACGGATGGCATCGCCGAAGAGCTTCAGCCGCTCGGGCATCGCCTCGCGCTCCTCGGCCGTCCACTCGCCCAGCACGTAGTCGACCTGGTGGCCGCGCGGGAAGTCGCCCCCCACGCCGAAGCGCATGCGGGCATACTCCTCCGTGCCGAGCAGCTCGGCGATGTTCTTCAGGCCGTTGTGGCCACCGGCACTCCCCTTCGGACGCATGCGCAGCGTACCGAACGGCAGCGCGATGTCGTCCGAGACGACCAGCAGGTTCTCGAGCGGAATCTTCTCGGCATCGAGCCAGTAGCGCACCGCCTTGCCCGAGAGGTTCATGTAGGTCGAGGGCTTGAGCAGCAGCACCGTCCGCCCGCGCACCTTCATCTCGGCCACGGCACCGTAACGGGCCGTCGTAAAAACAGCGTTGGACGCCTCTGCGAGCGCGTCCAACACTTTGAAACCGATGTTGTGGCGGGTCTCGGCGTACTCGGCGCCGATGTTCCCCAGCCCAACAATGAGGTATTTCATACTCCGTCAGGATTAGGCCTGAGCAGCGGCACCGCGCGATGCACGCGTTACGCGTACGGCGCAGACGGCCGTCGTAGCCGGCGTCACGAACTTCAGGTTCTCGAACTTGAGGTCGCCGACGAAAATCGTCTTGCCGACACCCAGGTTCGTCACGTCTACCACGATTTCGTCGGGCAGGTTCTCAACCAGGGCGCTCACGGTGAGCTTGCGGGCCGACAGAGTCAGCTTGCCGCCGACCTTCACACCCTCGGCGTTACCCGACAGACGGACGGGAATGGCAATCGATACGGGCTTGCCGTCGGCGATGCGGAAGAAGTCGAGGTGGAGAATCTCCTCGCGTACGGGATGGAACTGGGCTTCACGCAGTACGGCAAGTTCCTTCTTGTCGCCGAAATCGAGCTCGACAATGTAGGAGTTCGGAGTGTAAATCAGAACTTTTACCTCGCGGGGGTCAACCGAGAAGGTGACCGTCTCGCCGTTGCCGCACAGTACGCAGGGAACCATGCCCTCGCGACGTACCGACTTGGCTGCCTTCTTGCCGTACTCTTCACGCTTTACGGCCTTTACGGAAATGGTTTTCATAGCTAATGTTTTGTTTTTTAAAGTGTTACCTTGGGCGGTTCTCAGTGCGGCGACCGGCGTCGCACCCCACTACCGCTTGCATTGGGCCACAAAGATACGAAAAATCCGGGAAATCAACACTTTTCGGCGATTTTTATCGCTTTGCGGGTGAAACCGTCCCGGCGGGAGTTGTCTTGCCACCCCTGGAGGCGACAGCCCCGGCAGCCGTTTTGCGCGTTCGGGCGGCGGTTGCCTTGGCCGGCGCTCCGGCGGCCGCTTCGCGGGCCTCGGCGCGGCGGTCGGCGACTGCCTTGCGGCACCAGGGGGCGATGCCGCACGCGTCGCAGCGGGGCGAGCGGGCCGTGCAGACGTAGCGCCCGTGGAGAATCAGCCAGTGGTGGGCGATGGGGAGCAGGTGCGAGGGGATGTTCCGCTCGAGCGTCCGCTCGGTCTGCAGCGGCGTCTTCGAGCCGGTCGTCAGCCCGATGCGCTCCGAGACGCGGAAGACGTGCGTGTCGACGGGCATCACCTCGCGCTGCCAGAGCACCGCGCCCAGCACGTTGGCCGTCTTGCGCCCCACGCCCGGCAGCCGCTGCATCGCCTCGAGGTCGGTGGGCACCTCGCCGCCGAACTCCGCACAGAGCATGCGGGCCATGCCGGCGAGGTTCTTCGCCTTGTTGTTGGGGTAGGAGATGCTCCGGATGTAGGGAAAAATCTCCTCGGCCGTGGCGGCGGCCATCGCCTCGGGCGTCGGGAAGGCGGCGAAGAGGGCCGGCGTGGTCATGTTGACCCGCTTGTCGGTGCACTGCGCCGAGAGAATCACCGCAACGAGCAGCTGGAAGGGGTTTTCGTAGCGAAGTTCGCTCTCGGCCACGGGCATGTGTTCCGAGAACCAGGCGATTACGCCGTCGTAACGTTGGCGGAGGGTCATTGTCGGGAAGTTTTTTTGAGTTGCGTGTCCGCCGGGAGCGGCCGGGCCGAAGCCCGCCGGACACGGGAGTTGCTATCGGTTTTCGGAGGAGTTGCGGCGCAGGAGGACCTTCTTGAGCAGCAGTCCGTAGCCCGCGGGGCGGAGGGCCAGCCGCGGCGTGCGGCGCACGTCGCGCCACCAGCGGGCCAGGTACTCGCTCACGGGGCCGTGGTAGGAGAGCACCCAGAGCGCCACGTCGCTGCGCCGGCAGAGGAGCCGGTAGCGGTGGCGCCCCGTGCCGTAGCGGGCATCGAACCAGAGGCTCGTATCCATGAGCGAGTCGCAGAAGGCGATGCGCTTGCGGTAGAGGCCGCTCTGGCTCACGCTTTGGGGCAGCATGCGGTGGACGGCCGTCTCGGCGTCGAGCCATGCGATGCGCGACTCGGCGGCGAACCAGAGCCACATCGGGGCGTCGTCGGTGAGCCATTCGGGGTGCTCCTCGGGGCGCACCTCGGCGTAGTAGCGCAGGATGAGGTCGCGCCGGGCGACGGCCGTGCAGTTCTCGACCGTGTTGTTGAAGAGCAGGCGGTCGAAGTCGGTGAACATCGCATCGGGATAGTGGCGCTCGCTGCCCGTCTCCTCGAAGAGGCGCAGCGAACGCGTATAGCAGAGTCCGAGCGAGGGGTCGGCCTCGAGCATCGCCACCTGCCGCTCGAGCTTGTCGGGGTCGCACCACCAGTCGTCACCGTCGCAGATGGCGACGTAGCGGCCGCGGCACGCCTCGATGGTGCGGCGGTAGTTGGCCCGCATGCCGACGTTGTGCTCCGAGGTCACCAGGCGGATGCGGTCGGGATAGCGCTCGGCATAGGAGCGGCAGATGTCGGGCGTCGAATCACTGCTGCAGTCCTCGCCCAGAAGCAGTTCGACGGCGAAGGAGGTACGTTGCGCAAGCACGCTCTCGATGGCCCGGGCGATGTAGGGGGCGTGGTTGTAGGTGGTCATGCAGACCGAAACGAGCGGAGTGGTATTCATCTTCTCGGTAAATTGCTTTCGTTTTCAGCTCCGGACGGCCCGGCAGCCCCGACGCGGGGACGGTCCGGCCTCCGGACGCGGGACTCAGAGCCGCCTGAGCTTGGCGAAGCGGAGCAGCAGCGTACGCCGCCCCTCGGTCTCGAATTCGACCACCAGCCGTGCATCGGGGCCCGAGGTATCGACCTCGCGGACCACGCCGCGGCCGAACTTGGCATGCTCGACGCGCTCCCCCACCGCATAGTCGCATGAAGCGGCGCTTCCCGCCCCCGGAGTCGGCGCCGAGGGCGACGGCACGGAGCCCGGAGCCGCCGAGGCTCCTCCGCCGGCGGGACGCACACCCAGACGGCGCATCCCCTCGGTCGAGGGGCGTGGCGAGGCAGAGCGCACCAGTTCGGGGTCGGGCCTGCCCGACGGACGTGCCGGCTGGGCGCGCTGGAACTGACGTGCGGCACCCGAGCCGCCATAGCCGCTGCTGCCGCCATGGCTGCCGCTGCCCGAAGAGCCGTAGGCTCCGTAACCGCGGCTGCCCGATGCCTGGCCGCCCCCGTAGCCGCCCGACGAGCCCTGTGCCGGGCGATAGCCGCCCCGCGCAGCTCCCGCAGAGGGCTCGCCGTCGCGCGAGCGCTGCTGGAAGCGGTAGTCGAAGCGGCGGCGCAGCTCGTCGATGGCCGACGAGCCCTCGCCCTCGGGGCGCCTTTCGCGCGAGGCCCCCAGGTCGACGTCGGTCTCGACGTAACGCGGGTCGATTTCGCGCAGGAAGCAGCTCGGCCGCGAGAACTCCATGTTGCCCCAGCGGAAACGCATCTCGGCATAGGAGATGGTGGCGGCCACCTTGGCGCGCGTAAGGGCCACGTAGAAGAGGCGGCGCTCCTCCTCCACGCCGTCGGGCGATTCGGTGGCCCGCTGCGAGGGGAAGAGGTTCTCCTCCATGCCCACGATGTAGACGTACTTGTATTCGAGGCCCTTGGCCGAGTGGACCGTCATGAGGGTCACCTTGTTGCTGCTCTCGGGGTCCTCCTTGTCCATGTCCGACATGAGCATCATGCCCTGGAGCCACTCCTCAACGGTGGCCTCCTCGTCGGGCTGCCGCTCGCCGTTGCGGATTTCGGCGTCGCACCGCTCCTTGAACTCCTGCATCGAGTTGAGCAGCTCCTCGATATTGCCCAGCGCCGAGGTGGCCTCGGGCGAGGTCTCGGCACGGTAGAGGGCGATGATGCCCGAGCGCGTGGCCACCTCCAGACCGAAGTCGTAGAGGCTCCGCCCCGTACGCGCGAGCGAGAGGTTGTGGATGAGCTCGACGAATTCGCGCACCTTGCGCGCGACGGTCCGCGCGACGGGGTCGGGGGCCGGTTCGGCCACCAGCGTGTCGACCGCCTCCCACATCGAGACGCCCCGCGCCGAGGCCAGCTCGGCGATGCGCTGCACGGTCGCGTCGCCGATGCCGCGCGCCGGATAGTTGACGATGCGGCGGAAGGCCTCGTCGTCGCGCGGATTGATGACCAGACGGATGTAGGCCATCAGGTCCTTCACCTCCTTGTGGTCGTAGAACGACGAGCCCTTGTAGATGCGGTAGGGAATGCCCCGGCGGCGGAGGTTGTCCTCCAG
>OOBZ01001115.1_pt1 | contig 18593 bp, 19 predicted proteins | sample 1671601 | NCBI WGS metagenome assembly OOBZ01 (sample SAMN06348173, study PRJEB24527) | human gut metagenome | biome: human gut; feature: ankylosing spondylitis patient; material: feces | host: Homo sapiens | place: China | collected 2015-10
CAAGTGTGACTGGAGTTCAGACGTGTGCTCTTCCGATCTTTTGCGATCCCGTATCAAGCACGGGAACGGGATAGCTCATTTCTTTCTATACTTTCACTTTAGGCAATATCAATTCCAATAATTTATTTACCGACTCTTCGAGGCTCAACACCGAGGTATCCAATGACAAAGCCGGATGCTCCGGTGCTTCGAATGGGGCCGAAACGCCTGTAAAATCTTTGATCTCTCCCTTGCGGGCTTTTGCATACAATCCTTTTACGTCACGCCGCTCACATTCTTCGATCGGCGTATTCACATAAATTTCCAGGAAATTATCTTTTCCGATAATCGTAGAAGCCATCTCCCTTAACTCATTGTTCGGACTGATAAAAGCCGCTATAGTTATAACACCGGTGTCAATAAATAGTTTGCTTACTTCCGCGATACGACGGATATTCTCCACCCGGTCTTCCGCAGAAAATCCCAAATTGTTATTGATACCGCTACGGATATTATCGCCATCCAGAATACGGCATAACAGACCGCGCTTATGCAACTCACGCTCCAAAGCAATGGCAATCGTACTTTTACCGGAACCACTCAGCCCGGTAAACCAAACCATCACACTACGTTGTTTCAAAAGCGCCTCTTTATCCTCTCTTCCCAACATACGGTCGAAAATCGGATATATATTATTCGGCTGTGTATTATTCATTTTATTTCTTATTGCCTTTTATATTAAAACTCCCAGATCATCGGTATCACGAACACGGAAATCAAAAACGTAATCAGGTTCAACGGCAATCCCACACGGACGAAATCCGTAAACTTATAACTACCGATACCTTGTACGATCAGATTCGTCTGATAACCGATCGGAGAACTGAAACTGGCCGACGCCGCCATACAAATCACCACAAAGAATGGTGTCGGGTTTACTCCCAACTGTGTAGCGACCGACAATGCTATCGGAAAACTCAAGGCCGCTGCCGCATTGTTCGTTATCAGTTCGGTAAAAATATTTGTTATGATAAAAATGATGGCAAGCAGAGCATACGGCCCGAGATTGTCAGCCATACTAATGATATAGCTGGCTACCAAGGCTGCAAAACCGGAATTTTCCATCGCCTTACTGATAGCAAACGCACAAGCGATTGTAATCAGAATATCCCAGGATATATATTTGGTATATTTCTTCGGAGGAAATATCTTCGTCCAAGCCATAATAATAGTAGTGATGCAAACGAAAAAGAACATATCCAGACGCATCCCCGGAATGGCTTCTTTCACGGCCGGCAATTCGCCAACAGTAGCCCCTACAATCATAAAGATAAGTAACCCCAGTGCCAGCCAACGTTTCTTTTTCGATACCGGTTCAGTATTTTCATTACCATTGGCAAGCATCAGGAAGACACTCGATTCTCCCCACGTCGGAATAAACGAATCATCGGCCCAAAGTACCAGTGTATCGCCTTCATGCAAAGTAACCTTATCCAGATCATGAGTGAAACGTTCTCCCCCACTTTTCACTTCCTTTACGATAGCACCGTAATGGCGGGCAAAATTAAACTCTCCCAATGTCTTATTGATACCGGGAAAACGGGAACCCAATACAGCTTCCACCCGATGCAGGTTTCCCGGACTCTCTTCTTCCCCATCGTCCACATAATTATCCTGACGGGAATCGGGCAATAACTTATTGGAGAATGCAAACAGATACAGGATACCGGCTATGGCAATAAAAATGCCGACCTTTCCGAGTTCAAACATAGTGAACCCCTCGTAGCCGGCTTCAATAACCATACCATGAACAACCAGGTTGGTGGAGGTTCCGATCAGCGTACAAATACCGCCTAATATGGTTACGTAAGAAAGTGGTATAAGAAATTTGGTAGCCGGAAGTTTTACCGACTCAGCCCATCGTTTGATGATCGGGGCAAAAATAACAACTACCGGAGTATTATTAAGAAAGGCTGAAATAAATGCAATGGGAGGCAACATCCGGACCTGGGCCTTTAAAACGGTAGTTTTTCCTTCCGGAAGCAGTTTCTTGATAACTTGCCCGAGCGCCCCGCTCTGCCGGATTCCTTCACTCACCAAAAAGAGCATGCCGACGGTTATCATCCCTTTGTTACTGAATCCCTCCAACATTTCTTTTGGAGACAATATTCCTACGACCAGGAATAATACTACAACAGTCAGTAATACCATTCCCGGTCGCATCCTATCCCATATCAATGCCGCAACCATTCCGGCCAGGGCTAGCAATACAAATAATATTTCGAAGTTCATCGCGTTCCTAATCTGTCTAAATTTCTCAGATAAGGTGCAAATGTAATAAGAAAATTAACGTTATTCGTACGCAAAAACCCTATTTTAATCCTTTTGACCAAAATAATCAGCAAATGGAAGAAAGAGGTTTCACGATAAACCAGGGGTTGTGCAAATCCTTCTTATTGTATTTCAACGGAGTTCGGCCATCTATGTGGAATACGTCACATCCGGCCCCTCTTGCGATCGCATGACCGGCAGCTGTGTCCCATTCCATTGTCGGTGCAAAACGGGGATAAATATCCGCACTTCCTTCTGCCACCAGACAGATTTTCAGGCTACTACCGCTACTGATCAAGGTAACAGGCTGTCCTTGTTTCCGCAGATTCTCTATAAAATCGGTCGTCTCCGGACTCTGATGCGAACGGGAAGCGACAACGACAATACCCTGATGTCCCATAGATACAGGCAGTCGCGTAGCCTTTTGCATAATCTCATCCATAGAAGGTTGCAGGTCACAATCTGCAATCAACTTATAAGCTCCTACAGAGTCAGCCGAAAAATAGAGTTCTTTCCGCACCGGCACATAAATAACTCCCAATACAGGGACTCCCTTTTGAATCAAAGCGATATTTACAGTAAACTCACCGTTCTTTTTAATAAACTCCTTGGTTCCGTCCAGCGGATCAACCAGCCAGAAAGTTTCCCAGGCAGCCCGTTCAGCATGCGGAATATCCTTCCCTTCCTCGCTCAATATCGGATACGGGGTCACGGAAAGGACATTCATTATCAGCTTATGAGCAGCTTTGTCTGCTTTTGTTAGCGGAGAATTATCAGCTTTGCGTTCAATTTCAAAATCAGATGCAGGATCTGTATAAATATCCATGATAGCTTTACCGGCATCTATCGCTGCCCGGATAGCAATGTAAAGATAGTTCGAATAGTTCATCATCACTCATATCTATTAGGTTGTGAATATACAAATATACTATTTTTTTCAAACAAAAACGTTCTCAAACTGATTTATTTCAAGCGATCATACCTATAAAGATATAAATGGCGTCTTTTTGACCTGATGCAAAACTCCTTTTTATACATCCAGTCTGATTAAATTATACTTCTGACTACCGATACCGATTGCTTCTGCATGTTCAAGTGTATGAATGCCGTGGCGCGACTCCATCCGTTCGATCAAGTGACTCCGTCCTTCATCAGGTGAACTATACACCATGTCCACACAGGCTTTATCCAATGCTACCGGATCCAGTGAGGCCAGGATACCGATATCTGCCATTTGCGGATCTTCCGGATGCGAATCGCAATCGCAATCCACCGATAAATTATTCATCACACTGATATAAAGTATCTTATCACCACAATGATCAACTACCGCTTTGGCAGCTTCAGCCATCGATTCCAGAAAAATATCCTGTTCAGGCAATTGTCCCCACATCTCTTCCGCATTTCTGGTTTTACCGGCTGAGTGTATCCACGCCTTTCCGGAAGCCGAAGCAATACCGATAGATATATTCTTTATCGCTCCGCCGAAGCCGCCCATGGCATGTCCTTTGAAATGGGATAGAACAACCGTAAAGTCATAATTGGTGTAATGGGAACCTACAATATCCTCTGTAAGATGTTTTCCCCCTTTCACCGGCAGACTGATCTCCCCTTCCGAGTCCATGATATCGACATCTGCAATAGCTGTAAAACCATGATCTGCCGCTGCTTTCAGGTGGGCTTCCGTATTGGAACGCCCGCCGGCATAAGCTGTATTACATTCAATGATAGTTCCGTTTACTTTCCGCACCAGATCGCAGATAAGTGCCGGTTGCAGGAAATTATGCCCGCCGGGTTCTCCCGTACTCAGTTTCACGGCAACTTTACCTGAAGCTGAACGCCCGAGTGCTTCATAGATCCGCAGCAAACTAGCCGGAGAAATCTCTGTTAACATATAAACTGCCGCTGCTTCACCTGACGGATTATTTGTTGTTCCTCCATTTTCTCCGGGTTCTTCTCCCTGTCCGTTATTGGTGGAACATGCAGCTAACGGAACCAAATTGGATGCCAATAAAGCACCTCCGGCTACTACCGATGTTTTAATAAAACCACGCCTCGTAATCTGTGATACCTTCTTTTTTTCACCCATAATCTATACATTTTTATTCTGTTACAAATGTATTCGGATGCAACCTATTATATTGTATACACATTACGGATAAATATACCTGAATTACAGTTTTTCGATGACGTTCTAATTTATCAAGAAAAAGTTTCTTAATTTGTGCCAGTATTTCATGTTATGACGAACTAAACTCGAAAAGAAATAAATCCATATAAACAAATATCAGATATGAAGAGTTTTATATTAACTGTCGCTTTGCTATTGACAAGCGTGATAGCAATGACACAAGTTACAAGGAGTGATCAACTTTCAAAAAAAACAGACATGAATACAAACGATAAGACTGCCTCGGAAAAGAAATTCGAAAAGCCGGACGACGTAACACTACGTTCGAAACTCACAGCAGAACAGTATGCAGTAACACAACAGAATGCAACGGAACGGGCATTCAAGAATGAATACTGGAACGAAAAACGGGAAGGCATCTACGTAGATATCACAACCGGCGAGCCATTATTCATTTCGACGGATAAATTCGACTCCGGCTGTGGCTGGCCCAGCTTTTCAAAGCCGATAGATAAAAGTTTGATTATGGAAAAAACAGACAAATCTTATGGCATGAACCGGACGGAGGTACGCAGCAAAACAGGAGACGCACACCTGGGACATGTGTTCAATGACGGCCCTATCGCCAAAGGAGGATTACGTTATTGTATCAACAGTGCCTCCCTGAAATTTATCCCAAAGGAAAAGATGAAAGAGGAAGGATATGCCGAATATATTCCACTGCTCGAAAAGAAATAAAACGAATTATATCATTAATAATTAAATAATACAGTATATTCGCAAAAGAATAAAATCAGACAAATATGGAAAAAGCGAATATCACGCTATACACAGTCATTGGCGACCCCGGCCGCATCGAAACAGCCATCCGGGAGCATTTTAAGGAAATGACAAAAGAGTTCACACCGGAAAACGGAAATATCCTCCTGACCCTTGCAGACGATTCAACGATCTCCTTCAATATCAATCACCGGCAGGACAAGCCTGATTTCATCGCCTCCCATACAGCCGGGATGGCAAACTATTTTTCTTCAGCAGAAACTCCGCTGGTCGAACTGAAGGAGAACGTTTTACAGCAAATCCGTGTATTCAACTGCGTGACCGGTATCACTTTCGATATCGACGACAATGGAGATCGCACCAGCTATATCATCAACGGCCTCTTCGCCATTGCGAACGATGTAAACGGCTTCCTGCTCTACCCCAGCATGCAGATATATACCCAGGAAGGCAAATTGCTATTCTCTATCAAAGGCGAAAGCCAGTTGACGGAATTTATCCCGATTGCCAATGCCGACCTGCTGGACGGAAACCGCCCCCAAGAATCGCCTGCCGATATGAAAAGACGCCTGCGTTCAAACGCCCAGCTCAAAGCAAGAAACATTCCTTATATGGAACAACTGCCTTGTGAAGTCCTGGAAAGCAAAGTGCAGATGAGAAGCCGTGAAGAAATGGTGGAACGGGCGGCCGCATTGTTTGCCGTTGCCGTCTATTCGGAAGTCATCCTCTCGGAAGATGCGGACCGCGAAAAAGCTCTCTTTTATTTCAACAAGATGAACGATTTGTATGGCGCCAAATCTTACCTTACGACAAAAGAAACAGCCTATATCAATGACCCCAAACCCGAACGGCAAACCTGTATCCAGTTCGTATGGCGTTATGAATGCTGCGCCGTGCTGCTTTGGGCGGCAGGTGTTGTCGACGACCTCTCCTATCCGTCCGAAATTGTCGATGTGCCCGTCCTGGCTGCTATTTTCTGGCAACATAAAGGATTGCAGGACTTATTGTCCAAAGGCTATTCGCGTCCGGAAAAGGAAATACTGGATGAAGCAGACCTTACATTGCGTTACGACTGGGCCTGTGTGGATGCACGCATTCATGGGCAAAAAGCTCCGACCGGAATCGACGCTGGAATCGTGATAGAACGCCACTATGCCTTTAACTGGATTATAGGAGCGAATAACGGTGCCGATTGGGATCACATACAGCCGAATACATAATTCAGCTGCTTTATCAATCAAACTCTTATATGTTATGAATAAAATTAAAACAGGATTAGCCGCTTACGGAATGTCAGGACAGGTATTTCATGCCCCGTTTATCAGCACGAATCCGCATTTCGAACTGACGGCTATCACCGAACGAAGCAAAAACCTGGCCCGCGAACGGTATCCGCAAGCCCGCATCGTCCGCAGCTTCGACGAATTGTTGGAAGTGGACGGTCTGGAACTGGTCGTAGTCAACACTCCCGACAGTTCCCATTATGAATATGCCCGTCGCGCACTTGAAGCCGGAAAACATGTCATTGTAGAAAAACCTTTTACCCAAACGGTAGAAGAAGCCAATGAACTGGTCGCCCTCGCCGCCGGAAAAGGACTAACATTGAGTGTTTATCAGAACCGCCGTTGGGACAGCGATTTCCTGACCGTTAAGGAAATACTCGCTAAAAACCTGCTCGGACGCCTGGTCGAGTTCGAATCGACCTTCCCCCGTTTCCGCAATTTCATCAAGCAAGGCACCTGGAAAGAAACAGGCGAAGCCGGAGGAGGCATGACTTACAATCTGGGAGCACATGTGATAGACCAGGCCGTGCAATTGTTCGGCATGCCGCAGGCCATCTTTGCCGACATCGCCACCTTGCGCGATAACGGTGTGGTAGACGATTATTTCATCATCCATCTCCTAAAACCCTCCAAAGCCCCTGAGGTAAGAATCACCCTGAAAGCCAGCTACCTGATGTGCGAACGTGAGCCGCGTTTCATCCTGCACGGCACGGAAGGTTCTTTCGTCAAATACGGCCTCGACCGCCAGGAAGAGGACCTGACAAACGGCCTGATGCCCGACTCCCCTCATTGGGGCGAAGAGGATTCCTCCATCTGGGGTCTCCTGCATACCGAAAAGAATACTATAAATGTACGCGAACGATATCCGAGCCTCCCAGGCAATTACGGTGCTTTCTACGAAAACATTTACCAGCATATCCGTAACGGCATCATTTTAGAAAGCGATGCCCGCGAAGTGGTAGACGTTATCCGTCTGATTGAAGCGGCATGGGAAAGCAGCCGGACAAAATCGGTTCAGAACTTATAACCCAATCCGATAAGCAAACGGGAGAAACAAATGTTGCGCTATTCTTTGATGATTTTATTCTTCTTCCGATACTCAGTCGTACTCAATCCGGTGGCATTTTTGAAAAAGCGGCTGAAGGTGGCCTGGTCTTCAAAACCCAGCATCAGGGCAATCTCTTTGGAGCTTTTGGATGAATAGAGCAGCAAGCGCTCCGCCTCTGCCTGCACCCGGTTATGGATTACGCGGATGGCCGAAGGTTGTTGGTAGGTAGACAGCAGGTTAGCCAGCGTCTTGGGCGACTTATTCAGCATATCGGCATATTCCTGCACTTGTTTCTTTTCTTTGAAATGGGTATCGACCAGAACATAAAACTTGCGAATCGTCTCGAACTGCATTCCGTTTTCCTTCCTTACGCCCTGCCTGTTTTCTGCGATACGCGTACATAATATAATAAAGCGTTTCAACAGCACGCGGAGCATTTCGTCCTGCAAATGGTCGCGACTTTCAAATTCTTCGCGCATAATCCCGGTCAGCGTCGCGATTTTCCGCCGCTCCTCACCGGACAAATCAAAGATAACGACATGCGAGGAACCGTGAAACAGCAACCCGTTGCACGAAACCTCATGGTCGTTGCCATAAATACAATAAAAATTACTGTTGAACAACAAAGACAGATACTCGCCGTCCACCCGTACAAAGTCCACATGGTGCAGATGGGACAAGGTGAGTAACTGGCCTTCTTTCAATACGACCGGTTGGTGGTCGACATCCAGCTCCAGTTGACCGGACAAAACCCATATAAACTTATACAAGGTTTTATCCTTCAGCAAAGCCTTGTTTTCATGTAAGGAGTCTGATAAAATGACTTTTCCTTTAATCTTTGTGTTCTCAAATAATAAATCTATCGTATTCATATGCTTAGTGTTATCTCCATTCCGTCGGAATCTCCCCCGTATGCCTGCGGAACCAACGCGAGAAAGTGTCGTGGTTGGCAAATCCCAGCATCGTTGCAATCTGCGAAGGACGCAGACGGGTTTTCGATAACAGGTCTTTTGCTTCCAGCAATACGAACTCACTAATCCACTCGGCCGCAGAGATACCGGCTCCTTGCTTACACCGGATATTCAACTCTTGCGAAGTGATTCCTAATTTCTCTGCGTAAAAGTACGCAGGAGAATGGTGATATCTACTAATTAATGTCGCAAATTGTTGGAAAAAGAGTGAATTTTCTGTTTTCGGCGTATCAGACACCGCTTTTCCCTGTTGTAAATTTATAATCAGAGCTCTCAGGAGAGATTCGACGACCTTCGCACGCATCTCTTTCATCTGTTCTATTTGCGATTCGACAAGGTGCAGATAGATTTTTGTCTCCTCGATTTCGTCGGAAGGAATATCGCGGTACACGAGACGCTGACGGTTAATCAACAACTCTTCGGACACATAAACAATTATTCCGGAAAACCGGGTACTGGGAAAGGCTTCGACCGCCGTCACGTCGTCACTGGCAGCGAGCAAAAGTTGTCCGGCCGATACATCGTATGTATGGTGCAAGGCTTTACAGGTAAAAGTTCCTCCGGTACAGATTACGGCCAGGGTACCCGAGTCCAGAGGTAGCAATTTATAGTCTTCACCCTCTTTTACATATAGGATTCTCAGCGAACTTTCGAGCTTCAGTTCCGGCGTTGATACGGAATTATACAAATCAACAGGTAATATTCTTTCTGCTTTCATCATCATGTCTTTTTGTCTGTAATTTAATTTCCGGGTAAACATAAAAAGGTGTCTTTTAGTTTATTATGTTGGGTGATTTTATCTTTAGTTAAAAAAATAAGACATATTCCGAAAAACAAAATCTTTTATCAGTATCGTTTAAAAGTCATTTGATCATATATCCAATGATTCTTTTGTTAGAGGTAGGTGTAAATAAATTTAGAGGTAGGTCTATTTTCATTTAGAGGTAGGTCTAAATCGATTTACACCTACCTCTAAATAAAAAAACATTAGCTCTTTTCATTCTTTTTATCCTAAACAAAAAAGAATCACTATAGAGAGTTATCTTGATTTTTATTCGGTTCACATACAATGCGACGATTATTTTATGTATGTTTGTCACATAAAAATCGTTACAATGAAACAAACGAATACAATTCTAGCAATCATTCTGTTGGTGGTATTGGCAGGGTGTGGAGAAAACAAACAGTCAACCGATGATTTAATCACTGTCGACGTATCGAAAAGCTATCCTAAAAAGGAACTGGTTCTTCAGGATTTTATGGATGTGGAATATATTGCGTTGGAAACCACCGACGAGTTTCTTACACAAGGTCTGGTCAAAGATGTAGGAAAAAAATGCTTACTGGTAACAAACAGGAATAACGACGGGGATATTTTTATTTTTGACAGAAAAACCGGCAAAGGAGTAAGAAAGATAAACCGGCAAGGCCCAGGAGCGGAAGAATATACAAGGATTAACGAGATTATTCTCGATGAAAGCAATGGAGAAATATTCGTAAAGTCGCCGGGCAATAAAATCCTGGTGTACGACCTTTACGGAAAATTCAAACGGTGTCTGAACCTGGACTGGGAAGTTTCATCTGTTTTCGATTACGACAAAAATAATTTGATTTGCTATGATATGTCAGATTATCATAATAAAGGAAAGGACAGAAGTAAAGCATACCATGTTATTCTATCCAAACAGGATGGAAGTATCACCCGGGAGATTTTTATCCCTTTTAAAACGATTAACGCACCGATAGTGACCGATGGAAGTAACTTTGTGGCAAGTTATTCTTACCAAATACGCCTGAGCCACGGCCAATGGACACTTATGGACGCATCAGCCGACACATTGTATAACTACGCACCGGATGGAACATTAAACCCCTTTATCATAAGAACTCCCTCTGCGCATACCATGCAGCCCGAAGTTTTTCTTTATATGGGTATTCATACCGACCGTTATTATTTTATGGAAACCGTTAAAAATGTATTTAATTTTGAAAAGGGTAACGGATTCTATACGGATCAACTGGTGTACGACAAGGAAGAAAAAAGCCTGTATCAAGTTGCCGTATACAATAATGACTATGCAGAAAAAAGAACCGTGGCTATGACTGCGAAATCAATTAATCGCGAAATCGAAAACGTCACCAGTCTAAATGCCTCCCCTCTCGTTGAGATTTACAAGAAAGGCCAACTGAAAGATGGCAAATTGAAAGAAATAGCCTCGAGGTTGGATGAAGAAGACAATCCGGTAATTATGCTGGTAAAACAAAAGAAATGAAAACATATCCACGTACAAACGACTTTCAGACTATCTATCTGAACACAGTCATTACAAACCCCAATATCCTTGTCGGCGATTATACGATATACAACGATTTTGTCAACGATCCTACCCAGTTCGAGAAGAACAACGTTTTATATCATTATCCGATCAACAAAGACCGGCTGATAATCGGGAAGTTCTGTTCCATCGCCTGTGGAGCGAAATTCCTTTTCAACAGTGCCAACCATACATTAAATTCCCTGTCTAATTATACATTTCCCCTATTCTTCGAAGAGTGGGGCCTGGATAAAAAAGACGTCGCCTCTGCCTGGGACAACAAAGGCGACATCGTCGTCGGCAACGACGTATGGATAGGTTATGAGGCTGTAATCATGGCAGGCGTACATATCGGAGACGGAGCTGTCATAGCAGCACGGGCAGTCGTCACCAAAGACGTCCCTCCTTATACCATCGTAGGCGGAACACCGGCCAGAGAAATACGCAAACGTTTCGACGAAGAAACAATCGCCCGGTTGCTGGAATTACAATGGTGGGACTGGCCCACCGAAAAGATACGCCGTTCTTTACCTTATATCATGGGGAAAAACTGCGGCTCGTTGCCAGACCTATAGGTTTTACAACAGATGCTATTCCAGCTCCTTCGCATAAATATGGATAGTCTGTAATGCGTTTAGGATGGTAGCCGGAATCATTTCCCGGCATTCTATCCTCAATACCTTCTCCCAATTCTCCAAGTCCACATGCCATTTGTCGATTTGGGGGAATTGGACGAAAAGCGTTTCGATACGCTTTATATCTTGTTTATTTCTTACGGATGTCCGAAAAATTAAAATATATTTTTTCATACACATTAATAATAAATTGGAATGCAAAAGTAGGTTCTATTGCAACCCGGAAAAGACTTATTCGACGAATCACGTCATTTCAGATGACGAAACAAGGAAAATAAACTACAAACAAAGCCGGAGAAAAACTTATGGCGTTAAAGTCCTATTCCATAGACACGCATTTCAGACATTCCATGTACTGGATGTTCTATTCGAATAAATTATAATAACAGCCTGCGGGAGGAAAAGCCAAAAACCGGATACCGGAACAAATATACAACCAGCCACAGTAAAAAGCAACATGCAATAACCCAAAAACGCAGGAGCCGGTTTTTGCTCTTTCTTTATATAGTATTGAAGTGTCTGCCCCCAAAGTATCAGTATAATCCCACATATCAGGAACCAAAAAGCAAAACCACGCTCATAATCTTCCCCTACCGAATCGGCCAATCCATCTCCTAACATTTTTCCTAAAGCATCTTTTCCGATAAAGAATGCATAAATTGTATGAATAATCCCTGTCCATGTCAGGAATGTTCCGCTATACTTCCAAAGCTTCATGTTCACCATATTTTATATTTAACTCTTACACGCTGCAAAGATAGATACTGCAATTTTTTGGCAATTGAAAATTAAGCCATACTTTTGTCCAAAAGCGACAAATATATGTTTATCACAGTAGGTCTATTGAATATGCTTCTAAAGCACTTCGGAACGACACAAGCAGAAATCTCAGAAATATTAACAGGCTTAAAGTATGATTATGCCATTCTGCAAAATCCGACATCTCTAATCGACGCAAACATACTGGGTGTATATCTGGAACATATCGTTAAAAAGACAGGTAATACCAGAATAGGCCTGGAAACCGGATTTCTACTGCCATTCGTCCTGACCGGGAGCTTCTTCAATATCTATAACCAAAGCAAGACCGTACGGGAGATTTTTGAGAATGAAAACCCGTTCGACCCGGCAATTAATAACATATACGCATTTGAAACGAAAGAAGACGAAAACAATTTCTCCCTCGAAATATCCCTGGACTCGCAGTTTAAACAGTCCTACCCGGTCGCATCACAACAATGGATTGAAATGCAATGCGGCTTTTTCCTTCAATATGCCTACAGTTTTACAGGAAGGTTCCTGCATCCAATACGCGTATATTCCATGTACGAGAAAGAAGGGACAAAAGATAAACTGGAGGAATACCTGGGTTGCCCCGTCATATTCAATCATGACAAACTTATTCTTATTTTCAATAAATCAGTCCTGGATTTACCAATCGTCACAGGAAATAAAGAAATGCTTGCCATTTTTGAAGATTATATGAATGAAATACAAATGCATGAAAGCGGCCAAAACAACAGTCTCTCCAGAACTGTCCGTCGCTATCTCATGCACAGCCTCTCCAACAGTAGCCTGTCTTTAAAAGATGTCGCGGAGAAATTCAATATGAGTGAACGCAATATCCAAAGAAAACTAAAGGCAGAAGGGACCTCCTATCAAAAACTCCTCAACGATTTACGCATGGAATTATCAAAAAAATATTTGAAAGAAAGAATCCCTTTGCCAGAGATAGGTTTCCTACTCGGTTTTGAAAGCCAGAGTGCATTCAATAAGTTTTTCAAGAAGCATTTCAGAAACCGTCCTTCCATGTTTAATAGTAATAACCAATCTGTTAAAACTAAAATGAAATAATTATATGAGAATCTGTATTGCACAAATTGAAGCGATACTCCCCCATGTGTGATTCCTTTTGGCAAAACAGAAGGCTTGTTGATTTATGATACTCAGACCAAGTCTATCGACATACAACGAGGGTAAATGTTAAAAATGCGACTTTGAGGAAAAATAATAATATTTCCATGAGGTTATAAAAAAATAAATTGTATATTTGCTGTTGAAAAACGTAAATTTTTTCATAGTTAAGGTTTTGGTTAATAAGAGATGGCCCGCTTGTGAAAGCAGACCATTTCGTTTTTTATACCTACCCATCATTTTCCTGTTATTCCATAGCTGCAAAATGGAACATACTGAAACCCTGTTAGGTAAAACACTGTAAATCAAATCTATTTTTACTTGTTTTTTGCTGTAATCCAACTAAAAGGTGGACTGAAGGGAAAAAAGAAATCCCCAATAGTGATTGACTATCAGGGATTTACTTTATTTTTCATCTTGTTTCAGTGATCCGCCTGGGATTTTCCGAAGAGAGTTACCGCGCTGATATTTAAAACTTTAAATTTGTTGTTTCAAGCATATCCCATGAATTATCCCACTAATTTGCCACGTGCTTTTGCGGTAGTTTGCTCATGGAGAATACTGAAGGCAAAGATAGTTGTTTCTCTTGAATTTACAAAAATAGAAACCTGTTTTTATTTAATCGTCACCAGCAAAAAAACTGTTCTTTTCTTTCTGTTGATTGTCATAGTATTACAGTTCGTACTAAAGGAAATAAATCATTTGTTGGCATAGTTGCAACAGTATCACCTATATTTTCTTTAATAGTATTATTCAAACTACGTTCTAGTAAGTATCCTTTTTTCCCTTTTAGAAAAAATCTAGATACGCCTTTTGATTTATTTATCAGATAAGCAGATACATTCGAATATGGGGCTATTTGTAATTCAGAAAAACACTTAACAATATCAGTTCCTGTGAAATATTCCTCAGCCTTTTCTATCCCTGCTTGACATAAAGAACATTTTCCGTTAGAAATATCTACCATTGCTTTATTTCTAGATAACCACTTTCTGTAGTTACCGTCATATAAATGTTGAGCTGAAATAAAACTATTTAAAATATCTCTATCTATATATTTTTCTCTAGAATTATACTTATATAAGAGGAATAGAAGTGTTAATCTTCCTGCATAATCTGCTTTTGATTGTGCCTTTAACTGTTTCAAACGTTGGAAGCATAACACTTATAACCTTTTTATCATTTCAAATTGTTTTCCTGCCGGTTCTATATTTTTCGATTGAAGAAAAGTTGTAATTGAATGACATTCTATGTCGGTATTAATGATCTTAATAGAACTATGTTTATTGCTTTCGAGCATCTTCTGAAAAAGCAATGAACCAACTCCCCTGCGGCGGAATTGTTTATCAACAGCTATTTGAGTAACATCCCCAGAGATAGGTTCAAAAACTCCATAGCCGATAAGATTGCCTTCAGAAAAAACGCCTAAACAAATAAAGTCTTCTAAGCATCTCTCTATCGCTTCTATACTATTCTGCCACGAGGGTTTGAAATCCCAAAAGTTGGGTATTGAATTATATTCATCAATTTTAATTGGCTTCAATGTATAAGGGAAATCAAGCGTTCTAATAGTCTTGCTAATCTGATTATTTTTTAACTTGAAGTAATAAAACTCTCGTGTCACCTCGAAGCCTAATTTCCGATAAACGGAGAGTGCACCTATATTATGCTGTAATACTTCTAATAGATATTCCTTTACTCCTAATGCTTTTAAATGGGGAATTGAATATTTAAAAACCTGCGTAGCCAACCCTTTTCCCTGGTAGTCTTTCAGTGTTCCTGTCCCAGTATCGTAAGCAGTTGGTGTTCCATAGAAATTCCCTATCCCATTACACGTAAACGAAACTATTTTATTTCCATCAAATGCTCCAAAAGAGGCTTTGGGTTCAAAACCACGCCGTTTTAGCATAGTTAAAAGCTCTACTTTGTTTAACTGCACTTCATAATCGGCAAAAGCCTGTTCAAATGCCTCAAATAATTCATTAAGACATATATTATTTAAAGATCTTATTTCCATATTCATACTACTTTATTTACTTTTTTGCAAAAGTAGTGAAATGGTATATAATAGTTCATTGACCTATGTTAAGAGATTTAAGTCGGCTCAACGATTCTGGTTTAATTCCGAGATAAGCGGCAATATAATACTGAGATAGGTGTTGTTCTATTTGTGGATAGGTTTTTAGCAATAATTTATATCTTTCAAATGCACTATCCATTAGGAAAGAAGTTTCCTTCCTGCATTTCTTAATTAACAAGCTATCAGAAATATATTTTCCAAATTTAAACCACTCGTTCGATTCTTCGAGTAATTGATTGTAGGCTGAACTGGAAAGTGTGACAAGATGGGTATCTTCCAAAGCCTGTATGCTTCCGATACTAGGCTCACCAGTAAGGAAACTTTTGTAAGAGACGACAATTGAACCGGAAAAGTAAAAGTCTTTAATGAACTCAATAGCATCTTTCTCAATATAGGAACGTAACACACCACTTTCGATTATACCAAGATTATAACAAACTTTGCCTTGTTGGACAAACATCTCTTTCTTCTTCAAATATTTCGTTTCTGCCAATTCAAGAAACCTATCGCACATATCGTTCGATAGATTTAGTTCTTTTTTCAGTATTTGTTCAACAACGTTCATTTGTTTATCAAATAATATTATACTATAACTCAATGATATCAAAGGTAATAATAATCTTTGATATCATTAATAGTCTTTCCAATAAAACAAGACTATTTTAGATAAATCTAAATATTTCAACTAACAAGATCGCTTTTGATTTGAGTAATAGTGATTCTGTATTTCATGATATGAGTTATCTGAACAGACTATGGAAACTGATTTATTTCTATATCGGTTATTTATACTTAGCTTATTGTCAATAACAGTCACTTTATACCACTTCCAGACAGTTTTGAAAACGGCTCTTGATTCTTCTTTCATTTGCTGCTGAAATAGAATAAACACGTTTTATAAACCATTTAAAATTGAAAGTATGGAAGTAGTAGCCATTAAAAGAGAACCTTTTCGTATGTCTGCGAACGGTTCACCGAGTTTGCCAAACGAATAGAGAGTTTGTGCAGCACTCATACCCAAAAAGTAGAAAACTGGCTGGATAGTCAGGAAGTATGCCTGTTGTTAGGCTTTAGCAAACGAACGTTGCAATATTACCGAAGTAGTGGACGGCTGGCTTATTCTCAAATCGGCAGCAAAATTTATTATAAGTCTTCCGATATTGAAAGAATTATTGCGGACAGTGAAACACAGAATCAATCACCCAAACAAATCACGTCTTATGAAAAGAACTAAAGAAAATTACCCGTCCTTCAACCTGTTCTCCATTATCGGCACATGGGAAAGCGTTAATCTGAATCCTACGGTTATCATCTACCGGAACGATAAAGAGTATCTTCTTTCTATTATATATGTATCGGAAACCACCAAACAGGTTTCACCCGCTACTTATGAGATACAGCAAGATGGTAGCCAGTATTTTATCACTGTTGCATCCAAATGGCTCTATGTAGATTATGATCCGGTAAAAGACGTACTTAACATTTCATCGCTGGGTGACTATCTGCGCAACTAACCAGCCATCTAACCATCTTGAAATCAATATTTCAATAAAACAATCTTTTAATCATGGAACTAATAAATAAAGATACCCCGCAAGTATTTCTTCGCTTGATTCAATGCTGAACAGTATTGAAACTATAGTAAATCGGATGTGGCTTATAAAATTCATCCCTCAGACTTGCCACAAGTTTCTGTATGCGGCGGATCTCTCATACGTCTCACACGTTTTCCTTAGTTTGTATTAAGTTGACAACTGCTTCCCTTGGCCATGTACAAGGCGTTACCTTGCTCGGACTACTACGGAAGCTCCGTTTCCATATCGGGTATTCAGTATCTTCATACATAGCCCATGTTTTCATAGGCATCCCGACTTAGGAAATCCCCGTTTAGTTTCGTAATGACTATTAGCGCGACTGACTGTCGGATGCGACTTTCGTTCTTTTCTCCGCTTATTGCGGTTGTGCCGTAGCGATGTTCTATGCTTCCCCTCCGTACCTGAAAAGTCGAAGTGCTACGGTGTGACAATACAACTGCCTTGCGTCACAGGTCCAACATGCCCCACTGAACTATCATTCAACCAGTATAGGCTTCATCCTCGTGCCTGTCTTTCTCCCCAGCGATGCACTCGCCCTTGGCAATTAAAGCGGCCATGCTGCAACCGACATGCGACACTCCCCATTGGGTTTTCCCTACGGATAAGTCGGTTGGGAGTAGACTTAGAACCTAGTCTAGTCTCTTGCTAAAGAGACATTCATTACGCAACCTTTACGGGCGCACAATAACTGTTCATACGTTGATTACACAATACAGGTAAAAGTTTTCCGGTACATTCTGCCACATTTTTATACTTTTCAAGTATTGAAACTGCCACAGGTAGCATAGGAATGTTACACATGATTTTAGTCTTTTGGCGGTTCTTCCTTATCCAAAGTTCCCCTTTATTGTCTTTTACCAAGTGTTCAGGTGATAAGTCTTTCACATCGCTGAACGCCAAACCGGTAAAAGCGCAAAAAATGAAAACGTCCCGTACCTGTCCTACTCGCTTAATGGTGAACTCTTTGGCGAGAATAATTTTAATCTCGTCCATTGTCAGAAATTCAGGATCGGTTTCTTCCAGTTTGAAACGGTAGTAAGCAAACGGATCTTTCTTTATCCAGTCATTTTCCAAAGCAATGCGGATAATCTTCTTCAAGTTCTTTAGTCGGGTGATAGCAGAGTTTTGCGCACAACCTTTTTCAATTTTCAAGAAAGCATCAAACCTAGAAATGAAGTTGGCTTCCAAGTTATTCAGGGCAATATCTGACAACTGATATTCTTTCTTAATGAATTCTTCCAAATATCGGGTAGTGGTTTCATACCGTTGAACAGTTTTGCTTACGAAATCTTTGCCGATCAGCTTACGGCTTTGTTCGTTATGTTCTCTGAATACCTGCAATAGCGTTTTGTTATCTTCGTCCACACCATAAAACAACTTTCTCACAAGATCAACAGTAATAACTTTGCCGGAAGTTTCCAGTTCTCTATAAATTTGGTGTACGTGTGAACGTGTGATTTCTAAGTAGTGGTTCAATTCCACCGACATACGGTCTTTGCCTTTTGAATTCTCTTTTGCCTGATTCCATAGG
>OOBZ01001119.1_pt1 | contig 18555 bp, 15 predicted proteins | sample 1671601 | NCBI WGS metagenome assembly OOBZ01 (sample SAMN06348173, study PRJEB24527) | human gut metagenome | biome: human gut; feature: ankylosing spondylitis patient; material: feces | host: Homo sapiens | place: China | collected 2015-10
AGCCGACACCGGACCCGACGCCGGAGCCGACACCGGACCCGACGCCGGAGCCGACACCGGACCCGACGCCGGAGCCGACGCCAGACCCGACACCAGACCCGACACCGGAACCGACACCGGACCCGACACCGGACCCGACACCAGACCCGACGCCGGACCCGACACCGGACCCGACACCAGACCCGACGCCGGAGCCGACGCCAGACCAGACGCCGGACCCGACGCCAGACCCGGTGGATGAAGAACCGAAGACCGATGATTCGAAGGACATACTGGACGTACTTGACAAACTGGGCAAAGCGGACGAACCCGAAAAGCCCGAAAAGAGCGGTACAGGCTGGCTGATTGCATTCCTTGCGGCGGCGCTGGTGGCTGCGGCAGAGGGCGTATACATCTGGCTGCATAACAGACGCAGCAAAAAAAGGAGAAGACCGCAGCCCGAAAAGGAACCGGTCATCACGACGCTGCTGCCCCGGACGGCCGACATCCCGCAGAAGACCGTACAGACCGGCCCGGTCGGCCGCGTCGCAGTCGGCAAGGTCCACGCGCAGGGCGCGCGGGAGAGCCAGCAGGACAGCTTCTCCGTTTCCTCGGATTCGCTGCAGCCCGACGGCATCCTCGCGGTCGTCGCCGACGGCATGGGCGGCCTCGCGGACGGAGACAGAGTCAGCCAGACGATCGTTTCCGCCGTCATGCACACGTTTGTTTCCAGCGGAAACGCCGCGCCGCGTCTGCCTGAGCTGCTGGCAAAGGCAAAATACGCGGTCGACCAGCTGCTTGGCCAGGACGGGCTGCGAAGAAGCGGCTCGACGATCGTCATGGGCCTCATCCGGGACGGAATGTTCGACTATCTCAGCGTCGGCGACAGCCGGATCTGCCTCTACCGGGACGGCGAGCTGCAACAGCTCAACCGGAGCCACAGCTATTCGCACGAGCTGTCGATCGAGGCGATCAACGGCGAGAAGACGTTCGAGGAGATCCGCAAGGACCGGAGAGCGGAATGCCTGACGAGCTACGTCGGCATGGGTGAGCTGAAATATGTGGACATTCCTGCCGCACCGATCAAGGTGCATCCGGGCGATGTGTTCATTCTGATGAGCGACGGCGTGTTCAACGCGCTGAAGGATCAGGAGCTTTCCGCAGCGCTGGAGCAGAACGCGGAACGGGCTGCCGAAATGATCGATCAGTGGATCCAGGAGAAGCACTATCGCAATCAGGACAATTATACAGCGGTGATCCTGCAATGCTGCGCGGACGCCGCGGAATGAAGGCCCGGAAAGGAAATGAACGATGCTGCAAGTGGAGGCGTACTCGTCGATCGGCGGAAGAAGCAAAAATGAAGACTGCGTCACCGGCACGCACATGGGCAAACGGATGTGCTTTCTGGTCGCGGACGGTCTGGGTGGCCACGGAGACGGCGACATAGCCTCCAGGGCGGCGATCGATACCGTCTGTGGGGCCTGGAACGGGACAATCTCAGCTGCGGAGTGGCAGCGGCTGCTGGAGCTTGCGCACGCGCAGATCCAGCGGCTGCAAACGCCGCAGAAGCAGATGAAAACGACGCTCGTCGGTCTGATGCTGGACACGGAACACGCCGTCTGGGCGCATATCGGCGATTCGAGACTCTATCACTTTCTCGACGGAAGGCTTGTCTTTCAGACACAGGATCACAGCGCGTCCCAGATCGCTGTGCTGCTGGGCGAGATCGCGCCGTCGCAGATCCGCTCCAGCAAGGATCGCGCGATCCTGACCAAGGCGCTGGGGCAGCCGGGCGACGTACCGGCTGCGCAGATCCATGCACAGCTGCTGGAGCCGGGCGTACACGCGTTCCTGCTGTGTACGGATGGCTTCTGGGAATACGTGCTGGAGGAAGAAATGGAGCAGGATCTCCGGCTTGCGCGCAGCGCAAAGCAATGGCTGGAGAAAATGCGCCGGCGGCTGCAGGCGAGAGCCCCGGCCGATCAGGATAATAATTCTGCAATTGTAATATGGAAATCAAATGAGAAACGAGAGGAGAACACGCAATGAAACTGAACACCTTCTGTAAAAGAGCGGCTTGCCTGCTGTTGGCAGTGATCTGCGCATTATCCCTGACGCTTCCGGCTCTGGCCGCAGGCGACAAGAACATCAGCAATGCCGCAAAGGGCGTTGTCCGCCTGCTGATCATGGACCCGGTCACCAATCAGGTATGCAGCACCGGAACGGCGTTCGGCATCGGCAAGGACGGAGAAGCGCCGCAGTATTTTGTGACGAACAAGCACGTGGTCAATTGTGAGTACCCGATTTCTGATCTGGTAACGGTCAATCTCAGTGCAATCAAGATTTATATCATGAAGAGCAGCCATGCCGTGGTATTCAACGCACTGAACGGAACCATCAGCGTCGAGTCCAGCCAGCTGATCCCCTGCGAGATCCTGTACGAAGAAACCGACCCATACCCGGATCTTGCGATTCTGAAGGCTGCAGAGCCGTTTGAGGGCCACGTTACGCTGCCGATTGCGAAAAACGTCAGCGAAAAGGATGTTGCCGCAACGGTGTATGCGCTGGGCTTCCCCGGCGTGGCGGACCTTACCGCACAGAACACATGGTCGGCGAACCTCCTTGCCGATACCTCGGACATCACCATCACGCGCGGCGTTGTTTCCAGATACGGCGCAATGAAGAGCTACAACAACTGCAGACTGATTTCCCATGACGCCGTCATCAATCACGGCAACTCCGGCGGCCCGCTTGTCAACGAAAAGGGCGAGGTCATGGGCATCAACACCCTCTATCTGCAGAAAAGCGCTGACGCCAGCGCGACCTACTATGCATACTCCAGCGAGTATATCGTCAAGGTCTGCGAGGACATGGGCATTCCCTTCAGCTATGGCAGCAAAGCGCCCGGCTGGCTTATCTACGTGCTGGCCGCAGCGCTCGCGGCTGTGATCGCGGTGATCGTTGTGCTGATCATCAAGAGAATAAAGGATGGAAAGACGGACGATAAGAAGCATGACCCGACCCCCGTACCTCCTGCACCTCCCGCACCCCCTGTGACCGAAGACAAAGCGCTGCGCGTGGAAGGCGTGTTCGGCTGCTTCGCGGGCAAGCGCTACAAGGTGACGGGCAGCGTGACCATCGGCTGCGGCGGCCAGAACAGCCTCGCCATGCCGGAGGGCACCGCAGGCGTCAGCCACCGGCATTGTATGCTGACTGCCGGGGCGGACGGAGAAGTCCAGCTTACCGATCTCGGCTCGAGCTACGGCACGTTCGTCGGCAGCGGCCAGCGGCTCAACGCCAACAGCCCGATGACGCTGCACCGCGGCGATACGTTCTGGCTCGGCTCCAAGGAGCAGATGTTTCGTATTACCGGAAAGGGCGGGAAGTAACATGGCGGAGTACTGCCCGTTCTGTATGCGACCGAGCAAAGGAAAATACTGCCAGTATTGCGGCGGGGAAATTGCGTTCCGCGGAAAAGAGCTCCAGCTGCCTGTCGGAACACATCTGATGGGCTCGCAGGCACCGTATCTGCTCGGCGCGTCCATCGGACAGGGCGGCTTCGGCGTGACCTACGCGGCGCTGAACTGCGCGAGCGGCGAAAGAGTTGCGATCAAGGAATATTTTCCGATCTACTGGTCGGAGCGGAGCGACAATGGAAGGGACATTCTTCCGAAGAGCGCATATACACGGACCTATCAGTCCGGACGTGAAAAATTCCTGCATGAAGCCGAGATGATCCAGAGAGTGCGGCACCTGAAATCCATCGTGAAGGTCAAAGATTTCTTTCAGGCGAACAACACGGCCTATATCGTCATGGAGTATCTCGAGGGCAAGACGCTGAAGCAGCTGGTCAAGAGCAAGGGGCGGCTCACCGTGGAGGAGCTTTGGGCCGTGCTGCGGCCTCTGATGGAGGATATCAACGATATGCACGTGCTGGACGTGGTCCACCGGGATATCGCGCCCGACAACATCATGATGCTGCGGGACGGCAGTCTGCGGCTGATGGACTTCGGCGCTGCGCGAAGCTTTCAGAAAACGTCGACAGGCAAGACCATGTTTGTCAAGCCGGGCTTTTCCCCGGTCGAGCAGTACCGGCCGGAGAAATGTCAGCCGTTCAATGACGTATATTCCATGGCGGCGACGATCTATTACTGTCTGAGCGGGGTGATCCCCGCTCAGGCGACGGACCGCCTCACCGAGATCACCAATCATCAGACGGATCCGCTGAAACGGCTGGGGGAGCTCGGCGTAAACCTCCCGGCCTCGGTCGAAGCGGCGCTCCAGCACGCCATGGCGATTCGGAGCAGCGAACGGACGCAGACCATGCGGGAATTCTGCGACCGGTTTTACCGCGACGCGGCCGCCCGTGCCGAGCTGACCTTCCTGCCGCTCCGGCCCATTCCGGAGGAGCGGACGCTGGAGATCAGCTGGCGCGGAAAACGGCCTGCCGGCACAAGCTATCTGCTGTTCCGGCGGATCAACGATGGAAAATACCACCTGATCAGCAACGGGAACCAGACGCTTCAGCGGGACCGGCTCCCGCTCATCGCAAAAAGAGTGCAGTACAGGCTCGAACTGCAGAATGCGGCGGGAGTGACGTTCAGCAGCTGCGAAAGCCGCCCGATCGATGTATCCGGATGGGCAGGCGAACCGTCACAGCAGCCGCAGCAACAGCAGACGCTGATGATCGTGCTTGCCGCGGCGGCGGTCATTCTGCTGGCAGCGCTGGTAGCGGCGCTGGCTGGAGCCTTTTAAAAAACGGGAGAGCCGCGAGGAATGGAGAACAGAGAAATGAGATATTGTCCCTACTGTATGCGGGAAATCGAGGGATCATGGTGCCCGGACTGTCAGAAGGACGTGGAGACGGCGAGCAACGGCACGAATCTCGCGATCGGTACGATCCTTGACACGCATTATGTGATCGGCATATGTCTGGGCGCCGGCGGTTTCGGCGTGACCTATCTGGCGCGGGATCAGCACCTGGGGCGCATCGTCGCGATCAAGGAGTATTTTCCATCCTGCTGGGCCTACCGAAGAAAGCGTACACAGGAGGTCTGCGCCTTTCCGGATCAACAGCTGGCCTATGAGCGCGGGAAGCAGCAGTTTCTGACCGAGGGCCAGCTGCTTGTCGAGGTGGAGGACCTTCCGCATATCGTGGATGTCTATGACTCCTTCGAGGAAAACGGCACGAGCTATCTGGTCATGCGCTATCTGGAGGGCAAGACGCTGGAGGAGCTGGTGCGGTCGTCTGAAAAGGGAAGACTCTCGCTGGACGAGCTGCTGCCGCTGATGCTGCCGCTGATGGAGGATATCGACTGCCTGCACCGGATGACGCCGCCGATCCTGCATCGGGATATTACGCCCGGTAATATCATGTTCAGCCGCGGCAAGCTCCAGCTGATCGATTTTGGCTCTGCACGGCAGATTCTGGGCGATAAGTCCATGTCTGCCATGATCAGCATGGGCTTTGCGCCGCCGGAGCAGTTTTCCCGGAAAAACCAGGGGCCGTATACGGATGTATACGCAATGGCCGCGACGATTTTATACTGCATCACCGGCAAAAAGCCGCAGGATGCGACCAGCCGGGTATTCAACGATGAGCTGTATATTCCGGGAGAACAGCCGGATGCTGCGCAGGGACAGATCAGCGAGACGCAGAGCGCCGCGCTGCGCCATGCGATGGCGCTCCAATACAGCCAGCGCACACCGACGATGGCGGAGTTTGTCAGAGAGCTGACGCAGGAGCCAAAGGAAGCGCAGCTGCATATCAGGGAGTTTTTGCAGAAAATCGTGTGCAGAAAGTGGATCCTTCCTGCCGCGGCAGCGGCGATTCTGATCGTGGTCCTGCTTGCCGGATTCTGGCCGACAAACAGCAAAACGACCACCCCTGATAATCAGGACACTCCCGAGAACACGACTGCCACTGACAACCAGAATACTACCGGCGACACATCCACCGATGTCGTTCCGGAGCCGAAGAAGGACGAAGAGCTGACGGAGGCTGATACACCGACACTCAAGGTCAGGATTGATGGCCTCAAAATCGAGGCAGGGCAGAGCGAACAGCTGAAGCCTGTGCTGACGCCGGAGGACTATCAGAGTAAGGAAATCACATGGAAAAGCAGCAACAGCGCCATCGCCGAAGTCGATGATGACGGAATAGTCACGGCAAAGAGTCCCGGAGAGGCGAGGATCGACCTGACGGTAGACGGGGTCAAGGCTACGTGTGTCGTAAGGGTTTCGGAGGTGAAGATGACCTCCGTCACAGTGAAGACCGGCCCTGACAAGACGGAATACTATGCCAGTATGCCATTTGACCCGACGGGCATTACGCTTGAGGTCACGTATAGTGACAAGAAAACAGAAGAGGTCACCTCGGGCTTCGAGTGTACCGGCTTCAGCTCGTCCACAGCCGGTGTAAAGACGGTCACCGTCAGCTACGAGGATATGGAGGCCGGAACGGTATACGTGACCGTGAAGCCAAAGGTGCTGATACAGGATTCCGGAACCGCAGGCTTCGCGGGGCATAATCTGGTTGATACGGTTCAGTACAAAAACAAGATCTATTATGTAAAGGATATCAGCCAGGGCGGAAGCTGGGTCAGCGCAATTTATCGAAAGGATACGCCGTCCGCGGAACCGGTCTGCGTATACAGACTGGACAAGGAGAGTATCAGCGATTTCTTCATTTTAAAGGATCGGATCTTTTTCTCGGCAGAGTACGGCGGCCGGGGCTACATTGCGACGGCCGAGCTTGACGGCGGGAATTTCTACGCGATCACGGCGAAAAGCAAAAACTATATGGGCTGCTATTACAGCAACGGCTGGATCTATTCCCTTTCGGGTGCAGACAACTGTGTCGTCCGGTTCCGGACCGATGGCTCGCAATGCGAGCTGGTCAGCAGCGGGGAGATCGGCACCACGCAGTACAGCATCTCGAATCAGAGAATCCTCTACGCAGAGAAAAGACAGGACAAGACGACGGTCAAGTGCTTTGATCTCGATCAAAAGACAACGACGACTCTGGCAGCATACGACACCGAATCCGTCTGGCTCGTTGGCGCCTATGAAGATTATCTGTTTTATACCGTGAAGGAAGACGGGAAAAAGAAGCTGTGTATCTATGAGCTGAACAGCGGTACCGCATACACGCTCGAAAACGGCAAGACGGAAGCTGCGGTCTGGAACGATCAGATTTTCGTCTGTGACGAGAATGGAAACGCGGAGCTCAGATCGCTGAACGACCCGCTGATCGTGACAAAGGAGTTCAAGCTGCCATACACGCTGCGGTCCACCTCGGCCTATTCGCCCCGCGTGATCCCTGTCGGAAAGAATCTTGCCTTCGTCACAAGCGAGAAAACGGTCGTTCTGATCGACAAGGAACGCAAGGAGGTCGCGTCGTTCTCTACGGAGGCGTAAGAAGCGGCTTGGATCCAAATCAAAAAGCCTTCCCCTTCTCATGCCGTGTGCATGATGAAAGGGGAAGGCTTTTTTCATGATTTCAGCGGGGGAGAGGGGCGATCAGATGATCTTGCCAAGGCTGGCGGTCTTTGCGGCCTGCGCGGCGCGGCGGAGGGCCGCGACGGGTTCGCCCTCAAGGAAGTATGCGTACAGATCGAGGATCATCCCGGCCAGCTCCGAATCGGCCTCCAGCCCGGAGACGTCCTTCAGAACCTTTGCCGCTTCTTCCTTCGACTGCTCAATGCCCGCCTCGTTCAGATAGCGGTACACCGCACCGGCTGCGCCGACGGCGATATACGCGGGCTTCACGCCCTGCTCGAGGCACAGCAGGCTCGAACCGATCAGCCGGTCGGCTGCGCCGAGCTTCCGCGTCGGGTCGCCGCCGACGCGCTTGCAGGTGTCCTTCAGGGCGGCATTGCGGAAGCGGCCCAGCAGATCGGTGATGTGCAGCATCAGGCCATCCAGCTCGACGCCGTACTTTTTATGCAGCGCCAGCGCGCTTTCCAGCATGGCGTTCTGCACGATGTTCAGAATTTCAGGATCGTCGATGGACTGATAAATATATTTCCGGCCCTCGTAGCCGCCCAGATACGCGCAGGTCGCGTGGCCCATGTTGTGGACGTACAGCTTGCGCTTAATATAAAAATCAAACGGCTCAAACGGAACCATGTTCGTGATCTCCGGAATTTCACCCTTGAACGCGGCCTTGTCGACCGGCAGGAAACCGTAGCGCTCGACACAGACGCGCATCGGATCGCCGTCCTTCATCTCCTCGGTCTGCACGGGCACCATGCGGCCAATGGAGGCCTCGACCAGACCGACCTTTTCATCAAAGTGCTTCTTTTCCTCGTCGGTCAGCAGGTCCTTCAGCATCCCTTCCATGACCTTGTTTGCGTCCATCAGGTTTTCGCAGATGATGATGTTGAGCGGGCGGTCGTCCCGTGCCCAGCGCTTTCTGAGACCCGCGACGATGTTGCCGACGATGAACTTGAGAATTCTCGCGCCGACCGCCGTCGCCATGATATCGCAGTTTGCGATGGCCTCGGAGGCCGCTTCCTGATCGTTGCCGTTGACCGCGGTCACGTGCTCGATCACGACGTCCTCATGTCCTTCGCTGGACACATAGCGGACGGGATACTGCTCCTTTTCCTGCAGCGCCTTCACGACCGGCTCTGCCACGTCGATGAATGTGACCTTATAGCCGGACTGACTGAGCGTTGCGCCGATGAAGCCGCGGCCAATGTTGCCGCCGCCGTACATAACTGCCTGTTTCATACTCTGACCTCTTTCTTTATTTTCCGTAAAGCTCATAGAGCTTCAAAACCTCGTCCTTTGTTTTCACGCCGTCCGACGCGCTGACCTCGCTCAGGGAAGCCGCCGCGCTGCACGCGCCGAGCTTCAGCGCCTCCCGCAGCGGCATATCTGTCTCCGCCGCGTACAGAACGCCCGCGCAGAACGCGTCGCCTGCGCCGACCGTACCCTTGATATAGCCCTTGGGGAGCTTGAGACTTTCAAATTCGCAGTAATTTCCGGCCTCGTCCATGCCGCAGCCGAGTTCCGGGCAGTGGATAACGGCCCATTTTGCCACGCCCAGCTCGTGGAGCTTCTGCAGCGCAGCCTTCATGTTTTCCACGTGCAGCGTGCCGTCCTCTCCGCGCAGCAGGACCCCCGTGGTCTGCTGCGTCTCAAGCTCGTTGATGATGCAGTAGTCCGTGTATTTGAGCGCCGGGGTCACGAGCCGCTTGAAGCGCTCGCCCGCCTCGGAAACAACGTCGATGGACGTCTTCATGCCCGCCTGCTGCGCCCGGTGCAGAAGCCTCGCCATCTTTGTGCCGTATTCCGCGTCCGGCTCGTCCAGATGCGGCAGCAGCAGAATGTAGCCGATGTGGAAGATATCGACGTTCAGCCTGTCCCAGTCGATGTCGTCCTCACCGTAATAGGCGTTGCCGCCCGCGTACTGGAAAAATGTGCGCTCTTTTGTCTGGTTGTTCGACATGACGGCGGTAAACGAGGTGTCGCCGCTGCGCTTGACCATGGAAAGGTCGATGTTTTTGTACTTGCCCATCTCCTGCAGCACAAAATCACCCTCTGCGTCGTGCCCGGCGAAGCCGGAAGCAACGAGCGGCAGCGCGGGATCGAGCCGCGCGAGATCGGAAATGGTGTTGCAGACCGAGCCGCCGGTGGAGCGCGTGATGCCCTCGGTGATGTGCGTCAGCTCGTTCTGCTTCGGCCATGTTTCGATGGGATAGGTGATATCTACGATCATATTGCCTGCGCAGCAAATGCCTTTTTTCATACTTCCTCCCTGTTTTCAGGCCGTGCGGCCCGGATTCCCTTGTTTTTTGTTCCGGTTACTGTTATTATGAAGGAACGGGGCAGGCTTATCACCGATGAAGATGCGCCTGACGCCCGACAAAGATGCGTTTTTGGTGAAACAAATGGAACTTTACAATGAATATGAGCTGATCTCCCATTCCAAGCTGGCCGACTGCACCATGTTTATCGTCGACATGGTGTACCGCCCCATGCACCTGCATAAGGAGCTGGAGCTGTGCGTGGTGCTGAGCGGCAGCTGCCGTGTCAGCACCGACCGGCAGAGCTTTGAGGCCGGGCCGGGCGAGATTTTGCTGTTCGACGCGGGCAGCAGCCATGAGCTGTGCGCGTCCGGTGCGCCTGCAAGGCTCCTGACGCTGCAGATCTCCAACAGCTTCTGCGCCCGCTTCTATCCGCAGATCCGCAGCATCCGCTTCGGCTGCCGGGGGCTGTCCTCCTGTCTGGGGCCGGAGCAGCTGCCGGCGCTGCGCCGGGCGATGCTGCTGGCGCTTTCCAATTATCTGCGCGACACACCGGAAGCGCCGTTCGCCTGCATGGCGCAGATCAACGCGATCTTTGCGATCCTGCTGGGCGGAACGCCATACCGCGTGCTGAGCGACACGGAAAACATGACGCAGACGCGCAATGCCGAGCGGATGCACCGCATTCTGCACTATCTGGAGACGCACTATTCTGAGCCTGTCCGCCTCAGCGAGATCGCGGAGCGGGAGGGGCTGACGCAGACGTATCTGTCGCACCTGTTCCGCGAGCAGCTGCATATCCCGTTTCAGGATTATCTGGGCAGACTCCGACTGGAGGCGGCGATGCTCCTGCTGCGGCAGTCCGACACGACGCTGACCGACGCAGCCTATGCCTGCGGCTTCTCCGACCCCAAGTATCTGAACCGGAGCTTCCAGAAAAACCTCGGAATGTCGCCGCGCCAGTGGCTGCTGGAAAACCGCCCGGACCCGAGCCGGGCTTCGTCCGCAGAGGACCCGCGTACAGCGCAGCGCATCCTGACGCCCGGCGAGTGCCGGGCGCTGCTGGATGTGCTGGGTGTTGCTTAAATTTTCAGGATCTTCAGCTCTTCGCCGCTGGCATAGGCCTTTTCCATGATGCGCTGGACGTGCACGGCGTCGGACGCAGGCACGACGAGGGGCTTATTGTTGAGAATGGAGTCCGAGAAGCTCTCGATCTCGCGGGTGTACATATTGCCGAAGTCGCCGGGAATCTCGACGCCCACATCGTCGGCGTGGGTCTGCTCGGCGGAATAGGCGACGTTCTTGTCAATGAACACGGCGTTCAGCTTGCCGCCGTCGATCTGGCCGATCATCGTGTCGCCCAGCAGACGGCCCTTCGTGCCGAAAAATTCAACGCGCCACTTGGATGCCTCGTCCGGGATATTGAAGTTGGACTGCACAACGCACTGTGCGCCGTTTTCCATGCGCATGAGGATGGTGGACGTGTCCTCCACGTCATACTGCGGTTCGGGGAAGGCGATTTTTTCATTCATGGACGCGACCTCGGTCACGCGCATACCGGTGATGTACTCCATCAGGTCGATGGTATGAACAGACAGATCCATCATCGCGCCGCCGCCGGCCTTGGCCTTGCACTGCCGCCAGTTGCCGGGCTCGTAGGGAAGCCAGAGGGTGAACTGCGAATAGCCGGACACGACCGTGCCGATCTTGCCCTCGGCGATGGCCTTTTTCATGCTCATGACGTGCGAACCGAAGCGCATCATGAAGCCCGCCGCGATCTTCACGCCCTTGCGTTCGCAGTAGTCGATGACCGCCTGCCCTTCGTCGGACGTCATGGCCAGCGGCTTTTCAATCAGGATATCCTTGCCGTAATCTGCGGCCAGCTTGGCCTGCTTTGCGTGCAGGACGATGGGCGTGGCGATATAAACGGCGTCGACCTCCGGGTCTGCCAGCAGGTCCTCTTCCTTCGTATAGCCGCGCTTTGCGCCGTATTTCTGACGGATTTTCTCAACCTGCTCGGCATTGATGTCCATGACGGCGATCAGCTCCGCGTTTTCGGCCAGCATCATGCCGGGGATCGTCCTGCGATCCGCAATGCCGCCGGCTCCGATCACGCCCCAACGTAATTTTTTCATATGCTTCGCTCCTTTGCAAATCCATAGACCGCCCGCAGCGGTTTATTTTATTATAGCACGTTCCCGTCATGATGAAAAGAGAATTCTGTATCAAAACAGGGAAATCCAACAAAACCCCACAGAAACGTGCACCCGAATTCGCCGAGGATTTTTGCAAGCCCCCTGCAAATGTCAAAAGCTCCTCTTGCAGTCGGCAAGAGGAGCTTTTCATGTTTACAAGTCCTGATAAACCGCTCTGGCGCCGCCGATGTATTTCGGGCGCGTGCGGGCGCAGAGAATGTTGGCCTCGCCGATCTTTTTGATTGACAGGCGAACGGGGATCGCGACGCGGCGCAGGTGCATACCGATCAGCGTGCCGCCGATATCAAGCCCCGCGTCGGCAACAATGGTTTCGACGAGTACGGGGTCTTTGAAATTGGCCCACGCCGTCATGGCGAACGAGCCGCCCGCGTGCAGCTGCGGGATGGCATTGACGATCTCAAAGCCGTGCGCCTCGGCCACATCGCGCTCAACAACAAGCGCGCGGTTGAGGTGCTCGCAGCACTGCACGGCAAGTTCAATGCCGCGCTCCTGCAAAACGGGATAAATGCCCGCAAACGCGGCCTGTGCGGCCTCAAGGCTCGAACCCTTGCCGATGCGCGCGCCGACCATTTCACTCGACGAGCAGCCGATGACAAACAGCTTGCCGGGCTTCAGCTTCGCAACGTCCAGCAGCTCCGTGACGGCCTGCTTCGCCTGTGCGGTAAGTTCTTCATACATGATTCATTCCACCCTTCCAGAATGCCTTATGAATTTCGGGAACCTTGGCCAGCGCGGTGTAGAGCACGACGGACAACACGATGCCGACGGCGGCCTGCACCAGATTGTTCGGGATCGACGCGGCGGCGGCAAGGCCCTTGCCGAGGATCAGCGCCTTATAGCCGAAATACCCGGCGACCATGATGACCTCGGACGGCAGCTCGATGAGCGCCAGACGCCAGAACGGGATCTTTTCGCCCTTCTTGAGCATCGGCTGCAGCAGCAGCGCGGCCACCAGCGCCACAAGGCCCTTGATGATAAACGTGCCGGGAACATAATGCGCGTAGCCTGCCAGCAGATCAGCAAGACCGCTGCCGATGCCTGCGGCAAAGAAGCCGTACCACGGGCCGAGCACCAGCCCGGCAAGCAGGCACATCCCCTCGCCGATGTTGGTATACCCGGCAACGGTCGGGAACTGCACCAGCATGGTCGTCACGCAGCACAGCGCGGCAAACATCGCGCTCAGAACCAGCATACGGATGGTTTCGTTTCTCTTTTTCATACCAGAGTACCTCTCTTGTTAAGATACCCTGATTATATCCAATGCTGGTACTATAAAAAGATGCAAAAACAGATATTTTTTTAGGTTCAGATTCAGAACTGCGCCATGACAATGGCGTTGCCTGCGTCGATCACCGCGTCCGCGTCTTCTCCGATGGCGCGGCGCAGGAGCGTGCGCTCGTCCAGACCGCCCTGCCCGTGCAGGACGCGGTACGCGCCCGCGTCGCTGCCGGAGGCAATTTTTGCACCCTGCGCGGCGGCTTTTTTTACGGCGTTCATCTGATAGGCCAGTAGCGGCGTTAAAACCTCGTCCGGAAAACGGCCGCAGCCGATGAGATTGCCGATCGTCACGAGCGTCGGCACCCAGACAGCGCCAGACTCTGCCAGCTGACAAAGCGTCTCATCCGTGAGATACGCGCCGTGCTCGATGGAGTCCACGCCGCCCGCAAGCGCCGCGCGCACGGCCTCGTCGCCGTTGGCGTGGGCCATGACGGAAAAGCCTTCGTCATGCGCGCAGGCGATCATGTTCCGGATCAAGTCCGGCGGCAGAGGCTCGCCGGTCAGCACGCCGTATTGGCTGAAATCCATCAGCCCGGAGATCATGAGCTTGATAAAGTGTGCGCCGCGCGTTTTAGCCTCGCGAACAAGCGCACGGTATTCGGCAAGCCCGTCAAAGCCGCGTCCGATAAAGCCGCCGTAATGTCCGGTTTTATAAATCGGGAAGCCCGGCGACCGGTAGCGTATGCCGTATCCCGGGGCCAGCTTCGCGGCCAGATCGCACACGCCCCAGCGGTCGCCGCCGTCGCGCAGATAGGAAAACCCCAGCGCCTGATAGTGACCCAGCGTCTGCCGGATCAGTGCCTCCTGCGGCGCCGCTTTATGCCGGGCGATGGCGTCCTTCCAGTTTACGCCGTCCAGCACCATATGAATGTGGCAGTCGACCATTTCCGTTACGTCCTTCCCGGTACGCAGTGCCGCTCGATGGCAAGCGCCGCGCCGTCCTCGTCGCAGGAGGCAGTTATTTCGTCGGCTATCGCCAGAATTTCCGGACACGCATTCGCCATGGCCACGCCGATCCCGGCCATTTTGATCATGCTCCTGTCGTTCAGCCCATCGCCGATTGCCATCGTTGCCGCCATCGGCAGGCCGAGATACGCTGCCAGAGACGCAATGGCCTCGCCCTTGTTGGCGTGCGCGTCGTTGATCTCAATGTTGCAGGGCATGGACGTGCTGACACTCAGGCAGGGGAAACGCTCCGCAAGGTCGGTGAGCAGCCTGCCGCGCAGCGCATCGTCCGGTGTGAACAGCTGCAGCTTCTGGACGCTCCGGTTCTGCTCCCGCAGATACGCCTTGAGCTCGTCGACCGGCGTGCGCAGACTGCGCACCATGCGCAGCGAATGATCGATGGGGACAAATGCAGCGGCGTTTTCCTGCATGCTGCGCGTCATCCAGCCCCAGTTGTCCTGATAGCAGTCGTAGATCACGGGGAAGCCGTCGAGATACTCCAGGACCCGCAGAGCCGTTTCCAGCGGAATTTCCGCTCTGCTGACAGCCTTTTCCGCGCGGATGTCATAGACCTGCGCGCCGTTGATGGTGATGGCGTAGTGCAGAAACGGCAGCTTCTGAATGACCTCCGGCATACCGGTAAAGAAGCGGCCCGTGGTCGGCACGATCTCGACGCCTGCCTCTGCCGCGGCATAGAGCGCATCGCGGGTGCGCGGCGTCAGCTCCTTTTGGGAGTTCAGCAGTGTGCCGTCCAGATCGAGCGCCAGTAATTTCACGGAATTCATTGGAAACTCACCTCGATTCCATGCTTTTCACCCCCATGATACCAGAAGCCCGGCAAAAATGCAAGAAGCGCGTGATTTCCGGCGAAGACTGTGATAGAATAGACGCAGAAACCCCTTGCAGGAGGAAATTTATGCTGATATCCGCAGAGCATCTTTCCATCAATTTCGGCAGCCGTCAGCTGCTGGACGATGTGGATTTTTATCTGAACGAGGGCGACAAGACCGGCGTGATCGGCATCAACGGCACCGGAAAGTCGACATTTTTGAAGGTTCTGGCCGGAAAGCTCCAGCCGGACGGCGGGACGATCGCCCGCAAGCCGAATTTGCAGGTCAGCGTGCTTGCACAGAATCCGGATATGCGAGATGAGCTGACCGTTCTGGAGCAGGTCTTTGCCAGTATGCCGCCGGAATTCCGGCAGCTGAACGAATACGAGGCCAAGCGTATGCTGACGCAGCTCGGTCTTGCGGACACCGACCGGCGGATCGGCACGCTTTCGGGCGGCGAACGCCGCCGTGCGGCCTTGTGCGCAGCGCTCATCCACCCGGCGGACGTGCTGGTGCTCGACGAGCCGACGAACCATCTGGATACCGAAATGGTGCAGTGGCTGGAGGACTGGCTGAAAAAATTCCGGGGCGGGCTGGTCATGGTCACGCACGACCGGTATTTTTTGGAGCGCGTCGTGAACCACATCACGGAGCTTTCGCGCGGAAAGCTTTACCACTATGAAGCCAATTACTCCCGCTATCTCGAACTGCGGGAGCAGCGCGCGCAGATGGCGGAGGCGTCCGAGCGCAAGCGACAGTCCATCCTGCGTGTCGAGCGCGAATGGATCCTGCGCGGCTGTCAGGCCCGGAGCACGAAGAGCAAGGAGCGCATTCAGCGCTATGAGGAGCTGAAGGACCAGAAGGCCCCTGAGCGCGACAGCACAGTGCAGCTCTCGGCGGCTTCGAGCCGTCTCGGCAAAAAGATCATCACACTGGAGCACATCTCCAAGGGCTATGACGGGCGGACGATCTTCCGTGATTTTTCCTACGGCCTTCTGCGCAGCGACCGCATCGGCATCGTGGGCCGAAACGGCGCGGGCAAATCGACGCTCCTGCGCGTGCTCGCGGGCGAGCTTCCGCCGGACAGCGGCACGGTCGAGCTGGGCGAGACGGTCAAGATCGGTCATTTTTCGCAGGAGGGCCGGGAGCTGGATCTGAACCAGCGCGTATACGACTTCATTTATAGCGTCGCCGCGCAGGTAAAAACGGACGAGGGCACATTCTCCGCCAAGACCATGCTGGAACGCTTCCTGTTCCCGCCTGATCTGCAGCAGACCACCATCGGTCGTCTGTCCGGCGGCGAACGGCGGAGACTCTATCTGCTGTCCATCCTCATGGCGGCACCCAACGTGCTGCTGCTTGACGAGCCGACGAACGATCTGGACATTACGACGCTTTCCATTCTGGAGGACTATCTGCAAAGCTTCCCCGGCCCCATCATCGCCGTCTCGCACGACCGCTTTTTCCTTGATAAGCTGGCGGATACCATCTTCGAGGTGCGCCCGGAGGGCCGCGTCGACGTGTTTACCGGCAACTGGTCCGACTGGGCGCGCAAGCGGACGCCGCCGGAGGAAAAGAAGCCTGAAAAGCAGGAAAAGCCCGCCCCGGAACGTCCGCGCGAGAAGAAGCTGAAATTCTCCTACAACGAGCAGCGGGAATTTGACACCATCGACAGCGTGATCGCGGAGCTGGATGCGCAGCTGTCTGCGTGCCGGCAGGAGCAGGAGTCCTGCGGCAGCGACTATGTCCGCTTGCAGGCGCTCACGGCCGAGCAGGAGCGCCTGACGGCAGAGCTGGACGCGAAAACAGAGCGCTGGGTCTACCTGAACGACCTGAAGGAGCGCATTGACGCGCAATAGAAATATTGCACAAATTTTCCCTCAGGCCGTATACGGATTCGGGACAGAGTGCTATAATATAGACAGAAGGAAACGGAAAGCTTTGCGGTTCGGATGAAGAAGAGGAGGCTTCTCTATGAATCTGAAAACGATCAAGGTTCTGCTGTTCACGCTGCTCGCGCTGACGCTGGCCAGCTTTCTTATTGGCTGCGGCGTGTCCAAGCCGGTGTATTTTCTGTTTACGGCGCTGTTCGCCATCGGTTACGCAGCCGTCTGGCTGCTGTGCTGGCGCTGCCCCTTCTGCGGCGAACGCCTCGGCCGCAGCGACGGCGAGACCTGCCCGCACTGCGGCAAAAGCCTTCTCGCACCCCGCGGGCACCAGACCTGAGTGCGGGATATGATTGAACTGCTGCGATTCTTGTAGGGGCGGACGCCTCTGTCCGCCCGCAGAATGCAGCGTTTTCTCGGAAATCTTCGGCAAATCCGCAACATTTATCGGGCCGACAGAGTCGTCGGCCCCTACAGAGTGCTGTGCAGATTTGCACCTGCCCATCGGGCGGAGCAGAGCCCCGCCCCTGCCAACGCTTTTGCAAAGCTGACAGTATCGTGTGCCGCCGGGCGTTTGTCCGGCGGCTTTGTGCGTTCTTGACAAAAAGACAGATGTTTTTCTCCTGCGCGCAGATTTTTTGCCGAAAAAGCGGTTTTCCGTGAAAACATGGTTGACGCGGCGAGGGACTTTGTGCGAAAATAACGCCAGCACCCCATTGAAAGGAGCTTTCCATGAATCCCATCGTTGTGAAATTCGGCGGCAGCTCGCTTGCGACCGCCGCACAGTTTGAAAAGGTCGCGGCGATCATCCGGGAAGCCCCGGCCCGCCGCTATGTTGTCGCCTCCGCGCCGGGCAAGCGCTTTGACGGCGATACAAAGGTCACCGATCTTCTTTACCGCTGCTATGACGCGGCCTGCGCCGGGCAGGAATTTGCGCCCGTGCTGGACGAGATCCGGCAGCGCTTTGCCGATATCATCGGCGCGCTGCGCCTGAGTGCCAATCTGGAGCCGGACTTTGCCGCCATTGAGGCGCACCTGCGCCAGAGTCCCCAGCGCGATTATATGGCCAGCCGGGGCGAATATCTCAATTCCAAATTACTGGCCGCGTATCTCGGCTTCCGCTTTGTCGACGCGGCGCAGATGGTCCTGTTCCGGGCCGACGGCTCGTTCGACCCGGAGGCGACGAATACCGCCATCGGGCACGCGCTTGTAAGCGTGGAGCACGCCGTGATCCCCGGCTTCTACGGGGCCATGCCAGACGGTACGGTGCACACCTTCTCGCGCGGCGGATCGGACGTGACCGGCTCCGTCGTCGCCCGTGCCGTCGGTGCTGGCCTGTATGAAAACTGGACGGATGTTTCCGGCGTTCTGTCCGCCGACCCGCGCATCATCGAGCATCCGCACGTGATCGACTACATTACCTATCGTGAGCTGCGTGAGCTTTCGTACATGGGCGCGTCCGTCCTGCATGAGGATGCGGTCTTCCCCGTCCGCCGGGCGAACATCCCCATCAACATCCGCAACACCAACCGCCCGTCCGACCCCGGCACGTTCATCGTCCCCTCGCTGCCGTCCAACGCGCACAAGCGCGTCGTGACCGGCATCGCAGGCCACAAGGGCTTCAGCAGCGTGTACGTGGAAAAGTCCATGATGAACGGCGAGATCG
>OOBZ01001128.1_pt1 | contig 18461 bp, 14 predicted proteins | sample 1671601 | NCBI WGS metagenome assembly OOBZ01 (sample SAMN06348173, study PRJEB24527) | human gut metagenome | biome: human gut; feature: ankylosing spondylitis patient; material: feces | host: Homo sapiens | place: China | collected 2015-10
GCCATCGACGCCGACACGCTGACGGGTGCGGATTACAAGATCACCTGGAAGACCGTGACGAGCAGCCGGTTCGACAGCACGGCGTTCAAGAAAGCCATGCCGGAATTGGCCGAGCGCTTCACCAAGTCCACCACAAGCCGCCGCTTTGTTGTGGCGTAAAAGAAGACAGCGGGCGGGACTTCCCGCCCGCACATCGGACAGGCTTGTGAGCCGGAAAGGAATTGACTATGGAGAAGATCACAACAGCCGCCAGCGTCAGCGCTGCGTGGCGCGGCATGAGCGACGAGGAACAATATACCGCCTTGCAGAAAATGGCGTGGACAGTCCGCAGGGGCGGCAGCAAGCGTGGTGCGGAGTGGATACAGACGCAGGACGATGCAATGAACGTCGCGGCGGAAGCATGGCTCAGAATGGGCGCAGCGCTGGAACGCAACGAACGGGCCGACGAACCGCGCCCGCTTAACCTGATCTTGTACAGCGCCTGTGCGCAGGCCGCAAATACCATCGCCCGCAGAGAAAAGCGCTATTTCAGCGCCACGGCCAGCCTGACCATGGAAGACGGCGAAATGACGGATCTTTTTGATATGAACGCCGTTCATGTTCTGCCCGCACCAGACCCGGAAGAAAACGCCGTGCAGCGGGATCTTCTCGCCCGGCTTCTGCAATCGGATGAAGACCGCAGCATTGCCGGACGCATGGCCGAGGGTCTGACGGTCCGGGAAATCGCCGCCGCGCTGGGTATGAGCAAATCGGCAGTCCAGCGCCGCATTGACCACATCAGAAATCGCGCCCGCCTTCTGGCAAGCGCATAATAGAAAGGATGAATAATATGGAAAACAAGGAACTGAAAGAATTCAAGGAAATCCTGCACGAGGTCAAAGATCTTGACCGCTTTAGAAAATTCATGCTCTTCTGCATGGAGCGTCTGGAGCGCGGTGAAGAGGTTTCGGACATCTGGAACGCATGGGTGCAATCCGGACTCTGATTTTCCGACGGGGACTTTCGACTAGTTGACATAGAGAGGGAAACAACCATGGAAAATAAGGAGGAATCGACGGAGGTGCTGTTCCGGCATTTGCTGCTTCGCAGATGCACGGACGCAGAACGGGAGAAGGCCGAAACGAGAGCCCTGAATGGCCCGACAAAAGAACACAAGATCAAAGCGCTGGACATTGTCCGGCGGTTCAGAAAATCAGGATGGAGGTTTTAAACATGACGATCAAAGAAATTTTCGAGCACAGCCAGAACGTTGACGGCTGGATTCTTGGCATTGATGGATACGCGTCGAAAGTCGATCTTGGCAACCCGGCCATTCTCGCCGGTATTGGGAAATATCGTGTAAAGACGATCTACCCGGACGTACATAACGGAAAGGTCGTTGTGGAACCGGATGTAGAAACGTCGATTGTCACGGATTGAGGGGAAAATTCCCCTCAACCCTTTTTTCGATTCTGGGACAAAAAGCATTTTTGGTGTAGAAACAAAATCAGAACAGAAACCCACACAAAATTAAAAACGGAGGGATTTTATGAATCAGGACACGCATCTTTATATCGAAGCGAATCAGAAGCACGGGCATGGATACCAAGTGCATATCGTCATTGACGGCATTGTCGATTCCACAATGGCCGATGAGCCGTTCAGCCTGTATGACGCGCTTGGCGGCGCACAGTTCACGCTGGAGGCCGTAAACAAGGAGCGCGGGACAAATTATCTGTTGCCCGATGTGCTGCTGGTGAGCCGCGAGGCGGCGATGGCAGAGCGGCAGACCGATTTTCTGAGTGCGAAGCTTCTGCGGGAGAACAGCAGCAATATCAGGGTGGGCCGTTTGAGCAGACGCTGAATGCCTGCGCTGCAAAGCTTATCTGCGGCAGCGAGATTATCCCTCCTCCGAAGTCGCCCTATGATCTGTGTACGGCGGGAGAAATCGGCGAGAAAATCGGGATCACATCGAATCTCGTCGGACGGATCGCAAACCAATATGACCTGAAACAGCCTGAATATGGTGAATGGGTGTTGGATGTAGCGGCGCATTCAACAAAGATCGTGAAAACGTTCCGATATTACGAAGCTGTCATTCCGATCCTGAAGGAGAAGCTGCGGAAAGAGGGCAAGCTTTAAGGACCAAGTATGAAATACGAAAATTTGTTTGATGTTCACTGTTTACTTTCTACTGTTTTTGTGGTATAATAAAAATAAGGCGGAACGCCTTTTCAAATCTTTCACTCACCCCCAGCGCCGGACCAGACCGGCTAACAAAGGGTGGGGTGCGGTCAGCAGAATAGAGAAGCATATGCGCTGGTTTGGTGCGATTTCCTTTTGGAGATGTATCAAACCGGCGCTTTTTCTTTATGTTTTGTTGGCCGCACCTTGCAACATTTTTTGACGGGAGGATTGCTTCTTGAACGATTCGGAAAAAATACGGGCTGCCCGTGCGGCGTATATGCGCGAATACGCGCGAAAACGCCGTCGAAGCAGTCAGGAAATGCGCGAGCGGGAAAAAGAGAGCCGTGACCGCTATTGGCTACGGAAATTCGATCAAATGCAGGCCGCAGCAAGCGGCGGAAAGGAAAATGTAAATGAGAAAACCAGGTGAATCAGTCTATTGTTTGAGTTTCTGGAGAAACAAGTTTCATGGAAAATCCGGTGACGAGCCATACTTCGACGTAGTAGAGGACGGAATCTCTGCGGGGAAGGTCATGCGGATTTATGTGGACGCAAAGCGCTTCCCGACATGGGAAAAATGGAAGGACGAGGAAGACAAGGCGCGGGCCTGCGCTTACATCGGCAACGCGTCGATGTGCGGCTATTTTGTCAAGGGCGGCACCTCTTACCCGCTCAGCGCAAGTCCGGCATTTATGATCGAGCGCCCCGAACTCCCCGGCCTTGATACGATTTTGTGGATCAATGTGCTTTGCCCGAATGAGTCAGAATTTCATTGGGCCGTCGAAGAAGCAAAAAAAACGGCCGAACTCAAGGCGAAGAATCTGGCTCCCAGCGAACTCTATGCGCCGTTCAACAATGTCCAGTATAGACACCGGGAGGCCGCAGAGAGCGATATTGACGCATTTCTCCGGCGGAACGGGGTCACGCCTGCAACGGCAGAGAATGACGGCACATATGACGGCACATACGGGCGAAAGATTTACGGGCCTGTCCCGGATGATATCAAAGCGCTGCTCAAGAAAATTGGGCTGGGTGCATCAGAATGCGGAAACACGCTCGGCGAACTTTTTCAGAGATGGGGTGTGCAATAATGTGCAAATTCTCTCATCGCTGCGGCCAGCAGATTGCCGCAAGAAACGGCTTTGAAAAAGCGGAGGGCACAGATGCTGGTCACACATGATATGCTGAAGAAATCCACGCCGGTCTGCATCGCGTTCAACCATATGCCATGGCACTACCTTGCCGTTGCCAGACTGGACATCGGCGGGCAAAGAAAACACTTCATTTGGAAGACGAATTTTAAAAAACGGTTTGAATGGGACGGCTCATTCAACGCGCAGACAGGCGAAATGCTCCGGATCACACTCAATATGCTGCACGATGCCGGGTATTTGGGCCTTCCGGAAAGCTGGAAGCCCGGAGACGAAGACGACGGACAGCCGCCTGCATGGTTCGAGCTGAAACAGGAAGCAGAGCGGCACCGGACGGAGATTGCGGCGCAGGCCCGGCAGCAGACTGCAAAAACGGCGATCTACACATTTTCACGGGAAAATGAAGACGGTACACGGACAACGGTTCGGGTACGGGCCGCAAATCAGACGGTGGCACGGGAAGCGCTGAGCCAGACGTTTCTGAACCGCGCAACGCTCTGTACGGTGCAGGACGGGGAACGGTACGAACTCTGAAAGAGCGGGACTCGTATTGAACGAAAAATTCAAATACCCCCGAAAAGTCGGGCGGAAACCGCAGGAGTCCGGCACTGTGCCGGGCTTCTGCTTTTATAAGGAGTTTTTTATGGCAATCGAAGATTTTGTCCGGGATTTTAACCGACGCCTGGACGATGCAATCGGAAGGGCAATGGAAGGCGACGTAGCCGATGCTGTCCGCGCGGCGATTGCATCAGCGGTTGAGTCCGAGGTCTACAGCGAGAAGGTTTATAAGCGCAGTGAAGATCATCCGTATATCCGACGGGATGACACCGGCGAACCCGGCGGCTTGCAGGACTGGAACGTGATGGAAGCAAAATATGACCCGTCAACCATGACGCTGGAGGTGCAGGACAGGAGCCGGGACCGGGACAGCGGACGGCTGATCGTGCCGGTCGTGGAAAGCGGCAAGGGCTATCAATGGAAAAAGTCGGCGATTTACAAAACAAAGCAGGCACGCCCGTTCCATCAGAAAGCGCAGGAACTTGCAATCGGAACCGGGCTTGTGCGGGAGGCACTGGCAAAGTCTCTGACGGAAAGCGGATTCAAGGTGAAGGAGTAATATAAGAATGGCAAATAATGAAAACACAGTACAGATTCAGGTAGAGGTTCTGCGTGCACAGCTTGATAAGCTTATTGCGGACATAAACAGCCTGAAAAATCAGAATATTTCTGTAAAGGTAGACACGGCGGGCGCGGCAGCGCTGGAGCAGCTTTCTGATGCCGTTCAGCAGATGCGCACTGGCTTGCAGGAACTTGACGCGCAGCTTGGGCAGAATGCAGCGGCCTTTTCTGGCATGGGCAATTCTGCGCAGGCGGCGGTGCAGGCGCTTTTGCAGTATATTTCGCAGGTCAATCAGGCTGCTTCGGCAGAAATGCAGGCGCTGGCTGTCCGCAGGCAAACAACGGCTGCGACGGAAGAACAGGCTTCTGCGGCGGGGACTGCTGCGCAGGCGGTTTCACAGATGGCAGATGCGCAGAGACAGGAATCGGACGCTGACGCACAGTTTCTTGCGCGGCTGACCGCCGGAAACAGCGCGTTGGAAGACCGCGCAGGCCAGATTCGGCAGTTGATCGATCTGTATGCGCAGATGCAGCGAATCCGTGCTTCCAGTGCGGCCGGGCAGAGCGTCCCCATGCTGGAGGCGGGCGATTACGAGGTGTTTGGTCAGGGAACGTCACACGGACCAACGGCAGCGCAGGGGCCTGTGATCGACGTGGACTGGACAGATGCTGCGCGGGGTGCACGGGAGTATGCAGGCGCGGCGTCAGATGCGGCAGACGCGACCGGACAGGCCGTGACGCAGAGCGACGGTCTGGTTGATTCCTTCGGGCGGTTGTTCCCGCAGCTTACGGTCTGGCAGCTTACACGGGATGCTGTGAACGCGCTTGTGCAGGAATTGAAGGCTGCGCTGGAAACCATGAAGGATGTTGATACCGAACTGACGGCCATTCAGAAGGTCACAAACAATACCGATGCGCAGATGTCGAAGATCGGAGAACACGGCTATGACGTAGCATCCAAATACGGCGTCTCGGTTACGGACTATCTAAGCAGCGTCGGTTCATTCTCCAAAGCCGGTTATAAAGAAATGTCGGAGGACATGGCGGAACTTGCGACAAAAACGCAGCTTGTCGGAGATGTGAATGCCGATACTGCAAATAAATTCCTGTTGTCTGCCGATGCAGCGTTCAAACTGGAGGGCAATGTTGCGGCGCTGTCGAAGGTGCTGGACGCGGCTAATACAATCGAGAACGAATATGCGACCGAGATTCAGAAAATCGCCGAGGGCTTCCCGCTCGTCGCGAACGTTGCATCGATGGCAAACATGACCGCAGAGCAGCTGACGGCGGCACTCGGCACGATCACAGCCGCAACGCAGGAATCCGGTTCTATGGCGGCCCGCGCCATGCGTGCACTGATCCTGAATATCATGGGCGATACCGAAACCGAACTGGAAGACGGCATCACATGGACAAAGGATGAGATCGAGAGTCTGAGCCAGATCCTCTGGACGTATTCGGAAGACGCCATGAAAGCGGCGCAGGCTACAGGCAGCATTGTAAATCCCATGGAGGCCGTCGCGGGTCTTGCAAAGGCATACAAAGAGGGCGTTCTGACGCAGGCCGAGCTTGCACAGTTCGAATCTGATCTCGGCGGCAAGCTCCGCACAAATCAGCTCGACGCGTTGATTCAGCATTACGATATGTACCTTGAAATGCTGGACAAGGTGACAACTTCTGCCGGAAGCGCCGACCGCGAGATCGGCACCATGCTCGATTCATGGCAGAGTAAAGCGAATATCCTTGACAACAAGTGGACGGAGCTTGTCAACCACATGATCGAGACAGAATCTGTGAAGGGCGGGCTTGAGACTGTGACCGAACTGGTGGAGCTGCTGGACACGGACCTCGGCCATATAATCCTGACGCTTGCTGCTGCTGAAACCGGTGTATTCGCCATTGCAGCGGCTGTCAAAAGCTTTCAGCGGGTCGGCTCCGTGCTCCAGCTCGGTTCGCTCAGTCCGTGGCTGCTTGGAATCGGCGCGGCCATTACCGGCATCGTCGTCGCGGTTCAGGCGGCTCAGAAGGCCTATGCCGCAGCACATCCGTCGATTGATAAACTCAATCAGGACTGGGAAGAAAACCGGTCGGCGATCCAGAAAACGAAGGAAGCGCTGGAGGAATATACGGATAAGCTTCGGGCACTCGAACAGGTCGAACCTGCGGACAGGACGGGGCAGTGGCAGGACGAGTATGCACAGCTTTCCAACAACAAGGAAATCGCGGAGGCTTATCTGGATACCCTTGAAGAAATTGCAAAGCATACGGGAAAAAAGCTGTATGGAGCCGGTCATATTACCGGATATTCAGGGAATAACTCGGTCATAGAAAACTATGATGATACAGGAAAGAAATACTATACTTCCAAAATCAGCGGTGCGGCAATTTCAAATGAAACGGTATCTGCCGCGCGGGCAAATTACAATTCAGAACTCGCCGCAGCCAACGCGATTGCAAAGACGATCCCGAATTTCGACTGGGGCAAGCTTGAAGGCTTGACGGAATCTCAGGCTTTGGAGAAAATGCTTTCCATGCTGGGAACCTTCGGAATCCAGATCAGCGCTGTAGTGGAAAGTACCGATGAAGCGTTTACAAAGGTGGATGAATGGGCTTCGTCTTACGACAAGCTGACGGATGCACAGAAGAAAAATGCCCAGCAGTATCTTGCCGACCTGCAAAACATGATTCAGACAAAGGAAGTGAGCGACGAGCAGGCAGACGCTTATCTGCGCCTCGCCGCGGCTGCGCAGGAAATTGAAGTTTCATCACTGTCCGCCGGAGACGCGATTCAATTCATTGCAAATAATACCGGGCTGACGGTTGAGGAATCCGCAAAACTGGCTGATGAACTCGGATATATCGACAGCGCAAACACCAGACTTGCGCAGGGCTTTGTACAGCTTGCAGACGGAACGTGGGAATATCGGAGTGCCTGCGAAAAAGCGGCGGACGGTACATGGAAGCTTAAAAACGCAGAGGATGGGGCCGCCGACAGCGCAGACGATATGACTGGCGCGCTTGGAGATGTCGAGGTCGCGACCTATGACGCAAACACCGCCGCTGCAAAACTTACGAAGTCCCTGTTCGATGCGAACGGGAAACTGACCGAGCACGCGAAAAAGGCACTCACCACAAATACGGCCCTTGCAGATCTGGCGAAAAAAGAGCTGGAACTGCAAAATGCGGCTGCGACGGCAAACTATAATAACCTGATCGCGCAGATTCAGGCTGTCGGTTCCTCGGCAATTATTACGTCTCAACAGATTCAACAGATGATCGGCCTGATTCCCGGTATGACCTCCAACACATGGTCGGCTGAGAATCAGGAATTCAATATGCGCCGACTTTTCAATCAGCAGACGGGAAAAAACTGGAAGAAGGACGCGGAAGACTATGCACAGTGGTCTTCTCAATACCTGCTGAAGAAGTCCTCTGAATACTACAAAAAACAGCAGGAAGAGTACAAGAGGCAGATGGAGGAGCTTTCAAAGTACACCTCCGACTATACCGGAACTTCAACCGGTGGCGGCGGAGGCAGCTCATCCGATGCGAATCTCGACGCGCATAAGCAAAAGGTTGAGCTTCTGAAATCCGAGCTGACTTTGCTGGAAAAGCAGAATGCCAGCGAAGACACGCAGAAGGACAAAATGCGGCAGATTCAGCAGGCACTCCATGCGCAGGCGCAGTATCTGCGGTCCATCGGCGGCAGTCAAGCAGACATCAACGCGCTCTCTGCTGAATGGTGGGAGTGGCAGGAAAAAATCAATGGCACTCTGAAAAGCACAGATGATCTGCTGAACGAACTGCAAGACGTTATGGCGGACAAGCTTTCCGACCTTTCTGAGCAGCGACAAAATGAACTGGACGAAATCGACAAACAGATCGAGTCGTTTAAACTGGAGAAGGAAACTCGCGACGAGCAGCTTACGCTAGAGGAAAAAATTCTCGCAGTCCAACAGGCACAGGCCAAGCTTGCTAACGCGCAGAACGAGCGGACCGTCCGGCAATTTAATGCCCGTACCGGTCAATGGGAGTGGGTGGCTGACCAGAAGGAGGTTGACAGCGTACAGGAATCCTTGGACGAGGCCAAGAAAGACCTTGAAGACTTCAAGGCGAACATGGCTTATGAGGCCGCACTGGCCGAACTGGAAGCGCAGAAGAAAACGATCAACGAGCGGTATGACGATCTGGAAACGGCCTACAAAGATTTTTTGAAATCCATCAAGGAGAAGACACGCGGCATTGGCGAGATCTTGCAGGATATCTGGAAGAATGCCACGCCGGAGCTTCGTCAGATCATTCAGGAAAACGCAGAGCTTTTCCGGCAGTTCGGTATTGACGTTTCCCAACTCTCTGATGCGGTTAATGACACCGCGCACAAAATCGTCAGAGTCGGCGCAGGCGGGAATGCTCCGTCTGGTCTGAGCGTCGGAGACCGCGTTGTCACAGGCGGCGGTACGTATGAAATCACCGGTGTCAATCCGGATGGAAGCTATACGTCCAAGCTCGTTGATGCGAACCAGACAATCTGGAACTATGACGGGCAGTATGACACTGTTTCGGGAAATAATTCCGGAAATACGACGGGCGGCGGTCAAAAATACACTGGAACCGTCTGGGCGAAACGGAATGACGGCAACGGCGTAGACTACAAAATATCCAGTGCAAGGGGCCTTGATTTCCTGAACAACGAACCGGCCGGTGCGACTATGACCGGCAGCGATGGTTCGTATTGGGTTAAGAATGCGGACGGAACGACTTCCATCACAAACAAGTACGGCGTCGGTTTTACGGTCTACGATAAGGGCGGTATCCTGCATGGCATGGGCGGCATTAAGGCCACGATGCAGGATGAGGGAATCACCCCACCGGATGTAACGGCGCTGCTCAGAAAGCGGCTGTTGAAACCCATTGAGGACAAGACCTTCGGCCAGAACATGGATCAGATCAGATGGATGATGGCAAGCAACGGTACGAGTGCGAACGAAGTCCACAACGCCTCTTATGACAGCCATAACATCGGCACGATGATTGCAAAGCAGATCAACTGCACCATCAACGGCATGAAGGTTTCCCCGCAGGAGGCCCATGCGCTGACGCTTGAAAAGCTTGCGAATATTGCGCACAACCTCGGAAATTTCTCTTAACCACAGATGCAGAAACAGCGCAGGAGAACAATGATTTTGCTGCGCTGTTTTTTGCCCCGTGTGGGTTTTGGTGCGGGTTTTTCAAAAAATGCAGAAAATCAGCACACTGGGCAGAATGCCTGTTTCGATGATAAAAATTCGCAAAAGCAAAGAAAAAGACTGGAAATCATTCGAATTCCAGTCTTAATCATTTGGTGGAGATAAGCGGGATCGAACCGCTGACCTCATGACTGCCAGTCATGCGCTCTCCCAGCTGAGCTATACCCCCAACGGCTTGCTTATTATAGCAGATGATCTCGGGAAATGCAAGCATTATTTTCGCTTTTTTAAAAATATGTTTCGCCGCCCTTCTATATGCGCAGAAGGGCGGCGCGATAGGCGATTATTCCCAGAGGCGGGCGGGGTAGACGCCCTGCGCACGAAGCGCGGCAAGGGCGCTGACGACGGAGGGAAGATCCTCGTGATAGGTCACGCCGTGCCAGACCTCCTCGCAGGGCAGCACGCGCACGCGGGCCGTGCCCGCCTGCAGCTGGGCGTTGACGGCGACGGGGAGATAGAACTCGCGCTTCAGCGGGTCCTGCGGCACATCCTCCGCAAAGAACGTTCCCAGCCGCTGCCAGAGCTCCGTGACCATCGGCTGGGTAAAGCCCCAGATGTTCATGGAGACGATGGTGTCGCCCGGCAGATCGATGAAGGTCTCGTTGTCCTCGGTGTAGACGGCGTGCTCGCCGCGCTGGTAGATCTTCGTGCGCTCGACGATGTCGACGAGCATCCCGTCCCGCACCTCGCACACGCCGCGGGCAACGGAGCCGAACTTCGTCACGGTATTGCGCACACGGTAGCCGACCATGGCGTACTGGTGCGGATCCTCGTTCGTGCGGAGGAACTCATAGATCTCGCTGAAGGCCGTGCGGCCATAAAAATCGTCCGAATTGATGACCGCGAACGGCCCGTGCAGCACGTTCCGGCAGCAGGCGACGGCCTGCCCCGTGCCCCAGGGCTTGATCCGCCCCTCCGGGACCTCACAGCCCGCGGGGATATCCGTCAGCTCCTGATAGACGTACTCGACGTTGAAAAACCGCTCCATGCGGTCGCCGATCCGCTCGCGGAACAGCGCCTCATGCTCCCGCTTGATGATGAAGACCAGATCGCGGAAGCCCGCGCGGCGGGCGTCGTACATGGAAAAGTCAATGATGCTGTGACCCTCGTCGTCGACGGGCTCCATCTGCTTGAGTCCGCCGAAGCGGCTGCCCATCCCGGCGGCCATGATCACAAGCTTCGGTGCATCCTGATACATAAAACTGCCTCCTATCCTGCCATCCTGGCAGTTCATAAAAATTCGATCTTCTGTGCCTGTACATCCACCCGCGCCGGGACCCCGAGCGGCACGATGCAGCGAGGCAGCGCGTGGCCGACGTTCAGCCCGCACACGACCGGCAGCGCCGGATCATCGATCACCTGCCGCAGCAGCTGCTCATATTCCGCCTGCCATACGCCGTCCATCGGCCGCCCGACCAGCACGCCGCTGACCGCCGCAAACACCCCGGCATCCTTCAGGTATTCCAGCGCCTTTTTGTATTTCGCGGGCGCCATCTGTTCCTCGCTCGACTCGAGCAGCAGGATCCTGCCCTGCCATTCCTCTTTTGGTGGGAACAGTCCGTATTTCCGGCAGATCTCCGGCATGTCCGCGTAGCGCGAGGGGTCAAACATGTCAAAGATGCTGTCGATACAGCCGCCGAGGATCTCGCCGGAAAACTGCCCACTGCCCTGCAGCAGACGGAAGCCGCCAAGCTTCTTTGCCGCGAGCGGCTTGCCGAGCTGCGATTCGCCAAAGTTCTTCCGGCTCTCGTACACGGTATCGCTCGGCCGGATGCAGCGGATGCGGCCGGTCGTCAGCAGCTCCTCAAAATACTGCCGGGTGTAGGGCAGCATCGTCCGGCTCAGCTCGCAGACGTCCGGGAGGAACGCCTGGCCGTAAAACGTCGGCAGCCCGACCTTGCGGAGCATGAAATGGTCGATCGTGGTGTCGGAAAAACCGAGGAAGGGCTTCTGCGTCACAGCCCGCTGCAGTTCGCCGGTCTCAAACAGATACGGAGCGAGCCGGTAGGTATCGTCGCCGCCGATGGCACAGAGGATCAGATCGATCTCCGGGTCCCGGAACGCCTGCAGCAGATCCTCCGCCCGCCATTCCGGATGTGCACGCAGCGCCTCGAGCCCCGCGCGGGCGTGGGGCAGGAACCGGACCTGCAGGCCGTAGTCCTGCAGGCGCGCAAGGCCGAGCCGGACCTCGTGCTGCACGAACGGCTCACCCAGGATCCCGCTCGACAAGCTGACGATCCCGACCGTCCGGATCATACGCCGTCCCTCCCCTGCATACTCTTATTGTATATGGTATCGGTTCCGCGGCCCGTTTGCAAGCCTTTTCTGCGCACTTCCCGGAAAATACCCGGAAATTTCGCCGCATCCGGAATGCTTGCAGATTTCCAGCTCCTGTGGTACAATGCATTTACCAAAATGAAATGAGGTGAGGATACGAACCTGTCTGCGCTGATCGCCGGGGCCAGCCCGGTCGCCGGTGTGATCATCTCTGTCGCGCTGATGCTGTTTTCCGGCTTTCTGATGACGCGGCTGACCAAGCTCGCGCGGCTGCCGAACGTCACGGCGTATATTCTGGCCGGGATCCTCATCGGCCCCTATGTTCTGAACCTCGTGCCGCAGCGGATCATCGACGGCACGGATTTTCTTTCTGATATCGCGCTGGCCTTCATCGCGTTCTCCACGGGCGAGTTCTTCAAGCTCGACATCCTGAAGAGAAACGGCATGAAGGTCGTCTGGATCACGATCCTGGAGGCCGTTCTGGCCTCAGTCTTTATTTTTATCCTGACGTATTTCGTGCTCCGGCTCGATCTGGCATTCTCGATCGTGCTGGCTGCACTCGCCTCGGCCACGGCCCCGGCCTCCACGATGATGACCATCCGGCAGACGGGCGCGAAGGGCGATTTTGTCGATACCCTCCTGCAGGTCGTGGCACTGGATGATGTGGTGGGGCTGGTCCTCTATTCGGTCGCCATCTCCATCGCGCTGGCTTCTTTAAGCGGTGCGAGCGGATTCTCATTCGAAACGCTCGGCAAGCCAGTGGTGCTGAATCTGCTGGTCGTCGGGCTCGGCAGCCTCTTTGGGCTTTTTATGAAGCTTCTGATGCCGCAGAAGCGTTCAAAAGACAATAAGCTCATCATTTCCGTGGCGCTTTTGTTCGCGTTCTGCGGCGTGTGCGCGCTGCTGGACCTGTCTCCCCTGCTCGGCTGCATGATGATGGGCACGGTCTATACCAACATCGCGGACGACGACAAGCTCTTCAAGCAGCTCAACTATTTCAGCCCCCCGATCCTGCTTCTGTTCTTCGTGCGCTCCGGCATGTCGTTCCAGCTCGATGCGCTGGTCTCCTCGTCCGGGAATCTCGACGGCGTGCCGCTGCTGGTGATCGGCGTGAGCTATTTCCTCGTGCGCATTCTCGGCAAATACGCGGGCGCGTGGCTCGGCTGCCGGCTGGTGAAAAAGGACCGGCTGGTGCGCAACTATCTGGGCCTTGCCCTCATCCCGCAGGCGGGCGTGGCCATCGGCCTCGCGGCCCTTGGCGCGCGGACGCTCGGCGGCACGATGGGCAGCGATCTGCAGACCATCATCCTCGCCTCGAGCGTCCTGTATGAACTCATCGGCCCCGGCTGCGCGAAGCTGGCGCTGTACTTATCCAAATCGTATTCCACCAAGCTCGAGGACGTCGCCGTCGTGGCGGAGGTCACCGAGACCGGCGAACAAAAATCCGACGTGCAGCTGCTCATCGAGCGCATCCGGAAGATTCAGTCGGAGCTTCCGCCGCTGGAGAGCGACGTGTCGGAGGAAGAGGCTGCCTTTACCGAGGCCGCCGAAGAGCAGCTGGCCCAGACGCAGGCCCAGCGGCGGTATTTCTATCTCAGGAGGTAACAGAGCATGAAAACAGACTGGATCGCCGGGCTTCTCGGCCCGTGGAGCGCGGAGCTGACGCTCGGCTCCATCTTTCTGCGGCTGGCCGTCAGCATGGCCCTGGCCGCCATCATCGGCTGCGAGCGCTCGAGCAAGCGGCACTCGGCCGGTCTTCGCACCTTCATCCTTGTGAGCCTCGCGGGCACGGCCACGATGCTCATCGACCAGTATCTCATGGACGTTCTGCCGATCACAGTCCCGGTCCTCTCCGCGGCCGCCGTCATCGGCATGACGAGCATCAGCGGCAACTCCATCCTCTTCAGCTCCAAAAACCAGATCAAGGGCCTGACGACCTCGGTCGGTCTCTGGTGCTGCGGGATCGTGGGGCTGGCTCTCGGCGCGGGGCTCTATACGCTGGCGCTGGTGCTGTTTTTCGCGCTGCTGTGCAGCATGTCCGGCCTGCCCGCGCTCGAGACGCACCTGAAAGACCGCTCGAACCACTTTGAGGTCCATCTGGAGCTCAAAAACAAGTCCGACCTGCCGGACTTCGTCTCGACCGTCCGCGCCCTCGGCATGCGCATCGACGATATCGAGTCGAACCCCGCGTACTTGAATTCCGGCCTCAGCGTCTTCACCGTCTCCTTCACCGTGGCCAGCGCCGAGCTCAAGCAGTACAAAAAGCACGGCGAGATCATCGAAGCCCTCCGCTCCCTCGACTACGTCTATTACATCGAAGAGATGAACTGACACGGCAACAGCAAAACAGCGCCTGTCCTGTGGACGGGCGCTGTTTTTTCGTCGTTCTGCCGCTGTTCCGTCCTTCTTCTCCGGACTTTTGTCCGTGGGTGGGATTGTTTTTTGCCGCCGGCTGTGATACACTGATACAGCCGCGCGCAGCGCGGCAGAAGAGAGGAGACAACCATGAACCACGCAGAACACAAAAGAAGTACGTTTTCCGGAAAGATCGGCTTTGTGCTCTCGGCCGCCGGCGCGTCCGTCGGCCTCGGCAACATCTGGCGCTTTCCGTATCTGGCCGCCAAATACGTGTCGCACGTCAGTCCCAAGGGCGGAATCACCGTCTACGAAGGTATTCCGTCGACCGACTGGGATAAGGACGCGACGTCCGACATCGACTGCCCGGTCATCGCCCATGAAACCGGCCAGCGGTGCATGTATCCCAATTTCAAGGAGATGTCGAAATATACGGGAGTGCTGCAGCCGCGCAACTTTGAAGTGTTCCGGGAGCGTTTGACGCGCAACGGCATGCTCCATCAGGCCGAAGACTTTTTCCGGGCCACCGGCGCACATACCGTGCTGCAATATAAGGAAGTGAACGAGTCGCTGCTCCGCACGCGCAAGTCCGGCGGTTTCCAGTTGCTGGGACTTTCCGATTTCCCGGGGCAAGGCAGTGCCTATGTGGGCATTCTCGATGCCTTTTGGGAAAGCAAGGGCCTTGTGACGCCCGAAAAATTCCGCGAATCGTGTGCGCCGACCGTTTTGCTGGCCCGAATGCCCAAGCGTGCTTATAGCAACAGTGAAAACTTTGAGGTTCGCCTGGAGGTGTATCACTACGGGCAGTATCCCATCCGCAAGGGAAAACTGGAATGGACGCTGGTCAGCGAAACGGGTGAGGCCGTCGGAAAGGGTACATTGAAGACTCCCGCCATCCCGTGTGCTACCGTCGATTCGCTGGGAGCAATCAGTGTGCCGCTCGGCGCGGTGAAGAAGGCCGGAAAGCTGACGCTGCATGCCCGCTTGGGCGATTATCACAATGAGTGGGACATCTGGGTGTATCCGTCCGACTTGCCCGAGGCATCCGGCAACTATGTGTTTGCCCGTTCCTATGACGACCAGGTGCGTTCGGCCCTCGCAGCCGGAAAGAGTGTGCTTCTTGTGCCCCGGCAGATGAAGGGCCGGCGTACGCGCTTTGCCAGCCATTTCTGGAATCCCATCATGTTCAAGTGGAATCCGCTGATTGTCGGTACGCTCATCGCGCGGCAGCATCCCGCCTTCGCCGATTTTCCCACGAGCTACTATGCGGACTGGCAGTGGTGGGACATCCTCAATCACGCGGCAGCCATGGAGCTTGACGGAATTGGCCTGACGCCGGTCATCCAGAGCATTGATTCCTATGAAACCAACCACAAGTTGGGCATAGCCTTTGAAGCCCGTGTGGGCAAAGGACGCATCTTCGTGCTGAATGTGGATATCGAAAAGGATGCAGCCAAGCGCCTGGCCACCCGCCAGCTGCTGTATTCCGTGCGGCAGTATGTGGGCTCGGAGCGGTTCCGTCCGTCCGACGAACTGCAGCTGTTCGAACTCGACCGCCTGTTTTCCGACAAAGTGACGGGCAACCAGATTCAGCAGAACAATGCAGCCATCCGCCAGTTGCTGAACCAATAAACATTATACTCTCTTCAGAAGGGCTTCTGCCTCCAGCCGTGAAAGGCTGGGGGAGGGAAGCCCCTTTTGCCGTAATAAAAACCTTTGCAGATGAAGAAGAACCGGAAAACCGTTTGGGAACTGTGTAGCCGAAGCCTGTTGCTGATGGCCGGCTTCGTGTGTTCCTGTGTAGCGCTGGCGCAGTCGGTGCTGCTGAATGACAGCTGGGAATTCCAGCGCCTGCGCACGTCGGTGCCCGTGGGCGAAGTCCGCAATCAGGGCAGCGACTGGAATTCGCAGTTCAACGTCGAGCATGTGGCCAAGAACAATTTTACGTGGCTGTTGCCCGACAAAGTCGTGGAAGAGGAGTCCGGCCAACTGGCTGCCGGCTCCTGGGAGCAGGTGAGGCTGCCCCATACGCCCTTTGTGGAGCCGCTTGTCGTGCAGCACCAGTGGCAGGGCATTTGCTACTACCGCCGCAAGCTCCATCTCGACGCGCTGCCTGCCGGCCGGCAGTGGTGGCTGGAAATGGAAGGTGCCATGCAGCTGGCCGACCTGTGGATTAACGGCCGGCACGTTGCGCAGCACGCGGGCGGATATACTCCTTTCGTGGTTGATGCCACCCCATGGTTGCGCGCCGGCGACAACGAGCTGCTGGTGCGGCTCGACAATCGTGACAATGCACTCATTCCGCCGGGAAAGCCGCTCAACCGCCTGGATTTCTGTTATTATGGCGGGCTCTATCGTGACGTGCGGCTCATTGTCAAGCCGGATTTGTATATCACACACCCCATTCTGGCCAACCGTGTGGCCGGTGGCGGCATCTTCGTGACTTATCCGCAGGTCAGCAGGGAGCGGGCCGAGGTGCTGGTGCGCACCGGCGTTGGAAACCGCAGCGCGGCCGAGCAGCAGGTGGAGGTGCGCCACACCCTGTATGAGTGGAGCCGGAAGGAGGGCCGCGGGCGGAAAGTGGCAGTTGCCCTCCAGCGCTATGTGCTGCTGCCCCGGGCACAGCAGGAACAGGAACAGCGCCTGCTGGTGGAGCGGCCGCGCCTCTGGTCGCCCGATTCGCCGCAACTCTACAGCCTGCTGACGGAGGTAGTGGCCGATGGCCGCACCGTCGACAGTGAGGAGACGCGCATCGGCATCCGCCGCATCGAGATGAGTCGCGAAAAGGGGTGCCTCATCAACGGGCAGCCGTTGCGCCTGGTGGGCTGCAACCGTCACATGGAATATCCCTATGTGGGCAATGCGCTGAGCGATGCCGCCCAGTTCCGCGACATGTGGCAAATCCGCCAGAATGGGTTCAACGTGGTGCGTCTGGGGCATTATCCGCAGGACGTGTCGGTGCTTGAAGCCTGCGACGAACTGGGGCTGCTGGTGATTGAGCCCATCCCCGGCTGGCAGTTCTTCAACCGTGCCCCTCTCTTCACGGAACTGACCTATCGCGATGTGCGGCACCTCATCCGCCGCGACCGCAACCACCCCTGCGTGCTGATGTGGGAAACTACGCTCAATGAGTCGTGGCCGCCCGACGCCTGGAAGGACGGCGCGGTGAGCGTGGCGCATGAAGAATATCCCGGCGACCAGTGCTTCACCTCGGGCGACGCCTATGGCTATGACGGTTTCGACGTTTGCTATAACGACTGGCAGGAAGGATTCCATCGCCCCAACCGTACCCGGAAGCCCGGCTTTATCCGGGAATATTATGACTATGAGTTCGGAGGCCATTACAGCACGACGCGCATCGGCATCCGGCAGGGCGAGCGCGCGTTGCGGCAGAATCTCTGGAACGCCCAGTGGTCGCACAACCGCTATCGTGCCGACTACCCTCACACCATGGGAGATGCCGTGTGGAGCATGTACGACTACAACCGGGGCGGCAGCGACAATATTTGCGAAAGCGGCATGGCCGACCTTTTCCGCCGGCCCAAATTCAGTTTGCCCTTCTTCCGCACTCAGGTGGCGGCGGGCAGCTGGACGCCCGCAGGAGCCATGCCCTATGAGTTGTTTATAGCTTCGTGGTGGACCGCCGCTTCGCCCGACACCGTGCAGGTGCTGGGAAATGTCGACGAGGTGGAGTTGCGGCTGAACGGCCGTCCGGTGGGCCGGAAGCGCGCCGACAGCGGGCCGTCGACGGATTATGTGCCGTCGGCCGACGGAGGCAACTGCGAGCACCTGGCTTTCCCGCCCTTTACGTTCATGCAGGTGCCCAGGGAGCCGGGCGAACTCGAAGCCGTGGGCTACGTCGGGGGGAAAGCAGTGGCGCGGTATAGGGTGCGGACGCCGGAAGAGCCGGCCGCGCTTGCGATAGACTATTTTGAAAGCGGCCGTCCTGCCGAAACCAACGACCTGCTCCTGGTTCATGTGCGCCTGGTGGACGGACGGGGAACCACCGTTCCCGAAAACGGGCGGGAAGTCAGGCTGCAGGTGAAAGGCGGCACTGTGGTGGGGCCCTCCGCGGTGGCCACCGAGGCCGGCATCGCTTACACCCAGGGCGACAGCGCCTTCGATCAGGTTCCCCCCAACAGCTTCC
>OOBZ01001133.1_pt1 | contig 18414 bp, 11 predicted proteins | sample 1671601 | NCBI WGS metagenome assembly OOBZ01 (sample SAMN06348173, study PRJEB24527) | human gut metagenome | biome: human gut; feature: ankylosing spondylitis patient; material: feces | host: Homo sapiens | place: China | collected 2015-10
AAAAACCTTGATAAGCCCAAGGCGGATTACTCTGCTTCTGATTTCAACCAATCACATCAGCCCCCACCTAACCTCCCCCGAAGGGGAGGGACAGTTACTATTGCTATTGATAAGCCAATGATAATCAGATAACTACCAACGACAATAATACTAACAATGGTATCTGTCCCTCCCCTACGGGGGAGGTTAGGTGGGGGCTGTTGCCGATATGCTGAGTAACAACTTTTATATAAGAACAAAAACCTTGATAAGCCCAAGGCGGATTACTCTGCTTCTGATTTCAACCAATCACTTCAGCCCCCACCTAACCTCCCCCGAAGGGGAGGGACAGTTACTCTGCAACTGAAGTCAGTATGCGGAGTAATAATTATTGTTCCCCCACAGTTCAGAATTACGAATAGATAACAACTTTCCTGCGCAGCCGGTTTATCTCTCCAAGTTTTTGTCTGAAAATCTGAGGACAAGATGCCAGGAAAGGGAGTGCCCCAGCACTCGCAAATCCCAATAAATCCTTAAGCTAAATCCAAGAATCATTGACTAAAATATAATCAAAAAAAGATCCGTGAAAGACCAATCCGTGTCAAGTCCGTGGTATCCGTGTTTCTTTTTTTATTTGTGTCCCTGCCGCAGGCTGGGGACACAACGGCAACACGGAATAAATTTATCTGTGAGTAACACGCAATTACAATATCTGTGTTGTATATTCGCTATTGCCCGTCGCAAAAGAGATTTTTCACCATAATATATATGTTGAATCAGTTTTTTAGTTTATCTTTGCATAAGATAAGCTGCGGCTCGGCATAAGAAATAAATACATTTATTTCATTCTGCTCTCGCCTTGCATTATCTTTGCATAAGATAAGCTGCGGCTCGGAATAAGAAATGAATGAATTCATTTCATTCTCCTCTCGCCTTGCATTATCTTTGCATAAGATAGGCTGCACCTCAGCAAATTATTCAAACAAGTTTGATATTTTGCATTCGGTTTGCACCATCTTTGCATATATTTTACTATTGCATATAATTTCTTCATATTAGCATATCATAAGACAACGACATAGATGAAAGAATTCGTAATATCAGAAGTCAAGGCCGAAACAGCCGTACTCGTGGGACTCATCACGAAGGAACAGGACGAGGCCAAGACCAAGGAGTATCTCGACGAACTGGAATTCCTTGCCGACACCGCCGGCGCCGTCACCGTGAAGAGATTCACGCAGAGAGTGAACGGTCCCAACCAGACTACATACGTGGGCAAGGGAAAGCTCGAGGAGATAAAGCAATATATACTCGACGAGGAAGACGCAGAGAGAGAAATCGGTATGGTGATATTCGACGATGAGCTCTCGGCAAAGCAGATTCGCAACATCGAAAACGAGCTGAAGGTGAAAATCCTCGACCGCACATCCCTCATCCTCGACATCTTCGCCATGCGCGCACAGACCGCCAACGCCAAGACGCAGGTGGAGCTGGCACAATACCGCTACATGCTGCCACGACTACAGCGACTATGGACCCACCTCGAACGACAGGGAGGAGGATCTGGTTCGGGAGGCGGAAAGGGAAGCGTGGGACTGCGCGGACCGGGTGAGACGCAGCTCGAGATGGACCGCCGAATCATCCTGCAGCGCATGTCGCTGCTCAAGGAGCGACTCGCCGAGATTGACAAGCAGAAGACCACACAGCGCAAAAACCGCGGCCGCCTCATCCGCGTGGCACTCGTGGGATATACCAACGTGGGAAAGTCTACGCTCATGAACCTCATGTCGAAGAGCGAGGTGTTTGCAGAGAACAAACTCTTCGCCACACTCGACACCACGGTTAGAAAAGTGGTGGTGGAGAACCTGCCGTTCCTGCTCGCCGACACCGTGGGATTCATACGCAAGCTGCCCACAGACCTCGTTGACTCCTTCAAGAGCACCCTCGACGAGGTGCGCGAGGCCGACCTGCTGCTGCATGTGGTGGACATCAGCCACCCCGACTTCGAGGAGCAGATAAAGGTGGTGGACAAGACTCTCGCCGACCTGGGATGCGCCGACAAGCCGTCGATGATAATCTTCAACAAGATAGACGCATACACATGGGTGGAAAAAGAGGCCGACGACCTCACGCCTGCCACAAAGGAGAACATGACCCTCGACGACCTGAAGAAGACCTGGATGGCGAAGATGGGAGACGACTGCCTCTTCATCTCGGCACGCGAAAAGATAAACATTCAGGAGATGAGAGACGTGATATACAAGAGAGTGAGAGAGCTGCACGTGCAGAAATACCCTTACAACGACTTCCTGTATCAGGACTACAGCGAGGAAGAACAAAATTAAAAAGAACCCCATACACCACACACACATCATGCGCACACTCACACCATCAGAGATAAAGCGGCTCGAAGAGAACCGCTGCCACGCTGAAGACTGGCAGAAAATCAACGTGGGAGAGAACTTCTCTGCCGACAGGCTCTACGACGTGCAGTTCATAGGAGAATGCAGCATAGGGTCTAACAGCGACACCGTGACCACGGACATGGGATACGAACTGCCCACCGGAATTCGACACGCACGCATCATAAACTCCACCATCGGAGACAACACCCTCGTGGAGAACGTGAGCGCATTCATCTGCAACGCCGACATCGGCGACAACTGCATCGTCAACAACGTGAGCGTGATACAGACCACCGAAGGCACCACCTTCGGACAGGGAAACACCATCAGCGTGATGAACGAGGCGGGAGAGGGAAACGTGGTGCTCTATTCCGGACTCACAAGTCAGATAGCAGCCCTCACAGTGCTGCCGCCATGCTTGGGCGAACAGTATGACGACGCCGACGCCACCATAGAAGCCCGACGCCAGGCTAAAGACGCCGTGAGGAGAATGGTGATGGAGGAGGTGATGAGCCGGATGCCGAAGCGCACGCTGATAGAAGACAACGTGCGCATCACCGACACAATAGAAATCACCAACTCCTGGATAACCCAATGGACAGAGGTGAGAGGAGCGCAGCGCATCAGCGAGACCACGCTGTGGAGCCGACGGGACAACAGCGTGTTTGTGGGAGCCGGAGCGATAATCGACGGATGCATCGTCACCCTCGGCTCGTCGGTGAGCAACAATGCGATAGCCAAAAACTGCTTCATCGGCGAGAACTCCACGCTGACCGACGGATTCTCAGCCACCGACAGCCTCTTCTTCGCCAACTCATACATGGCCAACGGAGAGGCATGCGCCGCATTCTGCGGACCGTTCAGCGTGAGCCACCACAAGTCAACGCTGCTCATCGGAGGAATGTACTCCTTCTACAACGCCGGTTCGGCAACCAACTTCAGCAACCACGCCTACAAGATGGGCCCCATCCACTATGGCATCATGGAGCGCGGAGCCAAGACGGCGAGCGGCGCCCACATCCTATGGCCGGCACATATCGGAGCCTTCACGATGTGTATGGGCAAGATTGCCACACATCCCGACACCTCGTCGCTGCCGTTCTCATACGTCATCGGCGACGGCACCGACACCTACATCGTGCCGGCACGCAACATCGCCACCGTGGGCACCTACCGCGACACCGCAAAATGGCCACGCCGCGACATGCGTCCGCAGGGCAGCCGCCGGAGCATGGTGGACACCGAGTGGCTCAACCCCTCAACGATGACCAAGGTGGTGGAGGCGAAGGTGACGCTCGAAGCCCTGCGCGACCAGAAGGGGGCCAGAGAAGTGTATCAGACCGCCGACGGGTCGCTGATAAAGCGGTCGGCGCTGGAAAAGGGAATATCGCTATACACGCTCGCCATAAAGCTATATCTCGACCGCCATCTGAAGTCGGCCGACGAGGAGGCGGACTACAACACCTCGTTTGACGACACAACGGCGAGCCAGACCTTCGGCAGACCGCTCAGCAGGGGAGCGTCGCTCTTTGCCGACCTCGGCGGAATGCAGATAAGCAACGCCAGCGTGATGCGCATCGTGGACGCCATAACCAGCGGAAACATAGACACCACAGAAGACCTCATGGCAGAGATATGCCGCTACTACGACGGCGGAAGTCTCGACACCGACATCGACAGGAAACTGGCACTGCGTATCGCTGATGCCATCTACGGATGGAACAGTATGGATGCCGACGACCGCCGCCGCCTGATAGACAGCTGTCATGAGGCGCGCCGCGAATGGTATGACATGGTACGCCGCGACGCCGAGCGCGAATACGAACTGGGCGACGTGGACGATGCCACTCTGAACGGATTCCTGGCGAAACTCGAAGAGGAGGAGCCGGCTTCGTGAATCAGAGGGACAGATTGGATGGACTTGGTAAGTCTATCATGATATATGAAAAGACTAATTGCCACCAGCCCCCACCTAACCGCTAACCCATCCTAACCTTCCCAAAGGGAAGGAACTAGTTACTCAGCATATAATCATCAGCCCCCACCTAGCCTCCCCCGTAGGGGAGGGACAGATACCATTGGCTGCATGGTTATTACTTGCAGTTACTTGATTGTCAATGGTTTATCATTAACAATACTAACCTGCATCTCCCCTACGGGGGAGAACGAGAGGGGGCTGAAGTTCATTGGCTGAGTAATCTGTCCCTTCCCTTGGGGAAGGTTAGGATGGGTTGTCCCATGGGGAAGGTTTGGATGGGTTATCCTACAGGGGAGGGACAGATACTCTTGGCATCGACACTCCTTCGATATACGGAGAAACAAAAAAAACAAGAAATAACAAATTATATCCTAAAATAAATATTATGAAATTAAAGTCAATGTTTGTAGCCTGTCTCGCCGTGTTTTCCATCGGCACACAGGCAAAAGATTACAAGTATGTGGCGGTGCCCGGCGACCCTATGCACGCCCGCATCTACACCCTCGACAACGGACTGAAGGTGTATCTCTCGGTGAACAGCGAAACACCGCGCATCCAGACCTACATCGCAGTGCGCACCGGCAGCAGGAACGACCCTGCCGAAACCACCGGACTCGCACACTATCTGGAGCACCTCATGTTTAAGGGAACATCAAAGTTCGGTACCGTAGACGCCGCCAAGGAGAAGCCATACCTCGACGACATCGAGCGCCGCTACGAGCACTACCGCAAGCTCACCGACCCGGCACAGCGCCGGCAGGCATACCACGAAATCGACAGCGTTTCGCAGATTGCCGCAAAGTATTTCATCCCCAACGAATACGACAAGCTCATGTCGTCAATCGGAGCCGAAGGCACCAACGCCTACACCAGCAACGACGTGACATGCTATGTGGAGAACATCCCCTCAAACGAGGTGGAAAACTGGCTCAAGGTGGAGAGCGACCGCTTCCAGAACATGGTGATACGCGGTTTCCACACAGAGCTCGAGGCTGTGTATGAGGAGTATAACATAGGACTGGCAAAGGACAACAACAAGCTCTGGAACTCGCTCCACAAGCTGCTCTATCCCACTCACCCATACGGCACACAGACCACTATCGGCACCCAGCAGCACCTGCAGAACCCTTCGATAACAAACATCAAGAACTACTTCCGCAGCTACTACGTGCCAAACAACATGGCAATCTGTCTGGCTGGCGACTTCGACCCCGATGTGGTGATAGCACAGATAGACAAGTATTTCGGATCATGGAAGAAGAGCGACAACCTCTCGTTCCCCACCTACGCCCCCGTGGCTCCCATCACATCGCCACGCGACACCACAATAGTGGGACAGGAGGCATCGTGCATGATGCTGGGATGGAAGTTCGACAAGGCTGCATCGCTGCAGTCTGACACCCTCGACGTGATTTCTGAAATGCTCTCAAACGGCATGGCGGGAATCCTCGACCTCAACGTGAACCAGAAGATGAAATGCCAGTATTCCGCAGCATTCTGCAACGGAATGAACGAATACTCTGAGTTCATCCTCTTCGGCCAGCCGATGCCGGGACAGACTCTCGACAGCGTGCGCGACCTGCTCCTCGGTGAGCTCGCTAAGCTCAAGACAGGCGACTTCAGCGACGACCTGCTGCCATCGGTGGTAAACAACATGAAGCTCAACTACAACAACCAGCTCGAGAGCAACCAGTGGAGAGCAAACGAGTTCGTGCAGGCTTTCGTGAACGGAAAAGACTGGAACGACCACGTGACATATCTCGACCGCATCTCACGGATGACCAAGCAGGACATCATGGCATTTGCCAGAAAACACTTCGCCGACAACTACGTGGCAGTGTACAAGAAGGAGGGTGTGGACAACACGCAGAAGAAGATAGACAAACCGCAGATCACCGCCATCCCGTCTAACCGCGACCTGCAGAGCCAGTTCGTTACAGAGATCATCAACTCTAAGGTGGAGCCTATCAAACCACGCTTCGTTGACTACGACAAAGACCTCACCAAGGCGCAGACAAAGAAGAAGCTCCCCGTGCTCTACGTGAAGAACAAGACCAACGACCTCTTCGTGCTCAGCTATCGCTACGACTTCGGCGAGGAGGCAAACAACATGCTCGCCTATGCTGCCGACTATCTCAGATATCTCGGCACTGACAAGATGACCGCCGAGCAGCTCAAGCAGGAGTTCTACAAGCTGGCATGCGACTACAGCATCAACGTGAATACCGAGAATATGAGCATCACCCTCAACGGTCTGAGCGAGAACATGCCGCAGGCGATGACTCTCTTAGAGAACTTCCTCCAGAACGCCAAGGTGGACAAGGAAGCCTTCGGCCGCTGGGTGGAGAGCGACCTCAAGGCGCGCCAGGATGCCAAGATGAACCAGGACCAGAACTTCAGGGCTCTCGCCAAATATGCCATGTATGGCCCATACAACACTCAGCGCAACATCCCAAGCAACGAACAGCTGAAGAACCTCGACCCGCAGAAGCTCATCGATATGCTCAAAGACCTGAAGAACTACAAGCACACCGTGCTCTACTACGGACCGATGGAGGTGAAGGACATGGCAAAGGTGGTGGACAAATACCACGCACTGCCCAAGAAATTCAGAGCCGAACCTGAGAGCCGCCCATACAAGATGGAGCTGACTCCTGCCAACGAGGTTGTGATTGCGCCATACAAGGCAAAGAACATCTACATGTATCAGTATCACAACGAGGGCAAGAAGTGGACACCTGAACACGAGGCGATGATAAACATGTTCAACGGATACTTCGGCGGCGGCATGAACACCGTGGTGTTCCAGGAGCTGCGCGAGAGCCGCGGACTGGCATACAGCGCATGGGCAAGCTATATGACACCATACCGCCCGGCCGACTCGGAATTCTTCCTCACCAGCATCATCTCTCAGAACGACAAGATGACGGACTGTATCGCCACCTTCAACAGCATCATGAACAACGTGCCGCAGTCGGAGAAGGCATTCGAAATCGCCAAGCAGGCAGAAATGAAGCGCATCGAGGCAAGCCGCACCACTAAGCTCAACATCATCTACAGCTATCTCAACGCCAAGAAACTGGGCTACGAATACAGTCTGCAGCAGAAGGTGTATAACGTGCTCCCGAAGATCACGCTGCAAGACCTCGTGAAGTTCGTCAACGAGAACATCGCCAACAAGCCTTTCCGCTACATCATCCTCGGCGACGAGAGCGACATCGACATGAAGTCGCTCGAGAAGATCGGACCGGTGAAGAAACTCTCTACAGAGGAAATCTTCGGATACTAAACCGGGGACAAGTAGACTAATAGACGAGATACGAGTAAATAAGTAAACGAGTTACTAGTAAACGAGATACGAGTAGACAAGTAGACAATCAGACGGGCAGTCAAGCTGACAAGGATATTCCTTCGTCGGCTTGTCTGCCCGATGTTTTATTAAGAGGACATGTATTCATTTTCAGACAAAAACCGGGATAAAACCCTGTATCCTTTTGCGAGCCTTACGGCTTGATTCCTGCCACACAGGTCGCCCTTACGAGAGCAAGCTCTCGACAGTCTACCTGTATGACAGGAATTGGTGGCGACCTTGTTACCACCTCGCAAAAGAATACAAGCGATAAACCAAGATAAACCGGCTGCACAGGAAGCCGTTTCCTATTCGTAATTCTGAGCCGTGTGGAAACAATAATTATTACTCCGCATACTGCCATCCAGCCCCCACCTAGCCTCCCCCGAAGGGGAGGGACAGATACCATTGTTAGTATTATTTTCGTCTGTAGTTATCAGATTATCAACGTTTTATCAATAGCAATAGTAACTGTCCCTCCCCAACGGGGGAGGCTAGGTGGGGGCTGAGGCTATATCCGGACTAACCAGTTCCTTCCCTTGGGGAAGGTTAGGATGGGTTTGAGGCTAGGTGGGGGCTGATGTTCATTGGCTGAATTGATTTGCTGAAGTCTTTGACAAAGCAGAGTAACTTATTCCTTCCCTTTGGGAAGGGTAGGATGGGTTTGGAGGCTAGGTGGGGGCTGAAGTGATTGACTGAATTCAGTAGCAAAGTAACTGTCCCTCCCCTTCGGGGGAGGCTAGGTGGGGGCTGATGTCATTGGCTGAAGAAGTCTTTGACAAAGCAGGGTAACTTGTTCCTTCCCTTGGGGAAGGTTAGGATGGGTTTGAGAACGAGAGGGGGCTGATATGATTGACTGTAATCAGTTGCAGAGTAACTTGTCCCTTCCCTTTGGGAAGGTTAGGATGGGTTATCATACGGGGGGGGACAGATACTCTTGGTTCGTCTAAAACAACAAGAGGACAAGTGAAATTCAGTCTTTTTTAAAAAGCCCAAACGGTGTCTGCCATATTGGGGACAAATGGGCAACATCCGTGCAGCAAACGTGCCCAAGTGGGGTAACGTGCTTGCCCATGTTGGGTAACGTGCTTGCCCATGTTGGGCAAGCACCGTGCCCCAAAATGGTACAAAAGTATTATATGAAACGCTTGTAAAGGAACGTATAGCAAAAGCCACAGAACTGATGACCGCTCCGTGGCGTGGTGACGGTGAAAAAAAACTTGGCATGATTTGAGCCTCATATTTTTTCTCACTCAAATGTTACCTTTTATATTTATATCATTCAGCATCAACACCCTTTTGCAGTAAATTCAAAGCGATATTCCTTTCTTTCTCGCTTAGTTTTCCAATAAGACGATTGACATTTTCTTCAGCATCAGTTGTCTTAGTCTCATTTGCAAGCAACAATTCTCCATTTTCTGTAAGTAGGTATCGTTGATTAGGACTTGTCGGTTTGTCCGGATGAGTCATACAGACAAGTTGTGCTTCAATCAAAGGTGTTACATATTTTGCCTTGAACTTTGAAGAGTTTGACCAACCATACAAAGTTTTAAGATCGGAGATAGTTGTTGGCTGCTGTAGCGTAACAAAAAGTTCCTCAACTTCATCCCAACTTAGTCCCAGCCTAGTCCCGACTTGCTCCCAGCTTAAGCCCATCTTGGTTTCAACCTGTAAGGAATCCATAGTATTTCGGTTTTCATATTCCATTGAGTAAATTATGGTCAATAACTGACTGGAAGTAGATTTGAAAACAGGCATACGGTCTGATTTGAAGGATTCCAGTTTCTTGGTCTCGTTACAGATGCGTTTCAAGCCACTACCCCGCTTTTTCCATATAGTCCAATTGTGACATCACACCGGCAAGTATAGGATTTCTTCTGTCAGAAGATATCTCGTCAATAGGAATATTCTGCACCTCTTTTCCATTGTACATGCCTCCAGGAGAAGTAATGGCCAGTCTGTTATCATATATATCAAGATGGACTTCTCCACCCATTACCGTATAATCGCGATGGATAAAATGGTTCACCAATGCTTCAAGTACAGCTCTCTCCGCATACTCAGGTTTGTTTTACCTTCCATTTGGTAGTTTTTCCCAACCTTTGCGAGTAATTCGCTGATCAGATTATCAATTTCCATATCTCTTGAATTTATATGAGCCACGGACGAATGGTAGATTCTTCCAAGTAATGCAAAGATAATAAATTTCCTTCATTTACTAAAAGACTTGTAGCTCAATATGAGGTCCTGCTTATGTCTTTCATACATTTTTAGCATAAACACGCCAAGAAAAAACGACAAAATGAAGGAAACCATCTTCCCCCATCCCCATCATTTTTTATGATTTATTAGTATTGGCAGAGATGCTTGTAACTTTAGACAAATGAAATCAACGAGCAGGTCTGTTTGTAAAAGTTTCGTAAAAAGGAGTATTGCCATACTGATATATAATCAAAAAAACGTTATCTTTGTCAATTAATACAAAAAGCAATTATACCAATGTAGTTACTAACGAAAATAGATATGGATATAAGTTCTGTTCGTAATGTCAAATAGTCCTGAATAAACTTAAATCATAATTCCATCAGAATGGATTGCTGTATTTTTGCATGAAAAAAATGGAAAAAGGAGATAAACTAAATTCATACGTCTTTAATTTATTCGTATATGATTTGGACAATGGCGTTTTTGAGTTTTTTACAGACTGTAAATTCTTTGGTATAGATGTTAAAGAGGCCGTTTCAAATGCTGAACAATGGATAGAAAAATCATTTCCCGATTTTGACAGCCTTGAATGGGTTATTGAAAGAACAGATGTAAAGAGACAAACGCATTTCTTTATAAATAGTATTCCAATAGACAAATATATATCAGCATACAATAATGTAAAAAACAAATAATTCAGATGTCAATACAAGAAGAATATAAGTACTTTATTGAAAACTGCACGAGTACTCCCAAAAGCTATAAAAACTATAGCGACTTTTCGCGTATATGCAAGACCTTTGCATATATAAGAGGATTGAATGATTTTGATATATACAGTATCACGACAGTAAAAAAACTTGAAGAATTAATCATTACTCTTGAAAGTAATGATGATTTCAATAAATACAATAAAAAAGGAGGAAATCAATATTCTAATGCGCTACATTTCTATTTGCGATTTTTAAAAGCAAAAGAATTCTTTTCTTCAAAGGATGAAAGTGACAATGTTGCAAAAGAGACGTTGCGTCCTTCTCTCCAACAAATCTTCTACGGTGCCCCAGGCACCGGTAAGAGTCATACTATAAAGGAGCAGACGAGGGGTGAGGATGTAGTTCGCACTACGTTCCACCCGGATAGCGACTACTCAACATTTGTAGGAGCATATAAGCCGACGACCAAGACTGTGCCAGTAACGACTGTTATTGGTACGAAAGCCGTACCCGTTGAAGGAGCTGACGGCAAGCCCATGACAGAAGACAAGATTGTCTATGAGTTTGTTAGTCAGGCGTTTCTGCAAGCCTATATAGAGGCATGGCAGAAATTCAACCAACTCGGTGCCGGTCAGGAGGCAAAGAAGGAATACTTGATAATCGAGGAAATCAACCGTGGCAATTGTGCCCAAATATTTGGCGACCTGTTCCAGTTGTTGGATAGAGGCGCACATGGCTTCTCTGAATATCCGATAAAGGCGGATGCCGACATGCAGAAGCAGCTGCATAAAGCATTTGCCGGAGTCACCATACCGCAGGAGGACGAAATCAATAAACACTTTGATGAAGAAGACATCGTATCTCAGGTGCTGAATGGCGAAGTGTTGTTGTTGCCGAGTAATCTGTATATCTGGGCAACGATGAACACCAGCGACCAAAGCCTCTTCCCGATAGATTCAGCCTTCAAGCGTCGTTGGGATTGGAATTATGTGCCAATAAGTGATGCCGGCGAGCGTTGGGCGATAGACGTAAATGGTGCGAAATACGACTGGTGGCAGTTCCTTGTTGCAATAAACAGTCGTATCTATGACGCCACATATTCAGAAGACAAAAAACTTGGTTATTTCTTCTGCAAGGCAGAGAATGGCGTTATCAGCGCGGAGAAGTTTGTCAGCAAGGTTGTGTTCTACCTTTGGAATGATGTGTTCAAGGACTGCGAATTTGTTGATGCTATTTTCAATGATGAGGATGGTGGTAAATTGTCTTTCGACAAATTCTATACTTCAGAAGCCAAGAACTCAAAAGTAGTAGAAGAGAAGGTCGCTTTGTTCTTGAAAAACTTAGGTGTAGAAGATGTTTCAACGGAGATTATGTCAAAAAATGACACAATCAATACAGACTCTGTTATTAGGGTGAACGGAAAGGAAGTCAAGAAAATAAATGCCATTCCTTATACCATCATAGAGGAATATGTCAATCAACATAGAGATATGACGGCACAGGAGGTTATTGATATTTGGGAACCTTTCAAGAAATACTCTATGCGTAGTTGGGTGGTTGCGAATAAGGAAGAGCTTGATAATATGGATGCACGTTATGCCAACTATTCATATAAGATAGATTGTTCGGATGGAAATTCTCTTTGGGTTAACAAGGACGGTTGGATGCACAGACCTGCTAATCCGTCTTTGAGAGATACAATCAATGAATTTATTCATGCTGTGAATGAGGCAGATTTAGGCATTACCATTACAGAAGAAAATGTTTAAATATGGCAAAGCAGAGAGAAATAAGAAACAGTACGGCAGAGTTTCTTACTTTCATGGCGGAAGGTAAGGAAGGCGGAATACAGGTATTGTATAAGGATGAGACGGTGTGGGCAACACAAAAAGCTATGGCTCAACTGTTCGATGTAGACCGTACCGTAGTGACAAAGCATCTGAAGAACATCTTTGAAACCGCTGAATTGCAGCAAAATTCAGTATGTGCAAAAATTGCACATACTGCTGATGATGGGAAGACATATAATACTTTGTTCTATAACCTCGACGCCATCATCTCAGTAGGCTACAGAGTGAATTCCATACGTGCAACGCAGTTTCGCCAGTGGTGTACAAGCGTTATACGCCAGTTCTCGCTTCGTGGCTATGTAATAGACAAGAAGCGAATGGAGAATGGTGCGTTCATTGGTGAGGACTACTTTGAACATCTGCTTGCCGAGATACGCGATATTCGTTTGAGCGAACGCCGCTTCTATCAGAAACTCACCGACATATATGCCACCGCCATCGACTACAACAAGGATGCGCCGACAACACGCCTGTTCTACAAGAAAGTGCAGAACAAGATGCACTGTGCCGTACATGGACATACCGCTGCTGAACTCATAGTGGAACGAGCCAATGCAGAGAAAGAACACATGGGATTGACCACATGGGAGAACGCTCCCGACGGAAAGATAGTAAAGCCCGATGTCAGCATAGCCAAGAACTACTTGAAGCAAGTGGAATTGGAAGACATGGGCAGACTTGTCAATGGTGTTCTTGATATTGCCGACCGTATGGCAAAGCGACATATCCCGATGACAATGGAAGACTGGGCAAAACGCATTGATATTATTCTTGAAGCAGGAGGAGATGTCGTGCTGAAAGATGCAGGAACAGTAACGGCTGAGTTTGCCAAGAGTTTTGCAGAGTCGGAGTTTGAAAAATATAGGATTATTCAAGACAGACTATATCGCAGCGACTTTGATAAACTTGGCGACAATTACGATGATTTGCCAATGCTTCCATTTGACGATGAAAAAGAATAGAAATATATGAGAATCCTAATCGAAGAATATCAATACGATGTCGCCGATGTGCGTGATGTGCTGCAAGGTATTGATGCCTTGGAGAACGTGGAAGGAAAGGTATCGGTGCATTATGTGGGATATTTTTATAATGTCTCACAGGGCGACTGCGTGTTTATTCTTCCGAAGGTGCTGCTGCGTGATGTGGACGGACAGGAACTGGCTTTCGGGAAGTATCGTCCGGAAAGCATAGTAATGCCCGAAGGTCAGAAGCAGTTGACCAATGATGAGCGGGATTTTCTGTATGGATTCGCAGTGTGGATCTACCGTGCGATTGTGGTATACAAGAATGACAAGACGAATGATTCCACCATCGTCTATCAAAAGAAAATCACACAGGCTGGGTTTGGCAGTCGCAGACTGAGCAACACCTTTCTTGACATATTGCTTGCGTTGTTGCAGTTCAACAAAGACAACCAGAGCTTCTTCTTCTTTGTGCTGAAAAATCTCCATGCAGGATACAACAAGATAAACTGGACACGCACTATAGGCACGACAACGGCGATAGTGCAAGACGGAAATGCGGTGTATCTGAATCCTGTGAACAAGAAAAGGACGATAAACTTTGACGAGGAACTGCTCGTCATATTCTTCTCTATTCTGAACTATATAGGCGAAACGTATGGATTCGAGAAGAATATCAACTGCAACTTCGAGCTGATTCGCGGAAAGCAGTTTGAGAAATACCGCAAAGGTTATGGCAAAGTACGTTTGCAGCAAATCAAATATAAGTATTTCTCTGACAAGGCATTGCAGCTGTGGAAGCTCTGTTATGCCTTCTTTGATGAGTCAAGGCAGGTGTTCGTGAATACCAACCAGAAAGAGTATCTGTTGGTGAAGAGTTTCCATATCGTGTTTGAGGCAATCATCGATACATTGATAGGAGACAATCCGTTGCCGGATGGAATGGACAAGAAGCAGGAAGACGGCAAAATCGTAGACCATCTCTATACTGCCAAGAGTCTTGTCGAGGGCGATACCGGCAATACCTATTATATCGGAGACTCAAAGTATTATAAAATGGGAAACGAGCTCGGCAAAGAGTCCGTTTACAAACAATACACATACGCCCGAAATGTGATACAGTGGAATCTCGACATTTTCAACGATGGCCGTATTCCGTCATCAGGCGTGAAGCTGCGTGATGACGAGACAGAAGGATATAATATCATTCCAAATTTCTTTATCTCGGCAACGATGGACGGGAAGTTTGATTATGGCAACGACGGCATAAAAGAGACCGACCGCAAGAGCAACCGCTATATGTCGAAGCAGTTTGACAACCGTCTGTATGACCGTGACACGTTGTTGCTGTTCCATTATGATGTTAATTTTCTGTTTGTGCTGTCCCTGTATGCCAAGAACAATGGTGGCGAGCAGAGGAATTGGAAAGGAAAGATACGCAAGAAGTTCCGTTCGGAGATTCAGACCTGGCTCCAGCAGGACTTCCAGTTCTATGCCATGAAGCCACGGCCGACGGTGAACGTAAAGGAATATGTGGAAACGCATTTCAGACAAGTGCTGGGAAAAGTATATACCCCATTTGAGGAGCAGGATATTTTCTCGCTTGCCCTTGACAAGAGTGATAAAGAGAAGAATGAGGTGTTGCTCGCAGAATTGGGAAAGTCATTTGTGATACGCGAATGTGAGTTGGGAACAGATCCCAAAGACGTGTTGCCGGCGAAAGAATCCGGCGCCATGCCAGCTATGCCGGGTGATGCTGGTGAAAAGAATGTCTTTACCTGTCTTGTACGCAAGACCGACGAGAATTTCAAGGCGTTTGCGGAACACCGAGGGAAGTATTATGTCATGGAGAGAATACCAAGCATAAACTTAATAGGCATCAAGTATCTCCTGCCGATGGTCGGCGGTATGATAGACGGTTATTACGATGTGCAAAGAATCGGCATCACAGAATATGACGGCAAGGCGGCACTACGCATCAGACTTGGTGATTATCATCCGATAGGCGAAGAGTGGGTGCAGATATACAGAGTGAAGATGCAGCCAGGAGAATTGATTTCGCTGGATTATACTATGAAAATGTATACAGATTAACCAAATAAGTATATGGAAGAAGTAAAGCGAGGAAGAGCTAAGAGGAAACTTCTGAGGGTGATGTTTCCTGATGGAAAATCAATATGCTATAAAAACGTTACAGACACGATGATTGCAACGTTGCAAGAACTTGGCACGGAAGTCATATCCGACATCAGATTGGACTTGTGTCATCTGCCTTTGTTGTCAAAGGAAGTTTATCCAAAATACAAAGACTGGATGAAACCGGTTTGTGATGGATGGTATTTAAATACGCAATCAAATTCAGAAGGAAAGTTTTTGCAATTGACAGCAATAAACAACCAGTTGTCTTTGGGCTTGAATATAGAACTTGGTACTGATTTTGAGGCACAAGAAAATCCCAATAAAGAGAGACGCACAAGAGTAAAAGACAAGTTGTTGGTAAAATTCCCTGACGGCAGATATTTTGCCAATAACAGTACTTTAGACACGTTTCTTGAGGTGGTTTGGGAAATCGGCATTGACGAAATAAAGCGCAAGGAACTGTCGTGGGGCGGTAATCCTTTGGTAACATCAACAAAGATGTTCAACAATCAAGTGCAAGTAGACAGCCAACGCTGGATAATAGTGCCCAATACGACAAGAGATAAAGTAAAACTTCTTAGAGTTATAGGTGCTATGTTTCATATAAAAATGGAGATTACCTCTATCTAAATGGATTTCGCCAAAATCGTCCAAGACAATATAAATCTGAGACCACATCAGATAGAAGCCAAAGCCAAGATTTTTGATGCGTGGTCAAAATATGATTCAGTGATGTTGCAGATGCCTACAGGCACAGGCAAGACCTACTTGTTTACATCATTGATAAATGACTTGTTGTGCAATTACAAAAGGGAACACAAAGAAATAAACATATTGGTAGTGGCACACAGGACAGAATTGTTGGACCAGATATCTGCCACATTGTCTCGGTTCGGGATAGCGCATGGATTTATACAAGGAGCGAGAGAGCAGCATTTATGGAAGAGAGTGCAAGTAGGTAGCATAATGTCACTTCTGACGGATAAGAATTATTATAATGTATGCAGACAGAGATTTGATTATATAATAGTGGACGAAGCGCATCATTCCCTTGCTGATACATATATGAAATTATTCAATCTGTTTCCGGAAGCCAAGAAATTAGGAGTGACGGCTACGCCGTGGAGATTAAATCACGAGTCGTTTCTGTCACTATACCAGCACTTGATAACATCACCACAGATTTCTTGGTTCATAAACAAAGGCTTATTGGCAGATTTTGATTATGTTTCCATAAAGCCGAATTCAGAAGTGCAGAAGCTCGTGAATAATTCAGAAGTTGCTTCAACTGGGGATTTCTCAAATACAGACCTTGACAACACCTTTAACAATCAGCGCATACGCGCAAAGGTTTATGAATCATACGAGAAATTCGCCAAAGGCAGACAAGGTATTATCTATGCCATAAACAAGCGCCATGCAGCAAATATTGCTGAACTATACAGTAGTCATGGAGTCAATGCCGTAGCCGTTGATTGCGACACTCCAAAAGAAGTGCGCCATGATCTCATTTCATCCTTCAAAGAAGGAAAGATAAAAGTACTGGTAAATGTAGACATATTCACGGAAGGCTTTGATTGCCCGAGTGTGAGTTTCATACAACTTGCACGTCCGACAAAATCGTTGGCATTATACATACAGCAGGTTGGACGTGGACTTCGTGTAGTAGAAGGAAAAGAGAAGACCATTATCATAGACAATGTAGGACTATACAACTATTTCGGTTTGCCGGATGCTAACAGAAAGTGGTTGTATCACTTCAAGGGGCATGAAGATGTCGTGCATGAAGAAAACTCACGCCTTTTTAGTAATGAGGGCGAATTTGTGGCAGAAGTTGATGAAAGCAGGTTCAGAGAAGACAATGAGAGAATGATGGTAGTCCGTGGTGCTCAAGACGCATCAACAGACGATAGCGCTGAACCGAAGAAAGCATTGCGCCAGAAAATGGAAATAAAAGAGTTCTCACTATGTGACTATTATCTTGTTCGAGGGACAGAAATGGCTTTCAAGGTCTATCCATTTGTAAAGAAGCATGGCAAATCAACGGAAGCTGTAGGAAATTGTGTTTATGAATACAATGAGAAGGCAAAGAGAATTGTGTTTGGCACAGATACCTTAAAGAATCATGCAATTGCCAATACCAACATCAAGTTGCAGTCACTTCTTTCTTTTGTCGCGATGTTGGCAAGTATTAGCTATGATGATATTCTTGATATAAGCAAACTCTATCCTAATGTGAGTCAAGATGAAATGACATTGTTTGAAATGCTGGAAGCGATCAGCAAATATAAGAAACAATGAAACTGTGATGGATATTGGAAAGGCTGGATATCTTAGCTCGCAGCTGACAATTCCAATCTGTTTTTCAATATCCCCAGTGTTATCTCATAAATATCAGCTTTCTGCTTTAAAAAAAATAGTGCTCTAATATGATGATTCTTCACTGTTTTTGCTTTTATCAATTATCAGACGCTTTATCCCCAATCGGTCATCAGGGCTTGAATATTTGTTAAAAACGGATTCAAACATCATTTTCTTTCCGCCAAACGGGCGATATGAAGGAGAAAAACACTATATTTGTAAATTCTTAGAAATCCCTGCTGTCATTTTGCGAAGCCTCAACAACCGACGCCAAGCGAATAATCGGAGCACTACCGAGGGAAACCTTGCCAACGGCATCAGCAATATGCCAACAAAGTCTCCCCATGACTCCAGCGGCAGCAGGACACGGATATAACCCCAAAACGGTCATTAGGCCGTTCAATGGTAGTATTTGATAACTGCTTGCAGTCTTTTGCTTTTTATAAGGCGTCTTTTGTCCGTTTTTAATT
>OOBZ01001135.1_pt1 | contig 18407 bp, 34 predicted proteins | sample 1671601 | NCBI WGS metagenome assembly OOBZ01 (sample SAMN06348173, study PRJEB24527) | human gut metagenome | biome: human gut; feature: ankylosing spondylitis patient; material: feces | host: Homo sapiens | place: China | collected 2015-10
ACGTGTGCTCTTCCGATCTGTGCGCACGCCGAAATCATGGACCGAGAAATCTGACGCTCTCAGACGCTACGTCGGCTTTAACCGCGGCGTCTCGCTGGAGGGCGGCAAGGGCGGCGAGCCGGGAGACGCGGGCGATGGCGGCAAGGTGCTGGTTGAAACCGTCACCGACGCCGTACCGGGCGCAAAGGTCTCCTATGCCTGTGGAAGGGGCGGCTACGGCGGCGCCTTTTCGCAGGGCAACGACGCGGGCGCGTTCGGTACCGCGACCACAATGGGCGGCGCAACGAGCGACACAGGCTCGTCGAGCGAGGCGGGCTACACCGACGCGATCACGGGCGAGGTTTTTGCCGCCAAAGGCAAAAGCGGCATCGCGGGCAGCCCGGGCAACGGCTACACATGGGACGGCGGAAAGTATACCTACCAGCCAAGTCCCTCGATCACCGTCGACGGTGTGATCTACTCCGCGGGCAAAGACAAGGATGAGGTCGAAGGCGAAGACGGGCGGGGCGACTACAAAATCGCGCCCTACGGTTATGTCGGCTACAGATGGCTCGGCGGCTACGGCGGCGGCGCGGCGGCAGGCTCCAACGGAAATGACGGCCTTGCAAACGGCAGCGGCGATGCTTATATCGGCTCCTCGAGCGCATTCGCGACGGTCACGGCGGCGCGCGGCGGCGCGGGCGCAGACGCAAAGCCTCCCGCCAAGGAGAGCCGTTACGGCTGCGGCGGCACGAGCGGCCACGGCGGCGGCGGCGCAGGCTCCAACGGCACGGCGGACGCACGCCCGACATCGTCTGAAAATATATCGGTTTCGCAGGCGTCTCTGACCGCGAGGGACGCCGAACCCGCCTCGGGCGGTCGCGGCTCTGACGGCGGCGAAGGCGGCGACGGCTGCATCATCATCTACTACCGCAAGCTCAAGCCGCTCAGCGCGGGCTGGCTGCGCGACAACACCCAAAAGCCGCTGCTCGACCGCCTCGGGCGCAGGCTCATCGTATAAGGAGGGATCACTATGCCTGATGATTATTACGTTTCCCAATATTCCGGCGAGGAGATCGACGCGCTGCTCGCCTCTGCGGGCGCGGGCACCGTCCGCTACGATGTAGCCCAGACCCTCACCGACGAGCAGAAAGCACAGGCACGGGGGAATATCGCTGCCGCGCCGAGCGGGTTTGGATGGGGAGAAGAGTTACCCCAACTAGTATCAACAGCCGCAGAGGTCGATGCGATCACAGCCAACAGCATTGTCCGGTATGCCAATGACTCAACCAATCTAGTGGATGGGGACAGCGGCAGCTATACAAGATATGCAATCGTAGTTACGTATACGGTCAATGCAACCGACAAGGCTCAGGATGTCTACGGCTATGGCGGAGGTGCTCATGGTGACGTGATGCTGCACCGTGGGCGGTTCGGCAACACCTGGCTCCCGTGGGAATGGGTCAACCCTCCCATGCAGTTTGGCGTTGAGTACCGCACCACCGAGCGGTATCTCGGCAAGCCGGTGTATACCACGATTGTCAACTGCGGCACAATTACGGCCGGGACCAATACGATCGCCCATAACATCGCGAGTGTGGCACAGATGGTCGGATGTGAGTTTATTGATGTCAGCGGATATATTGCAGGTCAACCGCCAACATTATTTGTGACAGCAAACGTGTCATCCATATATATCGATGTGACGGGAGACCAATTTGTAGGCCGTACAATCTATGTGCGGCTCCGATACGTCAAAAGCACCAATTAAGGAGGCGCGTGGATGAAAAGGTTAAACTACAAATACCTGTCATGTGAAATCAATCAAGGGTCTGACGATGCACCAGACCTGTCTCCCGTGTATCTGGACAAGGCCGTGACATGGAGCGAGGCCAACGAAGGAATCGCCAAAAGCGAGGCTTACAACGGCGAATACTCCATCGAGGACGACGGCAAGCCCGAGCCTGCCCCGACTCAACTTGACCGCATCGAGGCGCAGACCACCTACACCGCCATGATGACCGATACGCTGATGGAGGGCTGAAATGAAAGCAAAAATCGCAAGATGGTACGCGCAAGGTCTTTGGACCGCCGGCATGGTGCGCAGCGCCGTGAAAAAGGGCATCCTCAGCGCGCGGGACTATGAGAGGATCACCGGCGAAAAATACGCTGATGATAAATAAATTTTAAACAAAGAAAAGGAGAACAAAACTATGGCTACTTACAAGAGAATCGCATCCGACGGCAAGCCCATCGAGGTCACCGATACCCCCTGCGGTCTGAGCGAAAAGGCGGGCATCAGGAACAGCATCAAGCAGCCCGTTATGCGTCGCGACCTTGAGCGCGCCGGCACGGAGATTTACGTCCTGCCGCAGTACAAGCTCACCTACGATGAGAACGGCTACTGCGTCAAGATGACGACCTGCGCCATCCCCGAGGACATCGCGGCGAAGCTCGCGGAGCTGAACAAGTAAAAAAGCCGCCCCGGAGGGCGGCAAATTGACAAAGCGCGGCAGACTGTGCTATAATTCGCCTGCCGGTAAGAACGGCAAGGTTGTCCACTTCCTGCAAAGGAGGTGCGCGATGGTTACATACGCTGATATGTTCACATATTCGCTTGTGCTCATCGGTCTTGCGTCTCTGATCTTCACGGTCACAAGACATAAGAAATAACCGCCCACCATAGCGGTAAGCGGCGTTTCCTTCGAGCTATAAACTCACTGAGGGACGACCGCCACCAGCAATGGCAGCCGTTCTTACTGGCCTAAATATAGCACACCTAAAGCCGCTTTGTCAAGCACGACAAGGCGGCTTTTTGCCGCCGGAAAGAGAGAATGCCTATGAACCTATCGACCGTTGCATCGACCTGCTCGGAGATCACGGTCATTCTGGCCGCGCTGGCGATGCTCATTAAGCCCATCCGCAACAAGCTGCTGGGGCTGGACAAGCTGACCGACGCGCTCAAGTGCCAGCTCCGGCACGACATGCTGCACACCTACTACCGCCACAGGGAGGGCCGCACCATCCGACAGTACGAGCTGGAGGATTTTCTCTATCTCTATCGGGGCTACAAGGCCCTCGGCGGCAACAGTTTCATGGACCGAATCAAAAGCGAGATCGACGAGTGGGAGGTAATGTCATGAAAGACGTCAAGGGCTCCACCTCGGAGGAGATCCGCATGATAAAGGCCATCCAGCGCTCCGTCGGGGCGCTGGACAACGGCTGGATCGGCAACCAGACACTGAGCGACATCGCGGCGAAGCTCGGCGCGGACTGCTGGCCCCTTAACGTCGAGCTGTACGGTCAGCCCTGCATTATCGCGCGGGACATCGAGCCTGTCAACCTGAGCGGGCCGCTGCCGCGCAACGCCATCTCGGGGAGCTTTTCTTGGCAGGGGCAGCCCTGCTCCATCCTGGTGCGCGGCGGCAAGGTCGTGCGCGGCATGAGCTGTCACTATCCTCGCCCCGAGAGCGTGCTCTACAAGACCACGGACGGCGCGGTGCGCATGGCCCGCGTGTCCTCGGCGGCGGCGCTGGGCGGCGTCGTGTGGGCGGTCGGTGGGCTTGGCTTGCTTGACCGCTATGCCCCCGCGGCGGAGGGCTTTGTGGGCGCTTACTCCGATGTGCTGCGCAAGACCAACCACACCGTCCTTGGCTACAAGGGCGGGCTGCTCTACGGCGTGTACTGCAAGAACATGACCGCGCAGCAGGTCAACGCCTTTTGTCGGGACAAGCTCAAGCTGGAATACGCCGTCATGCTCGACGGCGGGCACGTCGCCGCCATCAACGGCGCGTGTAACAAGATCAACACACAGACGCGGCAATTTTACGCCGTGCGGTTTCTGTAAAGGAGGCAGAAATGCAAAATCGAATTGCCAATCTTCTCACAGTCAAGAGCATCGTGACCATCGTGCTCACGGCGGTTTTCTCGGTGCTTGCCCTGCGCGGCAGCATCAGCGGGACGGAGTTTCTGACGATCTTCACGACCATCATCGCCTTCTACTTCGGCACGCAGACCGAGAAACGCAAAAATGAAGAAATTTCTTGAGACCATGACGGGCTGGGTCGGCGCTGTACGCGGCGATGCGGTGCATAAAAGCATCGTGGACGCCTACAACAGCTACCTCCCGCACCCGCGCGGCTACAAGCTCGCCTATTCGGACGACTACTGCGCGGCGATGGTGTCCGCGGCGGCGATCCTCTGCGGCCTGACAGAGGTGCTCCCCATCGAGTGCAGCTGCGGCGAGCAGATGCGGTGGTATCAGGCGCGCGGCCAATGGATCGAGGACGACGCGCACGTCCCCCAAATCGGCGAGCAGGTGTTTTACTGCTGGAACGACCGCAAGGACTACGCCCTCACGGACTGCACCGGCGCGCCAAACCACACGGGCATCGTGACCGCCTGCGACGGGCAGAAAATCACGGTGTTCGAGGGCAACAAGGGCAAAACCCACGAGTGCGCGTGTCGCGTCCTCCCCGTCAACGGGCGCTATATTCGGGGCTTCGGCGTGCCGAAATACCCCGCGGACAAGACCGTGCTCACACGCGGCGACAAGGGCGAGGCGGTCGGCAAGCTGCAAGAACTCCTCACCGCCTGCGGCTATGCGATAGATGTGGATAACTCGTTCGGCCCCGCGACGCAAAGGGCGTGGGGGGAATATCTCGCCGCGTACATCCTCAAGGCCCTAAAATGATTTGTGCCCGATTCGGGCACGGAAAGGAAAACCGGTGGGAAGTCTGCAACACTTCCCCTCGCGTGGGCGCCTGCAAGCCGTGGTGCCTCTATGGACACACAGCACAGAGAGATCCGCGCTCAACTTTCCGCGATGGCTCCGCGCAGGGCCATTTCCTACATTCGTTCCTTCGACCTGCCGCCCGACGAGGCCGCGAGCCTCATCGAGTGCGACGTGCACGGTCGGTCCTGCGTGCAGGCGGCGGAGCTTCTCCACCTCAGCGTGGACGGCCTCGCCAAGCTGCGCCGCCGCGCCTACCACAAAATTGCAGACGGACAAAAAGAGAGCACCGACTAATCGTCGGCGCTCTCTTTTTTTATGGGCGTGGCAGAACGCGGGCAGTTTGCGGGCAGTTTGCAAGCCGAAAACCGCGGTACGATAAAGGCAGAACAAAAGGAGGTGCAGCGCATGGAGCAATTTGCGATCGCCGGCTATTCCGGCAGCGGCTGCGTGATGGTCGCCGTCGACGGCAGCGAGATCTATCAGGTGGACTATTTCGGCAACCGCCAGCAGCTCATCGGCAGGACCGCCTCGGCCTATGCCGAGCTGGAGGCCACCACGCAGGAGTATTACGACAAGCTCGTCGAGCTGGGCGTCATCACTCCGCCCAAAACGCAGGAGGAGCTGATGGGCGAGATGCAGTCGGCCATGAGCGACATGGCTGCGGTCATCAAAAATCTGACCGATCAGGTAAAGGAGCTGAAGGAAAATGGACCTCAAACAACTCTTAGCGGCAGCGGCGAGAATGTTCCCCAGCGCCGACCTGCAAGGCGCGGCGGCGAGAGCGGAGCAGGCGATCAGCGGGACGGCTGACACGCTCGAGGGCGTGCAGAGCACGGCGCGCCGCCTCGGCATCGACCCGAATATCGCCAACAGTCTCTATGCGCGCTATGGGCGCACGATGCAGGCAAAGGCCCTGTGCGGCCTCCTCGGCACGACGCCCGAGGCTTTGCGCTCCGACGCCAATAAAATACTCGGCGGCGCGCAAAACGCCTCACAGGCCCCGCAGAAGGGCAAAGCGGGGCAGTCCACAAAATTCCCCCGGCTCAAGTAGCCGTCGGAATAAATAATTTTGCGAAAGGAGCACGAACACATGGAAGAGCGCAGCACCGGTATGAGCTGGATCGCAGTCCTTTTTGTCATCATCGTGGTCGTCGCCATCTTCGGCGGCAACTTCGGCGGCGGCTGGGGCTGGAATCGCAGCGGAAACCCCTATCCCCCGCAGGAGGGAGGCTGCAACCGCGTGAGCAACTGCCAGGTCGAAAAGCAGGGGATCGTCGACGCGGCGCGCACGCAGTATCTCATTGAGCAGCAGAGCAACAACACCCGCGCGGCTATCAACGCAAGCACGGAGGCCATCACCTCGCAGGCGAGCCGCATCTACGAGCAGCGCCTGCAGGAGACCATCTTTGACCTCAAGATGGAAAACCAGAGCCTCAAGAACGGCATCTTTACCAAGGAGCAGACCGACGCTCTGGCGGCGAAGATCTCCGATTGCTGCTGCGGTTTCAACCGCCGCCTCGACGCGATCGAGTGCCGCATGCTGACCAAGCCGACCCTCTACGGCGTGGCCGCCACCGGCGCGGGGCAGATCATCCCCGCGTCCTGCGGCTGCAATGGCAGCACCAACCTCTAACCATTTTCGCGGCCTCGCAAAAATGGTAGGCCCTGCAGGCCGGGAAGCAGGCGGGGCAAATGCCCCGCCTATCTTATTTGAAAGGAGACACCAAAATGTCCTGTAAATCCGCTCTCTATGCTGCCATGCAAACGCCCTCCGCGGTCGCGGTCGGCGGCGTCATCCCTCTCGGCAGCCTCATCCGCCGCTACGGCTGCGACGTCAGCCTCAACGGCAACGCCGTCAACATCACCGGCGCGGGCTACTACGATGTCGACGCCTCGCTCACCGTCGCGCCCGCCGCTGTCGGCACCGTCACCGTCACACTCTTTAAGGACGGCGTGGCCGTCCCCGGCGCGACCGCCTCGGCGACCGCCGCTGCTGCGGACGATGCGCTTAACCTTAACATCACGGCTCTCGTGCGGCAGGTCTGCTGCGCGGCGGGCTCCGCTCTGACGCTGGTGCTCACCGGCGCCGCCGCGTCGGTCGACAATGTGGCGCTGCGCGTCCAGCGGATCTGAGAGGTGCGCTATGATGCAGCTCTTGATCGGTATGCTGCTCGGCGCGATGGTCTCGACCCCCACGGGCCGCAGCATCGGCAACCAGATCGGCGACGCGGCGCTTAAAAAGGTCAAGGACGCCGTGCAGGCGTCCGCGGCCGGAGAGGAGGCAGACGATGGAAAATCTGCATGAGCAGCTCAAGGCTTATATTCCCAAGCTCGAGCGCAGCATCCAGTCCTACATGACGCAGACGCCGCCTTCGCCCAATTCCGCGCAGGGCATTATGGCGATGTGGGAGTGCCTAACCATGCTCAAGGCGGCGGAGGCGGGCACCTGCGGCGAGTTTACCCGCGAGCAGGCCGAGCAGTGGGCGCAGCACATGCGCAACACGGACGGCAGCACCGGCGCGCACTGGAGCATGGAGCAGACCACCTCGCTCGCCGAGAGCCTCGGCGTGAGCCGCGACGAGGTCTCGCCCTGGTGCTGGTGGATCGCCGTGAACATGATGTACTCCGACTACTTCGGCGTCGCCTCCCACTTCGGCGTCGCCACGCCGGAGTTCTTCGCGGAGCTCGCCCGCGCCTTCCTCTTCGACGAGGACGGCCCCGGCCCCAAGCCCAAGATGTCGGCCTACTACTGCGGCATCGTCAAGGGCAAGGCGTGACCGTGTCTGCAAATCCGTCTGTAAAATGGCGTCTTAAATCTGGCGCACAGCGCACAGAAACGCGCATAACGCACAAATTTGTGCAAGCGTAAAAATGCGCGAAAGCCCTGAAAATAAAGGAAATCCCGCAAACTCAACGGTTTGCGGGATTCCTTCATATTGGTGGAGGCGGCGGGAGTCGAACCCGTGACCCATCCGCTAAAGCCCTTGATATTACGCTATTTTTCTGTTTCGTCTGCAAACTTGTCTGTAAAATAAGCATCAATACTCGCTGAGACGTCGCTCATCTTGTCGCCCATCGTATATCCATATACCTGCTTATACATCCGGTCGCTGGCCCAGCCGTTTCGCTCTTGCGCGTAGCGGCTGTCTACGCCGAGGCGCACCATGACCGCGGCGTTGGCGTGGCGCAGGTCGTGAAAGCGGCAATGCTCGATGCCTGCTTTTTCCAGCGCGCGCGTAAACCGCTTGTAGATTGCAGTCCCGCTCAGCTCCACGATGTAGCCCTCGCTGCGCCCCTGCGCCGCGATCAACGACAGGATCTCCGGAGGGAGGTCTACCCAGCGGTCGCCGGAAAAGGTCTTTGGCGGCTTCACCGCCGGTTTTCCGTCCGCGTCGGTAACAACCGCGCGGCAGATGTGCAGACGGCCCTTGCGGATGTCCTCAAAGCGCGCGCCGCGGATCTCTGACATGCGCATGCCGAGCCACAGACCCATGAGCACCGGCAGCTCGATCTCCGTGCCGCGCACCGCGGCCATGATCGCGCCGATCTCCTCATCCTCGATTTTTCGCGGCTCGACCTTTTTCCGCTGCGGGAGCCGCACGTCGAGCTTGACCTCCGGCGCATAGACGCGCAGGACGGACGAGAGCAGGCCGACCGCGTTGGCGATGTACTTTCGGCTCTTTCCTTCCAGCGCCATCTGCGATATCTCGCGCTGCACCTGCTCGGCGGTGATCCGCTGCACATCCTGCTGCATGAGCGGCCGGAAGGTGCTGCGCTTGAGCTTGAGGTAGCCGCTGTAGGTGGACGGCGAGATCACGCCCTGCCGCGCCTCCATGTAGGCGTCGTAGGCCGCCTCAAGCGTCATGCCGCTGGCTGCTTTCCGCGCCTCGACAAAACCCGCGCGGACGGCGCGGGCGCGGGCGAGGCACAGCTCGCGCGTCGGCTCGGTGACGCTCTGGCCCTCCGCGCGGAGGTAGACCGTCCAGCTGCCGGAGGGCAGCTGCTTGGGCGTCGGCACCTTGACCTCTTCCCTGCTGCGGCGCTCGCGTAGCTGCTTGACGCCGCACCAGTTGCAATAGATCGAGTTTTCGGGGATCTCTCTGCCGCAGGCTTTGCAGTTCATCGCGCCGCCTCCCTTCGCGAAAATGGAACGGCCGCCGCCATGCCGGGCGGCGGCCGTGGTGATTATTTGGAATAAAGAGCTTTGATTTCCTGCCTTGTCCAGCCCTCCATTTTGAGATATTCCTCGCGGCTCTCTAAAATTTGGACTTGGATTTGGATTTGCTTGTCCTTGCATTTTGTGTTCTGCTCAACATATTTTTGGTCCCGAGTATTCGCATAGTTGTAAATGCTTTCGACGATGACGCGCGTGTTTGCCGCGTAGGCTCGGACTTCTGCGACATAAGCCAAAGCCTCCTGTGTTTTTGCATCGGCGCTGATTTCATCGACCTTTTCGGCATACTGCGCCAAGAGCTTTGACACGCCAAGAATTTCGGAGAGGTCACCGGTATTTATGATATGCTGCCCGCGGTCATCGAGATTTGTGTAGCAAGCATCTACGGCGCGAACGATATTATAAAGCCGCTCGTCAAATACTCCGGCAGCTTTTTTTGCGCGCTCTCTTTCAGCGCGACCGATAGAGCTGAACACGAAAAGCGCAATTATAAGCCAAAACCACCATTTTTTGTAAAAGGGCTTTTTCTGCTTTTCTTCGCTCATGCCGTCCCTCCCGTGCCCGAATCGGGCACAATTTTTTATATTTTCCCGCAGGTTAACGGGAATTTAACGGTTTCTCTACCTTTTTCGACAGAATCTTGTCAAAAAAGGTGCTATGGTAAAAGTACACGCAGGTGCTCCGGAGGTGTCAGCTCGCCTGCGCAGGCCCCGTCGTCAGTTGCAGGGGCGGCGGGGCCGCTTTACAATGGAATATCTGGCCGGTCTAAAATACGAGTAAAGAGAGGTACATAGACATGTCAGATCAGCACAGCGCGCCGCAGGACTTGACCGAGTTACACCAACGCCTCATCGAGAAATACCGGCGGCTTACGCCGGAAAACCGTGGGCGTCTCATGGCCTATCTTGAGACGATAGCAGCAGGTCCAGATATTCCTCCAGCTTTTCCCGATTCCGCGCGCTGAGCGCGTCATACCCGGCCAGCAGCCTGTCCTCCTCCGAGGGCGGGCTGCTTTCGTTTTGCTCGCCGAGCAGGTCGGACGTGGTCACGCCGAGGTACTGTGCAAGCAGCTGCACCTTTGCGACGGACGGAACAATCCCCTGCGCGACTTGGCTCATCAAGCTCTTGCCTGCACCACTTTCTCGGCAGGCAACCGTAGGGGCAACGCCTTTTATCGCACAGTATTTTTTTACATTTTGCACAAAGACATTTGCGTCCATTCGGGCAACTCCTAATCCAATATTTGAGATTTTGCACAAAGTTTTAAAAATGGGATATTACGGTATTGACAATCCAAAATATTGGATTTAAGATAGGCGTACAAGGTAAACGCAAGGTTTACACGAAACGAAAGGAGAGAAAGGCATGAGGGAATTTGAAATCAGCATTAAGTCCGCGCCCTACGGCGCGGTCGTCACCGTGCAGGGGAGCACGCCGACCATCGTTGTCCAGTTTGGCATCCTTGCAAACTCCATCAGCGAGAGGTGCGGCATCCCGCGCGAGCTGCTGATGATGGCGGTCATGAAGGGTGCGGAAATGGAGAGAGAGCTCTCATCCGGCAGCGTCTGTATCGACAAGGGCGCGATCGACCGCGAGCGCGGCGGCGAAAAGTAAATCCACAATTTACTGTATATCACAAATTTCACGCAAAATCAAGAGAAAGGACGTGACAAGATTTGACAAGATTCCGCATCCGGGAGCTGCGCGAGGCGCGCGGAGTAAGCCAGTACGGGCTGGCCCGCCGGCTCGGCGTGACCAAGATGGCGGTCAGCCGGTGGGAGAGCGGTGCGGCCATGCCGACAGCGGACAAGCTGCCGACCATCGCCGCGCTGCTGGAGTGTGAGGTCAACGACCTTTACGACGACGAGACGCTTCGCGCCGCGAGCGAGGCGGCGAGGGCCGCGGTGGCGGCCAAGGGCGCGGCAGACGCGAGAGCGCTGGCCGCAGGAAAGTGAGGAGGCGATGACATGCCGCGCGTAAATTTAGGCCGCAACACGAGCAACGAGAAGCTCGTCGCCCTGATCTGGGGCATGGCGGATGTTCGGGGCCTGACGAACGAGCAGTTAGGCGACAAGGCGAACATCTCGCGCACCACGGTCGCCCGCCGGAAGGCGAAGCCGGAGGACCTCACGCTCGGCGAGCTGCGGCGGCTGGGCCGTGCGCTCGGCATCCCGATCGAGGAGCTGCGCGAGGCCATCCGATATTAAAATCATACCACGAAGGAGGACATTTTACCATGTCGGCACTGTACCCGAATATCTACCAAAGAGGGCGAAAAACGACACTTCTGACGCAGGAGGAGGCGGCGGAGCGGCTGCACATCTCGCCCGAAACGCTCAAGCGCTACGAGGGCGGACGGCTCACACCGCCGGACGAGACCGTGGCGCGGATGTGCGAGGTCTACGGCGCGAGGTGGCTGGCGCTGGAGCACGCGAAGGCGACCGACCGGCTCGGCATCCTGCCGGACGGCATCGAGGCGAAGTCGCTCATGCAGTCGGCGATTTCGCTCATCAACCGATTGAGACCGGTGCATGAGTCGATGGGCAGCCTGCTCCAGATCGTGGAGGACGGACAGGTGGACGAGACTGAGGATGCTCAGTACGAGCAGATTCGAGCCTTCATCGCTGCGAATGTCGCCGCCGAGCTGGAGCTGCTGTACGCAACGGAAGACAGCGCAAAAAAAGAACGCCCCGAGGCTGGCACCTCGAAGCGCTCACGCTCTCAGAGAAACTCTGAAAACCATTGCAAGGCTATTGTACCGCAGAAAAAAAGAAATGTCAAGGCTCTCCGAGAGGAGGCGCGCGCATGACGGGACTGGACATCTTCCTGATCCTCGTCGGCATCACGTCTCTCACGGAGCGGCTGATGAAGATCATCGTTTATTTGGATGGAGGAAAGTATGAGCGAGGGCGTAATAAAGTCCGGCCATCGTGAGCCGTTTACCGTCCTGTATAAGTCCGCGATCCGAGACACGCGCTTGAGCTTTGAAATGCTCGGATTCCTGACCTATATGCTCGATAAGCCGCCGGACTGGGAGTTCACCATCTCCGGCATGGCGAGGGAGCGCGGCGTCGGCAAGGACACGGTGCGCCGCCTTGTGGGACGGCTTGAGGAGGTCGGTTATCTGATGCGCGAGCAGTCGCATGACGGCAGCGGGCGCTTTTCCGCGAACACCTATGTGCTGCAGGAAAAGCCACCGTTGTCGGAAAACACCGACAACGGTGAAAACCGTCGTCGGGAAACACCGTCAACGGAGTTTCCGACCCAAAGTAAGAACGTAGAGACTAAAGATTATATTATACCCCCCTATAGTCCCCCCAAGGGGGACGGCGCGGAGCCGAGAAAACGGCGCAGCAAAACGACGCCGACATGGAAGCCGGAACGCTTCGAGGGCTTTTGGGCCTACTACCCACGCGGGGAGAACCGCATGGGCGCGGTGCGCGCCTGGGACAAGCTCAAGCCCGACGACGCGCTGATCGAGACCATCGGCCGCGCGCTGCAGCTCCTCAAGGCGTCGCAGGCATGGCAGGACGGCGTCGGCATCCCCTACGCCGCGACCTTCCTCAACGGCCGGCGCTGGGAGGACGCGGGCGCCAAGCGGCCCGCGCGACCTAACACGCCCGCCTGCGACGAGGTCAAGCTGGGGGTGTACTGATGAGCGAACGAGGCTTGAGCGCCGAGCAGGCGCTGCTCGGCTCGATGCTGCAGGACGAGCGCATCCTGCCCGACGTGATCCACACGGTGCGCGAGGATGATTTCGCTCTCGACGCGGATCGGCTGATCTTCGCCGCCATGCGCGATATGTACATCCACGGCAAGCCCATCGACGGCGTGACGGTCCGCGCCCGAATCGGGCAGGACTACAGCGACTATCTGCTGCAGCTGCTTGAGGTCACGCCGACCGCTGCCAACTGGGAAGCCTACGCCGCGATCATGCAGGACGAGGCGACCAAGCGCCGCGTGCGGGATCTGGCGCAGAAACTGCTGGACGCGCCGGATACGGACCAATACGGCCCGCTGCTTGAGGACATCCGCAAGCTCTCCGCCGGCAAGCGCCGCTTCGAGATCTACGACGCCGCGCAGCTGCTCGCGAACTACATGGAGCGCCAGTCCAAGGGCGAGGACAAAAACTATGTCCGCTACGGCCTGCGCGAGCTGGACGACGCGGTGCATACGCGCCTCGGGCACGTCGTGGTTGTCGCGGCCCGTCCCGGTCACGGCAAGACGGCCTTCGCGCTGCAGATCGCCCGCGAGATCGCCAAGACGCGCCGCGTCGGCTTCTTCTCGCTGGAGACAGACCATCCCGATGTTGAGGACCGCCTCATTGCCGAGACCTTCGGCATCGGCATGGACGATTCGGTCAACTATCGGCTCAAGCAAAAGGACTATGACGCGATCGCCGCGCATCACGAGCAGCTCGCGGAGCGTATGTTTAAGCTGGTCCACTGCCCCACCGCGACGGCCGCGGAGATCATCGCGGAGGCGGAGGCCTGCCAGTTCGAGGTTATTTTTGTGGACTATCTGCAGCTCATCCAGCCGGAGCGCTCGAACCCAAACCGGCAGGAGGAGATCGCGCAGATCTCCCGCGCGCTGCACGCCTTTGCGCAGCGGTCTAAAACGCTGGTCTTTGAGCTCTCGCAGCTCAGCCGACAGGAAAAGGGCGGCTGGCGGCAGCCGGATCTCCCGGATCTGCGCGAGAGCGGCCAGATCGAGCAGGACGCCGACACGGTCATGTTCATCTTTCGCCCGTCGGAGAATGACAAGCGCTTTGACGTCAACAACCATCGGTACATCAAAATCGCCAAGCAGAAGAACGGTCCGCGCACCACGCTGGTCGCGAGCTTCGACGGCGCGCATCAGAAGTTTGCCATGATCGACTTCCAGCACACCGAGGGCTCCAAGGCGATGCGTGGCTTTGTGGATAAGGGCAACTTTGTCAAGCAGCAGCGCCGGGCGCACGGCGACGGCCAGCTCCGGCTGGAGGAGCTGCCGCCGGATACAGAGGCGCCGTTCTGAAAAAAATCGAGAGAAAGAGAGAAACGACATGCCAAGAATCGGAGATACCCACGCCATTTTGGCGGACATCGGCGCGGCCATCGGCCCCGGACATCGGGAGCTCCCGCGGCTGCTGCCCGGGCGCATCGTGTACATCAACCGCGCGCACCGCTGGTTCCTCGTCGAGGCCGACCTCGGCGACGGCGTCAAGGTCCGCGAGGGCTTCAAATTTTGAGAGAGAAACAGGAGGACGACATGAAAACCATTGCGATCATGAACAACAAGGGCGGCGTCGGCAAGACCGTCACCGCCATCAACCTCGCCGACATCCTCGTCGCGGACTACAAGCAGCGCGTGGTGCTGGTGGACTGCGACGGGCAGGCGAACCTGACGCGCTTTTTCCTGCCGGGGGCAGACAAACTGGAGCTGGTCACCACGGCGGACGTGCTGCGGGGCGACTGCGAGCCGCTGTGGAGCGACAACCTCGTGCCCATCCGGCCGGGGCTCGACCTTCTGCCGAGCAGCTCCGACCTCTACGAGCTTGACCTGCAGGCGATCAAGGACGGCGTAAGCGCGCCGGAGCGCCTGCGCCACTTCGCCGAAGCCGCGGCAGCGGACGGCGAGGTGGACTGGATGATCTTCGACTGCCCGCCGGGCTACACGCTCGCGAGCGTCGCGGCGCTGCTGAGCGTGCGCGAGGTGATGATCCCCGCGCTTGCCGACAAGTTCTCACTCGACGGCGTGTTTGCCGTGACCGCGCAGCTGCGCGGCCTGAGCGCGGCCTGTCCGGGGCTGCGGTCCCGCGTGCTGCTGACGCAGACGCGCAGCGCGGAGGTCGTGGGCGAGTGTGAGAAGCTGCTGCGGTCGCAGCGCGTGCCGCTGTACCGCACGAAGATCCGGCGCACGGACAAGGTGCCGGAGAGCACGGTGACGCTTTCGCCGATGCGGGAGTACAGCCCGCGCAGCAGCGCGGCGGTCGATTACCGCTGCCTTGCCGTCGAGCTGATGGAGGAGGTTTAACAATGGCGGGCAAAAAGTTTGACATCACGAAATTCGCGGCGACGCTGCCCGAGGCCGTGCCCGAATCGGGCACACGGGAGCAGATCGAATACATCGACGAGGCGAAGCTCAGCGGCGACGGCGAAAACTTCTACAGCATGGAGGGCATTGAGGCCCTCGCGCAGAACATCGAACTGGTCGGATTACAGCAGCCGCTGCGCGTGCGTCCCGATCCGGACGACGAGGGCGGCTATATCGTGGTTAGCGGCCACCGGCGCCTGACTGCGATCCGCACGATTTGCAAGGCGGACGAGCCGGAGCTCTGGCGGACCGTGCCGTGCATCGTGGAACGCGGCGAGCTGTCCCCCGCGATGCGGGAGCTGCGATTGATTTACGCCAACAGCGACACGCGCCGGATGAGCAACGCGGACCTCAGCGCGCAGGCCGAGCGTGTGGAGAAGCTTCTCTACCAGCTGCAGGAGGAGGGCGTGGAGTTCCCCGGCAGGATGCGCGACCATGTCGCCGAGGTCTGCCAGATCAGCAAGAGCAAGCTGGCGCGGCTGAAGGTGATCCGCGAGGGGCTGAGCAAATCTGAGCAGATCGCAAAGGCGTGGAAGAAGGGCGAGCTGCCCGAGGCGACGGCCTACGCGCTCTCGCACATGCCGACGGAGCTGCAGGATGAGATCGCCCACGTCTACACGCACCGAAAGAACTACTATGGCCACGGCCTGACATATCTGGGTGAGCGGAATGTGACGAAGATTGCCGAGGCTCTGGCGGCGCTCGACGCGCTGCCGTGCAAGAAATGCGGCGGCAATTGCTCGGACTGCGCGCAGGGCAAGCGGGAGCACATCATCTCCACGCTGATCGAGAGTTGCTATTCCTACGCGCCCTGCGGCGCGACCTGCTGCGAGAAGTGCTCGGAGCTGGCCACCTGCAAACAGGTGTGTCCGCACCTCCTCTCCACGCAGGACCGACTCAAGACCAACAAGCGCGCCGCGCAGAAGGCCGAGCGGGAGCGGCAGGCGGAGGCCGACCGTCCGGTCATCGGCGAAATCACGGAGCTGTGGCGCCGCTTTGGCGTCGCTCGCGCCGCAGCCGGGAAAAGCGTGGCGGAGTGCTACAACGCCGCGGGCGTGTATGGCGTCCCCGACGCGGACGAGGTCACGCGGCTCGAGAACGGCAAGGCAAAATATGCAGCCAATACCAAGCTGCCCTATGGTTATAGCTGCTATCTCGACGACATCCACCGCTTTACGCGCGTTGCGGACCTGCTGGGCGTGTCGCTGGACTACCTGCTCGGACGGTCGGACGAGCTCAGCCCTGCGCCTGCTCAGAGTGCCGCGTTGGAATGGCTGCCGCTCGACGCGGATCATTGGCCGGCCGAGGGCGCGCTGGTCGTGCTCAGCTACGAAACCGGCCTCGGCGGCAGCAGCTACCTTGTGGCCCGCTGCGCCGGTGGCGCGGATGATGAGTACCCGTTTATCTCGACGGACGCGGGGACTACGGTCGACGACATCGTCGAGTGCCGCTGCGACCGCTGGATGCCGCTCGTCGAGTGCGGCCGCGGCAAGGAGGGCGCATGAAAAACGCTTACGCAAAGGAGCAGGCGGAGCTGCGGCGGCAGCTGCTCAACTACGGGGCGCTGGTCGGGCAGCAGTTCAACGTGGACATGATGTGCCTTGCCCTCAATGAGGAGGGTTTCGGTCACGACCGGATCATGCGCATCATCCACCGCGCGGAGAAGCACGGCGAGTATTTTCACGAGTGCCTCGCCTACGGCGTGGAGAGCGACGCGCGGTTCGAGCAGCTCGACCAGCGGCTCCGGTACATCTGCCGCGACCACCCGGAGGACTTCGTGCCGCGTGAGGAGCGCTACCCCAACGTCAAGGTGCCCGGCATGGGTAAAAAATTCAAAGCGGAACCGATAGGAGGATGAACATGAAAAACGAAGAGATCGTCAGGGCGCTGCGGTGCGTTTCCACCGCAGGCGGAGAGAATGCCTGCGAGCATTGCTCGTACTGGAAGGAAGAGGAAGTTCCGGAAGAAGAACGGCCCATATACAGAGCCGACACGATGCATTCATGTGATGTCGACCGCGTCGGACTGGACGGCGCGGATTTGATCGAGCGCCTGACTGCACGCTGCGCGCGGTACGCCGAGGAGATTGCCGTGGCGCAGGAGCTGATGCGTCTTGCTGATTTGGAGAGTATTTGCAGTTATACCCGCCTGCGCGAGCTGGCCGAGGCCGACAAGGACGGGCGGCTGGTGGTGCTGCCGTGCAAGGTGGGTGACGGGCTTTGGACATTTTGTAGTCACCCGGTCGAGCAAGTTTACAGTTTTACTGTGACAGATATAAGCACACTAAATGGGAGGACTATGCTGAACACATCGCGTTGCGGTGTTATAGATGCGCGTGATGTCGGTAAGACCGTATTCCTGACACGCGAGGAGGCGGAGAAAGCATTGGAGGCGATGAAGGATGAATGACATGGAACGCAGAGCCTTCTGCGCGGCGCTCAACCGCTACGGCGCGCAGGCGCAGATCACGATGGTCTTTGAGGAGATGGCCGAGCTGCAGGACGTGCTGTGCAAATTTCTGCGCGGGCGTGTGGACGGTGACACGCTCGCCAACATCGCCGAGGAGATCGCCGACGTCGGGATCATGCTCGATCAAATGGCGATCGAGTTTGAGGTCGAGGACGCGGTGGCGGAGCAGCGGGCACACAAGGTCCGGCGGCTGTGGGAAAGGATTGAGAACGATGAATGAATACATCGACCGTGATGCGCTGCGTCAAGCGGTGCTGGAAAGCCAGCACGACAACCCCCATCCACGTGGTATGGCTCATATTATTCATGACTGTGAGCACGCACACTTTGTAGCGATGATCGCCCGCTTCCCAGCCGCCGACGTTGCGCCGGTGGTGCATGGTCGGTGGATTTACCATGATGACGGCGTAATCACTTGCAGCGAATGCGGAAACGCAGAGAGCAGTGATAGCTACTATTGCAGGTACTGCGGGGCAAAGATGGACGGAGGTGCTGACAATGCCTGAATTTAGACGCTTGACCTACAAGACGCCGGACGGGGCGTGGGGCATCGAGGGCGTGAGCCTGCTCTCCTGCCCCGCGCGGCTCTACGGCACGGCCGCAAAGCTGTGCGACATGGAGAGCCTGTGCGAGGACGTGTACCGCGCCAAGGACGCCGAGCTGACGCTCGACGCGCTGCAGGAGCTGGTGGACAAGGGCCTCGGCGGACGCTTCATCGACCTGCGCAGGGCGCTGAAAGGGGTGGAGCTATGACGTGGAACAGGGTGTTGATCGTCAAATTGCCGGAGCTGCACGCCGACGTCAAACAGCTCGAGGCGTTCCGCGCCTATGTGTGCGACGCGCTCGGCGCGGGCGCGCTGGTGCTGCCGCTCGGCACGACCTATGCGGTCGAGGAATTTCCCGCGCTCGGCGCGGTGGAGGTGGTAGATCGGAAGAGCACACGTCTGAACTCCAGTCACACTTGAATCTCGTATG
>OOBZ01001138.1_pt1 | contig 18394 bp, 18 predicted proteins | sample 1671601 | NCBI WGS metagenome assembly OOBZ01 (sample SAMN06348173, study PRJEB24527) | human gut metagenome | biome: human gut; feature: ankylosing spondylitis patient; material: feces | host: Homo sapiens | place: China | collected 2015-10
CGGTTGTCGGTGGTGGCGATGCGCGAGAGGTTGTCCATCGCCACCGAGGTGAAGCACGAGATGTAGATGCGGAACTTCTGCGTGTCGGGAATCGAGGGGGTGAGCCGCGGGTTGAGTCCGTGGATGCCCTCGATGACGAGGATGGAGCGCTCGTCGAGCGTCAGCGGCGCATTGTGCCACGTGCGGCGCCCGGTGATGAAGTCATAGCGCGGGATGTCGACGCTCTCGCCCCGCATCAGGCGGCGCAGGTGGTCGTTGAAGAGCTCCAGGTCGATGGCCTCGAGCGCCTCGTAGTCGTACTCTCCGTTCTCGTCGCGCGGCGTGCGCTCGCGGTCGACGAAGTAGTCGTCGAGCGAGATGAGCACCGGCTTGAGCCCCAGCACGCCCAGCTGGAGGCCGAGCCGCTTGGCCGAGGTGGTCTTGCCGCTGCTCGAGGGTCCCGAGATGAGCACCATGCGGGTGCCGTGCGTGCGGTTGGCCTCGAAGATGGCGTCGGCCGTCTGGGCGAACTTGCGCTCGTGGAAGGCCTCGGCCAGCTTAATCATGCCTCCGGCGTCGCCGGCGAGCACCTTCGAGTTGACGTCGCCCACCGTCGGGACGCCCATGATGCGGACCCACGACTGGTATTCGCGGAAGATGTCGAACATCTTCTCCTGGTGGACCTCCTGCTGGAGCCGGTCGGGCGCGGTGCGCAGCGGCAGCGAGAGGTAGAAGCCGTTGTAGTAGGGTATGATGTCGAAGAGCGTGACATAGCCCGTCGAAGGGGCCAGCGAACCGTAGAAGTAGCCGGCCGTGTCGCCCAGCGTGTAGAGGTCGCTGTAGAGGCGCGGACGGGTGTCGAGCAGCGCCACCTTGTCGTCGAAGCCCAGCTCCGTGTAACGGGCGCGCACCTCGTCGGTGGGCAGCTTCTCGCGCCGGATGGGCATGTCGGCTGCCGCCAGGCGGAGCATCCGCTCCTTGAGCCGGGCGGCCTCGGCGGCCGGGAACTCGTCGAAGCCCTCGATTTCGCAGTAGAACCCGCTCTGGCCCATCGAGTGGCGGATGTGGAGCCGCTGTCCGGGATAGAGCTCGCTCGTGGCCAGCTGCAGCAGGAACCACGAGGTGCGCTGGTAGACGCGCAGCCCCGCAAACGAGGTGATGTCGACGAAGCGCAGCGATACGGGGGTATAGATTCGGTAGCTCAGCTCGCGGATGCGGTTGTTGACATAGGCGGCGAGGAAGGGGTGGCTTCCGGGGGGTACCTTGCGGGAGAGTTCGAGCAGCGAGGTGCCCATCGGAATCCGGATGCGCTCGCCGGAGTTTTCGTAGATGACTTGAACGGTGTCGGCCATGTTTTTCGATGTCTCAATGTGTAAAGGTAGAAATTATTTGTAATTTTGGCAAACGAATATCGAGAATATGGGAACTCTCTTCCGCTTTGTGACGGTGCTGGCAGCCCTTGCGACGGTGGCCTGCACGCCGCGTGAACGGGTCGTGGTCATCCTGTCGACCAACGACATGCATGCGAAAATCGAACGCTTCGCGCAACTGGCCGCAGCCGTCGAGCGCTGCCGCGACACGGTGCCCGACGTGGTGCTGGTCGACGCCGGCGACCGCTGGACGGGCAACGCCTTTGTCGACAAGGCCCCCACGCCCGGCATGCCGATGCTCTCGCTGATGAACCGCCTGGGGTTCGACGTGGCGACGCTCGGCAACCATGAATTCGACCTGGGGCAGGCCTTCCTGGGCCGCATGCTCGACAGCATGCGCTTCGAGGTGGTCTGCGCCAATGTGGTGAGCGACACGACGACCTTCCCGCAGCCGGCCCCCTGGACCGTTGTCGAGCGGGGCGGCGTGCGCATCGGCTTCGTCGGTGTGGTGACCAACTACGAGGGTCCGGGCCATCCGGCGGGCAACGACGCGAGCTATGCCGGGCTCCGCTTCCCCGACCCGCAGCAGGAGGCCGCACGGTGCGCCCGCGAGCTGCGCGGGAAGGTCGACGTGCTGGTGCTCGTCTCGCACATGGGCGATGACCGCGACCGCGAATTCCTCGCCTCGAACGGCGACTACGACCTGCTGCTGAGCGGCCACACCCATGTGGTGGTCGATACCGTCATCGGCCGTACGCCGCTGCTGCAGACGGGCAAGGAGCTGCGCAACGTCGGGGTGACGGTGCTCCGCATGAAGGGGCGCCGCCTGGTCGGCATCGAGACGCGTGTGGTGCCGCTTGCCGGCTACGAGCCCTCGCCCGAATACGAGGCGCTGGTTGCCGAAATCTACGCCTCGCCCGAGCTGAACGCTCCGGTGGGCCGCTTCTCGGCCGATGCCGACGGCTGGGGCCTGGCGAACTGGATGGCGGCGGCGGTGGCCGACGAGGCCGACGCCGAGGTGGGCTTCTACCACGTGGGCGGCGTGCGGAGGGACCGCATCGACGCGGGCGAGGTGAGCTCGGCCATGGTCTACGGCCTCGAACCCTTCGGGACGCGTGTGGCCTCGATGCGGATGACCCCCGCGCAGATGCGGCGGATGATTCTCGAGAAGTACAACGATACGGTGAACCTGAAGGAGGCGCACCGCATCGATCTCATCGCGACGACGCCCTACGATATTGTCGTCGACGCCGAAGACCGGGCCGTCGACGTGCGCTTCCCGGCGCTCCGCGAAGGGCGTCTCTACCGGGTGGGGATGAACGACTATATCTTCCGCAACTACCGCGGTCTGGAGTATTCCGAGGGCCGGATTGAGGACGACCAGGTGGCCGAGGTGCTGCTCGAGGAGCTCGGGGAGGAGTCGCCGCTGCGCCCCGACAACCGTCCGCGGCAGCGCATCGTCCGTCCCTGACGGGCAAGCCCGGAACAATCCGGCCGCCGCTGTCGGGCCGTATGCCCCCGCCGTCGCGCTGTCCGTCCGGATGCTTTGCGGCGTCCGTCCGGGCTCTCTGCGGCGTCCGCCCGGGTGCTTTGCGGCGCGCTGAGCCTCTGCACTCTTCTTCCTTTCGTCCCGCTTTGCGGAACGGGCAGAGACTCTTTGCCGCGCGGCCGTATGCCCGCCGCCGGGCCCTCCCCGGTCGCGTAGGGACCGAAAATCGGCCGAAAAAATTTGATTTTCAGCGAAAAAGATGTAGCTTTGCAGTCCCGCGTGCGCGTGAAATGCGCGTATAAAACGCGGTATTAACTTAATTATTAACCATTTAACGAGCGATTGTATCGCAAAATTTTCCACAATGGAAGAAAACAAGAATGTCGTTGCCAACGAGAATTTCGATTGGAACGCGTTTGAGAACGACCTGGGTGTCTACGACCAGCCCAAGGAGCAAATCACCGAGGCTTACGACAAGACGCTGTCGAACGTGGCTGTCGGCGAAGTGGTCGAGGGTACCGTAACCGGCATCAACAAGCGCGAGGTTCTCGTGAACATCGGCTACAAGAGCGAGGGTGTGATTCCCGTATCGGAGTTCCGCTACAACCCCGACCTGAAGGTAGGCGACAAGATTGAGGTCTACGTAGAGTCGGCCGAGGACAAGAACGGCCAGCTGTCGCTGTCGCACAAGAAGGCACGTCAGCTCAAGTCGTGGGATCGCGTCAACGAGGCCCTCGAGAAGGACGAAATCATCAAGGGTTACATCAAGTGCCGTACGAAGGGCGGTATGATTGTCGACGTATTCGGCATCGAGGCCTTCCTGCCCGGCTCGCAGATTGACGTGAAGCCCATCCGCGACTACGACGTATACGTGGACAAGACCATGGAGTTCAAGGTTGTGAAAATCAACCAGGAGTTCCGCAACGTGGTCGTTTCGCACAAGGCCCTCATCGAGGCCGAGCTCGAGGCGCAGAAGCAGGTTATCATGTCGAAGCTCGAGAAGGGTCAGATTCTCGAGGGTACGGTCAAGAACATCACCTCCTACGGCGTATTCGTCGACCTGGGCGGCGTGGACGGTCTGATTCACATCACCGACCTGTCGTGGGGCCGCGTAAACCACCCCGAGGAGATTGTTTCGCTCGACCAGAAAATCAACGTCGTTATTCTGGACTTCGACGATGCCAAGAAGCGTATCGCTCTGGGTCTGAAGCAGCTCACCCCGCATCCGTGGGAGGCGCTCGACCCCAACCTGAAGGTGGGCGACCACGTGAAGGGCAAGGTTGTCGTGATGGCCGACTACGGCGCATTCGTCGAGATTGCTCCCGGTGTGGAGGGTCTGATTCACGTTTCGGAGATGTCGTGGAGCCAGCACCTGCGTTCGGCTCAGGACTTCCTGAAGGTTGGCGACGAGGTCGAGGCCGTTATCCTGACGCTCGACCGTGAGGAGCGCAAGATGTCGCTGGGCATCAAACAGCTGACCCCCGACCCGTGGGAGAACATCGAGACCAAGTATCCCGTAGGTACGAAGTGCACGGCCAAGGTGCGCAACTTCACCAACTTCGGCGTATTCGTCGAGATTGAGGAGGGCATCGACGGTCTGATTCACATCTCGGACCTGAGCTGGACCAAGAAGGTTAAGCATCCGGGCGAGTTCACGCAGGTGGGTGCCGACATCGACGTGGTTGTACTTGAAATCGACAAGGAGAACCGTCGTCTGTCGCTCGGCCACAAGCAGCTCGAGGAGAACCCCTGGACCGAGTTCGAGAAGCAGTTCCCCATCGACAGCATCCACGAGGGTACCATCACCGAGATGACCGACAAGGGTGCCGTTGTAGCACTGAGCGAGAGCGTCGAGGGCTTCTGCCCGACCCGTCAGCTCACCAAGGAGGACGGCTCGATGCCGAAGGCCGGCGACAAGCTCGCCTTCAAGATTCTCGAGTTCTCGAAGGCTACCAAGCGCATCACCCTCTCGCACGTCCGCACCTATTCGGACGCCAAGAAGGCTGAAATCGCTGCCGAGAAGGCCGAGAAGCGTGCCGCAGCCGACGCTACGAAGTCGACGGTGAAGAAAATCAACGCTTCGGTCGAGAAGACGACCCTCGGCGATATCGCCGGTCTGGCCGCTCTGAAGGCCGCTATGGAGAACGCCGAGAAGAACGAGAAGTAATTCTCCCGATTTTCGGTGAAACCGACGCCCGCACGGCAACGTGCGGGCGTTTTTTTGTGCCCGGCTCGAGGCGAGGGAGGCGGCGAGGGAGGCGGAACGAGGGGAAGGAGGAAAGGGCCCGTGCTCGGCTGCGAAGGGCAGCGAGGGAGGAGGAAAGGCCCGTGTTCGGCTGCGGAGGGCAGCGAGGGAGGAGGAAAGGCCCGTGTTCGGCTGCGGAGGGCAGCGAGGGAGGAGGAAAGGCCCGTGTTCGGCTGCGAAGGGCAGCGGGCGCAGAGCATACCGTTGTCCGGCTGTGATGGATGGCGGGCGACGAACGACCTTTTATGGTATAGTCCGGCTGCGGTCCGGGTTCCGGGTTCCGGCTCCGGTCCGGATTCCGGCTCGGGTTTGGGCTGTGGCTGCGGGCGAGGCGACTGCTTTCCGGGCGGTAATCGGGTTCGAGGTTACGGGCTGGCGGGTGGTTGCTGTGCGCAGGGGCTGCCGACGAAGGCGGAGGCGGGAGAACCGGCGGACGGGTCGCGGAGGCCGGAAGCGGCTGCGTGCGGCGGAGGTCCGGGTTTCGGCTCGGGTCTGGGCTGTGGCTTCGGGCGAGGCGACAGCTTTCCGGGCGGTAATCGGGTTGGAGGTTACGGGCTGGCGGATGGTTGCTGTGTGCAGGCTTTGCCGACGAAGGCGGAGGCGGAAGGACCGGCGGACGGGTTGTGGAGACCGGGAGCGGCTGCGTGCAGCTGAGGTCCGGCTCCAGTCCGGCGTTCGGTCTGGGTTGCGGTTCGGGTCTGGGTTGTGGCTGTGGGCGAGGCGCCTGCTTTCCGGGCGGTAATCGGGCTGGAGGTTACGGGCTGGCGGGTGGTTGCTGTGTGCAGGTGCTGCCGACGAAGGCGGAGGCGGGAGGACCGGAGGACGGGTTGTGGAGAGCGGGAGCGGCTGCGTGCAGCGGAGGTCCGGCACCAGTCCGGCGTTCGGTCGGGGTTCCGGCTCGGGTATGGGTTGCGGCTCGGGTCTGGGTTGCGGTTCCGTTCTGGGTTGCGGCTCCGTGCCGAATTGTCGGACTGCGGGAAAGCGGCTCCGGGATGCGCAAAGCACGGCGGGGGAGGCGGCGAGAACGGAGTACCCGCGAAGTTGCGGGATGGGCAGGCGGGCCGCGTCAGAAGGGCGAAAGACGGAGCGGGTGAAGGCGACGGGTACAACGAAAAAGCCCACCGTCATGCGACGGTGGGCTTTTTATCGGACAGGTTGTGCCTTATTCGGCTGCGACTACCGAGAACTTGATGGTAGCCTTTACCTCGCGGTGCAGCTTGGCGGTAGCCTCGTACTCGCCCACGGTCTTGATGGGCTCGACGGCAATCACCTTGCGGTCCACCTCGATGCCTTTGGCTGCGAGTGCCTCGGCCAGGTCGGCAGCGGTTACCGTACCGAAGAGCTTGCCCTCCTCGGCCTTCACGCTGAGCGTGAGCGGCAGGTTGGCGATGGTCTCTGCCAGAGCCTGGGCGTCGGCCAGAATCTTGGCGTCCTTGTGGGCGCGCTGCTTCAGGTTCTCGGCGAGCACCTTCTTGGCGGCTGCGGTGGCAACCTTGGCGTAACCCTGGGGAATCAGGTAGTTGTTTGCGTAACCGGGCTTTACGTTCACGATGTCGTTGGCGTAGCCCAGATTCTCCATATCTTTAATCAGAATGACTTCCATTGTCTCTCCTCCTCTTTAATTATTTCATGCAATCGGTTACGAAGGGCAGGATGGCGAGATGACGGGCGCGCTTCACGGCCTGGGCCACCTTCTTCTGGAACTTCTGCGAAGTACCCGTCAGACGGCGGGGCAGAATCTTGCCCTGCTCGTTGAGGAACTTCTTCAGGAACTCACCGTCCTTGTAGTCCACGTACTTGATGCCGAGCTTCTTGAAACGGCAGTACTTCTTCTTCTTGACGTCTACCGTCACCGGGTTGAGGTAACGGATTTCCGATTGTGCCTTGTTCTCCTGTGCCATGGTTTACTCCTCCTGCTTGTTAGAAAGTTTTGCACGACGCTTAGCCGAGTACTCCACGGCGTACTTGTCCTGCTTGAAAGTTAAGAAACGGATGATGCGCTCGTCGCGACGGTACTGCGTCTCGAGCGTGTTCACGAGCGAACCCTCACCGGTGAACTCCATGAGGAAATAGAAACCGGTGGTCTTCTTCTGAATAGGGTAGGCGAGCTTCTTGAGGCCCCACGACTCCTTGTTCACAATCTGACCGCCGTTCTCGGTGATAACGCCCTGGAATTTGTCAGCTACCTCCTGTACCTGAGCATCGGACAGTACCGGCGTGACAATGAAAACGGTTTCGTAATTGTTCATGATGCTTGTAATTAAATTAATTAGGCTTAAAGCGGGTGCAAAGATAACGAAAAAAGGAGATTGCGCAAAGTATCGCTCCGATTTTTTTCGTTCGAGCGCTGATTTTCCGCCGTTTGGGGCGTGAACCGATGCTTGCGGGGGCTTTGCGGGGCGGTGTGGCGAGCAGGGCCCGGTGCCCGCAAAGCCGGAGCACCTCACGGAGTGCCGGTGCGAGGTGAGGCGCTGGCCCGGCTCTGCAGCCGGACCGTTCTTGCCGCACGGTAGCTATCTTCCTCCGCGGGCATTCCGCCGCTGCGGCGAACGACGACGGGCATCCTCCTTTTGGGGAAGATGCCCGTCATGAGGTCGGGTCGGCCTGTCGTACGGCGGGGCTATTTCTTCAGCTGAACGGTAATCTCCGACGCCTTGAGAAGCAGCTCGGTGGTGACTCCGTCGGCCTCGAAGGCGACCTTGACGTTGTCGTCGAATGCACCGGGACGGCCGTTCTGCTCGACGTGGGCCACGGCCTCGTCGGCCGATGCGAACGTGCCGGTCACCTCACCGAAGCTGTCGACCGTGCAGGCCTCCTTGAAGGTGCCGAGGCCGAGCGTTTCGGCGCCCGTGGCGTACTGCTTCCAGATGGCGAGCTGCTGCGCGGCGTCGTAGGAGGAGCTCAGGTAGAGTTCGATGCTGGTAATCAGCGAACCATCGGCGTCGGCGTTGACATCGGCGGTGAATTGGTTGCCCTGCAGGTCGCGTGCCGAGTCGAAGTAGACGTAGATGTTGCCGAAGACGTTCATCTTGTTGCCGATGATGTAGTGCTCCTGGGCAAAGGCCGCGTGGTCGCCGCCGAGCCAGCCCCGCATGACGGGGTAGTCGAGCGTCAGGTAGTTGTTCATCAGCGAGGCGGAGAAGAGTCCGTCCTCGAGCGAGAAGACGGCGTAGGCGTTGCCCGGGATGACGCCGAAGATGGTGTAGGAGTAGATGCCGTCCGTGCCGTTGTTGTCGATGTTGGCAATGGTCTCGTCGATGGTCTGGAAGACGCCCGAGCCCGAGGTCTCGCGGTGCTTTGTGCCGAGGAACGAGCCGAGCTGCAGCGCATCGGCATTGGTGAGGAAGTATTTCCAGAGCGAGATTTCCGCCTCGGTGTCGTGCTTCTCGGCGAGGGCTTCAATCCGGCCCACGTTGCCGTAGCGGTCCTCGGTCACGGCAATGCGGAGCAGCACGCTGTCCTGGTCGGCCCATACGTAGCCCTTGAGTTCGAGGTCGGCACCCGATGAGGAGGTCGTCGCATATTTCTCGCAGCTCGTGCGGAAGCTCTCGAAGTCGGTGTTGAGCTTGGCGGCCAGTACCGGGGCGTCGAATTCGAGCCGGAACCCCTTGGTTCCGCCGGTGGACGAGTCGTCGGAGCAGCCGACGAAGGTCAGTGCGCCGAAAAGAAGTACGGCAGCAAGTGTCGATTTTTTCATGGATTGGGGATTTTGAATGTTTGTTTGTAAACAGTCGTCAGGGGCAAATATAGCATAATAAGATTGGAAAACGCATTTTTCCGGTGTATTTTGTGATGTAAAACGATATATGGTTTTCTTTTCATGTACTTTTGGCCAATGCCGTCCGAGTGCGAGTCGCTCTCATGGGACCGTGCCGCTCGGTGCTCTGCAGCGCCGTGTGCGGCGGGGTTGGGGCGCGATTTGGAAATCTCCTCCGCAGCACCTATCTTTGCGGCCCGAATCATTTGTCGAACCGGTCATGTATCGCCGCAAGGGACATATCTATTACGGTCGAAGGTGCGTTCTGGCACGCTCCTTCAGGGTGGTCCATGTCCACTGGTTCAGCGGTTTCATCTGACTGATACGCCTCTCCCCGTCCGGCGCGTGATGCGCGGTGCGTGACGGGCCCTTCCGGGGTGCCTCTCCGGAGTGCGGCTGCGACCTTCCGGCCCGGCGGGCCGGAGCGGGACGTGCTGTCCCGTGTCGTACCGGACTTCCGGGACGTTGTTCCGTATTGTAAAATACTCAAAATCAGTCAGTTCATGTTTTCCATACTTTTGTTTCTGATGTCGGGCATCGGCATCGGTTACCTGCTGCGCGGGCGGCGGGTGGTGGGCCTCGCCGGACGGAGCATCCGCTTCGTCGTGCTGGCGCTGGTCTTTGTCATCGGTTTTTCGACCGGCTCCCATGAGGAGCTGCTCGGTCAGTTCGGTCAGTTCGGCCGCCAGGCGGTTGTCATTGCGGTTCTCGGCATTGCGGGGAGCTTTGCCGCCGCATGGGTGGCCGCACGGCTGCTTTTCGGGAAAGGAGGTGCGCGATGAGGGAGAATCTTGCGATTTTCGGCTTCCTTGCGCTGGGACTTGTCGCCGGCATGACGGGGACGGCTCCCGCTGCGCTGGCCGCACCCGGACTGCCGCTCGTGCTGCTTTCGGGGCTGGTCTTCCTGGTGGGTATCACTCTGGGCGGCAACGGTGAGGTGCTCGCCTCGCTGCGGAGGCTCCGCTGGCAGATGCTGCTTCTGCCGCTTTTCACCATTGCGGGGACGCTGGCCTTTTCGTGCCTGGCGGTCTTCCTGGTGCACGACCTCGGGCTGGCCGACTGTCTTGCCGTGGGGAGCGGCTTCGGCTACTATTCCCTCTCGTCGGTGTTGATTGCCGAGCTCAAGGGCGGGGCGGCCGACGCCACGGCGCTGGCCACCGTGGCGCTGCTGGCCAACATCGTGCGCGAGATGGTCGCTCTGTTCGGTCTCCCGTGGTTCGCCCGCTTCGGAGGGCGGCTGGCCCCGATTTCCGTGGCGGGCATCAACTCGATGGATGTCTGCCTGCCGATGATTGTCCGCAATTCGGGCAGCGAGTTCATCCCGCTGGCCGTGCTTCACGGCGTGGCGCTCGAGGTGAGCGTGCCGGTGCTCATCAGCCTCTTCTGCCGGTAGCGGCCGGGGGGGCGGCCTGTAGCTCCGGCTGCGCCACGCACGGCTCACGCCTCCATCGGCGGCGGCCGCAAGGATGATGAAAAAGGGGAGCCTCGCCATAGCGAAGCTCCCCCTGGGTCTCTGCTTCCGGACCGGTGCCGGGCGCTTACTTCAGGTTGTCGATGACGGCGGCGATGCGGTCGAAGACCTCGTCCATCGTACCCACGCCGTCGACCGAGGCGTATTTGCCCTGTCCCGAGTAGTAGTCCGAGACGATGGCCGTCTGCTTGTGGTAGACGTCCAGACGGCCGCGGATAACCTCCTCCGAGGCGTCGTCGGCGCGGCCCGAATCCTTGCCGCGCAGCAGGATGCGCTTGACAAGCTCCTCCTCCGGTACGCGGATGTCAACCATGATGTCCACCTTGAGTCCGTTCTTGGCGAGGATTTTGTCGAACTCCTCGGCCTGGACCGTCGTGCGCGGGAAACCGTCGAAGATGCACCCCTTGGCATCGCGGTGCTCGGCCACGTAGTTGGCAATCATGTCGATGACAATCTGGTCGGGGGCCAGCTTGCCGGCCTTGATGTAGGACTCCATGCTGCGTCCCAGCTCGGTGCCGCGTGCGATTTCGCCGCGAATGACTTCGCCCGTCGAGACATGCTCGATGCCGTAGTGTTCCTTGAGGCGCTGGGCCTGAGTGCCCTTGCCGCAACCCGGCGCGCCGAATAAAACGATGTTTATCATGAATTGAGCCGTTTATTTGATTAGCTGGACAAAAATACGCTATTTTTTGTAGATACGCCAAAGATTCGTTAGATTTGTAAAAAAATTTATAATCATGGAGAAGAAACAGCGCACGGAAATCGCTTCGCTCGGCCAGTTCGGCCTTATCGACCTGTTGACCCGCGATTTTGCCCCCGCGAATGCCTCGACCGTCGAGGGTGTGGGCGACGATGCGGCGGTCATTGCCCCCGCGTCGGACGAGGTGATGCTCTGTACGACCGACTCCTTCTATGAGGGGGTCGATTTCGACCTGACCTATTTCCCGCTCAAGCATCTGGGCTACAAGGTCATCACGGCCGGCGTGAGCGACATCCTGGCGATGAATGCCCTGCCGAGGCAGGTGACCGTGTCGCTCGGTGTCTCGTCGAAACTGCCCGTCGAGGCGCTGCAGGACCTCTACGAAGGTATCTCGTTCGCCTGCCGCGAGCAGCGCATCGACCTGGTGGGGGGCGACACGCGCGCCTCGATGACGGGGCTGGTCATCACCGTCACGGTGCTCGGCGCCGCCCGTCGCGAGCGGGTGGCCTACCGCCGCGGGGCGAAGCTCCACGACCTGGTCTGCATCACGGGCAACCTCGGTGCGGCCTATATGGGCCTTCGGCTGCTCGAGCGCGAGCGGCGGGTGCTGAGCGACGTGAAGAATCCCGAGCCGCGTTTCGAGGGCTACGAATACCTGCTCGAAAAGTACCTCAAGCCGCGTCCGCGGACCGACATCGTCGAGGCGCTGGCCGAGGAGGGGATTGTGCCCACGTCGATGATTGACCTCTCGGACGGCCTGGCGAGCGACATGCTGCAGCTCTGCCGCGCCTCGAAGTGCGGCGTGCGGCTCTACCTGGAGCGCATCCCCATCGCGCAGCAGACCACGCGACTCTCCGAGGAGATGCATTCCGACCCGGTTGTGGCGGCGCTGCACGGCGGCGAGGATTACGAGCTGCTGTTCACCGTGCCGCTGGCCATGCAGGAGCAGGTGATGCGCATGGGAGGCATCGACGTCATCGGCCACATCACGTCGGAGGAGTCGGGGGCCTTCCTGGTGACGCCCGACGGTGCTGAAATCCGCCTGCGGGCTCAGGGTTTCCCCGACGGGGAGATTGAAGCGAAGGGTGCCGCTCCGGTATCGGGCTCTGCCTCGCCTTCGTCCCCGGCTGCCGAAGGCGGTGAGGGGGCTGCCGCCAAAGGCGGCGCCGAGGCTTAGGCCGGAGCACCGCAACACCCGCAGCGAATGGTGTGGCGCAGGCCGGAGCGCATCCGGCATGGGCCTGTGATACGGCGCTGCCGCCTTCGGGCGGCGGCGTTTTTTTGTCGGGGAAGCCGGAGTTCGGAATTTGGAGGCCGGAGTTCGGAACTTGGACATAGGAGCGGGGGAAAATGCACCGGCATGGGACTGGCCGATGCCGCAAAGCAGGCAGGCGAGGCATTTCGATGGTGGTTTGGGGGATTCTCGGGTTTTCCGGGTTTTCCGGGTTTTCCGGGTTTCGTGCTGGTTTACACGCTGGTTTACACACGGGTTTACACACGGGTTTACACAACCGGGTAGAAGTCCTCCGAAAAACCGCCCGCGACAGGGCACAAAAAAAGGTTGCCACACGTGTGACAACCTCCCTAAATGCAAGAAAGAGAGCCTTTTGGACTCTCCTTCTTCAGTGACGCCGACAGGACTCAAACCTGTAACCTTCTGATCCGTAGTCAGATGCTCTATTCAATTAAGCTACGGCGCCTTTCCTTGATTGCGAGTGCAAAGATAGAACGGATTTTTATTCTGTGCAAATATTTGACAAGAAAAATATTGAAAAATTTGAAAAAACGCGCCTTTCCCTCTCCGTCGGATAGACGCTTTGGTGCTGTATTGCTCAGATATTCAGCCCTAAACCGCTGTATGAGCCCCTGTGCCCCTCCGAAGCCCGGATTTGCCGGCCCTCGGCCCCTCCTGACCCCGCCGTTCTGTCGGGGGGTCCGTTTTCGAGGCTCCCCCGAAGCTTCCCCGAGGCTTTTCCGGGGTTTTCCCGAAGCTTTTTCGGGGTTTTCCCGAAGCTTCCCCGGGGTTTTCCCGTGGACTGTCCCGGGCAGCCGCGCTCCGCTGGCCCCGTTTCTCCGCCCCGCGGGTCCGATACCCAATTCCGGCGCCCCGGGTCGTCGTTTCCGGACCCGGCAAGGCTGCGGACAGGCGTACGGGTTCTATAATACCATATAAATGAAAGGCGGGTCCATGCGGACCCGCCTTTTCCGAGTGTGGAGTCGTCTCCGACCCTTGGCTACCGGATGACCTCGGCCAGCTTCTCGCCGAGTGCCTCGCCGCGCAGGTCGCGGGCGACGATGACCCCTTCGGGCGAGATGAGGAAGTTGGTCGGGATGGAGCGGATGCCGTATTGCTCGGCAGCCGGGCTGCTCTTGTCGCCCTCGACGGCAATCACGTTGGTCCAGGGCATGTCGTGCGTCGAGACGTACTGCTTCCAGCGGGCCTCGTCGTTGTCGAGCGAGACGCCGTAGATTTCGAATCCGCGGTCATGGTAGGCGGCATAGGCCTCCGACAGATGGGGAATCTCGGCGATGCAGGGCGGGCACCACGTGGCCCAGAAGTCGATGAGCACCCATTTGCCCGTGCCGACAAGGCTCGACAGTGCGGCGGGCTCACCGGCCGTATTGCGGAGCGTCAGCTCCATGTAGGGCTTGCCGATTTCGGTATTCTCGGCCGCCTCGATGCTCCGGAGCGCCTCCTGCATCATGGGGTGCGCCTGCATCGCCTCCGAGAAGCGGGCCATGCGCTCGCGGCTCTGGGCGGGAGTGAGCTGCTGCATCTCGGCATTGGTGAAGAGGTAGACGCCCAGCAGGTTGTCGAAGTTGGCCTCGACGCTCTCGCCGACCAGTCGGTCGAGCTTGGCCTGCACGGCGGCAGTCTGCAGCGAGTCGGGCTGGGGACCGAGCGCATAGTACTCCGACTGGAGGGCCGCCATCTGTTCGTTGAACCGGTTGAAGCGGTCGTTCGACGGGGTGCCCTGAGCGCGGTATCCGGCCTGGGTGCGGGTGACGGTGATGTCGCCCGGCTCGACGAAGAGCATGAGCATCGGCGAGCGGAACTTGTTGGCCAGTACGGCTATCGTCGGCTCGCTGGCCTTGTAGCTGATGGTGAAGCTGCTGTCCTGGGCTACCAGCGTGCTGCCCAGCTCCGTGCGGTCGCGGTCGGCCGCCACGAGGAAGAGCGAGTCGCCCGGCGTGAGCTCCACCTTGCCGGTGAGCGTGCAGGTGGCGCCGCCGCAACTGCTCAGCAGGGCGGCCGCCAAAAGCGCAAAGAGGGTCTGTTTCATCTTCATGGAATCGTTTAATTGCGTTTGTTCACTATTTTACTTCGCGGTCGGGATGTTCGCGCAGGAATTTTTCCCAGCTTCCGGACCCGCGGCGCGAGGCGGCCTTCTTGCCGCCGCCGAGCCCCTTGACCCGTTCGTCGCCCATGGCCGCCAGCAGCGGGCTCGCCGTGGCGAAGTAGTGGCACAGGGCGACGGCCATGCCGTCCGTGGCGTCGAGCCGCGGCGGCAGTTCCGTCAGCTGGAGCATGCGCTGCACGATGGCGGCAACCTGCTCTTTCGTTGCGGCACCGCGGCCCGTGATGCTCTGCTTGATGCGCGTCGGGGCGTATTCGAAGACCTGCAGCCCGCGGCTCAGGGCGGCGGCCATCGCCACCCCCTGGGCGCGTCCCAACTTGAGCATCGACTGCACGTTCTCGCCGAAGAAGGGCGATTCGAGCGCCACCTCGCGGGGCGCATACTCGTCGGCCAGGGCCCCCACGCGCTCGAAGATGTAGCGCAGCTTGGCATAGGGGTCCTCCATCCGGTGCAGGTCGATGGCGCCCAGCACCACCGAACGGAGCCGGCGTCCCTCGACCTCCAGCACGCCGTAGCCCGTGTAGTTCGTGCCCGGGTCGATGCCCATGATACGGTATTTCCCGGCCTGCGGCATCGTTATTCGTTCCGTGCTTCGGACTCGGCGCCGAACAGCTCGGCCAGCTTGCGGCCGAGTGCCTCGCCGCGCAGGTCGCGGGCGATGATGGTACCCTGCTTGTCGAGCAGGAAGTTCGAGGGAATGCCCCGTACGGCGTAGTCATGGGCGGCGGGGTTGTCGAAGCCGTTGAGGTCGCTCACGTGCACCCATGCCATCTCGTTGTCGCGGATGGCGGCCTGCCATGCCGTCTCGCTCTTGTCGAACGAGACGCCGTAGATTTCGAATCCGCGGTCGCGGTATTGCGCATAGGCCTCCTTCAGATAGGGGACCTCGCCCATGCAGGGGCCGCACCACGATGCCCAGAAGTCGACCAGCACACAGGTGACCTCGGGACGCTCGAGCACCGACGAGAGCGAGACGATTTCCCGTTCGGGGTTGCACTGGATGATGTTGATGTAGGGCTTTCCGGGGTCGGTCTTCGACTTCTCGAGCGCCTGTTCGCGCAGCTGGACGAGAATGTCTGCACCCTGCAGCGGCTGCGGGAAGGCGGCGATTTTCTCGAGCAGCTCGGCGCCGGTCAGTTCGTACTGCATGTCGCTGAGCAGGTAGGCGCCGAAGAGGTTGTCGCCGTTCTCGGCGAAGCAGGTGCGGTTCATGTCGTCGTACTCCTTCTCGATGGCGGCGCGGCGCCCGGCGTCGGTCGCCGGGTTGCGGTACTCGTCGAGCAGGGCGCGCTGCCGGACCGCATAGGCGGCATAGCCGTCGTTCGAGGGGCTGCCCGAGAAGCCGGGAGCCTCGGCCGTCCCTTCGAAACGGATGTTACCCGCCTCGATGAAGACCGGGGCGAGGAACGTGGCTTCGCCTGTGTCGCGGTTGTCGGTCAGGTAGTAGGCCTGCGGCGTTTCGACCGTGCCTTCGAACCGGAAGGCGCCGCCGTTGAGGGCCGCCGAGTCGACTGCCTTTTCGCCGTCGCTCAGGTAGAGGTATCCTTCGGCGCCGTCGAGCGTGCCTTCGATGGTGTATTTGTTGGAGGTGCAGGCGCACGCCGCAAGGGCGGCCGCCAGGATGAATGATTTTTTCATGGTCTCTTGCTGTTGTTTGTTCGTGTTTCGTTTCCGGAGCGTGCGGTTATCGGCCCAGCAGCTCCTCGAGTCGTTTTTCGAGCCGTTCGCCGCGCAGGTTCGTGGCGACGATTCTGCCGCTCCGGGTGTCGATGAGCAGGTTCGAGGGGATGCTCCGCACGGCGTAGTCGCGGGCCGCCGAGTTGTCGAAGTGCTTCAGTTCGCTCACCTGCGGCCACTTCAGCCCCTCGTCGCGGATGGCCGCCAGCCACGGCTCGCGTTCGCGGTCGAACGAGACGCCGTAGATTTCGAGACCCAGCGGGTGGAAGCGCTCATAGGCCGCCTTGAGGTAGGGGACCTCGTTCATGCAGGGGCGGCACCACGATGCCCAGAACTCGACCAGCACGTAGCGGGTGGCCGGCTCCCCGATGAGGCTGCTCAGTTTGAGCGGAGTGCCGTCGGGCGCGGGCTGTACGATTTCGGTGTAGGGCTGTCCCGGTTCGGTCTTCAGTCCCTGGAGTGCCCTGCGCTTCAGCTCGGAGAGCATCCGCTGCTCCTGCATCTGTGCGGGGAAGCGGCCGATTTCCTCGAGCATCTCGCTGGCCTTCAGCTCGTCGGCAAGGTTGTAGGCCAGCAGCGTGACGCCGAGCATGTTGTCGCGGTTCGCTGCGATGGCCCGCCGTTCGAGGGCCCTGAAGGCCGAATCCTGCCGCTCGAAGGCAAGGTGCGAAAGCTCGGTGATGCTGTCGCGGAAGCGGCCAAGCGCCTCGTTGGAGGGAGTTCCCGCCAGACGGATGCCCATCGGCTCGAGTATCTTGCCCTGCAGTTCGATGCTGCCCGGCTCGAGGAAGAGCCGGGTCGTGAAGTGTCCGTCGGCCGAGCGCAGCAGGGCGGGGGTCGCCTCGCTCACCTGGCCGCTGAAACGGAAGTGCCCGTTGGCGTCGGCGCGCGCCGAGTCGATGCGCGACGTGAAGAGGTCGGTCAGGTAGAGCGTCCCCTCCACCCCCTCGACCGTGCCGTCGAGCGTGTAGCTGCCGTCGGCCGCACAGCTGCAGAGAGCCGTCGTGGCCAGCAGGGCATAAAGCGTGCGTCTCATGGCCTACTCCTCCTTTTTGAGGGCGGCCAGCTCCTTTTCGAGCGTGCGGACCCGGCTGTCGAGTTCGGGCAGGCGCTTGAAGATGTTGGCCGCACGGTGGTACTGCATGCCGGGAAGGGCCGGATATCCGAAGCGGATTTCGTTGTCGGGCACATTCTTGTCCAGACCGCTCTTCGAACCCACCTTGACGTTGTTGCCGATGGTCACGTGGTCGGCGATGCCCACCTGTCCGGCCAGGAAGCAGTTGCTGCCCACCTTCGAGGTGCCGGCGATGCCGGTCTGGGCCGACGATACGGTGTTCTCGCCGATTTGGACGTTGTGGCCGATTTGAATCAGGTTGTCGAGCTTCACGCCGCGGCGGATGATGGTCGAGTCGGTCTTGGCGCGGTCGATGCAGGTGTTGGCGCCGATTTCGACGTTGTCCTCGATGATGACGTTGCCCAGCTGCGGAATCTTGTCGAAGCCCCCCTCGGCGTTGGGCATGAAGCCGAATCCGTCGGCTCCGATGACGGCGCCGGCGTGGAGGATGCAGTTGGCCCCCACGACGCAGCCCTCGTAGATTTTGACGCCCGGGTAGAGGATGGTCCCCGCGCCGATTCGGACGCCGTCGCCCAGGTAGACCTGGGGGTAAATCTGGCAGCCGTCGCCGATTTCGACGCCGCGCTCGACGACCGTGAAGTCGCCGATGTAGCACTTCTCGCCCACGCGGGCGCTTTCGGCAATGGAGGCCAGACGGCTGATGCCCTCCTTGCGGGGCTTGGCCGCATTGTACATCTCGAGCAGCTTCAGGACGCAGGCTCCGGCATCGTCGACGCGGATGAGCGTGGCGGAGACGGGCTGCGCGGGGGTGAACGAGCGGTTCACCAGCACGATGCTGGCGCGGGTGGTGTAGAGATAGGGCTCGTATTTGGGGTTGGTCAGATAGGCGAGCGAACCGGCCTTGCCCTCCTCAATCGAGGAGACCGTGTGCACGGTGGCCTGCTTGTCGCCCACGATGTCGCCTCCGAGGAAGCCGGCAATCATTTCGGCGGTGAATTCCATCATAGTATTCGGTGTTTGTTGGTTTTTCGTTGGTTCTTGGGGCGGTGCGGACTTTCGCTCTTCCCTCCGCTCGCTTCTCGCGTTTCGCCCGTTCCGGACCGACGGGGCCCGACGGGCCGTGCGCTCAGAGGTAGTCGGCGATGTCGACCCCCTCGGGAAGGAACTCCTCGACCGAGCGGCCGAACGAGAGCACCTCGCGGACGGTCGACGAGGCTATGTCGGCCACGGGGGCCGGCGTGAAGAGCATCACGGTTGTCAGCGCGGGATAGA
>OOBZ01001152.1_pt1 | contig 18284 bp, 8 predicted proteins | sample 1671601 | NCBI WGS metagenome assembly OOBZ01 (sample SAMN06348173, study PRJEB24527) | human gut metagenome | biome: human gut; feature: ankylosing spondylitis patient; material: feces | host: Homo sapiens | place: China | collected 2015-10
CGGCTTACGTCCCAAATGGTCAATATATAACAAACTCACATTTTTTTTACCGGACCGGAAATATCCCTGCGATGACAATATCCGACAAACAAAACAGTTGCAGCCACAAAACGGCCGCCATTCTTCAAAATCATTAAAACTCAACCTTATACACACGCATAACACCGAAAAACAAACAATAAGAAAAGACTTTTACGACAATATTTTCAGGATTTCCAGAAAGCATTCGGGCAAATTTTCGTATATTGTGCCGCAAATAAACAAGTCCAAAAATTTCACACGATGCAATTTTCAGCAAATACGGTTCTCCGGAAACGGGATACCGTACCCATTCATTTTTTATTCCTAATCCAATTTTTATGAGAAGATGCTTTACGCTATTGACGGTTCTCGTCCTCTGCGCCTCAAGCGGCTGCGACGACAAGAACAAAGAGGAGGTCGCGGATGTGATCGTCCTCTCGCGAAGTAGTGTCGCGTTCGCCCAGAAAGGCGGAACGACCACCGTCGCGGTAGCCACGCCCTCCGACTGGAAGGTGAGCTGTCCGGACGATTGGGTGACGCTGGCCTCCGAAGAGGGCCTGCTGACCATCTCCGCGGCAAGCAATACGACCGACAATGTCCGCAACTCGAAAATCACCGTGGAAACGGCCGGCGACAAACAGGAAATCGCCGTTCACCAGGCATTCTCGTGGGAAACGGTCCTGCTGTCCACCACCGCTTCGGAGGAAATTTCGCTGGATTCCGAAGGTGAGAGCGTTCTCTTCACCGTGGTCTCCAACGGCCAGTGGAGCGTCACGAGCGACGCCGACTGGGTTTCGGTCGAAAGCGACCCGGTCAGCGGAACGGTACGCGTCGGCGCCCCGCGCAATCCCGACGCCCACCGCAATGCGACGCTCACCGTCCGGGCGACCAAAGGCTCCGCTACGGAATCCTGCAAAGTGACCGTTTCGCAAATCTCACGCGAGGAAAACCCCTACTACCAAATGCTGGGATATTACGGACTTCATGCGGAAAACTGGTATTACGGCCGTGAACCGATCGGCGTGAGCGGCACGGGTACGTTCTGCACCGTCGAAGAGAAAGAGTACCGCAAGAGTTTCTACATCAAGAACCTGTTCCTGACGGGCACGGTCGTGGAAGCCACCTACGACAAAAACGCCCAAACCATGTCGATCGAACTGGGCAGGCTCTGCTACACCCGCGAGATCTCCCCGACGGTCTCCCGCTTCCACTACCTGTACTCGATCAACATGCAGGGCGGAGGTTTCCACAACGGCATGCTGACCGGCAGACTGGGAGAGGGCTACAACGACGACGCGGACGAAACCCGCAAGGCGATCCTCCTGAACGGTTTCGAATCGCCGTACACCACGCTGGGCATCATCGGATACCAGGAGCAGCAGTGGCTGTCGTTCGGCGACCTCTACTACGCCACCGGCACGATGTATCTCGTGGACTGGGACATTCCGGCCGACACCGGCACGGCCCCGACCTCCGTCACCCGGGCCGCCGACGGCATCGCGCCCTCGGGCAGCACCTTTCCCGTATCGAAACATTAAACCGCAGCACACATGAAAAAATTATATGCACTGACAGCTTTACTGCTCGGCATGATGGGGTGCTCCGAAGAGACGATCACCTACACCAATCCCGTCCCGGGCGACGAACCGTCCGGCATTGCGGCCGAACTGGGCATCTCGTCGAAAAACACATGGTTCGCCGCTGAAGACGAACGCAACGCCTCGATCGGCTTCAAGAGCCTGGGCGGAGAGGTCGTCGTGGACATCCAGACCAACACGACGTGGAAATACGACGCCGTCAACGCCGGCTGGCTGACCATCGAGAAAGACGACGTCGCCGACCAACTCGTCCTGAACTGCGAGGGCAACAAGGTCGAGGAGCAGCAGCAGGCTACGATCACCATTACCGCCGGCGACAAGACCGCGACCATCTCCGCCACGCAGAACGCGTACGGCACGCTCGAAATCGCCGCATCGAAAAACAATTTCCAGATTCCCGCCGTCGGCGAACTGACCGCCGAATTCGAAGTGCAGTCGACCGACGAAGACTGGATCTTCGAAACCAAAGACTGCCCGTGGCTGCTTCTCGAACAGCAGGGCGACAAAGTCACGATGACGCTCGACCCCAACGAGGAGATCGAGGACCGCGAAACGACCTTCGTGCTGATTGCCGGCGAGGGGGGGGGAAATCCCGTCTCTGAAACGATCCGCGTCACGCAGGACCGCGCCGTCTACGTCAACGTTTCGCTAAAAACCATTCCCCTCTCGCCCACTCCCACCGAATCCGACAAAAAAGAGTTGGGAATCAGATCCAACTACGACTGGGAGTACACGCTTTCCGAAAATTCCGACTGGCTCTCCGCCACGAAAACCGAACAGGGACTTACAATCACCGCCGAGACCAATTCGAGCGGATCGTCCCGCACCGCAACCATCACCGTATCGGCCGGCGACGGCAAACAGAACCAGACCGAACAGGTCGTCACCGTCTCCCAGACCGGCCTGGACCTCGACGCCTTCATTCTCGGAATCGACATCACCTCGTCGAGCCTGAAGACCTATCTGCCGTTCGACAAGGCCATCGACGCCACCATCGACTGGGGCGACGGCAGCATCGAGGAGAACGTCACCTCGGCCTACCCCTCGCACACCTACACCGACCCGGGCTACTACATCGTCTCGGTCAAGGGCAGCGTGACGTCGCTCAACTCCTACGACATCCCCGACTACGGACTGGGCGAACAGTTCAGGGAGGTTTACAACTGGGGCCGCACGGGGCTGACCTCGATGGCGCGCGCATTCCAGAACTGCCGCGAGCTGAAACGGATTCCCTCCGACAACACCGAAGCCTTCGCCAAGGTCACCACCTTCCACTATGCATTTGCCGACTGCCGCGTCCTCGAAGCCGTTCCCGACGGGCTGTTCGACCATGCAACCGAGGCGGAAACCTTCGCCTACTGCTTCCAGAACTGCAACATGGTCACCGAAGTGCCCGCCGACCTGCTTTACAACTGCACGAAGATCACCTCGGTAGGTTCGCTCTTCTCCGGCACGGCGATCACCCAGATCGACGAGGATTTCTTCTCTTGCAACACGGAGCTGACCGACTGTTCGATCATCTTCTCGAACGGCAAACTGAAGACGGTTCCCGAAAAACTCTTCGCCAACAACAAGAAGGTGACGACCTTCAACTCGCTGTTCGCCAACACCGAGTCGTTCGAATCCGTCCCGGCCGGCCTGTTCGCCAACAACCCCGAGGTCGACTCGTTCCGCATGCTCTTCTCGGGAACAAGCCTGAAATCCGTCCCGGCCGGCTTGTTCGCCAACAACCACAAGGTCACCAATTTCCAGAGCGCATTCAGCAAAACGGCCATCCAGAGCGTTCCCGCCGACCTGTTCGCAGGCTGCGACAAGGTGACGACCTTTATGAGCTGTTTCACCGGATGCAGCGAACTGCAAAGCGTCCCGGCCGAGCTGTTCAAAAGCAGCGGAGCCTTCACGACCGTGACGAAGACCGCCTTCAACAACATCTTCAAGGACTGCACCTCGCTGACCGAAGTGCCCGCAGGGCTGTTCGACGGCTTTACCCTGGTCACCGCCTTCAACGACGCCTTCAACGGCTGCGCGTCGCTCACGACGCTCCCCGCAGGGCTGTTCGCCACCAATACGGCGGTCACCTCGTTCACCAATGTCTTCAAAGGCTGCACCTCGCTCAAAAGCATCCCCGAAGGCGTCCTCGGCGGACTTTCCAAAGTCACCTCGTTCTCGGGCCTGTTCGCAGGCTGTACGGGGCTTGAAGAGATCGGCGCCAACATCATCTCCGGCTGCGCCGCCTGCAAGAATATCTCCTCGATGTTCAAGGACTGCGACAACCTGAAAACCGTTTCCGCGGAGGCTTTCGCCGGCGCACCCGCGATCACCAGCATCGGCAGCCTGTTCGAAAACTGCACGCTGCTCGAAAGCGTTCCGGAGGATATTTTCGCCGGGATGCCGAATCTGGCGACCGCCACCAGCGTATTCGCGGCGTCGGGACTGAAAACGGTTCCCGCCGGTCTGTTCAGCCGCAATCCCTCCGTCACGACCTTCGGCAAGGTGTTCCAGAACTGCGCCGCACTGACGACGCTGCCCGACGGACTGTTCGCCGGCAACCCGAAAGTGACGACCTATTCCAACGCCCTGGAGAACTGCACGGCCCTCGAATCGGTCGGCCTCCTCTTCGGGAAGAGCACGGCCTCGGCCAAATGCGACCGCCTCTTCGCAGGGGCCACGGCGCTGAAGAGCGTGCCCGCCGGAATCTTCGACGGTCTGACCGGGGCGACGGCCTTCAACAACACGTTCTCCGAATGCTCCGCCCTGGAGACGATTCCGGCAGGGCTCTTCGCCAAGAACGTCAACGCGACCACCGTGGCCCAGTGCTTCCTGAACTGCACCCGCCTCACGATGGTTCCCTCGCGCCTGTTCGAAGCCAACACCAAGACGAAGACCCTGACGGAGATGTTCTCCGGCTGCTCGGGAATCGAAAGCATCGCGCCGGACGCCTTCACGGGACTGAACGGCACGTCGCTCAATTTCCAGAAGGCATTCCTCAACTGTACCTCACTCCGGGAGATCCCCGACGGGCTGCTGAAAACCACGCAGATTTCAACCTACACCAGCCTGTTCGCCGACTGCACGGGACTGGTCCGCGTCGGGTCGGAGGTGTTCAACTGCGCTTCGGCCACCATGTTCAATTCGGTCTTCGACGGTTGTACGTCGCTCGAAGAGGTCGGCAAGAACATGCTGGTCAGCCCCGTCAAACTGACCAGCGTCGCGAATCTCTTCCGCGATTGCGGGATGCTCAGGAGCGTTCCGGTGAGCCTGTTCGACGAAGCCGTGAAGCTCAAGACGCTGACTTCGACCTTCCAGGGCTGCGCGTCGCTCGAAGGCGAATCGCCCTACACGGTCGTCGACGGTGTGAAATACCACCTGTACGACCGCACGGCGGAGAATGCCGCCGCCTCGGGACTCACCGCGATCACCGCCGCCAAGAGCAGTTTCGCGGGATGTACGAAACTCTCGGACTACGACAAGATCCCCACCACATGGAAGGAATAGACGAACACAAAACGATCCCGAACATGAAAAATACGATAATATGCAGCATCGCAGTGCTGTCGGCCGCACTGCTGGCAGCCTGCACCGAAACCACCCGGATATGGCCGGAGGAGGGCGAAAGCAAGGCCTACGTGGAGGTGTCGAGCCAAAAAGTGATCTTCGACGCCGACGGAGGCAACGCCGTGATCACCGTGGCGACGAACGCCGACGGCTGGGACTACGCCGCCGAAGGCGACTGGTTCACCGTCGCCCGGCAGGACGGCAACGCCCTGCTGGTCGAGACCCTGATCAACGCCGGAGCCGAAACCCTGACGGGCAAACTCACGGTCAGCGCCGAGAAGAACGGGGAGACCGTTTCGCAGGAGGTCGCACTCGTACAGCGCGCCGAACGGAGCGTCAACCTGAGCGCCGAAGGCACGGCCAACTGCTACATCGCCCGGACCGGCGGCGTTTACAAATTCGACGCATCGGTCAAGGGCAACGGCGGCGGCGACGGAGTCAGCGACTACATCGCCAACTACGGACTCGCCATCGAGGACGGCGCCTTCGCCGAACTGCTCTGGGAATCGCGCCACGACGGCGACAAGACCATGTCGCGCGAAATCATCGACGGCGCGCCGATCTACCGGGGCGGCTACGTGACCTTCTCGACGGGGCGTTCGGAGGGCAACGCCGTGATCGCCGTGAAGGACATCAAAGGCAACATCGTCTGGAGCTGGCACATCTGGGTCTGCAACGACGAAATCACGGCGCACGACCACATCGACTCGGAAGGCAAAGTCGCCGCCGTGATCATGGACCGCAACCTCGGAGCGCTGAACAACACCCCGATGGACGTGGGCAACCGAGGCATGTTCTACGAATGGGGCCGCAAGGACCCCTTCACGCCTTCGCGATCGCCCTACCACGCGGATACCGACGGCAACAACGTCCCGGCCTACAACGAACCGAACACCGCGATCGGCGACGGAACGGGAACATGGGTCTACAACGCGCAGGCCGCCGTGCTCGCCACGCCGCCGGCCAACATTCCCAATTCGATCCTGAACCCGATGACCTACCTGCAATCGCCGTACAACGGCCACGCCGACTGGTACTGCACGGGAACAGACCCGAAGGCCACGCATCCGGGACTGTGGGGTCCCGAAAAGACCATTTTCGACCCCTGCCCTCCGGGCTACAAGGTCCCGGGACCCGATCTCTGGGGCATTCCCGCCGGAAACAACTCGATCACCAACGGCGGCGCAGCGGCGGATTACGACGAAACCGGCGTCAGCGCCAAATGGGACTGGAACGCCTACGAAGACTGCGGGCGCCGCTGGAAAAACACCGGCGACTACTACCCGATGGCCGGCAACATCTACTACACGGACTACATCTCGGTGAGCATCTGCAACTACACGGGCGGCATGGCATTCTACTGGACCGCCCAGGCGACTCCCGACGCGACGAAGTCATCGGCCTACTTCGTGAACTTCAACCCCAACTGGTGCAATTACAGACTCGGCGAGCACGACTGTTCCGCACAGATACGCTGCATCCGGGAATAACACTAAAAACTGATCGTCTATGAAATATCCATTCAAATCGCTTCTCCTGGCGGCAACCGTCCTCGCGGCGGCATCGTGCGCCAAGGACGACACGCAGAGCGGCGGCGAAGAGACCGCGGGTCCCGTCATCGTCAACGCCTCCCCGGCGGCCATCGGCGGCGAGATCATCCTCAAACTGAAGACCGAGGCCTCCGGCATCGTGGAAAAGAGCCGCGCGCAGGGCGTTTCGAAAGGCAGCGGCATCGACGAGATCGACCGCATCCTCAACACGGTGAACACCGTACGTTTCGAACGGCTCTTCCCGGACGGCGGGCGTTTCGAAGAACGCACCCGCAGGGAAGGCCTGCACCTCTGGTATTACGCCAAATACGACCCGTCGGTCCCGACGAGCGAGATGGCCAGCCTGCTCTCTTCGTGCAAGGACATCGAAATCATCGAATACTCGCTGGCCGCCGAAACTTCGGACCACCGCCGCGCGGCATCTCCCGCCGCCGGGGCGCAGAGCGTCACCCGCGCCATTGCAGACGAGGTGCGCAACGTCCCCTTCCCGTTCAACGAGAGCGAACGCTCGCAGCAGATGCAATGGCACTACAACAACACGGGAAACATCTTCGCGCAGACGAGCCAGCTGGGCGCCGACGCCAACGTATACGCTGCCTGGCAGCTCTCGACGGGCAATCCCGACGTGATCGTCGCCGTCGTGGACCAGGGCGTCAAGTACGACCACGAAGACCTGGCCGCCAACATGTGGGTCAACGAGGCCGAACTGAACGGCACGCCGGGCGTCGACGACGACGGCAACGGCTATGTGGACGACATTTACGGCTACAACTTCACCAAGGAGACCGGCGAACTGGATTTCTCGGCCGAACTGATGCACGGCACGCACGTCGCCGGCACGATCGCCGCCGTGAACAACAACGGCGTGGGCGTCTGCGGCATCGCAGGCGGCTCGGGCAGGGGCGACGGCGTGAAGATCATGTCGTGCGAGATTCTCGGCAAGTCGGAGTCCGGATCGTCGGGCGCCGGACTGGCCGGACAGATCCGCGCCATCAAGTACGCCGCCGACAACGGCGCCGTGATCTGTCAGAACAGCTGGGGATACACCGCCGGAACCATCTCCGTGACCGACTGGACACGCGGTTCCTACTCGGCGCTCTCGCGTGCCATGGAGTACTTCAACAAATATGCGGGACTGGACGAAAACGGCAACCAGACAGGCCCGATGGCCGGCGGCATCGTCCTCTTCGCCGCGGGCAACGACGCTTCGAGCGAGGTCTGCTATCCCGCCGCCGACGCCAACGCGATCAGCGTGGGCGCAACCGCGTTCACGGGCGCCCCGGCCTACTACACCAACTACGGCACATGGGTCCAGATCTCGGCCCCGGGCGGCGACCAGATGCTGAGCAACGCCTACGGCGGCGTTTACAGCACGAGCGTGGCCGCCGACGGCTCTTCGGGCTACGAAGGCAGCCAGGGGACCTCGATGGCCTGCCCCCACGTGTCGGGAGCCTGCGCGCTGGCCGTCAGCTATTACTACGGTGCTGAAAAACGCAAGGGCCTTACGGGCGAAATGCTCCGGCAGGCGCTGTTGAGCAGCACCCAGTCCGTCGACCGCTACTGCACCGGCAAATACCAGCAGTATCTGGGCAACATGGGCATCGGCAGCCTCGACACCTACAAGCTGCTGCGGAACATCGCCAAGATCGACGGCATCCCGGCGCAGCGGGTCGGCGTGGGCGACACCGTCAGCATCGACCTGAGCAACCACTTCACCGCCACCAATGTCCTGGGGTACACCGTTTCCGTTCCCGACCTCGTGAAGATCGAACTTCGGGGCGGAGTGATGAAGCTCACCGGCCTCAAGAAAGGCCGGACGACGATCATCGTCTCGGACGGCGCGGCCATTCGCAAACCGATCGAGGTAACCGTCGAATGACACATTCACTAACGCAAAAGAGAATCAAACCTATGAAAACCTTTTATAAATACGCGGCATTCGCGGCGGCGGCCCTCGCGGGACTGTGCGCCTGCTCGTCGGACGACGACGCGGCGGAGACCGGCTCCGGCCTGCAACCCGTCGCACAGCCGCAGATCATCGTCAGCGACCTGACGACCACCGGATTCACCCTCCGCTGGGAAGCCGTCGACGACGCAGGGTCCTACGTCTACACGTTCGACGGCGGGAGCGAGACCTCGACGACCGGCTGCCGGCTGGAATTCAACAGTCTGGAACGGCAGAAAGAGTATGTCGTGGCGGTCAAGGCCTGCCCCCGGGACCCGGCCGAATACACCGAATCCCCCTTCACCTACATCCACGTGCTGACCGACGACCTGGAGCAGCTTCCCCAGCCGAAGATCACGCTCGGCAGCGCCTATGCGTCGAAAACCGTCATCTCCTGGACCGAAGTGCCCGAAGCGGAACTCTACGAGTTCTCGGTCGACGGCGGGGAGGTGTCGACCACCCGAAACCGTACGGTCATCCTGTCGAAACTCGACAAGGGCCGCACCTACTCCTTCTCGGTGCGCGCCATGACGTCCGACGCCACGCGCTTCACCAACTCGGAAGCCGCACAGCTCTCGTTCGTCACCTCGGACGCCGACGTTCCGCCGCTGGTCATCGCCCCGACGACGATCATCTCCGACGCCGTGGCGTTCGACATCTACGCCTCCAGCGACGAAACCTACTATTATGAGATTCTCCCGGCCACGACCTTCGCCAAGTATTCGCCCGAAGAGCTGATGAACGCCTTCCAGACCTATATCGTCGAATTCGCCAAAAAGCAGGGCATCAGCCTCCAGCTGGCCATGGCCTCGATGCTCAAGTCGGGAACCCAGAGCCTCCAGATGACGGGACTCACCCCCGAGTTGAGCTACGTGATCTTCGCCTTCGGCATGGACCTGCGGGGCAACATCACCTCGAACCTCTCCTCCACGCAGTTCAAGACCACGGCCGACGGCTACTCCGCCGGTCCGAACTACGGCGGCAGCGACTGGTTCACGCAGCGGTTCTACATCACCAACGCCTACCTCGCCCTGACGGGTTACGGCTGGACCAACTCCGTGTGGACCCACTGGAAGGGAGACGACGTGACGGACGTCCGTTACCGTACGCTGACGACCAAGCTCTTCAATCAGGTCTTCTCCGATCCCTACGACCGACAGGCCATCGCCGCATTCCTGAAAGACCCCAATTACGGAGTCCAGTTCAACCCCGAGCTGCTCTCGGCGACGGTAAACAGCGCCGACGGTTACAACGGACTTACGGAAGGAGTCAGCGCCGGCACGTCCTACACGCTGCTCACGCTGGCCACCTCGTCGAGCGGCGCCGAAACGGTCTGCGTCAACTCCGTCACCACGAAGACCAGCACGGCCGCAGCCGCGTGGTTCGCAGCCGCAGCCTCGACCAACGCCAACTACGGCCCGACGCACAACACCGTAGCCGGCGTCATGAAGGGCATCGACATCGCAACGGTGCGTTACGCGATTTTCAAACAGAGCGCCCTGGCGAACGTCAGCACGGACAACTATCCGGCCGTGATCGAAGAGTTCGGACACGACCTCAAGGAGGAGTACCTCCCCTACATCAACGGAAACGGCTTTGCCATCCTCTTCACCGGGGAGAGCGGCGTAACGCCCGAAACCACGTACGTCTTCATGGCGACGGCGACCAACACGGTCGGCGACAAAGTCACCAAATGGGGTTCGGCGACCACCAGCGCGGCTCCGGACGCCGCCCGGGCGAAGGCGCAGGCCGCAACCCGAACGGACGAACCGCTCCGGTCGCCCGCCGGGAAACCCATCGCCAACCCCGAGAAGTTCATCTACCCGATGGAGAGCGTCCAGCTGCCCGCCGGAGCGAAACCCGAAGGCGACCTCTGGACCATCATTCACAACACGCACAACATCAAATAAGAGTACATCTATGAACAAGATAGCAGCAATTCTCTGGTGCATCCTGTCGCTGGCATGGACGACGGCCTCCTGGGCGCAGAACGTCGCCGTCAGCGGCAAAGTCACCGGAGCCAACGGCGAAGCCATCATCGGCGCGAACGTTCTCGTGGAGGGCACTACGCAGGGCATCACGACGAACGTCGACGGAGACTACACCCTGACGAACGTCCCGGCCAACGCCACGCTCGTCGTCTCCTACCTGGGCTACAAGACCGAGAAAATCCCTGTCGGCAACAAGACCCGCATCGACGTCACGCTCCGGGAGGACACCGCCGAGATCGAAGGCGTGATGGTCGTGGCCTACGGTACGGCCAAGAAGGAGTCGTTCACCGGTTCGGCCGCCGTCGTCAAGGGCGGCGAACTCCAGAAGCGCGTCGTGGGCAACGTCACCAAATCGTTCGAAGGAACCGTAGCCGGCGTGCAGGTCGCCTCCGGCGGCGGCCAGCCGGGCGAGGCGGCATCGGTCATCATCCGCGGCATCGGGTCGGTGAACGCCTCGGCGACACCGCTATACGTGGTCGACGGCATCCCCTTCGACGGGTCGCTCAGCGCGATCAACCCCGCGGACATCGAGACGATGACCGTGCTCAAGGACGCATCGGCAGGTGCGCTCTACGGCGCCCGCGGAGCCAACGGCGTCATCGTCATCACGACCAAGAAGGGCAAGAAGGACAAAATCCGCATTTCGTACAAGGGCAACGTCGGAATCGCCTCGCGCGCCATCCCCCGCTACGACCTGGTCGACATGAAAGATTACGTCGAGATGAGCTACGAAGCGCTGCGCAACAGCGCCCAATACGGCACGGGCATGGATTTCGAGGGCGCGAGCCGCTACGCCGCCGCCAACCTCGGCCAGCAGATCGGAGGACTGAAGAATCCCGAATACTACAACCCGTACAAGAACTACACGTGGGAGACGCTGATCGACCAGTCGACGGGCAAGATCCGTTCGGATGCCAAAGCTGCATGGAACGAGAACTGGCTGGACGAAATCAGCGACAATTCGGCCATACGCACCGAACACATCGTCTCGGTGAACGGCGGTTCGGAACGCGCCAACTACGTCGCATCGCTGGGATACTACATGGAAGACGGCATTCTCCAGAACACCGACTTCTCCCGCTACACGGGCCGCGTGGGCGCCGATTCGCAGGCTAAGAGCTGGCTCAAGATCGGCATGAACGCCAACTTCGCCCACAGCGAATCGAGCTACCAGAGTTTCGAGGACGCAAGCACGGCGAACGTCTGGTACACGGCGCAGTTCATGGCCCCGGTCTATCCCGTCTACCTGAAGGACATGGCCGGCAACAACGTGCGCGACGCCGACGGGCGGCTGCAATACGAATACGGATCGGAGGACGACAACGGCTACGCCAACCGCCCCTCGGCCCAGGGCTTCAACTCGAAGGCCGAACTTTACAACAACAAGGCCTACTACACCCGCAACTCGCTTTCGGCGCGCAGCTACATCACCTTCGGGACGGTCAGGGAGGAGGCCCGGCTCTACGGACTGAAACTCACGATGAACTTCGGTACGGACTACACCGACTACCAGCGCACGCTGGTCTACGACAAGGAGCACGGCAATGCGGCCCAGCAGGGCGGACGCCTCAGCAAGACCAACACCCGCACGCTGAGCTACACGTTCAACCAGCTGCTGACCTACGACCGCACGTTCGGCGACCACTCCCTCAACCTGCTGGCCGGCCATGAGTACTACCGCTACAAGTACAACTACGCCCTCGGCGAAAAAACCGGCATCGTCGGCGGGATCGACGAGTTGGGACCCGCCGTGACGACCACCGACAACAACAGCTATTCGCACAACTACGGCGTGGAGTCCTACCTCGCGCGCATCAACTACGGCTTCAAGAGCCGTTACTACATCGACGCCAGCTGGCGAACGGACGGTTCGTCGCGCTTCCATCCCAGCGACCGCTGGGGCCATTTCTGGTCGGTGGGCGCCTCGTGGCGCATCTCCGAAGAGCAGTTCATGGAGAACACCCGCCAGTGGCTCGACAACCTCACGCTGAAGGTTTCATACGGCGTACAGGGCAACGACAACCTGGGAACCTATTACGCATGGCAGGGTCTCTACGACTACACGTGGCCCAACGCCACCGATGCGGGCGCCTTCGTCGACAAGCTCGAAAACAGGAAGGTGACCTGGGAGAAGAACGGCAACCTCAACGCCGGCATCGAAGCCACGATGTTCGGCGGCCGACTGGGCGTTTCGGTCGAGTACTACAACCGCAAAACGCGCGACATGCTGCTCAACAGTCCGCTGCCGATCTCGACCGGATTCACGGGCTTCAACGACAACGTCGGCTCGCTGCGCAACCAGGGGCTCGAGGTCTCGCTGCGCGGAACGATCCTCGACAAGCGCGACTTCCGCTGGGACGCGACGCTGATGGGTTCGTTCAACCGCAACAAGGTGCTCTCGCTCACGGGCGGCCAGGATGTCATCACGTCGGGCATCCGCGTCATCGAGGTGGGGCGGCCGATCTACACCTTCTACCTGCCGAAAACGGCCGGCGTGGACCCCGCCACGGGCAAGCAGCTCTACTACGCCTACTGGACCCAGACGGTCAACGACGAGGGGACGCTGGTGAACACGCGCTGCGACGAGTACATCACCGACAACGTGGCGATGGCCACCTTGAGCAAATACTACCACGAAAGCCGCGAGCCGAAACTCTTCGGCAGCATCGGTTCGACGTTCACGATCCTGAAGAACATCGACGTCTCGTTCCTGACGACCTATTCGATCGGCGGATGGGTTTACGACGGACTCTACAACGGCTCGATGTACGTGCAGTACGCCGGCAACAACTGGCACAAAAACGCCAAACGCCGCTGGCAGAAGCCGGGCGACAAGACCGACGTGCCGATGCTCGAAGTGGGCGGCTCGTACGCCACGGCCAGCAACTCGCTGATCGACGCCTCGTACTTCGCCATCAAGAACATCACCGTCGGCTACACGCTTCCCAAGCGCTGGCTCAAGAAGATCGACATCGAGTCGCTGCGCATCTACGCCACGCTGGACAACATCGCCATGTTCAACCACATGGACGGCATGGACCCGCAGTATAACTTCACGGGATCGGTGGCTTACAGCTACACCCCGTCGCGCGTGATCGCATTCGGTATCGACCTGAACTTTTAACCACGGGAGAAAACAACTATGAAAAAAGCAATATATCTTATCATCGCACTGATCGGCTTATCAGCCCCCTCGTGCAGCGACTCGATGCTCGATTTCTCCCCGACCGACTCGGGTTCGGGCAAGGAACTGCTCAAATCGGCATCCACGGCCATCACTTCGGTCAACGGCGTCTACCGCTCGATGTGGACGGCCGGATGGTCCACGACCGCAAACACCCACCAGTGCTTCGGCATCGCGGCCTACAACCTGGCGCTCGACTGCATGGCCGACGACCTGATCATGCAGTCGCAGGGCAACGGCTGGTTCTGGGGCGACCACTGCTACAACGTCAAGAGCAACTACACTTCGTCGGCCTTCCGGTCGTACGACGTCTGGTACGCCAACTACAAATGGATCGCCAATGTAAACTACATCATCGACGCCGAGCCGGAAATGGCCGGAACGGAGGCCGACGTGGCCTACGTCGCAGGACAGGCCTACGCCATCCGGGCGCTCTGCTACCTGAACCTGGCGACGTGGTTCTCCCGCGCCCCCTACAACTCCCTGACGGGCGCTTCGCGCTGGAACGAGCCCTGCGTACCGGTTTACACCACCGGCACGTCGATCGACACGGGCGGACAGCCCCGCGAATCGCTGCGCACGGTCTACGGCCGTATCGACCAGGACATCGACCGTGCCATCGAACTGCTCGAAAAGGCCAGGGAAACCACGCTGGCCGAGAATAACAAATCGCACATCAACCTCTACGTGGCCCTGGGCATCAAGTCGCGCGCCTGTCTGGCGGAAGGCGACTGGGACGGGGCATTCAAGGCGGCCAAGCGCGTGATCGACGAAGGCGGCTACGCCGTCGGCACGAAGAGCGACCTGACGGGCGGCATGAACTCGCTCGACAAGCAGAACGTCATGTGGGGCGCAGGCATTCAGGTGGCCGACCAGGCGGGCGGCTACGCCGGGTTCTTCACCCACATGGACAACAAGGAGGGCGCCTATGCCAAATCGGCGCCGAAGCTGATCAGCAAGCAGCTCTACAACCGCATCAGCGCGACAGACATCCGCCGCGACTGGTGGGACCCCTCGGACAAGGAGTCGCCCTACGTCAGCAAAAAATTCTCGTTCGCCAACGTGGCCTCCTTCCTGGGCGACTACATCTACATGCGCGTCGAGGAGATGTACTTCACGGCCGCCGAAGCGGCCCTGCGGCTGGACGACCTCAAGAGCGCACGCGAACTGATGAACACCGTCATGGCCGAACGCGACCCGGGTTACAGCGCCAACAACCGCAGCGGCACGCTGCTCGGCGCGACGACCACGACCTGGACCGGATCGTTCCTCGAAAACATCCTCACCCACCGCCGCATCGAACTGTGGGGTGAGTACGGCCGGCTGTTCGACGTCCGCCGCCTGGGCCAGGGCATCGACCGCCGGACCGACGACGGCTTCTCCGAGGAGTGCATTTCGATGATGAACCGCCGGAACGTCAACATCACCAAAGCCGACACTTACGACTGGGTGCTGACCATTCCCAAAGCCGAACTGGATGCCAATCCGAACATCAACGAGGAGGACCAGAATCCCTAACGAGCCTTTGAACCGTTGAAAATCAAGTACACTATGAAAAACATATCGAAATATCTGGGTGCGGGACTGCTGCTCTTCACCGTGGCCTGCAGCCAGACGCAGGAGGGCGACCAATACACCCCCAACAAGGACGATGCGAAGGCCATCCACTTCATCCAGTCGTCCATCCAGAAGGAGTTTCCGCAGGACGCCGTGCAGGGCGTGATCAACGTCGAAATCGCGCGTCCGGGCAACAAAGGCGCCTACAAGGTCTATCTGGCGACCAAGGACGACGACTACGAGCTGTTCTCGGTTCCGGCCGAGGCGACCATTCCCGACGGCAGCCACTCCGTGACGGTTCCCGTCGAGGTCGACCTTTCGAACTTCGTCATGGGTTCGAACTACAAGACCACGCTCTACATCAGCAGCCGGGAGGCGCGTCCGGGCGACAACGCCGCGCAGGTGGCGCAGTACTCCGACAAGGTGACCCTTTCGGCCACCTACGAACTGGAGTGGGAGACGCTCTACCGCACCACCGGAGAGGGCGAAGAGATCCCCCAGCTGGCAACCTACCACTACAACGGGTACTATTCGGGCCGCGATTCGGGCCTGGAGGTCGAGAAAGCCGTGGGAGCCAATATCTTCCGGCTGAAGGACTGGGCCAGCGGCGTGACGTTCAAGTTCGTCCTCCACGACGACAACACCTGCACCGTGCCGGCGCAGTCGATCGGCTACTACAACTCGAACTACAACGAGTACGTCTACGTCGCCGACATGGCCGTTTACACCGGCAACGACTCGGCGTACGCCAGCTATCCCTGCACGTTCGACGGCGAGAGCACCTTCTCGTTCTACCTGATCTACTACGTGTCGTCGGGCTATTTCGCCCAGGGGACCGAGAAACTGGTCTTCGACACCGACATCGACACCACGCCCGTCGTGGAGATCGCTTTCGAGGGCATCGAGACCACGAGCACCGGATTCAAGGCTCCGAAACTCCACTTCTCGCCCAACGAATACACGAAGTACTACAAGGCCGCGGTCGTCGCCGGAGACATCACCGCCGACGCCGAACGGCAGCAAGAGGTGCGCCGGCAGCTGATCGACGACAAACTGGAGGCCGTGACCCCCGTGGTGACGCTCCTCGCGGACGACGCCTCGGTCTGGAACGTTCCCTCGGGCAACTACACCGCCGTGGCGCTGGCCTACGACTCGATCGAGAACCCCTGCAAGCTCTACACGCAGCGGTTCACGAACGACCCGAACGACGAATATGCTCCCCGATCGCTCGAATTCGAGTTCTACGCTCCGGAGAACAACCTCAACTACTCGCCCTACAACACGCTCATCTGGCAGATGCAGACCGCGAATGTGGCGGCGATGAAATATCTCTGCGTCAAAACCGCCGTCGCCGACTACCTGTGCGAAGCGCTCGGCATGACACTGGAGGAGGTGACCGCATCCCGGGGCTACGACGTTCCCGAGGAGATGATCGCGCAGCTCAACTCCCCCGAAGGCCGCGGCACGTCGTTCAGCCCGCTCGACGAAGGCAGCACGTACACACTCGCCCTGCTGATGTACAACTCGTTCGGCGACACGGCTTTCGTTTCGAAGAGCGCGTCGACGTTCGGTTACTTCGCCAAGGATTTCGACCGGACGAAGACCCTGGAGGACTTCATCGGCGCATTCGGCGTCACGGCGACCGTCGACGTCGATTCGCAGTCGTCCGAAAAGACCTTCCGCATGGACATCGCGCGCATCAACGACCGCGACGTGCTCATCAGCGGCATGACCGACATGCGCGACTTCGCACCCCAGCTGAAAGGCTACTACGACAAGGAGCTGCACATGCTGATCGTCGAACCCCAGTACGCGGGGATGTACAACGGCGCCTATGCGACGCTCGGCTTCTCGAACGGACTGTCGATCTTCTGGGGCGACGCCGGAATGGCCGTCGGCTACATCGGCGACACGCTCTACTGGGCTTCAAGCCCCTACTCACCCGAAGAGGTCAACAGCTACATGTTCCTGCTCTTCAGCACGCCGCAGGCGTCGAGTTCGAGCTACCTGCGCCAGTACGCCGGTTCGAAAACCTACTCGTCCCTCAAGATGAAGCCCCTCCAGCAGGCGTCCGCACAGACCGCTGCCCGCGCCGCGGAATCGCGGACCGGAAGCATCGAGACCGGCGGACAGCGCTTCACGACCTACCTGACGGGCGAACGCGTCGCCGTTCCGGCGAAAGCCTCCGGAAGCACGGCGGCGAAAGTCCCGGCCGAAGGCAAGCGTCTGCGCACGGACCTCGTGCTCCACACCCGCTGATCCGCAGCCCGCACAACCGAAAACCGGATTTCCGCTTTGGGCGGAAGTCCGGTTTTTTCATAAAATCGCAAAAAACGGCGTCTCGGCGTGACAGTTTGGCGCGAATTTACTAATTTTGCAGGTTGTAAGGCGAAAACACAAAAAAAACTCACGATATTATGCTTACGATAAAGCAAATCCGCGATGACAAAGAGGCCGCCGCACGCAAGCTGGCCAAGAAGGGCGTGGACGCCGCGCCTGTCATCGAAAAGATCATCAGCTTCGACGACCGGCGCAAAGCCCTCCAGCTGGAACTCGACAACACGCTGGCCGCCCAGAACAAGGCAGCCAAGGAGATCGGCGCACTGATGGGCCAGGGCCGCCGCGAGGAGGCCGAGGAGCGCAAACGCTTCGTGGCGGACCTCAAGGAGAAGTCCTCGCGCCTCGAAGCCGAGCTGACCGACGCCCGGCAGGAGTTGCAGTCGGCCATCGTCTCGCTGCCGAACTTCCCCGCCGAGATCGTCCCCGAAGGCAAGACGGCCGAGGACAACCTCGTCGTCAAGCTCGTGGAAAGCTACACCGCGCTTCCGGAAAACCCGCTGCCCCACTGGGAGCTGGCCCGCAAGTACGACATCATCGACTTCG
>OOBZ01001169.1_pt1 | contig 18095 bp, 16 predicted proteins | sample 1671601 | NCBI WGS metagenome assembly OOBZ01 (sample SAMN06348173, study PRJEB24527) | human gut metagenome | biome: human gut; feature: ankylosing spondylitis patient; material: feces | host: Homo sapiens | place: China | collected 2015-10
GTTCAGGTGGTTGATGCGCTCGGTCAGCAGAGCGATCTGCACCTCGGGGGAACCGGTGTCGCCCTCGTGAATCGCGTACTTGGCGATGATTTCAGCTTTGGTCATTTTTACTTCCTCCATATTTTTTATAAATCGCCGGAAACCGAGTATTGCGCTTGGAGATGCGGAAAACACAGCCCCCGGTTCAAGGTCTTTTTATTTTACCACAGCGTCAATGCGTTGTAAATAGCTTTTTCAGCCTATCCTGCCTATAAACCGCAGCTTTTTAATCCCCCTTAGGGGTTCCTCCGGCTCGATGCTGCCACCGGGCAAAACGCCGCATACGAGCCGCCTTCCCTCCGCCTCCGTAATGTACCTCCCGGGGGCTGGCAGCACGAGCCCATCAGCCACTTTAAGCACGGCGTGTCCGTTTTGCGATGTTTCCTTGCAGCTAAGCTCAAGCTCATGGCCCAGCATGGCGTTGGCGCCGGCTATGTCGCCGCGCTCTATGCAGGCCCGTATCCGGGTGCTGGATACCGGCTCCCCGCCGTACATCAGCGCGGGTATCTCGTATACCTCAAAGCCGTATTTCCCCCCAAGGCGGCGGAGCGTATCCATGTTCCCCGCCCCCCTGCTGCCGAAGGTATAGTTGAAGCCCGCGACGGCTGCGCCCATGCGGTATTTTTCCGCCATGTGCCGAACGAAGTCCTCCGGCTCCGTCGCCGCGAACTGCCTGTCCAGCCTTTCCGCCGCAACGGGGGCGAAGCCTTTCAGGGCGGCCAGCCGCTCCCCATCCGTCATTATCATGGAAAAGGACTTGCCGAAAAGCCCCGCCGGATGGTTGGAAAAGGTGTATATAAGCGGGTCGAGCCCTCCCCTTTTCGCCGCCGAGAGCATGGCGTTTATTATCTCCTGATGCCCCCTGTGCACCCCGTCAAAGGTGCCGAAAGCTATGGCTGTTTTATTCATTCTTCTTCCTGACCGAGGAAGGTGCATATATGCACCGCCTCGCCGTTTGATTTGGCTATTCCTAAAAATTTGCCGTTGCAGTATGCCCTGAGAGGGGTATCCTTTGGCAGTTCTTCTATGCCGGGACAGACCACCTCCGCGCCATGAGTCAGGAACCGTTCGCCTTTTTTGTTCAGGGTCATTCGGGCTTCGCCTATATGCATAAGCGCCTGCTCCATGGGTATGACCGCCTTATAAAGCTCGCCCTTTTCTTTAAGCTCCTTCAGCTCGTCTATTGTAAAGCTGCCGTCCAGCTCAAACGCCCCGGAGCGTGTGCGCAGCAGGAAGGACATGTGGGCAGGAACCCCCATGCTCCAGCCTATGTCGTGGCAGAGCGTGCGCACATATGTGCCCTTGGAGCAGACGATCTTTACGAGATATCTGTTGCAGCCGGTCTGTGATATGAACGAAAGCTCCGGCACGTTTATATCCCTAACCTTGCGCTCCACCTCAACGCCCTGCCGGGCAAGCTTGTACATCTTCTTTCCGTCCACCGAAAGGGCCGAATACAAAGGCGCGGTCTGCTTTTGAGGGCCTGTGAACTTAGGCAGCGCCTCCATGAGCATCTCCCCGGTAACTACAGCATCGGAGCGTCCTTCCGGCGCGCCGTAGGAGTCCTGGGTATCCGTAGCTATACCGAAGGTTATCTCGCCTATGTACTCCTTTTCCTTGTCCACAAGGTAATCAAAAAGCCTCGTCGCCCGGCCTATGCATATGGGCAGCACTCCGGCTGCGCCGGGATCCAGTGTACCTGTATGGCCTACCCGCTTCATGTTGAATATATGCCGGATGTCCGTCACCACGTCACTGGAGCTCATTCCCGGCGGTTTTAATACGTTTACTACTCCTTCCAGCATTCTTCAAGCTCCTTTTTGGCAAGCCGCACCGCTATCTTCTCAGCCTCAGCTGCGGTCATGCCGTATTCGGTGTACCCTGCCGCCCTTGGATGCCCGCCCCCATTTTTTGAGGCGGCGATACGCGCCACATCGGCGTATTGCTTAGCCCTAAGGCTCACCTTTACGTCCCTTCCCTTCTGCCTCAAAAACGCCGCTATCTCTACCGTATCTATATCCCGAAGTTTTTCAACTATGCCTTCGGTATACGCCTCGGGGCCAAAGGAATCCATCTCACTTTCCGTAAGCATTGCTGTGGCTATGCGCCCTTCGGAATATAAATGCAGCCTCTCCAGCGCGTAAGCGTGCATCTTCACCTTGCCTGCCGGCTCGTTGTGATATACCAGCCTGTTTATGAGAGAATTATCAGCGCCTGACGCAATAAGCTCGCCGGCTATGGCCATAGTGTCCCTCGTTACGTTGGAATAGGCAAAGGAGCCGGTATCCGTCACGAGGGCGGCAAAGAGGCAATTAGCCGTCTCCGCGTCTATCTCCGCCCCCAGCGCCCTGCCAAGCCTGTATATAAGCTCTGCGCAGGCGGCAGTCTCCTCAATCATATTATTATCGGCATACGTGGCGTTGGTGCCGTGATGGTCTATATTGGCCGTCACGCCCGCCCTGTCGAATATACCCTCGGCACTGCCCAGCCTGCCCTTATCTGCACAGTCTACCGCTATTACCGCATCGAAGCCCCGGGCATCCTCCGGCAGCAGTATCTCTTCAGCACCCGGTATGAACTTATACGCGTCGGGTACTTGGTCGCAGCATACGTTTTCCGTACGCTTGCCCAGCCTGCGCAGTATCCTTGACAGTGCCGTTCCCGAACCGATGGTATCCCCATCCGGCGCTACGTGGGATATTATGCTGAAAGCGTCGTTTTGTTCTACAAAGCGGAGTATCTCCTCCATGCTGCCCTTCATAAGCCTTCCCTCCTAAAAAATCGGGCGATGACGCTTCACATCACCGCCCAGAGCAAGCTACTTTTCGTTTTTGTGCAGGCTGTCGATAATCTCTGAAATATGCACGCTGTACTCAATGGAGTTGTCCAGCTTGAAGTTCAGCTTTGGCAGGGCGCGCAGCTGCATGCGCTTGCCCAGCTCGCGGGTTATGAAGCCGCTGCCGTGGTTGAGGGCTTCCACCGTGCCCCTGCGTACCTCGTCGTCCTTGTCGTAAACGCTTACCAGCACCTTGGCCTGCTTCAGGTCGTTGGTCACGTCCACTGACATTATGGTGGTCATATCGGAGACTCGAGGATCCTTCATGTCCTTTATGATTTCACTGATGGTCTTCTTTATCTCCTCGTTCATTCTTTCATAACGAATGGACATCTTTTCTGCCTCTCCTGATTATCTTTCTATCTGCTCCATGGTGTAGGCTTCTATCATGTCGCCCTCGCGGATATCGTTGAAGTTTTCTATTCCGATACCGCATTCATAGCCCGACGCAACTTCCTTTACATCGTCCTTGAACCGCTTGAGGGAGGCTATCTTGCCGTCGTGAAGCACTATGCCGCCGCGGACTACACGCACCTGAGCGGAGCGGGTGATCTTGCCATCCTTGACGTATGCGCCCGCAATAGTGCCGACGCCTGATACCTTGAAGGTATTGCGCACCTCTGCTGTACCCAGGGCGACCTCCTTGTATACGGGTGCAAACAGGCCCTTCATGGCGTTCTCAACATCCTCGATCACGTTGTAGATGACGCTGTATGTACGCACATCCACCTTTTCGCGTTCTGCGGCCTCGCGAGCCGTGGCGTCCGGGCGCACGTTAAAGCCTATTACCAGCGCATTGGAAGCGGAGGCAAACACTATATCCGAGCCGGTTATGGCGCCTACGCCGCCGTGTATGCAGCGCACCCTTACCTCGTCGTTGGAGAGCTTCTCCAATGCCTGCTTTATGGCCTCTACCGTGCCCTGCACGTCTGCCTTTACTATGATGTTGAGGTCCTTGACGTTGCCCGCCTCTATCTGGCTGAACAGATCGTCCAGGGATACCTTGGACATATTGCGTATCTGCTCCGCCTTGAGCTTGTCGCGGCGCTCCTCTGCTACCTGCCGGGACAGCTTATCTACTTCCGCAACGTTCATTACATCGCCTGCGGAAGGCACCTCGCCAAAGCCCAGCACCTCTACAGGCTGGCTCGGCCCGGCTGAGGTCACCCTGCGGCCCTTATCGTCCATCATTGCGCGGACGCGGCCGAAGGCTGTGCCTGCAACTATGGGATCGCCTATCTTGAGGGTGCCGTTCTGTACCAGTACGGTAGCCACAGGGCCGCGGCCCTTGTCCAGCTCTGCCTCTATTATGGTGCCACGGGCCGCCCTGTCGGGATTTGCCTTAAGCTCCAGAACATCCGCCTGAAGCAGTACCATCTCGAGCAGCGTATCCAAATTGATGCGCTTCTTTGCGGAGACCGGCACGCATATGGTATCGCCGCCCCATTCTTCGGCTACGAGGCCGTACTCGGTGAGCTGCTGTATTACCCGGTCCGGGTTGGCGGTGTCCTTATCTATCTTGTTGATAGCGACAATTATCGGAACGTTCGCCGCCTTGGCGTGGTTTATGGCCTCGATGGTCTGCGGCATAATGCCGTCGTCCGCCGCCACAACCAGTATTACTATATCCGTAACCTGGGCTCCGCGGGCGCGCATGGAGGTGAACGCCTCGTGGCCCGGGGTATCTATAAAGGTTATGGTGCGCCCCTTGCAGGATACGGTATACGCGCCTATATGCTGCGTTATGCCGCCTGCCTCGCCCGCGGTTATGCTGCTTTCACGGAAGGCGTCAAGCAGCGAGGTCTTGCCGTGGTCCACGTGGCCCATTATGGTAACTACCGGCGGGCGTGGTACGAGGTTCTCCTCGGAATCCGCCTCTTCAACGCTCTCGTTGAGCACGTCCTCGGCGGTCTTGGCTATGTTGAGCTCCAGCTCTATGCCGTAATCGGCGGCGATGAGCGAGCAGGTGTCGTAGTCTATCTCCTGATTGATGGTAGCCATTATGCCGAGTATAAACAGCTTTTTGATGATCTCGGCCACAGGCTTGCCTATTTTTTCGGAAAGATCCTTAACGGTTATGGTCTCGGTAGTCAGCACGGCCTTGTCGATCTTTACCGGCTCCGGCTTATGTAACGCCTGCTGCTTGCGCTTCTGCTTGCGGCTCATTGGGGCGTCGTCGTCCCAGCTGCCTGCTGCTCTGGTGTTTTCCTTCATAATGGTTTTCTTATTCTTTGGCGCCTTGCGCTCCTCATCTCTGGTCTGGGGTTTCTGGCTTCGGTTCTTGCCCTGATCCCTTACGGAAGGCGCAGCGGATTCCATGGTGCGGGCCGCCGGCTTAGGCTGGTAGCCTCCCTGTACGGGGCGCTGCTGAGGTCTGTCTGTGCGCTCCGGGCGGTCTGCGGGCCGCTGCGGCCTGTCAGTGCGTGGCTTCTGCTGCCTGCCGTCCTCTCTGCGCTGAGGTTCCCTGCGCTCATAGGCCGGGCGCTGCTGCTGTACAGGCTTATTTGCCGGTGCGGGTTTCGCCTTTGTCTCGGGCTTTTCTTCAGGCTTACTATCCGCCATTGCAGGTTCCTCCGCCTTTGCCTGTACGCTTTCCTCCGCCTTCTGCTCCTTCACCAGCTCCGGCTTCGGCTTCTCATTTACTTCGCTCTTGCTCTCTGCCGGGGCTGGCTGCTCCTCCGCCCTGTCGTCGCCTACGTGGAAGGCAAGGTCGCCCTCGCTGGTGAGGACCTCTCGGAGTCTCTCTGCCCTTTCTTTTTCCATGCGTTCCTTTTCGGCGCGCTTTTCTTTATCTATAAGCTCGCTTTCCGCCCGCTTTACGGACTGAAGGGCCGCCCCCAGATCGTTCTGCATTCGCTTTACTCGTTCCAGAAGCTCCTTTGCCTGGGTTTCAAATTCCCGTGCGGAATCCATTGTCTTGTTTGCCATAGATATTACCCCCCGGTATGTTACTTTTGCTGTGAAGTCTTATACGTCTCTTCTATCATACGGGCAAAGCCCGCCTCTGTCACCGCGGCTATCATGCGGTTATCCTTTCCTATCGCCCTGCCAAGGTCTTCGAGATACACGCAGGGTATGCCGGCTCTTTGGCACATTCCCTCGTAGCGCTCCCGCGTTGCGGCTGACACGCCGCTGTCAAGGGCTATTATGAGGACTTTTTTGTCCTTCACGGCTCTTTCCGCGCCAAAGTCGCCTGATATGCACTTCCCGGCCTTGGCCGCAAAGCCCAGAGCTGTACGCAGACGGTCATTCTGCATCGCCGGTTATCTCCGAAGCGAGCCTTGAAAAAACCTCGTCCTCTATTCCGTGCTCCAGCGCCCTTTCCAGCGCTTTTATTTTGCGGGCCCTGTTCAGGCACTCCGCGTTGGCGCATATGTACGCGCCGCGGCCGGAGACCTTGCCGGTGCGGTCCACGCTTATTTCGCCCTCGGGAGAGCGGACTATGCGCAGCAGCTCCTTCTTTGGCTTCATCTCGCGGCAGCCCACGCACATTCTCATAGGCACCTTCTTAGCAGGCATTGCTGATCCTCCAAAACTATTCCTCGAAGCCGCCGTCCGCCTCGCTGTCGGCGTCCGCTATATCCATGTCCTCCTCGGCCTGGCTCTGGCTCTTTATATCTATCTTCCAGCCTGTGAGCTTGGCGGCAAGGCGGACGTTCTGGCCTTCCTTGCCGATAGCAAGGGAAAGCTGATTGTCTGGCACTATCACCTTTGCGGCCTTTTCCGCCTCGTTGATGTATACCATCATAACACGGGCAGGACTAAGGGACTTGGCAATATATACTGCCGGATCGGGATCCCACTCTATTATATCTATCTTTTCGTTATGCAGCTCGTTTACTATGCGCTCTACCCTTATCCCCTTCTGGCCCACGCAGGCGCCCACGGCGTCCACCTGAGGGTCGGAAGAATAAACGGCCACCTTGGTGCGGAAGCCCGCCTCCCGCGCTATGGACTTTATCTGGACTATGCCGGTCTGTATCTCGGGAACCTCCAGCTCGAAAAGCCTCTTAACAAGGCCGGGGTGGGTACGGGAAACTATTACCTGCGGGCCCTTGTTGGTCTTGCGCACCTCAAGGACGTAAACCTTCAGCCTGTCGCTGGTGTTATAAGTCTCCCCCGCTATGGTCTCGGAGGCGGCAAGGAAGCCGTCGGTCTTGCCCAGCTCTACATAGATGCCGTTCTTCTCTACCCGCTGGACTATGGCGGTAAGCACCTCGTTTTCCTTCTCTACGAATTCATCGAATATGACGCCGCGCTCGGCCTCTCTAATGCGCTGCACAACCACCTGCTTGGCGGTCTGGGCCGCTATGCGGCCGAACTTGCGGGGGTCTACCTCCTCCTCCAGAACGTCGCCTACTTCATAGAGGGAATTGATCTTCTTCGCCTCGGCAAGAGATATCTCCGCATAGGGGTTCTCCACCGTTTCGGTGACGGTCTTGGAGGCGAATATCTGCACCTCGCCCGTATCCCGGTCCACTGTGGCGCGGACGTTTCCCACTGCGCCGTAGTTGCGCTTGTATGCCGCTATCAATGCGGATTCAAATGCGTCTATCAGTATATCCTTGCTTATCCCGCGCTCTTTCTCTATGGCATTCAGTGCCTCTATGAATTCGGCGTTCATTGTCAATTCTCCTCTTCTGTCTCTATATTTTCAAAATCTGCTTCTAATTCGTCAAGGTCCTTTTCCAGAGCCTTGAAGTCTATATAGGGCTGCACCTTTGAAGCGTCCTTTTTCTGGAAGGTCATCTCCTCGCCCTTTACGCTTATGGTGAAAGAATCAGGCGTAAAGGACAAAAGCTCGCCCGTATACTCCTTTTTGCCCTTGAGCGGGGCGTAGAGCTTTACCGTAATGGGGCTGCCGAGGCTGCGCTGATAGTCCCTATCCTTTTTGAGCGGCCTGTCGATGCCTATTGAGGACACACTGAGGTAGTATGCCTGCTCTATTGGGTCTGCTTCGTCCAATATGGGGTCTACGGCCCGGCTCACCGCCTCGCAGTCATCTATGGTGGCGCTTCTTCCGTCCTGATGCTCTATGTACAGGGTGAGCACCCAATTACCCTGCTCCTTCTGAAACTCTACCTCATCCAGCTCGTAGCCCATGCCTGTAACTACCGGCCGGAGAAGATCGTCCACTGCTTGGGTGGTTTTCATTATATTCCTCCGCTATTCAAAACAAAAGAGCAGGACGCGCCCACTCTTACTTGAAAACTAAAATACAGCAAACTTGCCATATACCAACAGCAAAATTGTACCATATGCGGCACTATAATGCAAGCATATTATTTCGCATCAAAGCGCCGCACATACCGGCTTCTTTAAAACAGGCAGAGCTGATCCGTCTCGGGCAGCCCGTTCAGGCAGCCGGCTTCCGCAAGCGCCTTTATCACTGCGGAGTTGGCGCCGGTGCGGGCCTGAAAATTTTCTATGGAGGTATACTCGCCGCCCTTTGCGCCTTCGGCTATGCCTATGGCGGCGTTGGCTCCCACGCCCGCCACCGATGAGAAGGGCGGCCGTATCTTGCCGTCTTCTATTATGAACTGGCTGGCCTTGGATTTATACAGGTCCACAGGCAGCAGCTCTATGCCGCGCTTGTTCATTTCAAAGACCACCTCCAGTATTGTCAGCAGGTCTTCTTCCTTTTTATCCGCATCGTTGCCTTTTTTCTTTATGGCGTTTATGTTGGCAAGCACCTTCTGGGCGCCGCCCTCCGCCTGGGCTATGTCAAAGGCGTCCGCTCGGACGGTATAGTAAACGGAATAGAAGGCGAGGGGCATATGCACCTTGTAGTAGGCCACTCGGAAGGCCATCATGACGTAGGCCGCCGCGTGGGCGCGGGGGAACATGTACTTTATCTTTTTGCAGGAGTCTATGAACCACTGAGGCGTATCTATGGAGCGCATATGTTCCTCCATCTCAGGGGTAAGGCCTCTGCCCTTGCGGACGCTCTCCATGGTTTTGAAGGACATGGACGGGTCGCCGCCTCTGAGTATAAGGTAGTTCATTATATCGTCTCGGGTGCATATTACCTGCGACAGCGTCGCCGTACCGCTCAATACCAGCTCCTGAGCGTTGCCCAGCCATACGTCGGTACCGTGGGAAAGGCCGGAGATCCTGAGTAATTCCTCCATTGTAGTCGGGCGCGTATCCTTGAGCATCTGCCGCACGAAGGTGGTGCCGAACTCGGGTATTGCTATGCTGCCCACGTCGCAGTCCAGCTCGTCCAGTGTCACGCCCAGAGGCTCGCTGGTGCGGAATATCTTCATGGTTTCAGGGTCGTCAAGGGGTATTGTCTGGGGATCCAAGCCGGTAATATCCTTCAGCATTCTCAGCACCGTCGGATCATCGTGGCCCAGTATATCCAGCTTTACCAGCCTGTCGTCCATGGCGTGAAAGTCGAAGTGGGTGGTTATGGTATCGCCCTCGCTGCGGTCCGCCGGGTACTGCACCGGGGTGAACTCCATTATATCGTTTTCCTTTGGCACTATGACTATGCCGCCGGGATGCTGGCCTGTAGTCTTCTTAACTCCTGTGCAGCCCTGCACCATGCGGTCCATCTCGTCCTTTCCGGCGTTTATGCCGTTTGCCTCACAGTAGGAGCGGACGTAGCCGTAGGCTATCTTGTCCTTTACGCCGGATATGGTTCCGGCCCGGAAGGCGTGGCCCTCCCCGAACATCACCTCAACGTACTTATGCGCTACAGGCTGATAATCCCCTGAGAAGTTAAGGTCTATATCCGGGGTCTTGTCGCCCTTGAAGCCCAGAAACACCTCGAAGGGTATCTCGTAGCCGAGCTTTTTGTATTTTGCGCCGCAGACGGGGCAGTCCTTATCCGGCATATCCACGCCGCAGGCATACTTGGTACGGTCTATGTCGAAGTCGCTGTACCGGCAGTTGGGGCAGACATAGTGGGGCTGCAATGCGTTTACCTCGGTTATGCCCGCCATGTTGGCCACGAAGGAAGAGCCTACCGAGCCTCGGGAACCGACGAGATATCCGTCGCTGTTTGACTTGTGTACAAGGCGCTGTGCCATAAGGTACAGCGAGGAATAGCCGTTGCCTATGATGGAATTCAGTTCCTTATCAAGGCGCTTCTGCACCACCTCCGGCAATTCGTCCCCGTATATCTCGTGAGCCTTCTTCAGCGCCATATTCCTCAGCTCGTCGTTTGCGCCGGGGAACGTAGGGGCATAGGTGCCCTTTTCTGACAGGAATGCCTTCATTCTCTCGCAGCTGTCGGCTATCATGTTGGGGTTGGTTATTACTACCTCTCTCGCCTTTTCCTTGCCCAGATAGGAGAATTCCTCCAGCATCTCATCCGTGGTCTTGAAGTAGAGGGGAGCCTGCTGCTCCGCGTCGTCAAAGCCTCTTGCGTGCATTATTATGCTGCGGAAAAGCGCGTCGTCCGGCTCCAGGAAGTGTACGTCCCCCGTGGCTACCACAGGCTTGCCCATCTTGTCGCCCAGGGCTACTATCCTGCGGTTGAGGTCGCGCAACCCTTCCTCCGTGTCCACTGTGCCGTTTCGCATAAGGAAGGCGTTGTTGCCTATGGGCTGTATCTCTAGATAGTCGTACATGTCCGCTATGGACATGAGCTTTTCCTCGCTCTCCCCCCTGAGCACCGCCCGGAACAGCTCTCCTGCCTCGCAGGCGGAGCCTACTATAAGGCCCTCGCGGTGCATATTGAGAAGGCTTCTGGGTATCTGCGGTACCTTGCGCAGGTGCTCGAGGTGAGCATATGACACGAGGCGGTAAAGGTTCATAAGGCCCTCGTGGTTCCTGGCCATTATGATTATATGGTAGGTGAGCCTGCGGCCCTTTCCCTTTTCCTTGGGAACCGCGTCTATGAGCGGCAGCTTTTCTATGTCCTTTGCGGTCATCTCGGACAGTACGGCGTTCATTATCTTTGCCGCAGTCCTCGCCCTTTCCATAGCTCTGCCGCCGCAATGCTCCACGCCCAGCGCCTCCGCCGCAGTCCTCATATCCGTCTGCTTGCTTTCCCTGTGCAGGTAATGAAACAGCATGGAGGTGCTTACGCAGTGCGCGTCCAGCTCCATATCAAAGCGCAGGCCGTGCTGCCTGAGGTTGTTCAGCTCCAGCGGGTCGTGTATCACCTTCACTCCATCGCCTATAAAGTCATACAGCTGCTTCAGCCCGTCCTTCAGGCTCACGCCGCCGTTTATCATTTCGCGTGTAAGCCCTGTCTCCTCGGCCATGGCATCGGTCAGCGCCGCGCCGCTGTTGACTATTATGGATAAGCCTTCCTTTTCGCCGCTCTCGTCAAAGCGCAGCGCGGCTATCTCGAATACGTCGTCCTCCTTTACGCCGGGATACGCTACCACTCCTATCGCCGCGTATTGCTCCGGCCGCTTTATAAGCTCGCTGTCGGACATGAGGTATCCCTCGACGCCCAGCAGTATTTTTATGTCCTTGCCGTCCTTTTTCAGCTTGTCTGCCTGTGCCACCGCATCCGGGAAGGCGTGTACCACGCCGTGATCCGTTATTGCTATTGCCTTATGGCCCCAGCGGGCTGCGGTCTTTATGGCTTCCTTAACGTCTGTCAGGCCGTCCATGCTGGACATCTTGGTATGAAGATGCAGCTCTACGCGCTTCTCCTCGGACTTGTCCGTGCGCACCGCTCTTGGCTCCCAGCCCACGTCCCGCGTGAATACGCACATTCGCCTGAGCCACTGATCCATCATATACTTTCCGGCGACGATAAGTATATCCTTCTTTTTCTGTATGCCGGCTATGGTATCGACGATGCCATTCTCGCCCTCCTCGAGAAACATCTTGCAGGGAATCGTGTTTGTATGGTCGCTTATGGCAAATGTCAGTATAGTCCTGCCGTTTTTCTGCTTTGTAGTCTCCAGGGTTAGTATCTCGCCCTTTATTGTGACGTAGCACATAGTCTCGTCCACGTCGCGCTGCTGGATTATGGCAGTCTTTTTTATGGGCTTGCCATATATCACATCCGCCCTGTCGGGGAGTGCCTTTTTCTTGGCCTCCGCAGCCTTTTTAGGCTGCCAGGAGGGCCGTTCCTCTTCCTTGGGCAGCGTCAGCTCCATGGTATCGTCCGCTGTAAGCTCTATGTCAGTCTCTATGCCGTACCGATCGAGGTAATATGATTTTACCGTTTCTCTATGTCTCGGATCCGAGACCAGTTCGAACACCCGCCCGGGTATCTTTACCTTGATCGTGCCGCTCTCATAATCCCAGACGGAGCTGTGTATCGCGGGGCGGCATACCGGAAGTATGTCGCACCATGTCTTTTTGAGTATGTTCAGCGTATCCTCGTCGCAGGCGGACAGCAGCGCCGAAAGCCCGCCGCACCTGATTATTACCTTTGTGCGGCAGCCCGGCATGAGGGCGCAAAGCTCCCTTTCAAGACAGGCTATGTTTTCGGCACTGGTTATATGGCCGCACCGCACGGTAACGGTCAGCAGATTTTCACGCTTGTTCAGTCCGGCATCTGTTATCTCGCCGTCTCCAAGGCCGTATTTTTCAAATATAGTCAAAAGCTTCTGTTCCATAGTCTATTCCATCATGGCTTTGGCCTCGGTTATGAGTTCGTCTACAGCGGTTTCCAGCGGCACCGTCCTGAAGAGCTTACCTCCCTTGAACAGGGCGCAGCCGCCCTTGCCGAAGGCCACGCCTATATCGGCTTCAGCCGCTTCGCCGGGGCCGTTTACAATACAGCCCATCACGGCTACTTTAAGGTACTTTCCCTTGGGTATCAGGCTGGAAAGCTCATGCTCCACCCTGTTGGCGGCGCTGAGAAGATCAGTGCAGGTTCTGCCGCAGGTTGGGCAGCTGACTATTTCCACTCCTTCTTTTCTGAGGCCCATGGCCTTCAGTATCTCCTTCGCTGCGTAAACCTCCTGTACAGGGTCGCCGGTCATGGATACGCGCATGGTATCCCCTATGCCGTCCACAAGAAGGGCGCCCATGGCGGCCGCAGCCTTTACAAGGGCCATTTCACCGCCGCCAGCTTCCGTAACACCTATATGCAGGGGGTAATCGCACTCCCTGCTCATAAGCCTGTAAGCCTCAATTGTATTCGGCACGTTGGAGGATTTAATAGATATGACCATGTCATAATAGCTCTGTTTTTCCAGCATGCGGACGTGCTTCAGCGCGCTCTCAACCAGTGCTTCCGGCTTTGGGCCTCCGTACTTTCGGAGAAGCTCCTTTTCCGCAGAGCCGCCGTTTACCCCTATGCGCATGGGAACATGATGGGCCTTGGCGCAATCCACCAGCCTTTTTACGTTTTCCTCTCCGCCTATGTTGCCGGGATTGAAGCGCAGCTTGTCCACGCCGTTTTCCATGGCGGCTATGGCGAGCCTCCAATCAAAATGTATATCCGCGACGAGTGGTATGTGTATCCTGCTCTTTATCTCGGGTATTGCCTTTGCACATGTCTCATTGTACACGGAAGAGCGGACTATCTCGCAGCCCGCCTCCTCAAGGGCCAATATCTGATCGGCGGTGGCTATCGCGTCCGCCGTGTCGGTATTGGTCATAGACTGTATGGTGACGGGGGCGCCGCCGCCTATCTGCACCGCCCCTGCCATAACTTTTCTTGTTTTTTTCATCCTTCCCCCACAAATCGGTCTGCCGCTATGCGGCTAAAACAGCTTTCTTACGTCCATTAACGTAAGCAGTATCATAATGCTGAAGAGCAGCACCGCCATATGTATCATTCCCTCCTTCTCGGGAGGTATGGGCTTGCCGCGAACCGCCTCTATCACCATGAACAAAAACCTTCCCCCGTCCAGCGCCGGAATGGGCAGTATGTTCATTATGCCAAGGTTGATGCTGATAAGCACTCCGAGACGCAGCACCACCTCAAAGCCGGCCCTCACCGCCTGACCTATTATGCTTATGGTTCCCACCGGCCCGGCGACGTCGTCCGAGGTAACGCTTCCTGTGAACAGGCCGCCCAGCACCTTGAACATCTCTTTTACAATATAACAGGTGTAACGTACCGAATTTGTCGCAGCCTCAAGCAGGCCGTAGCGCAGCCTTTCGGGGGAGATGTATATGCCCAGCCTGTTGCTGCCGCTTTCGGGGTCGTATATGTCGCGGGCGGTGAGTGTCACGTCGCTGCCGCCGCGCCTTACCGTTACCTCTATGCCGGCGTGATCCGCCTGCCTTATGTAATCCGTGCATTCCGCATAGTAGGTTATGCTCTTGCCGTCTATGGCGGTTATTATGTCGCCCTCCTGTATGCCCGCGGCCTCCGCCGGGGTGTTCTCCCCGGTAAAGCCGGTTATCTTTGGCATATACTCGCCGTAGGTCATAAGTATGATCACGGCCAGCACCACTGCCAGAAGTATATTCATAAACGGGCCGGCCAGCACCACTATCATGCGCTTCCATACCGGCTGCGCATTGAAGCACTCGGGATCGGATACACCTTCATCCTCACCGTGAAAGGCACATAGGCCGCCTATGGGCAGCGCCCGGATCGCGAAGCGGGTACCGTTTTTCTCCTTGCTGCACACCATAGGGCCCATTCCTATGGCGAACTCGTCTATTCTGAAGCCAAGCTTTTTGCCCGCGTAAAAATGCCCAAGTTCGTGTACGAATACCAGCACCGTAAGCACCAGCAGCGCGCCAACAATTGACAACAGCGTCATTTATGCGTTTCCTTTCTCAAATGCAAGCCTTCTCGCCTGCCTGTCTGTTTTTATTATGTCCTCAAGGGAGAGTATATTCCCCCTGTCCGCCCTGCTCATGGCGTATCCGACCACGTCGGCTATCTCGTCAAAGCGTATCTTGCCCCGTATGAACATATCCACCGCCGCCTCGTTTGCGCCGTTATACACTATGGGCAGGTTTCTTCCCTCGCGCAGCGCCTCATACGCCATGGGTATGGCCGGGAACTTATCGGTATCAGGCGCATAGAAGCTTATTTTGCCCATGTCCTCAAGGCGAAGCCTTCCAAACTCGCCGGGAGTCCTCTCCGGGTATGTCAGCGCATATTGTATTGCAAGCCGCATATCGGGCCTGGATAATTGTGCCATATTGCATCCGTCCGTGTATTCCACCATGGAATGCACTATGGACTCCGGGTGTACCAATACGCTTATCCTTTCTCCGGGTATGCCGAAAAGATAGCTCGCCTCCATTATCTCGAGGCCCTTGTTGAAAAAGGAGGCGGAGTCTATAGTGATCTTTCTGCCCATTTTCCAGGTTGGGTGATGCCCCGCCTGCTCCGGCGTGACGGTTTTGAGCTGTTCCTTTGTATATTCCCTGAAGGGACCGCCGGAGGCCGTAAGTATGAGCCTTTGTATCTCGCCGTGGTTTCCCGCCGCCATGCACTGGAATATGGCGCTCTGCTCGCTGTCCACCGGTATTATGGCACCGCCCTTTTTCAGCGCGGCATTTACCAGGTCGTGAGCACAGACGATGCTTTCTTTGTTTGCAAGGGCAACGGTTTTGCCCGCTTCCAGCGCTGCAAGCAGCGGCTTCATTCCTGAAAAGCCGCTTATGCCATTTACTATTATGTCGGCGCCCTCATAGGCCGCCGCTTCCAGCACCGCCTGTTCACCGCCGGCTATTTTTGTCTTTATTCCGCTTTGCCTGAGCTTATCCGCCGCAGCCTCGTCCGCCATGGCAATATAATCCGGGCAGAATTCCTCCGCCGCTTTAAACATGGCGTCTGCATCTCTGCCCGCGCAAAGCACGGCCGCCCGGAGTTTATCCGGATTAGCCCTGATAACGTCAAGGGTCTGCCTGCCTATGGAGCCTGTGCAGCCCAAAACAGCTATATTCTTCATTATTACATTCCTTTAGCCCAGCATACTGAGCCATACGTAACACAGCACCACCGGTGCGCACATGAGCACGCTGTCCAACCTGTCTATCACCCCGCCATGGCCGGGAAATATGTTGCCGTAATCCTTTGCCCCAGCCCAGCGTTTTATGACGGACGCAAACAGGTCGCCAATCTGCCCTACCCCGCCGCAGATAATACCCACCAGCAGCATGGGAAGTATGGGCAGGCGCAGCCCCCATATGAATTGCAGCAGGAAGCACGCGAAGCCGCCCAGCAGTCCGCCAAGAAAGCTTCCATAGCTTCCCTCAACCGTCTTATGAGGACTTATCTCGGGGCAAAGCTTTCGCTTGCCCATGGAGGAGCCTATGTAATAGGCCAGCATGTCGCCCATAAGCGGGCATATGAATACCAGCAGCAGACCCACGTTTTTGGGCGATACGAGCCCGTCGGCGGGCATTATCAGCGCCAGCATCCCGAACAGCGACATGGGATATATCAGCATAAATGCCGAGTATATGCTTTCCTCCGTGGTGCGCAGCTTATTGAATACCCTCTCCGCCGCGATGAGCATCAGGCACAGCGCCCCGAGGAGCATTATGGCGGTAGCGGCGCTCATCCTCGCCGCCAGGGCCGCCGGAAATGAGGCTACGGGGAAGCACAGCGCCGCAAAGATGTATGCGGGCGCCGCGAATATATTTTTTTCCGTCTTTTTATAGATCATGTTTGACATCTCATATACCGCTATCACTGCCGCCACGGTAAATACCACGGTGCGGAATATGCTGCCGAGAGCCACTATGCCCACGAAAAGCAACCCCAGCAACGCGCCTACTATTACTCTGGTTTTCCTGCCGCTATCCATTACGCCGCTTCTCCTTTTTTATGATTTATTCTGTCACCGCGCCGAACCTTCTGGTGCGCCGCTGGTATTCCCTTATGCAGTCCGCGTATCTTTCGTCCGTAAGCTCGGGAAATGTCACGTCCGTGAACACAAGCTCGGCGTATGCCGCCTGGAGCAGCATGAAGTTGGACAGCCGCTGCTCTCCCGCCGTACGGATTATCAGGTCAAGATCCGGCAGCCCTGCGGTATACAGGGCGTTCATAAGATCAGCTTCGTCTACGGGCTTTCCGCGCTCAATAAGGGTATTGCAGGCGCGTACCACCTCTGCCCTGCTGCCGTAGTTCAATGCAATATTGAGCTTCAGGCCGGTATTGTTTCTGGTTTTGTACATGGCCTCGTCCGTCTCCCGGCCCATTTTTTCCGGAAATGCGGACATGTCGCCCATTATGCGTATGCAGACGTTGTTTTTATCCAGGTCGTCCAGTTCGCTTATAAAGTATTCCAGAAAAAGATCGAACAGCGCCCCTATCTCTTCCTTGGGCCGCTTCCAGTTTTCGGTGGAAAAGGCGTACAGCGACAGCACCTCAATACCTATATCCGATGAAAAACGTATAAGCCCCCGCAGCCGTTCCATTCCTGCCCGGTGGCCAAGCTTTCTCGGCAGGCCCCGCCGCGTGGCGTAACGGCCGTTGCCGTCCATTATTATGCCTATATGCCGTGGCAGTTCCGGCGCCAAGCCTACGCTTTGAGGCTGTATCTTTGCCATTGTGTAAAAATATCCTCCGATACAAAAGGGGATGCGGAACTAACCGCTATCCCCCATATTCGCAGTCTGTTTTGAACAGGGCCCATATGAGCTCAACCGCATTGCCATCAGTACGCTGCCTTATCACCCGTTTTTCATTGCCGTTAAGTCCCTTGCGGCTGCGGGTCTCTACGCACCTCACGCTGTATCCTTCGGCTTCCAGCAGCTCTTTCGCCCTTCCAAGCTCGTATCCAAGTACGGATATCAAACCGTCATTATCTCCTTTTCCTTATCAGCAATGACCTTGTCAATGTTCTTTATGAACTCATCGGTAGCCTTCTGGGCCTGCTCTTCCTGGCGCTTCTGGTCGTCCTCAGTTATATCGCCGTCCTTCTTGGCCTTCTTAATGGTATCGATGGCGTCGCGGCGGATAGAACGTATAGCTACCTTAGACTCCTCGCCCTTCTTGCGCACCAGCTTTACAAGTTCCTTTCGGCGCTCCTCGGTGAGCTCGGGGAATACGAGACGTATGAGGCGGCCGTCGTTGCTGGGGTTAATGCCCAGGTCGGACTTCTGTATAGCCTTCTCTATTTCCTTTATCATAGTAGCGTCATAGGGGGAGATGACCAGCAGCCTCGCTTCGGGGGAGGATATATTGCCCAGCTGGTTTATCGGCACCTGAGAGCCGTAATAGTCAACCATTATGCGGTCAAGAGCCTGGGGGTTTGCACGCCCGGCCTTGAGGGTTCCGAGGTCACGTTCCAAAGCGGATACGGTTTTGGTCATTTTTTCTTTTGCGGTTGCGACAGCGTCCATATTTGAACCTCCTGAAAGTTTATCTTATAAAAAG
>OOBZ01001175.1_pt1 | contig 18028 bp, 18 predicted proteins | sample 1671601 | NCBI WGS metagenome assembly OOBZ01 (sample SAMN06348173, study PRJEB24527) | human gut metagenome | biome: human gut; feature: ankylosing spondylitis patient; material: feces | host: Homo sapiens | place: China | collected 2015-10
GTTGGTTTCGCGGCTCGAAACCCTGGTTCCATACGCTGGAAACTTCAGTTTCAGTTACTTGAAACCATTAGTTTCTTACCGATGAAACCATAGTTTCTAACTGATGAAACTTTAGTTTCAAGCAAAGGAAACTAACTCGGACGGTAACTGTTTTGTCGTACACAACCTTCTTCTATCGAAAAAAACAGTGAATACAATATCCGGGACTTATAAGAAGCAAAAAAAGTGGGGATAACGCTTTCAATAACGTATCCCCACTGCAAACTTAGCTAATGTTCTCTCTCTCATTTTTCAATTCTGTACCCCCATGCAAGCATTTCGTTACGACCTACTTCACTGAGGATTTTTCTAACTAAAGAACTTATTTTCTTCATAATCTTTAAACTTTTAAATTACTAATACTTGAAAACTAAAAAATTAAGCTTCCTCGTTCGGGCGAATATTAATTGTTGAATATCCCCAAACATGCACGTCGGCTTCGCCGATCTTTCTAAACAATCTTTCTAACCTTTTCATTTTGTTATCCTCTTATTTACATGTTATACAACACAAAAATACAGCCTTTGTTTATACATTGTACCCCAAAAAGGAAGAATTTTATGTTTTATAGCATATTTATTGATTTGCATCAATTAATTTATTTGTTATGAAGTAAAATCGTAATATTTAAGGCAGCAAATATGACAAAAAGGCACGGATAACATTTCATCCGTGCCTTTTTCTATAAGAGACCTATTATATAATAGGAAAGAATAGCATTTATTTCATTGGAGTCTGTTCCAAAGTTGCAACGAGGAAGTCATAGAACTTCTGTACAGTAGGAATCAATGCTCTTTCGTCCGGTGAATGTGGTGAGCGCAAGGTAGGACCGAAGGAAATCATATCCAATCCCGGAATAATGGCACCGATAATACCGCATTCCAAACCTGCATGAATCACCTTCACCGCAGGTTCCACGCCAAACTGCTGCTTATATGACGCTTTCATCGCGTGCAAAATCGGAGAATTCACATCGGGCTGCCAACCGGAATAACCTCCTGTCATCTCTACCTTCATACCTGCCATAGAGAAACAAGACTCAAGACTGGTAGTGAGATATTCCTTCATACTATCGCTGGAGCTACGAGCCAAAATTTTAATTTCCGCTTTTCCACCGGCAATTGTTATAATAGCAAGGTTGGAAGAAGTCTCTACCGTATCGGGAACGGTCGGAATCATACGGGTCACACCATTCTGACAAGCAAAAATAGCATCAATCAGATTGTCCTGAATTTCTTCGGGCACTTGACCTGCCGGAACTTCCACACGTTCTGCCGTGAAACTGATCGGAGTCTCAATCGTCGAATATTCTTCATTGAACAGGTCTTCGCAATATTTCACCAAGCCCAACAATTCTTCTTCATTCTCAGCTGGAATGGTAACAACCGCGTGTGCCTCCCGTGGAATGGCATTACGCATATTGCCGCCTTCCCAACTTGCCAGGCGTGCTTCGTAACTGGCAACTGCCTCGCGGATAAAGCGAACCAGCAATTTGTTGGCATTGGCACGCCCTTCATTGATTTCCAATCCGGAATGCCCACCACGCAAGCCTTTCAACGTAACCTTAACAGCGATATCGCCTTCTTCGGGAGCTACCTCCTTATATTCCAGTGTAGCAGTGACATCCATGCCGCCTGCACAACCGATATACAACTCGCCTTCATCTTCCGAATCGAGATTCAGAAGGATTTCTCCGTTCACTGTCCCCGGCTTCAGACCGAACGCGCCATACATACCGGTTTCTTCGTCTTTGGTAATCAGTGCTTCCAGCGGACCATGTTTCAAATCTTTCGCTTCAAGCACAGCCATGATAGCAGCCACGCCAAGCCCGTTATCTGCTCCCAGCGTAGTTCCTTTGGCCTTTACCCAGTCGCCATCTATATAAGTTTCAATAGGATCTTTTTCAAAATCGTGCACCGTATCGTTATTCTTCTGCGGAACCATGTCCATGTGTGCCTGAAGAATCACACCTTTCCGGTTTTCCATTCCCGGAGTTGCCGGTTTACGGATAATTACGTTACCTGCTTCGTCTACAAAAGATTCCAGTCCCAAGCCTTTTCCAAAGTTAATCAGAAATTCTGTTACTTTTTCCATGTGTCCCGACGGACGGGGAATCTGTGTCAACGAATAAAAATGCTTCCATACGTTTTGTGGAGCTAAAGAAAGAATAGTACTCATAACAAATCTATTTTTATAGTGATTACTTTCGCTGTCTATTGGTCAACGACAAAGCCGCCAAACCATATACGCCCAACAAAACTACTAAAAAGGTTTGAATCCCGTGCACAATCAGAGCAAATATTCCGGCATCTGTTTCATTTACTCCATAAAGCATCATCATCGAAATGACCGCAAAATGCCATGGACCCGCTCCGTTCGGCGTAGGCACAATCACCGCAAAAGTACCGCCTACAAACATAACCAGCGCCGCCAGGATACTCAGATGAGCAGTAAAAGCGAAGCAATAGAACGTAAAATAGAAGTGAAAAAAATAACATCCCCAAATAGCCAATGTATAAAAACTAAAGAGAGGTATATTGCGCACTCCTTTCAATGACATCACACCTTCCCAAATATTGAGCACAAAACCTTTCACTCTTTCATAAAAGAACAACGTCTTCCGTAAATAATAAAGAAGCATTCCCACTCCGATAAAACAGAACAGGACGATATAGAACCACACGGAAGTCAGCAGATGCAGGAGCGAAGGTATCTTGGTTCCAGTCTGCTGAAGAAAAGTAACAAATATCGGCAGCTGAAGCAACACCGTGACGCCTGTTATCAGAAGAATTGTCAATGTATCGACCAGCCGTTCTGTAACAACCGTTCCGAGCGACTTGGCAAAAGAAACATTATCATATTTGGCCAGCACGCCGCAACGGCTCACTTCCCCGACCCTGGGAACTATCAGACTCGCGGCATACGATATGAAAATAGCATTCACACAATCACTCCTTTTCGGGAAAGCTTCCAACGGCTCCAACATCTGCTTCCACCGCCAGCCGCGAAACACCTGTGCGAGCACCCCAAATAATAACGAAAAGAACATCCACCACCAGTTCGTACCGTGCAGCAACACCTCACCCACCTTTGTAAAATCAAAGTTGTGATATACCCAAAATAGAATAAAGCCGCCCAAAACAATCGGTAATATCAGTTTCAGCGTCTTCTTTAATAGTTTCTTCATGCTTAATTCTTCATTAGCTTCGCTGACACATCTATTTATTTTTTTTAAATAGTGGTACGTTCTTCATTTAAAAGAATTACCTTTGTCGGCTGCAAAAGTAATTATTTAGTTGGTAAATGAAATTAGTAAAGCCTAAAAAGTTTCTCGGACAGCACTTTCTGAAAGATTTGAAAGTGGCGCAAGATATTGCCGATACGGTCGACACCTTCCCCGAACTGCCTATTTTGGAGGTAGGACCGGGCATGGGAGTATTGACCCAGTTCCTGGTGAAAAAAGAACGGCCGGTGAAAGTCGTGGAAGTGGACTATGAATCGGTAGCTTATCTCCGCGAAGCTTATCCGTCGCTGGAAGATCATATCATCGAGGACGACTTCCTGAAAATGAATCTCCACCGGCTGTTCGACGGCAAGCCTTTCGTACTGACAGGTAATTACCCGTATAATATCTCCAGTCAGATATTCTTTAAAATGTTGGATAACAAGGATATTATCCCCTGTTGTACGGGCATGATCCAAAAGGAAGTAGCCGAACGTATTGCCGCCGGACCGGGCAGCAAAACTTACGGTATCCTCAGCGTATTGATACAGGCATGGTATAAGGTAGAATATCTGTTCACCGTCAGCGAACACGTATTCAACCCGCCGCCCAAAGTAAAAAGCGCCGTTATCCGCATGACACGCAATGATACGCAGGAGCTTGGCTGCGACGAAAAGTTGTTCAAGCAGGTTGTGAAAACGACTTTTAATCAACGGCGCAAAACGTTGCGCAACTCTATTAAGCCGATTCTGGGAAAAGAGTGTCCGCTCACAGAAGACACATTATTCAATAAACGCCCGGAACAGCTATCGGTAGAAGAATTTATCGATCTGACCAATAAAGTGGAAATAGCGCTGAAAGAGATGAACCTTCAGCCGTAAGTTGTAATTCGTAATTTGTAATTGACAAGCAGATGAACGAGGAATACATTGACAACGTTAAACACCTGATTGAGCAAAAAGACGCCGACCAGGTAAAAGAGCTTCTCGCCGACCTACACCCGGCCGACATCGCCGAATTGTGCAACGATCTGAACCCGGAAGAAGCCAAGTTCGTCTATCGACTACTCAATAACGAAACCGCTGCCGACGTACTCGTCGAAATGGATGAGGACGCCCGTAAGGAACTTCTCGATATGCTTCCTTCCGAAACAATCGCCAAGCGGTTTGTGGATTATATGGATACGGACGACGCCGTAGACCTGATGCGTGAACTGGACGAGGACAAACAGGAAGAGATTCTTTCGCACATCGAGGACATCGAACAAGCCGGAGACATCGTCGATTTGTTGAAATATGACGAAAATACGGCCGGTGGTTTAATGGGTACGGAAATGGTGCTTGTCAATGAGAACTGGAGTATGCCCGAATGCCTGAAAGAGATGCGCCAACAGGCGGAAGAGCTGGACGAGATTTATTATGTATATGTCATCGACGACGATGAACGCCTGCGAGGTATATTCCCGCTCAAAAAGATGATAACGTCTCCTTCCGTATCCAAGGTAAAACACGTGATGCAGAAAGACCCGATTTCAGTACACGTGGATACGCCGATAGACGAGGTGGTGCAAGCGATCGAGAAGTATGACTTGGTGGCTATCCCCGTGATCGACAGTATCGGCCGGCTTGTCGGACAGATTACCGTTGACGATGTCATGGACGAAGTCCGTGAACAATCGGAACGTGACTATCAGTTGGCTTCCGGTCTTTCACAGGATGTAGAAACGGATGATAATGTTCTCCGCCAGACAACGGCACGCCTTCCGTGGCTACTGATCGGCATGATCGGCGGAATCGGCAACTCGATGATATTGGGAAATTTCGATTCGACCTTTGCCACTCATCCTGAAATGGCTTTATACATCCCGTTGATCGGTGGTACGGGCGGAAATGTCGGAACGCAATCGTCAGCTATCGTCGTACAGGGCCTCGCCAACAGTTCGCTGGATGCCAAAAATACATTCAAACAAGTGACAAAAGAAGCGGTGGTGGCCCTAATCAATGCTACTATCATTTCCCTGCTGGTATATACATATAATTTCATACGGTTCGGTGCAACAGCAACAGTCACCTACTCCGTATCTATCAGTTTGTTTGCCGTAGTGATGTTTGCCTCTATTTTCGGTACACTGGTCCCCATGACTCTCGAAAAACTTAAAATAGACCCCGCCATTGCAACGGGACCATTTATAGCTATTACAAACGACATTATCGGCATGATGCTCTACATGGGAATCACCGTTTTATTATCATAAAATCAGAATAAACGAAAAAAAATAAGCAAAATAGTATGAAGTAATCGTTTTATTTCATTAATTTGTGACCCAAAACTAATATACAATGATGGACGCTCATGACACTAATCAGCCCTTGAACCAAGGGGAATTAGAAGAAGAAAAGAAAACAGTCGAGGTTTCTGAAGCCATTACAGAAACTCCGTCTGAAGAAACGACTGCCGAAGTTCAACCTGAAGCAGCTCCTAAACCTGCCACAAAGGAAGACGTACTAAACCGATTGAAAGAGCTTGCACAAGACGCAGAGAATGCGAACAAGCAGGAAATAGACAATCTGAAACAATCATTCTACAAGCTACATAATGCCGAACTGGAAGCTGCTAAAAAACAGTTTACCGACAACGGCGGCGCCGAAGAAGATTTCGTTCCCGAAGAAGACCCGGTGGAAGTGGAATTTAAACGCCTAATGGGGGTAATCAAAGAAAAACGAAGCAAACTTGTAGCCGAGCAGGAACGTCAGAAAGAAGAAAACCTTCAAGTCAAACTTTCCATTATCGAAGAACTGAAAGAATTGGTAGAATCGGGTGACGATGCCAACAAGTCTTACACGGAATTCAAAAAGCTCCAACAGCAATGGAATGAGACGAAGTTGGTTCCGCAAGGCAAAGTAAACGAACTTTGGAAGAATTATCAATTATACGTAGAGAAATTCTACGATCTATTAAAGTTAAACAACGAATTCCGCGAATATGATTTCAAGAAGAATCTGGAAATAAAGACGCATCTTTGCGAGGCTGCCGAAAAGCTGGCTGATGAAGAGGATGTGGTTTCTGCTTTCCACCAACTCCAGAAGTTGCATCAGGAATTCCGTGATACGGGTCCGGTAGCGAAAGAGTTGCGCGACGAGATTTGGAATCGTTTCAAAGCAGCTTCTACGGCTGTAAATCGCCGTCACCAGCTACATTTTGAAACGCTGAAAGAAGCGGAACAACATAATCTGGACCAAAAGACCGTTATCTGCGAAATCGTAGAAGCGATAGAGTTCGATGAACTGAAAACATTCTCAGCTTGGGAAAACAAGACACAAGAAGTCATTGCCCTGCAAAACAAATGGAAAACTATCGGTTTTGCTCCCCAAAAGATGAACGTGAAGATATTCGAACGTTTCCGCCGTGCCTGCGACGACTTCTTCAAGAAAAAAGGAGAATTCTTCAAGAGCTTAAAAGAAGGCATGAACGAGAATTTGGAAAAGAAAAAAGCGCTTTGCGAAAAAGCGGAAGCCTTAAAAGACAGTACAGACTGGAAAGCAACTGCCGATACCCTGACGAAACTCCAAAAAGAGTGGAAGACAATCGGACCGGTAGCCAAGAAACATTCGGACGCTGTTTGGAAACGTTTTATCACGGCTTGTGACTATTTCTTTGAACAGAAAAACAAGGCTACTTCTTCACAACGCTCTATCGAAGTAGAAAACATGGAGAAGAAAAAGGCATTGATCGAAAAGTTGTCGTCCATAGACGAAAACATGGATATCGAGGAAGCCAGCACACTGGTACGGGATCTGATGAAAGAATGGAATTCTATCGGTCATGTACCATTCAAAGAAAAAGATAAGTTGTACAAGCAATATCATGGATTGATCGACCAGTTGTTCGACCGTTTCAACATTAGCGCTTCGAACAAGAAGTTAAGTAACTTCCGGTCAAACATCAACAATATACAAGGTGGCGGACCACAATCTCTATACAGAGAACGCGAAAAGCTGGTACGTACTTACGAGAGTATGAAGAATGAACTCCAGACTTACGAAAATAACCTGGGTTTCCTGACTTCCACCTCAAAGAAAGGCAGCAGCCTGTTAACCGAGTTGAACCGTAAGGTAGAAAAGCTGAAAGCAGATTTGGAACTTGTATCACAGAAGATTAAAGTAATAGACGAATCTATAAAAGCAGAAGAATAATCTTTTTGTAAAGAAAGTTGCTACTGAAAATATAAAACAGGCTTTATGTTCGTTGAACAATAAAGCCTGTTCTTCTTTATTATTAAATGATAGCATTTGACGCCTTCAAAAACTGTCACCGAATTAGTCTACATTATCTTTAAATTTCAAGCGGGCAAAAAATGATAAAACCCCGCAAGAACTAATTCTTAGCAGGGTTTATTCTAATTAACCATTGTTTTTTGTTGGGCTACCTGGATTCGAACCAGGAATGACAGGACCAGAATCTGTAGTGTTACCATTACACCATAGCCCAATTATTTTCGTTTGCGGGTGCAAAGATACAAATATTTTGGGAATTCAAAACATTTCCACTATTTTTTTTGCAAAAATCCCCAAATTAACTTTTCAAATAAAAGCATCTCCACTAAAAAACACAAAAATTAAGTGATAACTTTCTTGTATCCAATAAATCAGCGTATATTTGTCAAAAATATCACGTTTATAATCAGAAACAAAGGGGAAGCCTTTTTTGTTATAAACCAAAAGAGAACATGAATTATTAATCTCAATTAAAAGAATGAACGATACTAAAGTATTAATTGAAAAAATAAAAGAGGGAATTCAAGAGAAAAAAGGTAAAAACATCATTATTGCCGATTTAACCAATATAGAAGATACTATCTGTAAATACTTCGTTATTTGTCAGGGAAATTCTCCCAGTCAGGTTGGTGCTATCGTAGATTCTATCAAAGAATTTACCCGTAAAGGTGCGGACAGCAAACCTTTTGCCGTTGACGGACTTCGAAATGCAGAATGGGTAGCTATGGACTATGCGGACGTACTGGTACATGTTTTTCTACCGGAAACAAGAGCCTTTTATAATCTGGAACACCTTTGGGCAGATGCCAAACTTATTCAAATCCCCGATTTAGACTAATCAACGATTATGGACAATAATAGTAGCAACAAAAACAATAGCAATAAACCTAACAACAAGGTTAATATGCCCAAGTTCAACTTGAACTGGATGTATATGATTATTGCCCTTATGCTTCTCGGCCTCTGGTGGGGCAGTGATTCAAGGGGAGCCGGAAACAAAGCTGTCACATACAGCGAATTTCAGGATTACGTTAAAAACGGTTATGTCAGCAAAGTGCTGGGATATGAGGACAAGTCGATTGAGGCTTATCTCAAACCTAATTCCGTAGGTGCCGTATTCGGAGCGGACTCTACCAAAGTAGGGCGCAACCCGATCATCACAAGTAGGGCGCCGTCTACTGACAAACTGGAAGAATTTTTGCAGGCAGAAAAAGAAGCCGGTCATTTTGACGGGACCTCGGATTATCCGCCTAAATCAGATATATTCCCTGCTATCCTGATTCAGGTCCTGCCGCTTGTGCTGCTGATTGCTTTATGGATATTCTTCATGCGCCGTATGAGTGGCGGTGGTAGTGGAGGTCCTGGCGGTGTGTTTAATGTAGGTAAATCAAAAGCCCAACTTTTCGAAAAAGGAGGGGCGATCAAGATTACATTCAAAGATGTAGCCGGCCTGGCGGAAGCCAAACAGGAAGTAGAAGAAATTGTGGAGTTCTTGAAAGAACCTCAAAAATATACAGACTTGGGAGGTAAAATTCCTAAGGGAGCATTACTGGTAGGCCATCCGGGGACCGGTAAAACATTACTCGCCAAAGCTGTGGCCGGTGAAGCTAATGTACCTTTCTTCTCGCTGGCAGGTTCTGACTTTGTGGAAATGTTTGTCGGCGTAGGTGCTTCCCGTGTCCGCGACTTGTTTAAGCAAGCCAAAGAGAAAGCTCCTTGTATCGTATTTATTGACGAGATTGACGCCGTTGGACGTGCCCGTGGCAAGAATCCTGCAATGGGAGGAAATGACGAACGCGAGAATACATTGAACCAGTTATTGACTGAAATGGACGGTTTCGGTTCCAATAGTGGTGTAATCATCCTGGCCGCGACCAACCGTGTAGATGTACTCGACAAGGCTTTACTCCGTGCCGGACGTTTTGACCGTCAGATACATGTAGACTTGCCCGACCTGAATGAACGTAAAGAAGTATTCGGTGTGCATTTGCGCCCGATCAAGATAGATGATACTGTAGATGTGGACCTTCTTGCCCGCCAAACTCCGGGGTTCTCCGGTGCGGACATTGCCAATGTTTGTAATGAAGCGGCCCTGATTGCAGCCCGTCACGGCAAGAAGTTCGTTGGAAAACAAGACTTCCTTGACGCCGTAGACCGCATCATCGGCGGTTTGGAAAAGAAGACAAAGATTACAACAGAAGCAGAAAGACGTTCTATCGCTCTGCATGAAGCGGGACACGCTTCGATCTCCTGGCTGCTGGAATATGCAAACCCGTTGATTAAAGTGACAATTGTTCCTCGCGGACGTGCATTGGGTGCTGCCTGGTATTTGCCGGAGGAACGCCAGATCACAACTAAAGAGCAAATGCTCGATGAAATGTGTGCCACTCTAGGAGGACGCGCTGCCGAAGATTTATTTCTCAATCGTATCTCCACAGGTGCTATGAACGACTTGGAAAGAGTCACCAAACAAGCATACGGAATGATAGCTTATTTAGGTATGAGCGACAAACTGCCTAACTTATGCTATTATAACAATGAAGAATATTCTTTCAATCGTCCATATAGTGAAAAGACAGCCGAACTGATTGATACGGAAGTCAAGAATATGGTGAATGAGCAATATGAACGTGCAAAAAAAATTCTGTCCGAACATCGGGAAGGACACAACCAGCTCGCTCAATTACTAATTGATAAGGAAGTAATCTTTGCCGAAGATGTTGAACGTATCTTTGGAAAACGCCCTTGGGCTTCCCGCTCAGAAGAAATCATGGCTGCCAAAGAAAGTCAGGAAGCTGCCGAAGCGGAAAAGAGACTGGCCGAAGAGGTAAAAGAGAAGGAGAAAGAAATCAAGGAAGAAGAAGCTGAAAACTCTACAGAGGAGAAAGAGGCAACCGAAGCTAAGATTACCGTGGAAGGTAAAGTTTCCATAGAAAAAAAGGTGATCTCGGCGGAAGGTGGAAAGAAAACAACTTAAAACGCAAATATTTTGGCTAGCAATTTTATCAAACGGGCTATTACAGGTGTGCTTTTCGTCGCCATTCTGGTGGGATGCATCCTTTACACATCATTCAGTTTCGGTATACTGTTCATAATCATTAGCGCCTTGACTATTTATGAGTTTGGACAACTAGTAAATATGCGTGCTGACGGAGTAAACGTAAATAAAACGATTATCATGCTGGGAGGAGCTTATCTCTTCCTTGCAGTAATGGGCTTCTGTATTGATGCAGCTGATTCCAAGATCTTTATTCCTTACGTACTGCTACTGCTCTACTTAATGATTAGCGAGTTATACCTGAAAAAGGAAAATCCGGTGCTGAACTGGGCATATTCTATGCTTAGCCAGCTATACATCGGTCTGCCATTCGCACTACTGAACGTACTTGCTTTCCACAATGATCCTAGTTCGGAATACAGCAGTGTTAGCTACAACCCGATTTTGCCGTTATCTATCTTCATCTTCCTTTGGTTGAGTGACACAGGTGCATATTGCATCGGTTCGCTGATCGGAAAGCATCGTTTGTTCGAACGTATTTCTCCTAAGAAATCGTGGGAAGGCTCTATCGGCGGAGGTATCGTTGCTATTGGTTCTTCCTTTATACTGGCACATTATTTTCCGTTCATGTCGATGTGGCAATGGGCAGGATTGGCGCTGGTAGTTGTAGTGTTCGGAACTTGGGGTGACTTGACAGAATCATTGCTAAAACGCCAACTTCACGTAAAAGATTCCGGGACAATTCTTCCGGGACACGGAGGCATGCTTGATCGGTTCGACAGTTCATTAATGGCTATACCGGCAGCAGTAGTCTATCTTTATGCTCTCACTTGGTTTTAAATCTGTATATTCAGAATAGAGATAAAAAATAAAGGTCGGGAAACTTTCTTTGCGAAAATTATCCCGACCTTTTTTTACACACAGTTACATAGGTTAGGTTATTTATCTGATTACAGATGTAGCATGTACATCTTTAGCTTTCTCCGGCACACCGACCGGATGTTCCAAGTCAAGTACTACCACTACTCCTTCTCCATTTTCTTCAGAGTTAATCGTTACCTTAAAACCTTTCATCGTAGTTTCACCTTCTTTGGGTGTCGGGTAGAACTTTTCCAAATTATAGGAAACTCGTCCCCACCCCCAATAGTCTGTTACATCATCATACGTATTATAACGTAACTCCAAATGAACATAGCCGTCTTCACCGATGCTTAAAGTTTCCGGAGTTTCGGGTTCACCCGGCTCAGTTGCTATCTTATTCTCCACGAGACTGATGCGATGTTTTTCACTGCGAGGCAAATTCTGGCGGAAGATAATGTTCAGAAACTTTCCTCCCAGCCACATATCACCCTGATAAATCAAAATAGGATCATTTCCAAATTCTTCTTCATTTTCAACAGTCATTTCCTCAACTTCCTTAGTCAACACTTCCTGAATACCTTCCATTTTCACCTGAACACCTTTTTCATCACTCATGTCAGCCAAAGGATTGAAAAAGGATACCACACGTTCACCATCCACAGGTTTGAACCAAGGTATAGAAGTAGCAACCGGATCGATGATTCCCCAACGGTCACCTACCAAATAATAACCTCCTCCACCGGTAGTCCGGACCGTAGCCCAGTCCCAACTGAAATCTCCGATAGAATATCCATCATCATCATCACATGATTGCAACATTGGCATTAGTGCCAGTACTAACATACCTAAAAGCCACTTAAATTTTTTCATATCTGTTCCTTTCTTTTTTAGTCTTCTGCTTAATAAATAAAAAAGCCGTGCAATTACTGCATCGGCTTTACGTTTATTCAGAAAAAGAAAGTTATTTTTTCAACAGCTTCACTATTCCATGAGCTGCATGACAGGGAGCACCGGCAGGTCCCAACCGTTCCGCCACATAATCATATCCAGTAAGCATTTCCTTCTTATACACTTCATTTTCAAGAAGATTAGCCAGTTCACACTGCATATTCTTTACCGTCATGGTATCAGCAACCAACTCTTTAACAACCTCACAGTCGGCAATCAGATTAACCAATGAAATATATTTCACAGTCAGAATGTGACGTCGTAGGAACGAAATAACTTTTCCAATCGGAGTATGATAGCAAACCACCTGAGGAACACGAAACAAAGCTGTTTCGAGAGTAGCCGTTCCCGATGTCACCAAAGCCGCATCTGCATGCTGTAAAATGCGGTATGTCTGTCCGAATATAATTTTTACGTTCGCCTGCCCCACATACTTTTCATAATATTCCGGGGTAATGCCGGGCGCACCGGCTAATACCAGTTGATAATCCGGGAAAGCAGAAGCAGCTTTCAGCATATCAGGCAAATTATCCTTGATTTCTTGCTTCCGACTACCTGCCAGCAAAGCAATAACCGGTTTATTCTCCAACTGGTTTGCTGCAATAAACGCAGCAAAGTCTTTCGGGTTCATTTCCTGATAAGCAGCCACTTCGTCCACGGTAGGGTTTCCTACATAGTGAATGGGATACTGATGCTTCCCTTCAAAAAACTCAACTTCAAAAGGAAGTATAGAGAACAATTCGTCTACATCACGTTTGATATTCTTGATGCGATACTCCTTCCATGCCCATATCTTAGGAGATATATAATAGTAGACCGGTATTTGCGTCTTTGCATGAACAAATTTGGCAATATCAAGGTTGAACCCCGGATAATCCACCAAAATTACGACATCCGGATTCCAAGCAACAATGTCTTCTTTGCAACGTTTCATATTTGCAAAGATAGTGCGCAAATGAAGCAATACAGGAATAAATCCCATATATGCCAGCTCTTTATAATGCTTCACCATTTTGCCGCCAACAGCAGCCATTAGGTCGCCCCCGAAAAAGCGAAAATCGGCTTGCGGATCTGCCGTTTTCAAGGCACTCATCAAGTGGGAAGCGTGCAAGTCACCGGAAGCCTCACCAACAATCAGATAATACTTCATGATAGTTGAAGGTTCTTAATTGAACCATTTATTAAGCTCGTCCATAAAACCATAAGCCGTCACGTCAACAGTAGTCGGGGTGATAGCTACATAGCCGTTAACCAACGCCCAATGATCGTTTTTCTCATTTTCCGGTTCATGATCGGTAAATTCACCGGTTAACCAAAAATAATTTGTATCATTCAAACGGGGACAAGGAGTCCATTCCCCGGTCCAACGTCCCTTTGCCTGTTCACAAATCCTTATTCCTTTGATATCGGCAGTATTCGGGAAGTTCACATTCAAACAAGTTAAAGGAGGAAGTCCTTTCTCCAATATCATAGCAGATATCTTGCGTACATAGAGTCCCGTAGCTTCAAAATCCGCATCATGGTCATGGTTACAAAGCGAAAAACCAATAGAAGGAATACCATTCAGACAACCTTCAACCACCACTCCCATAGTACCGGAATAATGCATATTAGTTGCCGAATTATCTCCATGATTAATGCCTCCGACCACAAGATCCGGTTCTCGGTCGAGAACGGTATTGCGCGCCAGCTTGATGCAGTCGGTAGGCGTTCCCGTACACTTATAGACTGTTAATCCGACTTCTTTCTTGACCAGTTGATAATGAACAGGCTGCGTCACCGTCAGCGCACATCCGCTACCGGAACGCGGAGAGTCAGGAGCCATGACCACAATGTCCCCAAGAGGACGAAGAAATCTCACTAATTCATTAATACCCTTGGCCATAACCCCATCGTCATTGGAAACGAGTATCAACGGCTTCTTATTTTCCATATATTCAATCCTTTCCTTTTTAATATTCGCACAAAAGTAACAAAAAGAAGCCGTACCTCCAAACCCTCTTTCCTCCAGATGAAAAAGTATCTTCCTTCCCTGTTTCTACCCGTTTACAAATCTTAATCTTCTGCAAGCGAGCAAAAAAAGAAATAGATATCCAATATAAATATGTATATTTGCAAACTCATAAAGAGAAAAACAGATGACGAACCTGCAAGATTTTGTAACTGTTTCGTCCGGACAGTTATTAACAAAACAGGTGACTTATCAACAGAAATTGCAAAGTTTCTCTTTTTTCGTAGGCGCTCTAAGGATTTATCACTTATTTCGCTGCCAATAAATTTAGAGAATATGGGAAAAATTATTGCTTTGGCTAATCAAAAAGGTGGTGTAGGAAAAACAACGACTACGATCAATCTCGCAGCTTCGCTTGCTACACTCGAAAAAAAGGTACTCGTAGTAGACGCCGACCCGCAAGCTAATGCCTCCTCCGGTCTGGGAGTGGACATCAAGCAGTCGGAATGTACTATCTATGAATGTATCATTGACAGAGCCAACGTACAGGACGCTATCCATGACACCGAAATTGATTCTTTAAAAGTAATCTCTTCGCACATCAATCTTGTAGGAGCAGAGATTGAAATGCTGAACCTCCCAAACCGCGAAAAGATACTGAAAGAAGTACTTACTCCTTTGAAGAAAGAATATGACTATATCCTGATAGACTGTTCTCCTTCATTAGGACTTATTACAATCAATGCCCTGACGGCAGCCGATTCTGTGATTATCCCCGTGCAGGCCGAATATTTTGCTCTCGAAGGGATCAGCAAACTGCTGAACACAATCAAGATTATCAAGTCGAAATTGAATCCGGCATTGGAAATCGAAGGTTTCCTGCTGACGATGTACGATTCACGCCTGCGCCAGGCAAACCAAATCTACGATGAAGTAAAACGCCACTTCCAGGAACTGGTGTTCAACACCGTAATTCAACGAAATGTAAAACTGAGCGAGGCTCCCAGCTACGGTGTCCCGACTATTCTTTATGATGCGGATTCCACCGGTGCCAAGAACCACCTGGCTCTTGCTAAAGAGATTATTAACCGTAATAAATAAGTAACGAAGAAGATATGGCAACACAAAGAAGAAATGCATTAGGACGCGGACTTGACGCCTTGCTCTCAATGGATGATGTGAAAACCGAAGGTTCTTCTTCCATTAACGAAATAGAGTTAGCTAAGATTTCAGTCAACCCTAACCAGCCTCGCCGTGAGTTTGACGAAACGGCCTTGCAGGAACTGGCTGATTCAATAGCGGAAATAGGTATCATCCAACCGATCACTTTACGTAAGGTATCGGACAATGAATACCAAATTATCGCAGGTGAACGCCGCTACCGTGCTTCACAGAGAGCCGGATTAAAAACAATCCCTGCTTACATCCGCACAGCCGACGACGAAAACATGATGGAAATGGCGCTGATCGAGAATATCCAGCGTGAAGACCTGAATGCTGTAGAAATCGCATTGGCTTATCAACATCTGCTAGACCAATATGAACTGACCCAAGAACGCCTTAGCGAGCGTATCGGCAAGAACCGGACGACTATCGCCAATTACTTGCGTCTGCTCAAGCTACCCGCTCCTATCCAAATGGCGCTACAAAACAAGCAGTTAGACATGGGACATGCCCGTGCGTTGATTTCATTAGGCGACCCTAAACTACAAGTAAAAATATTCGAAGAAATACAAGAACACGGATATTCAGTCCGCAAAGTCGAAGAGATTGTAAAATCATTAAGTGAAGGTGAAGCTGTGAAAAGCGGTACGCGGAAAATAACTCCGAAACGTGCCAAACTTCCGGAAGAATTTAACTTACTGAAGCAACAACTTTCAGGCTTTTTCAGCACCAAGGTACAACTCACTTGCTCCGAAAAGGGAAAAGGGAAAATTAGTATTCCTTTCAGTAATGAGGAGGAACTGGAACGTATCATGGAAATCTTCGATACGCTAAAGAAATAAATGACAAGAAAAAACAAGAAATATCAGTTACTAATCAGCACCCTGCTTCTCTGTTTTTTACAGATGGCAGGGATTGATGTGTATGCACAAGCCCCTGTAACTCCAGTTCAGAAAGATACTACCATTACGCACCGAGAACCGCCAAAAGCCCGTGCACGAAGACATCGTGACCCTATGCAAGAGCAAGATTCATTGCGAAAAGACAGCATAATGTTACCACCTAAGCATCTTCAGTCTATTGACAGTTTATCGGCAGCTAAAATACAAGTAGCCGACAGCCTTGATGCAGCCAACAAAAAAGAACTGAAGAATATACACAAAATATCATTCCTTTTTGTTGGTATTTCCTCAATTCTTCTTACGGAATAATCATGGGGAGATTTTTCTTCAAGCAATACTGAGATATTGCGAACAAACTCCTCGGCATCATTAATAAAAGAACCCTGCCGCATCTTTCCGATATGCTCAGCCAGTGGTGTCTCCACCACCGGCTGAGTTGCCACCTCGACATTTGACGAAATTGCTCTGCAGCCTGACATAACAATTGCATATAGGATAACTGCAAGCATGGCAAGGATCACGCAATAGAAGCGCTTCATCGGAATCAACTCCGGTCAATTTCTGTAACAACAGAAAAATACTGAGACGCTTTCAGCGGATATTTGTACACGTCGATGCCATTAATACTATAAGCCTGACCATTGACAGACATTTCGCTTCCCAACGCCGGAATAGCCAGCGTGAAGCAAAGAATAATCGCTAGAATGAGTGCCGTGATTTTCTTCATAAGTAACCTCCTGTTTTTTTACTACATATGTTTCCTATTGACGTATTACCTTTCTTTGGAATAATCCCCCCGTTGTTCAATCATCGAACAATGTATCCACGACCCAATCCGGAATATTATGAAGCTCCATTTCTCCATCCTTTCGCGGAACAGTCCATACGGACGATTCTCCTGTCTCAGGGTTGAGCGTCAGTTCCTGCACGACAAAATACTCCCGCAAGCCACCATCGCATACGCGCCACCAGATAAAGTCGACGTACAGATTCGGATCACCGGGTGTCTGCCTCTCTGCACCGTAGGGTGCGCTGCTTGCTCGCAGGATTAGCGTATACGAAAACGGCCAGATCTCTTCATTTTTACGGATGTAGGACACAATCTGGTCTCTCGCTGCGTAGAGATCGAAGTCGTACTGACCGACCCTGTCCAAATTGGCTGTAACGGAATTTTCCCATGTATCGTGGTGATCCATAAGCGAATAAATTGCGGCATAAGAAGCCGGATACTGTGCTTGCAGTCCTTCTGCGTCTGCTTCATGAATATGTCCGAACGCCCAGATAAACCACGTCCGGAACCACTCGAGCGGTGTCTCGGCTTCCCGCTCCAAATCTTCCGAGCCAAGAAGACTCCGGAATACTTCAAACGCCATACCGGGCAGATCACGGTCGCCCCATGCGGTATCCCGAAGACTGAGGCTGTCCTGCCCGTGGTAAAAGCTGCGAATCAGTTGACTGAGAACTTTTTCCTTTTGCGCCGTGATCATCTCGTATTCCGGGCTGCTTTTCCAGTCCTCCAGTGTTTGCAGCGTTTGAAGGACTTCCAGAAGCTCTTTGTAGGTGCCGAGATCCGGAGCAACGCTCTCCTGTTTTGGTTTTGCGCTGGATTCTTCCGGCAGCACTTCTTCCGGTTCTTCCTCCGATTCGGCTGTCGTTTCTTCCGCGGCG
>OOBZ01001179.1_pt1 | contig 17925 bp, 16 predicted proteins | sample 1671601 | NCBI WGS metagenome assembly OOBZ01 (sample SAMN06348173, study PRJEB24527) | human gut metagenome | biome: human gut; feature: ankylosing spondylitis patient; material: feces | host: Homo sapiens | place: China | collected 2015-10
GGGCATGGGCGCGGGGCTCGGCACCGGCTTTGCCGGGATGAGCGCCGCCGCAGTCTTTGCCAACCGTGCGCAGCCCAAGACCCTCAACCGCGCCACGGGTGTGGTGCTCGTGGTGCTGGGCATTGCCGTGATGGGCTTTCAGCTGCTTGCGTGAAAATGCGCCCCTTTGACGGGCACTTCGATTTTCTTCGCCATCACAAGACCTCCTGCGTCCCTTCGTTTCCGATAGGAAGGCAGGAGGTCTTTCCTTTTGCCGAAAACAAGAAAAACCTCACTTCCGAAGAAGTGAGGTTTTGGTGGAGACTGCTGGACTCGAACCAGTGACCTCCTGCGTGTGAAGATTCGATAGGGATGTCTTCTGCGGGATTTCGGGAGAATAAAGCGGGTTTGCCGCGGGATTTCCTCACCCGCAGGTGCGCTTTGTTCCGTTGTTTCCGCCCTGGTTTTTCTGTTCGTGGGTCATGGTGTGGGTCAACTGAAGATTTCCGTTCCTGTTCACATGTCACATTTTGCGTTGCTGGAATCAATAAGACCTTTCTCGAAAAAGTAATAGCTTTCCGCCAGCAGTTGTGGTATGTGTTGTGGTTGCAAAAAAGGAGGTGCCGCAATGTATGACTACATGAAAGCCCTGCAAAAGCGTTTCGACCATCAGTCGCATTCAGAACTGGACACCCAGATCAAAAGCGCTCAGGAAGAACTGCGGCGGGACATGGACGCCGCGGGGCGCAGAAAGCTGCTGCGGCTGTTGGATGCCCAAAACACATTGCTGGTTGAATCCAAGCTGATGAGCTTCACGGCGGGCTTCAAGCTGGCGTGGGGCATGGCGAAAGAGCTGGAGGCAGATGGGCTCTACTCCTTCGAGCGGGAGGAAGAAGAACGCATCTGCCATCCGGCAGAACAGGAGGACTAAATGGCGAAAAAACGTGCAAATGGCGAAGGCAACATTCGCAAACGCGCAGACGGGCACTGGAACCAAAATCTGTGAAGAAAAGCATTTGAAATTCTGATTTGCCTCTGCTATAATAGGCGTACAGCGTGTGGCGTTTCTGCGTAAATCCAGTTGCAGAGCAGCCACGCGCCTTTTTTGCGGAATCGGGTGAGAAATGGCAAGATGAGAGAAAACTTCATAGGCAAATCGTGTAGCAGAAATGCGTAAGTCCGGATGTTCTGGGACTTACGCATTTCTTATTTTTTTGAAAGAAAGGTGATTTTTTTGGAAACCGGAAACCAGTTTTTGGGGACGGAGCGTGTGAGCAAGCTCATGCGGCAGTACGCCATCCCCTGCATCATCTCGCTGCTGGTGGGCGCACTTTACAACATCGTTGACCAGATCTTCATCGCCAATGCCAGCTACCTCGGCTCATATAAAGAACATGGTTTTTAGAAAACGAGCATTCTTCATGAGCGGATGCAGGGATAGTACAAATAGAAAGCAATATTAAAACTGTGCAGAACAAACTGGCAATACGTTTCATAATTTACTCCTATCTAGCGTTTTTCGCTTAAAAAAGCAAGTAAGGCGTTGCTGAATGCAGTCAGTTCATTTTGTGCCAACATATCTGACTGGTTGTCAGAGAAACATGTAATTGTATAGTTAAAACCTGAAAGTCTAAAAGAGTTTGTACACACTAATGCGGAAGGGAGATTTCGGTTGTATCCGAATAGATCATCCGCGCTATTTAGTATTTGAGGTGAATAATCATAACTGGCATACCATTCTTCTGATAAGTCTGTGGCAACTTCGCTATAACTAATCCCTAACATGATTACAACATTCTTATCAATTCCTTTGTATACAAATACTTTGGAACGCTTTGGGAGGGTATCATCATTTGCCTGCTGGGGAAGGGCCATGAATAGATTTGAATGATTCAGAATTTCATTGTATCCCGTATAAGAGAAGTTTTCATTGATTGAATCAATGAGTTGGTAGAAAGTAGGCGGTGTTACAACAGGTTCACCTTGTTTGTGAATTTTTTGGAGAAGAAAAACATTCGTAGTTAAAGATATGCACATTACAAGAACAAAAACAATTACTACTCTCCGTGTTGATAATTGTGTCATGCCATCTCCTTTCTAACTCGATATTCGTTTCATCTTCATGGCGGCCCCAAAAGTCATCTGGGAGCTTTTCTGCATCGACCAGCATGGTCATCCATTTTTCGCGTTCCCGAGAACGATTTTTTATCACATACTCCGTAATTTTGCGGAGCCATGTTTTAGGGTGTTCAATTTGATCTAACGGTCCTTTTTCGCATACGATCCGAAAAGTTTCCTGCACGACCTCTTCTGCTGTGTGGCTATCTACAAACAGACAAGCGTAACGAAAAAGGTACGTCGAATATTGCCGATACCAGAACTCCACAAAATCATTGTCCTGTTTACTATTCATGGCAATACCCACCTCCTTAGTTTGTGCGATTAGGGTTGAGCAAAACGCGAGTTTTGCAAAGTCGAGCCACAATATATAGGTTTCAGGCAAGTCGGATGGCACTATTTATTGTATAGTCTCATGAGCAAATCGGAGTTTTGCTCATCCCTATGTGCGATTTATTCTTTATCCAGTTCTTTGTCTGGTTCGTAGTAATCATTGCAGGTCGAAATAAGACGGCCGATAAATGCGACATACTCTGAATCTTTGTCGGTCAGCTGAACAGAGATGGCCTTGACTTCCGCTTGTGTGGAGACCTGGTACAAAAAGTAATCTACGGTCACTCCTAGTTTATCAGCCATGCTGCGTAAAGTAAAGGCACTCGGAGCTTTTGCAGCAAGATTTTTGCAACTGAAGTAACTACAACAAAATGACAGCTTCTGTTTTGTCGAACTGAACACAAAAAATGAACATCGAAAATCAGACTGTTGACTGGTCGCACTGTGCGAAAAGTTGACGGTCTTTTTTTATCCCCAAAATCAAAAAAGGAGGTCAAGCACAATGGCAAAACCTAAACCCCTTGACCAACTCCGAGCTGATATTGGCGTCCGGCTGAAATAGTCCCCAGTGGTTTTTCTGGCGAACACTAACACCGAAAAGGAACGAGCTGAGACGCAACTTGCACAGGAACAGCACAAGCTGGAACGTCTGGAAAACCGAAAAAAGTTTCTGGAACAGGTCATACAGGCCACAATTTCGTCAGAAATGAAAAAGATCACACAGCCCAGCGGGGCCGCGACGCCTTCGGAACAGCGACGCGCATGAGCGCATCGCTGTCCCGAAGGCTTTCTGCGTTCTTCGGGAGCGCCTCCGACCAAGGCCCAAAAGCGGCAAAGTTCGCCGTTCTGATACCCGGCCCGGGGATATTCGTGAACGTGCGGAACGGTCCGAGGGTAGTGATACCACCCCCATCCGAAACGCCCCCTGTTTCGGCGTGCGAGCCGCCGTGTGCGATTCTTTGAGCGAAGCCGAGTGTGTACCCGCTTTCACTCGTGAAAGCGAACATGGGCCATTTGTGCGAGAGGCTGAAAAACACGATGAAAGATGGTCTGAGATAGAGTTGTTGCTGATAGTGAGGGTTCACAGGGAACCGGGAAATGTATGTATATAAAAGCATGGCAGAATCAAGGGTTACAAATGCTCACCACATAATCAATAGTGCACTCACTGGATCACGCAGCCCAGCGGGGCCGCGACGCCTCGGGACAGCGACACGCATAAGCGCATCGCTGTCCCGAAGGCTTTCTGCGTTCTTCGAGAGCACCTCCCGGCCAAGATCCCAAAGCGGCAAAGTACGCCGTTCTGACACCCGGCCCGGGGATGTTCGTAAACGTGCAGTACGTGTCGAGGGTAGTGATAGCGGCCCCGTCCGGAAGGCCCCTGTTTCGCCGTGTGAGCCGTTGTGTGCGATTCTTCTCCGAAAGGCGAGTGTGTACCCACTTTCACTCGTGAAAGCGAACGTGGGGCGTTTGTGTGAGAAGTTGAAAAGTGCGATGAGAAGTGGTTTGAAACAGCGTTGTAACGGTAACTTTTTGGCGATATTCGTGGAAGTGGATTTGGGCGAAAAGCCGAACTTTACAGGAAGGTTTTCTGGGCGGTGAAGGCCGTTCGATTTTAGCACAAGATAAAGAGAGGTGCCCGTAATTGGGCATCTCTCAGCCACAAAGCCCCGCAGTGCGGGGCTTTCCGGGGTTTTGAAACCACAGTCTAAGGTGCACCTTGGCGGGCGTTTTCGTGGTCTTGGGTGAACGTGAGGTGTGAAAAAGGCCCGTAACAGCGGACTTTTCAAGGTGGACGTTCCGCAGGCGTTTGAGGAAATCGCAGTTTTCAACCACTCAAAAAAGTAACTTCTGCATAGCGGCGATTTTTGGAGAAAAACGTGCATATTTTGCGCCGCTGTAGTCAATGAAAAGAGACTTTCAACCGTCCAAAAATCGCACCGCTGTAACTAAAGAGAATGTCCCCGGCAGCGCAAAAATTGCGCCACAATAGTCAAAGATAAGGCGGCGTGGCTCCGGGGTGGCAACTGATAACTTTTTGATAACAGTTCGGCTTTTCGGTAGCTTTGTTCCCTTGGTTACGGTATTGTTCGTTGCGAAAGGGGCTGATACCATGCCAAAGCGACGAGCAAACGGCGAGGGCAACATCCGAAAACGCAAGGATGGCCGATGGGAAGGCCGCTACACCGCAGGCTATGACCCGGAGAGCGGAAAACGGATCATCAAGAACGTGTTGGGCAAGACGCAGGCCGAGGTCAAGGAGAAACTCAAGACCGCGATCAGCGAAAGCCGAAAGTTAGACGTATCCAAGGCTGGCACTTACACGGTCAGTTCGTGGGTGAAAACGTGGTACGAGGTCTACGCCGAGCCGCGCATCCGGCCAAACACAAAATCCTACTACACCAACTACATCGAGAACCACATCATCCCCGGAATTGGGGACGTCCCGCTGGACAAGCTGACCACCATCCAGATCCAGCGGTTTTACAACAACCTCCAAAAGAGCGGGCGAGTCCAGCGTAAAAACTTCCCCGAACTCAGGGACAAAAGCCTCAGCTCCAGAGTGGTTCGCGGTGTCCACACGCTGCTGCACAACTGCTTGGAACAGGCGGTGGCCGAGCACCTGATCCTCACCAATCCCGCCCAGGGCTGCAAGCTGCCGCAGCTTGAAAAAAAGGAAATGAAGATCCTGCCGCAGGAGAAAATCGGAATGTATCTTGCGGAAGCGGAGCGCCGGGACCTCCTCGCGGCCTTCTACTTGGAACTGACCACCGGTCTGCGGAGAGGGGAGCTGTTGGCGCTCCAATGGACGGACTTGGATGTAGAGAGCAAAACGCTTTCTATCACGAAACAGGTGAATCGCATCAACGGCGAACTGGTAGTCAGTCCGCCGAAAACTCGCAACTCCGTGCGAACGCTGGCCCTTCCACAGCAGGCCGTTGACCTGCTGATCGCCGAGCACAAAAAGCACTCTCGCAACCCATATATGTTCCCATCGCCCAAGACCGGAACCATGTATGACCCGGACGCCTTCCGCCGGACGCATGACAAAATTCTGAAGGCCATCGGTGCGGAGCACATCCGGTTTCACGATCTTCGCCACACCTTCGCCACGCTGTCCCTGAAAAGCGGGGTGGATGTGAAAACGCTGTCCGGCGCGCTGGGTCACTACTCGGCTGGGTTCACCCTGAACACCTATACCCACGCCACGGCCCAGATGAAGCAAGACGCCGCCGACACCATCGGCGGGGTCATCAGCCAGCAGATGCGGTAAATGCGGTAAAAAAATACAGGGTCGGACAGGATTTTTCCTGTCCAGCCCTGTCCGGTACTTTCCGGCCCTTTCCCCGTGTGGGTCAGGTTGTGAGTCTTGAAGAAACGGCAAAAATTAAGTGCCTCAAAAAGTTGCAGATTGCGAAAGAAAATCACCGGAATCAATCGATTCCGGTGATTTTTGGTGGAGACTACTGGACTCGAACCAGTGGCCTCATGCGTGTGAAGATTCGATAGGGATGTCTTCTGCGGGATTTCGGGAGAATAAAGCGGGTTTGCCGCGTGATTTCCTCACCCGCAGGTACTCTCCGTTCCACTGCTTCCGCCCCGTTTCTTCTGTTCGTGGGTCACGGCGTGGGTCAAAACGCAAGCCTCGTTTTCTGCTTGCATCGGACAAGGCGCTTTCATATGGCAAAGCTGGTTTCTTGACAGAATGTGCAGAACTTGGTAAAATGCAATCAGGCGCTGCACGAACGGCAGGCGGTTGGTCACATCTCCGAGAGGAGGTGGTTGATATGCCTATTACGATCACACTACATATCTTCGGATATACGGTCACGATTCGTATTAAAGGCGAAAACCGCCACCCTGGGGTAGCTGCCCATAAAACAGGTTTTGAGAAACAAATACTATGGCAGTTGCTGGACAATGGTTGCTGACAAAAGGGGTATGTGTCATTAAGGCACATGCCCCTTTGCTTTTGCAGTTGCCTTTGTTGATGGTAGATGGATAGGATGGATTTTGTACGATTTAAGGTCGATAATCCGGAATTAGCTTCCCTGTGAGCAACGCAAAAATTATGGGCAATGATGCGTCCATGCCCTTGCACAAGTACAGCTCATAGGTCAGTTAAATGCCGATTTCCAACCTGTTTCATAAGGGCACTTCTGAGATGTCATCTTTCAGAAAAGTAGTCAAAAATCCCTCACTTAGACCAATCCTTGTGAGGATAGGAAAGAAGTTTGCTGAAACGATAATCTTGTCCATTATTCCGCGCTTCTGCAATCCGTGTACTGCGCTCACCGTTCCGTTCGCTATTGCATGGTTACAATTAGTTATTCACCATCCAATGAACAGTGGGATCCCTTTCCATAAGCAGCACATCGTTTACAGCGATAGAAACCTCTGAATTTGAAAACTGTTTTTGCCTGTCCTGCCGAGCAAGTAGAATAGACAAGCACAAAGAAACATGCTATAATTTCTGTAAATACTCTAAAAGACCACGTTAACATGTCAGGTCGCTGTCTGGCGGCACTTATTAACGGAGGTTTGGGTTATGAATAACAAGCAAACGAAAAAGGCTACGGTCGATGCAATCAATGTGATGATCCGCCACGCGGACAAGGGTCCTTCCGGATTTTGGGTGGAGGATCACGAAGGCTGTGGCAATCCAGCGGTCTTTCCGGAATTTGAGGAGGGCTTGAAGCGAGGAAGGCTCGTCCAGAAAGAACATTATTTTTGCCCATGGAATACCGCCATTATGTACGGCGATGGGCATGGCAACATAATCACGGGTTGCTATCATAGCTGCTCTATTGATAAGGCGAGGTATCTGTCTGCTCAGGAACTGAAAGAGATTCTTGTCCGCTTCAAAACGCGCATGGAAAATGGCGATTACGATTGCGTTGACCGCATATCGCCGTTGCTGACAAAAGCCGAAAGCAGACACATAGAGGATCGCATTCTTGCGGAACAGCATGAGCGCGAACGCCGCGAAAGACAAAAGCGGCAGGAGCGGATAAAAAAGGCAGCTGCCCTGATTGCCAAGTATCCAGATAAAGAATCGCTTTTGGCAATCAATTATGGAGAAGATACATGCGTAGATGAGGAAGACGGCCTCGTATTTTTCAATCCGGATTCTCGTAAGGATGTCGTTGGCGCAGAAAAGATGTCCTATGATGAATATCTGGATGTCCAGCTTGCTTCTTTAGGGCACGCTTATCGTTCCGGATTTGCAAACGGCACATTTAATTATCTGCTTGAATTCAAAGGACAGATTGAGAAAGTTAAGCCAAAACATATTTGCTTCAAGCGGGTCTTCATTAGTGGAATGTACACCGATGGGACAATGTTTGATGATAAAGAGGATCACGTCTGGATGGACAAATCCGGCTTTGAAGAGTACAACGTTGGTGACAGTGTTTCATTCGGTGCCGAGGTCTACCGCTATGTAAAAACCGGAAATGGAAAACTGATTGACTACGGACTGCGTAACCCGACAGGCATCCAAAAGATCGAAGCCTACGAGCTTCCCAGCGATGATGAACTGATTATGCAGGAAGTTGAACAGCTTATCTGCGAGACTTGCTTTCTAAGCGAGCAGTGCAATCGCAATTACTGCATGATAGATCCAAAGCAAAAGCGTTTGCTCAAACAAGAAATGTTCCGTGTAATAAAGGCACAGGCAGATAAGGAGACGCAGAAATGAAACGATTCTTTCTTGTGTGTGGACTTGTAATTGCATTGTTGTTAAGTGGGTGCGGATCGTCAGCATCCCGTGTTGAAACACTGAAAAGCTGGTCTTTCCAATATAACGAGGGGACAAGTGATTACAGCCTTTTCTTTGGCTTGGCTGATAAAAATGATAAGTCCCTGTCAGCCGATGTCGATGTGGATATTCGAATCGTAAATGATGCGGATGAAGAGGTCTATGCTGGTACAAAGTCCGTTTCTCCTGATGATTTCAGCTACTATACCAGCCAAGCTGCCGGAGAGCAATATCTTGCCAATGTGAGAATCCCTGCCGCTGAGATCAAAGCCGGAAAATCCGCAAGCGGGAAGGTTTATTTCACCGTGTACAAGGAAAACGCAGTTCAGTTTGACGAAGTAAACTGCGATGCTCTGTATTGCTTGCCTATTGAAGATGTTCAAGTGACGTTTGATTCATTTCCGCTGGATCTGAAGGTGAAAGACTTCATGGGGAGTTCGGCATCCGTGATCCAAATTCAAGGAGCCGAATTTAAGTTTGACAAAGACTATTCTCCACAACTAACCATTACGATTACCGGAGAAAAGAAGAGCGGGAGCAGTGATTCCGGGTATGATATGATTAGTTATAAGCTGTATGATAGTGCGGGTTATCTGGTAGACTCCGGCAATATATACCTATCTTCTCTGAGCGCCGGAGATAAATTCAAGGATGACTCTGTTGTGATCTATGACATTACTCCCGGCGAATCCTACACATTCCAGTTATCAGAGTATAGCTGGTGAGCTTTCGTAATTTTTCACGAACATAAGGGCTTGGGACTATCCCAAAAATGAAAACAGGGCGTTTCGGCGGTCAGCCGGAACGCCCTGTTTTTTCGGTGTGGGTACTCACCGGATTTGCTTGCTGCTCTGCAAGGAAATCCCGGTCAACCCACGCCGTTTTTCGCAAGTGTAGCTACACTTGCTGTGCTTGCTCTTCCTCTCATAATCGCATTGACCAGAACGTTTGTTCTTGTTGTAATTGGGCTGAAAGATTAAAAAAGCCTTGAAATGCAGCCGATTTTCATTGGCGAATGGCGACATTGTCGCCTTGATTACCGGCTTGCACAGGCGAACGAGCCTGTCAAGGACGCACAGCGAGGCGAAGCCGATTCCTTGACTGGCACGGGCGGCTGTGCGACCCGGCGAACTGCCTGTAAGTCTCCTGTGAATCCCGGTACATTGCCCAATGGAATCCCGGAAATTGCTGTGATATACTGAATAACCATAGGTCATATCACGCACTTTGCTCCGGGAGATTCATGCGGCAATGCTCGGAAATCTGAATGAAAAGGAAGGTGCAAATGGATAACAAGAAACGTAACATCCAAGTGAAATCGGACGGCAGCCGCAGTGCCCCCGTTCCTCTCTGGCAGGAGTTACCGCAGATCACGGTACGCCTGAAAGAAGGAAACACCATCTACCGCTTTACTGCCAGCTTTGACGGAAAGCACACCCTTAGCAGTGAGTGGAAACCACCGATAGAGAAGTGGCCGATGCGTAGCAAATCATGCTCGTCGCATAATCAATAACGCACTCACTGGATCACGCAGCCCAGCGGGGCCGCGACGCCTCGGAACAGCGACGCGCATAAGCGCATCGCTGTTCCGAAGGCTTTCTGCGTTCTTTGGGAGCACCTCCGACCAAGACCCAAAAGCGGCAAAGTTTGCCGTTCTGAACCCCGGCCACGCAGGGTTTCCGAACCGCGCAAAACGGTCCGAGGGTAGAGATAGCACCCCCTTCCGAAACGCCCCCCGTTTCGCCGTGTGTGCCCTTGTGTGCGATCCTGTTGGCGAAGGCGAGTGCGTACCCGCTTTTGCCGATGAAAGCAAACGTGGCCGTTTGCGCGAGAAGTTGAAAAGCGGAATGAAAAGCGGTTGGGGGATAAAATTTATGGCAGCAACTTTGCAGGATTTTCTCCCTCTGCTGATGGTGATGGGTCACAGAGAACCGGGAAATGTATGTATATAAAAGCGTGGCGGAATCAAGGGTTACAAATGCTTACCACATAATCCATAGCGCACTCACCGAATCACGCAGCCCGGCGGGGCCGCGACGCCTGCGGAACAGCGACGCGCATAAGCGCATCGCTGTTCCGCAGGCTCTCTGCGTTCTTCGAGAGTACACCCGGCCCGGGGATGTTTGTGAACGTGCGGAACGCTCCGAGGGCAGTGATACCACCCCCACCCAAAACGCCACCTGTTTCGGCGTGTAAGCGCTTGTGTGCGATCTTTCTCCGAAAGGCGAGTGTGTACCCGCTTTCACCCGCAAAAGCGAACGTGGGCCATTTGTGCGAAAAGTTGAAAAGTGGGATGAAAAGCGGTTGGGGCCAGCGTTGTGCCGGTAACTTTTTGGCAATATCTGCGGGAACGGTTTTGAGCGAAAAGCCGAATTTTACAGGAAGGTTTTTCGAGCGGTGAGGGCCGTTCGATTTTAGCACAGATAAAGGGCCGCAGTCGCAAGCGCCCGCAGCCCGCCCACAAAGCCCCGCAGTGCGGGGCTTTCCGAGGTTTTGAAACCGCAGTCTAAGGTGCACCTTGGCGGGCGTTTTCGCGGTCTTGGGTGAACGTGAGGTGTGAAAAAGGCCCGTAACAGCGGACTTTTCAAGGTGGACGTTCCGCAGGCGTTTGAGAAATTTTCCGTTTTCAACCACACGAAAAAGTGATTTCAGCGTGGTAGCAATTTTTGGAGGAAAACGTGTATATTTTGCGCCGCTGTAGTCAATGAAAAGAGACTTTCAAGCGTTCAAAAATCGCACCGCTGTAACCAAAGAAGAACGTCCCCGGCAGCGCAGAAATTGCGCCGCCATAGACAAAGATAGGGCATCCAGCGCAAATGATAACTTTCTGATAACTGTTCCGCTTTCTGGTAGCTTTCCTCTGTTGGTTACAGTATTGTTCGTTGCGAAAGGGGCTGATACCATGCCGAAAAGACGAGCAAACGGCGAGGGGAACATCCGAAAGCGCAAGGATGGTCGCTGGGAGGGGCGGTACACCGCGGGCTATGACCCGGAGAGCGGAAAGCGGATCATCAAGAACGTACTGGGCAAGACGCAGGCCGAGGTCAAGGAGAAACTCAAGACCGCAATCAGCGAAAGCCAAAAGTTAGACGTATCCAAAGCGGGAACCTACACAGTGGCATCGTGGGTGAAAACGTGGTACGAGGTCTACGCCGAGCCGCGCATCCGGCCCAACACAAAGGCGTACTACACCAACTACATCGAAAACCACATCATCCCCGGAATTGGCAGCGTCCCTCTGGAAAAGTTAACCACCATCCAGATCCAGCGGTTTTACAACAACCTCCAAAAGAGCGGGCGAGTCCAGCGCAAAAATTTTCCTGAACTCAAGGACAAAAGTCTCAGCCCCAGAGTGGTGCGGGGCGTCCACACACTACTGCACAACTGCCTGGAGCAGGCGGTGGCGGAGCACCTGCTCCTCGCCAACCCCGCACAAGGCTGCAAGCTGCCGCAGCTTGAGAAACGGGAAATAAAAATTCTGCCGCAAGAGAAAATCGGCCTGTATCTTGCCGAAGCGGAAAAACGAGGGTTGTTGGCGGCCTTCTATCTGGAACTGACCACGGGCCTGCGGAGAGGGGAACTGCTGGCCCTCCAATGGACGGACTTGGATGTAGAGAGTAAAACGCTTTCTATCACAAAGCAGGTAAATCGAATTAACGGCGAGTTAGTAGTCAGTCCGCCGAAAACACGCAACTCCGTGCGAACGCTGGCCCTCCCGCAGCAGGCAGTTGACCTGCTGATTGCCGAGCACAAAAAGCACTCTCGCAATCCGTATCTGTTCCCATCACCCAAGACCGGAACCATGTATGACCCGGATGCCTTCCGGAGAACCCATGATAAAATTCTGAAAGCTATCGGCGCGGAACACATCCGGTTCCATGACTTGCGCCACACCTTCGCCACGCTGTCCCTGAAAAGCGGGGTAGACGTGAAAACGCTGTCCGGTGCCTTGGGTCACTACTCGGCAGGGTTCACGCTGAACACCTATACTCACGCCACGGCGCAGATGAAACAGGACGCGGCGGACACCATCGGCGGTGTCATCAGCCAGCAGATGCGCTGAAAAAAACAGGGCCAGACAGAAAAATTCCTGTCTGGCCCTGTCCGGTACTTTCCGCGCCTTTCCCCGTGTGGGTCAACGTGTGAGTCTTGATGAAACGCCGAAAATTAAGTGCCACAAAAAGTTGCAGATTATAGAAGAAAATCACCGGAATCAGGTGATTCCGGCGATTTCTGGTGGAGACTACTGGACTCGAACCAGTGGCCTCATGCGTGTGAAGCAGGCGCTCTAACCAGCTGAGCTAAGCCTCCAACTGTGGTGACCCGTACGGGATTCGAACCCATGTTACAGCCGTGAAAGGGCCGTGTCTTAACCACTTGACCAACGGGCCGGGAAGATCCGGGAGACGTCACGTGACGTCTCCGGATCATGGTAGCGGCGACTGGACTTGAACCAGTGACACTCCGGGTATGAACCGAATGCTCTAGCCAGCTGAGCTACGCCGCCATATCTGCCTCAAATAGGCACGAATTACTATAACAGATGGGCAGAAAATTGTCAAGCCATTTTTCTGATTTTCTTTTTCTTTTTTTGCGGTCTCGTTTTTTCAACGCCGCTCTGCCTGGATCGCGTTCACCGGACAGCCGTTTGCGGCATCCAATACCCGGAAGAACCGTTCCTTCGCAGGCTGGGAGAGCACCGTGGACACCCGCCCAATGACCTGAAACACCTCCGGTACGGCGGCGGCGCACATACCGCAGCCGATGCAGCGCTTATCATCAACCGTTACTGTCATATTGCCGCCTCCTTTTCGCATGAATATTATAACGGAAACCTTCCTTTTTTGCAACAGCTTTCCGCCGTCAAAGGCTGCGGACTTACTGGAAGATCCCACCGATTTTGTAACACTTTTTTCATTTACTTCATCCTGCATCTATGCTATGCTATGGGTGTTATGTAGACCACCCTGTCCGGGGTTTCCCGGACCTGTACCGATAGGAGGTTCCCATGAAGCACCGCATCCGTAAACCCATATCCCTGCTGCTGTCTCTCAGTCTTATCAGCGCACTGACTCTGCCCGCCGCCGCGTCAAACGCTCTGGGGGAGGACCTGTCCGCCAAGGACACGCTTCTCCACCAAGAGACACAGCTTTCCACCAATGTATTCTGGAGTACAACTTATTCCGATCTCCGGACGGAAAATCTCATCACCTACACGCCTAACAAGGCTGTGACCCCCATTGTCACCTACGGCGACGCGCTGACAGACCGTTCCAGCGTGGCGGACACGGCCGCGCTGCTGGAAGATGACGGCTACCGGGTAGTAGCCGGCATCAACGGCGATTTCTACAATGTCTCCACCGGCCTGCCCATTGGCATGGTGGTTACGGAGGGACTGCTCCGCAGCAGTGACGCCGGATATTACGCCATCGGCTTCCGGGCGGACAGCTCTGCCATTTTGGGCAAACCCGGCGTCAAGGTCTCCGCAAATCTGGGTTATGCCGTGGATGACGGCTTCGGAAACTCCACAGAGCTGGTCCGGCCGGTGGCGGCGGTGAACAAGGCTCGCACCAACAGCGGCCTTTACCTCTATACATACGATTTTAACGCCAAGCACACCACCGGCACCACAGAACCCGGCATCAATGTAGTCTGCACCGTGGAGCAGGGGAAGCTGGCCATCGGCTCCACTGTCACCCTCCGGGTGAATCGGGTAGAGGAGACCACGGTCACTGATCTGGAACCGGATCAGATCGTCCTTTCCGCCAATTTGCAGGCGGACAGCTACTATACCACCGCACTGCAAAACATCCCACAGGGAAGTGAACTGACCCTCACCGTCTCCGCCAACGATGGCTGGGAGGATGTAGAGTATGCCATCGGCGCGCTCTACTGTCTGGCGGAAAACGGAGCTGTTGTCCCCAACCTGGCCGCCGGGAGCAATCCCCGCACCGCCGTGGGCCAGAAAGCGGACGGCACCCTGGTCTTTTACACCATCGACGGCCGCAAGGCTGGCCACTCCATCGGTGCCTCCCTGACTCAGGTAGGGGAGCGGCTGCTGGAACTGGGCTGCCAGACGGTTCTGTGTCTGGACGGCGGCGGCTCAACCAATCTGGCGGTGACAACGCCGGATTCCACAACGGCCACCATCATCAACCGTCCCTCCGAGACCGGGCGCAAGGTCACAAATCAGGTGTTTTTAGTGGCCTCCGACCGCGCCAGCGGCGATCTTGACCACTTCTATGTCCACGCCGCCGGTGACTATGTGCTGGCCGGCAGTGCCGTGTCCGTCACAGCCTCCGGTGTGGACAGCAATTACATCCCCATGGACGCCAGCTATACGCTGTCCGCCAGCGCCGGCAGCGTTGCGGAGCAGGAGGACGGCCGTTATCTGCTGACCACCCCCGCCTCCGGCGGTGACATCACCGTGACGGCCTCCGGCCGGGGGGCCAAGGGCAGCACCGTGGTCCATGCCATCCGCAACCCGGACACCCTGACCCTGAAAAACGGCGCCGTCAACCTGACGGAGCTTACCGTGACCCCCGGCAGCAAGACCGCTCTCACCGCTGGGGCCGTCTGGAACCATCTGCCTCTGACGGCAACCAATGAAGCCTTTACCTGGTCTGTTTCCGGGGACATCGGCACGGTGGATGAGCACGGCGTGTTCACCGCCTCCGCCCCCGGCACCGGAAACCTGACGGTCTCCGCCGGGGACAAGAGCCTGACTATCCCCGTCACGGTGGCTCAGGTGGCCCTGCAAACCATCGAGGACTTTGAAACTCCGGATACGCGCTTCTTCAGCGGCTACTATTTGACGGTTTCCCGCACCAATGCCAGCGACTATGTCCAGCGAGGCCATTACGCCGGAAAGCTGGACTATGTGCTCCCGGAGGACACCGGCTACTATTCTCAGGCCATGGCAGGCTCCTTCTCCAATCTGCAAACGCCCTACACAGCCCTGAACCTCTGGGTCTACGGCGACGGCTCCGGCAACCAGCTCTCTTTCCTCTACACCGGTGACATCAAGAGCGACTTGGAGCTGCCCGTCACCACGCTGGACTTCACTGGCTGGAAACAGATCAACGTGCCGCTTCCCCAGTATTTCACCTTGAGCGGCGTGGTCATTTACGCTCCCTCCACTACGGATGCCACTTGGGACCATATTCAGGTGACCTACGCCGATACCCCCCGCAGCGGCACAGTCTATATCGACCAGATCACCGCCGCCTTCCCCGGCACGGTGGACAACACCCCGCCGACGGTGACAGCCGCACTGGATGAGCAGGCCCAGACCATCAGCGTGAAGGTCTCCGATCTGGTGGACGGCGTTCTGCCCGCTTCCTCCATTACGGTGACGAGAAACGGTGTTGCGGAGCCTCTGGAAAACTATGATGCCAAGACCGGTTCCTTCCAGTACACGCTCCCCGCCCCCGGCGAGAGCGGGGAGGCCCTGCGGATCACCGTTACCGCTGTGGATGCCTCCGGCAATATCGGCCGGGCCAGCGTGGACATCGATTCCTACAACGTGGACCACAAGTTCAGCGACATCAATGATTACTGGGCCGCCACCTATGTGGACTTCCTGTATAATGCCAACATTACCACCGGCTACAGCGACGGCACCTTCCGTCCCAACCAGAATATCAGCCGGGCTCAGTTCGCCGTCATGCTCTACCGCTATCTGAAGCTGGACGAAAACAAGTACGCTGACGTAGCGCTGCCCTTCGCAGATCTGGACAACATTCCGGAATACGCCATTCCCGCAGTCAAGGCACTTTATACCGAGGGCGTCATCTCCGGCGCGGAGAAAAACGGCCGCCTGTATTTCAATCCCAACAACGCTCTGACCCGCGCCCAGGCTGCCGCCATGATCGGCCGCACCCAAGCTAAGGGCTATGCGCTGGCGGACTTGACTTTCACCGACAGCGGCAAGATCCCCGGCTATGCCGACTACTACATCCGCACTATGGCGGCTCAGGGGGTCATCAATGGCTACAGTGACGGCAGCTTCAAGCCCCACAGCAATATCACCCGCGGCCAGATGGCCAAGATCCTCTACAACCTGATGTGATTTCACAAAAACAGCCCCCGTCCGGTAATCCGGACGGGGGCTGTTTTGTTTTACAGGATCGAAAGGCGTCCATGCGTCGGCAAGGCAAAAAGCCGTTACTCATCCAGCTTGAGGACAGCCAGGAACGCCTCCGTGGGCATCTGGACAGTGCCCAGGGCACGCATCTTCTTTTTGCCTTCCTTCTGCTTTTCCAGCAGCTTCTTCTTACGGGTGATGTCACCGCCGTAGCACTTGGCCAGAACATCCTTGCGCATGGCCTTGACCGTTTCGCGGGCAATGACCTTGCCGCCGACAGCGGCCTGCACAGGAATCTCAAACAGCGCACGGGGGATATTCTCCTTGAGCTTCTCGCAGATGCGGCGGCCCTTGGCGTAGGCATTGTCGGCAAATACGATCATCGACAGCGCATCCACCACCTCGCCGTTGAGCAGGAAATCCAGTCGGACGAGCTTGCTCTCGTGCCAGTCCTCCCACTCATAGTCGTAGCTGGCGTAGCCGCGGCTGCGGGACTTGATAGCGTCAAAGAAGTCATAGACGATCTCGCCCAGAGGGATCAGGTAGTGCAGGTCCACGCGGGTCTCGTCCATATATTTCATGTCCACCAGCACACCGCGCTTTGTCTGGCACAGATCCATCAGCGGGCCGACATAGTCGTTAGGGGTGTAGATATGGGCGTTGACGAACGGCTCCTCCTGCTTGACGATGCGGGTCGGGTCGGGATAGGCGGAGGGGTTGTCGATGATCTCGACCGTGCCGTCGGTCAGCGTCAGCCGGTACTGGACGCCGGGAGTCGTGGTGATCAGGTCGAGGTCGAACTCGCGCTCAAGACGCTCGGTGATGATCTCCATGTGGAGCAGGCCCAGAAAACCGCAGCGGAAACCAAAGCCCAGCGCCGCACTGGTCTCCGGCTCAAAGGTCAGGCTGGCATCGTTGAGCTGCAGCTTCTCCAGTGCGTCCTTCAGGTCGGGGTAGTCCGCGCCGTCAGCAGGGTAGATGCCACAGAACACCATCGGCGTCACGGTGCGGAAGCCGGGCAGCGGCTCCGGCGTGGGGTTGGCCGCCAGCGTGACGGTATCGCCAACGCGGGTGTCGCGCACCGTCTTGATGCTGGCGGTCAGGTAACCGACCTCGCCGGCCTCCAGCTTATCGCAGGGGGTCAGGCTGGTCGCACCCATGTGGCCGACCTCGACAAGCTGGAACTCGGCACCGGTGCTCATCAGGCGGATGGTATCGCCGGGGCGGACAGTACCCTCAAAGATGCGCACATAGACGATAACGCCCTTGTAGCTGTCATAGATCGAGTCAAAAATCAGGGCCTTCAGCGGCTGGTCAGGATCGCCGACGGGGGCGGGGATCTCCCGCGCCACGGACTCCAGCACATCCTTGATGCCAATGCCGAGCTTGGCAGAAACGCGGGGCGCCTCCATGCAGGGCAGGCCGATGACATCCTCAACCTCCTTGGCGACGGCGTCCGGGTCGGCGCTGGGCAGATCGATCTTGTTCAGGATGGGTACGACCTCCAGATCATGGTCAAGCGCCAGATAGCAGTTGGCCAGCGTCTGGGCCTCCACGCCCTGGCTGGCGTCCACCACCAGTACAGCACCCTCGCAGGCGGCCAGACTGCGGCTGACCTCGTAGGCAAAGTCCACATGGCCCGGGGTGT
>OOBZ01001201.1_pt1 | contig 17740 bp, 14 predicted proteins | sample 1671601 | NCBI WGS metagenome assembly OOBZ01 (sample SAMN06348173, study PRJEB24527) | human gut metagenome | biome: human gut; feature: ankylosing spondylitis patient; material: feces | host: Homo sapiens | place: China | collected 2015-10
CGGTTTGCATTATCTTTGAATAAGATAAGCGGCACCTCAACAATAAAAACAAGCAGGCTTGTTTTGTATTGTCTTCGGTTTGCATTATCTTTGAATAAGATAAGCGGCACCTCAACAATAAAAACAAGCAAGCTTGTTTTGTATTGTCTTCGGTTTGCATTATCTTTGCCCTGGAGAATAAAATCGGCATACAATAACAACATTCAGCTTATGGCTCATCTTCCAGACGACATAATACTAAACGGCTTCATATCCTTCAACGGCGATATGACCAAAGAGTACTTCTATGGCTACTGCCGGCGTGCATACAGCATATACGACAGGAAATACCAGCTACACGGCAAGGCGGGACTTGACTTCTATTCACTCGCCCACGACTACTACATACAGTTGCTCACCCACCATTTCGAACCTCTGCTCAAGAAACCGAAAGCGGCCAAACTGTCTACATGGATGGTGAGGGGTTTCCATTTCGTGGTGCTCGATGCACTGAAAGCTTACAACAAGGAGTATGAGCATCTCTCTGAAGAGGCTTCCGATGTGGTGTTGGAATATGTGCGGTCCACCGACAAGGAGGAGGGCATGCTGCTGCAAGTGGCAGAGGCTGTGGCATCACACTACCACGACCGCATGATGCAGGAGATAGCCCACATGGTGTTTTATGCCGGATTCAAACAGAAGGACGTGGCGGCACAGCTCGGCATCACTCCGGCTGCAGTGAACATGAGATACAAGAAGATGATGGAGGAAGTGGTGACTCCCTACGTAATCGAGAATTACGGCGAAGGTCTCACCATGGCTCCGGTCATGGAACGCTGCATGGAAGACAGTTCGGCAGACGCATGCTTCAGCAAGGCAAGTCCGATGTCAGCAGCTTCACTCTCACGCTTCGCCAACTGGCAACAGGAATCAGAACAAAATACAGATATCATGAACAGAAGAATCACACCATCACTAATCACCGCCCTCAAGCCGAACGAGATATTCGTGTTCGGTTCAAACCTGCAGGGCATCCACGCTGGCGGCGCGGCACGTGCGGCGAGACTGCATTTCGGTGCCGTAATGGGACAGGGCGTAGGAATGCAGGGACAGTCGTATGCCATCCCAACCATGCAGGGAGGCACGGAGACCATCAAGCCCTACGTTGACGAATTCGTGGAATATGCCCGTCAGCATCCCGAACTCCATTTCCTCGTCACTGCCATCGGCTGCGGCATAGCGGGATTTGATGCCGACGACATCGCCCCACTGTTTGAAGAGGCAAAGGACATTGAGAACATCTCGCTGCCCGATGAGTTCTGGGATGTGCTGGAATAAGCCAACAACAGACTGATGACCGATTGGGGAATAACAGAGTATGACGACAACAGGACGTTCTCTCCACCAACGACAACGCATAATAGATAAGGTATAATCAAGAACAATAAAAAACAATAACATCATGAAGAAACTGAAGATGCTACTGCTGACCTGCTTTATGGTCATGACCAATGCCGCCATGGCGCAAGACCACCTCAATCTGCCATACTTCATCTCCGGACCGATACAATACGGAATGGTGTCGGAGACGGCACTGACATACCAGGGAGAGGCCACCGTACAACGGTGTATGGAACCGAACCTTAAGCATGTCAAGATTCCATACAATGTGTCAAGAGGACTGACGAACTGGACCATAGAGGTGATTGCCTGCGGTGCCTTCGACGGTTGCTCGCTGGAGTCGATAACGCTAAACGATGCCATAAAGTTCATCGAGTCACAAGCATTCACCAGATGTCCGCTGAAGACTTTCACCTGTCCTGCCAAGCTGCGCCACATCGGCATGAGTGCCTTTCAATGGTGTACGGAGCTTGAATCAATACATACCGACAACAACCTCAAGGCCATCGGCAACGCCTGCTTCTGGGGATGCATCAAACTGAAACGCTTCGACTGTCCGAAAGACATGCACACTATCGGTGAGAACGCTTTCAGATGCTGCACCTCGTTGGAGTATGTCACTCTTGGCGATGACATGATAAACATCGGCGAAGGTGCATTCAGCGACACTCCAAACCTGAAGGCGATAGCAATAACCAACAGGAATCCTCACGACGCTCCTAACGCTTTCTGCCGCGAAGTGCTGCAGAACACATGGCTCGTAGTTCCTGACGGATGTGTGGGAAAATACAAGGCGAAGAAAGGTTGGCAGGACTTCGTACACGTGATTGAGCGGAGCAAACTGAAATAAGACCTTGCATCTGCTCCACCAACCTTTTTATCCCAAAACGGTCATTAGGCCTTGTCGACCTAATGACCGTTTTGGTGCTTATATACATAGCTGAAAAATTCTACAACATAGTTCGGAATGAATCCACCACGCCAAGCAGATGCTTCTCCTCGTCAACCACGAGAACACAGTGTATCTTGTTCTGATGGAGCACCTGTTCTATGTCGGTAATCTTCATTTCCGGCGACACCATCTTCGGCGTCTTCGTCATGATGTCGGCAACGGTGAGTTGGAAGAATCTGTCCTGCGAGCTCTCCATCGCACGGCGTATGTCGCCGTCGGTGACGAGACCCACCACCTTGCCGTCAACCACCGGCACACACAGTCCCAGTCTGCCGTTGCTCACATGTATAACGGCCTCGCCGAGCTTCGTCTGAGGGTCTACTACAGGCAGGTCGTCGGAACGCATCACGTCCTTAGCCCTGGTGAGCAGTCGTCTGCCGAGCGAACCGCCTGGATGGAACTGTGCGAAATCGGTAGCCTTGAAGTTGCGTGCCACCATCAGCGCACATGCCAGGGCGTCGCCCAGGGCGAGGGCTGCCGTAGTGGATGATGTGGGAGCGAGTCCCAACGGACAAGCCTCACGGCTCACTCTGGAGTTCAGATGGGCAGTGGCATATTTGGCGAGCAGCGACTCCGGGTTTCCGCTCATTCCGATAACAGGGATCTTATGTTCGATGAGATACGGCAGGAAGCGCAGCAGCTCATCGGTCTGTCCGGAATTAGACAATGCCAACACCACATCCTCTGCCTGTATCACGCCGAGATCGCCGTGGAAGGCATCAAGGGGATTGATGAAGAAGCTCGGCGTTCCCGTTGAAGAGAGCGTAGCGGCAATCTTCGCACCGATATGTCCGCTCTTGCCCACTCCGGTAACGATGAGCTTTCCCTTACACTGTAGTATGATATCGACAGCCTTGTCGAAATTGTCGTCGATATTGGGTATGAGTTCAAGGAGAGCCTTCGACTCGTCCTCGATACATTTTATTGCTGTATGTGTGTATTTCATAATTCTACTTTTGTTTTCCGATTATTCCCATCAGCACTGACTGACGGGACGGCAGTTTCTGTTAGTCAAGCAGACTCTTCACCACTCCTTCGAGGTCTTTCAGATAGAGCATGTTCGGTCCGTCGCTGAGGGCATGGTCAGGGTCGGGATGCGTCTCGAAGAAATATCCCTGTGCTCCGAATGCCTTTGCCGCCAACGCCATCATCGGCACATACTGACGGTCGCCGCCAGTCTTTCCGCCGGCTCCTCCTGGCCGCTGCACGCTGTGTGTGCAGTCCATCACCACGCGGTCGGCATACTGCGACATGGCTGGCAGATTGCGGAAGTCCACCACAAGATTGTTATATCCGAAGCTGTTGCCTCTCTCGGTAAGCCACACCTCCCTGGCACCTGCCTCACGGCATTTCTCCACTGGATAGCGCATGTCTTCGCCAGAAAGGAACTGTGCCTTCTTGATGTTCACCGTGCGTCCGGTACGTGCTGCCTCTACGAGGAGGTCGGTCTGGCGGCACAGGAATGCAGGAATCTGCAACACGTCCACCACCTCTCCGGCAGCCTTTGCCTGCCAGCTCTCATGGATATCGGTGAGCAGCGGCAGATGGTATTTCTCTCTCACGTCGGCAAGCATCTGCAGTCCGCGTTCCAGTCCCGGGCCGCGGAAGGAGTGAATCGACGTGCGGTTTGCCTTGTCGAAGGATGCCTTGAAATAGAATGTGCGGCCCGTCAGGTCGCTTAGTCGCTTTATCTCTGCCGCTATGGTGTCGAGCAATTCTGCCGACTCTATGACACATGGTCCGGTGATAAATATTGGATCCATTTGTTGATGATAAGTTTTGTTTCTAATAATTATAACAATCCCTGCCTTCTCCCGCCCTCACCTCAACGGACTATAAGGACGCAAAAAAGCATATTTCTCAATTTCACGGCAAATATAACACATCAACTCCAAGCAGCAAAGGATTTTCCTGAAAATCTTTGGCCACTATATTCCTTTAGCCCATCGTTTCATAATATCATCAACGGCAAGAAAGTAATTACTGACAACAACAGCCATTAAGAAAGACTTTCAGTTATCATTTGAAGGCCAAAAGGCTATAACGACATATTAGAAACGATAGCGGTCATCCCACATTGCAAATACAGCAAAGAGGGATGACCGTTTTGGGTATTACGTTGAACGACCTGATGACCGCATTTTGGGGTTATGCAGGTCTACGCTCTGCAAATCACAGTTTATAGAACTCCGTGAATGCCTTGATGCAGTATTCATGGTCTGCCACAGAACCCGTCTCACGCACGGAGTGCATGCCGAGGACAGGGTTACCCATGTCTACGCCACGCAGAGGCAATGATGAAGCAAGGATATTGCCGAGGGTGCTGCCGCCTGCCACGTCGCTATGGTTGACGAAGCGCTGGCATGGCACACCGGCTTTCTCACAAATGCCTGTGAAGATGGCTGCCGAAACGGCGTCGCTGGCATACTTCTGGGCTGCATTGAACTTGATGCATGGACCACCGCCAAGCATAGGATGGTTGGTAGGGTCGAACTTCTCAGGATAGTTAGGATGCCAGGCATGGGCATTGTCGGCAGAAATCATGAACGACTTCTCCACGCTGCGGTAGAAATCCGACATTTCGCCACCCTGTGCGAACACCAGACGCTGGAACAGACTGCTCAGGAACGGGCTGCCGGCTCCCTGCTTTGTCTGGCTGCCCGTCTCCTCATTGTCGAATACGGCAAGCACCTGTGTAGTCTCCGGCACACCGCCACTCATCATCAACGCCATGAGTCCGGCATGAACCATGCTCAGGTCGTCGAGTCTGCCGGCAGAGATAAACTCGTCATGCACGCCGAAGGTGCTGGCAGGCGCAGTGTCGTAGAGATAGAGGTCGAAGTCGAGGATATCCTGCGCCTTTACACCGAGTTCGCCGGTGATGACGTTCATCAGCATGTTGCCAGCCTCAAGCTGGTCGTTCACGATGCCGAGCAGCGGGAGCATGTCTTTCTGCTTGCTCAGTTTCACACCGTCGTTCACCTGACGGTTGAAGTGGATGGCGATATTGGTAATCTGCAGCAATGGTCGCTTCACATGCAGCAGACGGGTTTCCGGCTGCAGCGGATTGCCGGTGCGCAGGATGACTCTTCCGGCGAGGCTCAGCGGACGGTCGAACCATGTGCTCATGATAGGTCCACCATATACCTCGGTGTTGAGTTTCGTGATGCCTCCCTCACATACCATTTCCGGATTCGGTTTGATACGGAAGGTGGGCGAGTCGCAATGGGCGCATATCAGATGGAATCCCGCATCGGCGATAGTCTGCCTGCCTATGCGGACGGCATAGAGCGAGGAGTCGTTCTTGGTGAAGAACAGCTGGTCGCCTGGCTCAATGGTGCCTATGGGAGCAGTGGAATCCATCTCTTTGAAACCGGCAGCGGCAAGACGCTCCTTGAGTGTCTTCACTGCGAGGAAATTCACTGGCGATGCATCGAGAAATGCGAGAAGGTCTTTTATCATAGTACTTTGTTTTTAAGTTATACAATCAAGGCACGTCGGAGAATGACAGACGCCTCATTCACACCATATTATATATAACAAGAAAGGGACATGCCCGACGTGACGATGCATCATCAGGCTGTCCCTTTCTCTGTATTTGCTTATCAGTCGTTCTGCTTGCTTCTATAATTGTCCAAGCCCTCCTGGAGGAAGTTCAGATAGTCTGACACGTCTTCCTTGAATGAGAATGGACGAGAGAGAGGCATACCGTCAGGACCGAGGGTCACGTAGTATGGCTGTGCGAGAGCACCGAACTTGCTCTGCTGCAGATAGCTCCACTTGTCACCGACAGTACGCAGAGTGCGCTTCTGTCCGTTCACGGTCACCTCGATAGGCTTGGCCAGAGGCTGCTTGTCGTCAACATAGAGAGAGATAAGCACATAATCGTTGTTGAGCTTGTCGGCAACGCGTGGGTCTGTCCATACGGCAGCCTCCATCTTACGGCAGTTCACACAACCGAAGCCGGTGAAGTCGATGAGGATAGGCTTGCCCTGTGCTGCAGCGGCAGCTACACCCTCTTCATAAGAAGTGTACTTAGGTTTCACCTCGTTGGTATTGAGGTTGAAGTCCTGTGTGTTCATCGGCGGTGCGAAGGCGCTGACAGCCTTACAAGGAGCACCCCAGAGACCAGGAATCATATATACGGCGAATGCCAGAGAAACAAGACCGAGCATCACGCAAGGCACTGGCATTGGCTTTGGCTCACCGAGCATCACGTCGCTCTGGAACTTGAGCTTGCCGATGAGGTAGAGACCCAAGAGGAAGAAGATAGCTATCCAGAGAGCGAGGAATGTCTCACGGTCGAGGATGTGCCATCCGTAAGCGAGGTCGGCAACAGAGAGGAACTTCAGAGAGAATGCGAGCTCCACGAAACCGAGGCTCACCTTCAGTGTGTTCATCCAAGAGCCAGACTTAGGAGCTGACTTGAGCCATGCCGGGAACATGGCAAAGAGTGTGAACGGCAATGCGAGGGCAATAGAGAAGCCAAGCATACCGACTGCCGGAGCGGCGATGTTACCCGATGTAGAGAACTCAGCGAGGAGCAGTCCGATGATAGGTGCGGTGCAAGAGAATGACACGAGCACGAGGGTGAACGCCATAAGGAAGATAGACACGAGACCTGTTGTTGCAGAAGCCTTGTTGTCTACGGAGTTTGTCCACTTAGAAGGCAGCTCAAGCTCGAACCATCCGAAGAATGACACTGCGAATACAACGAGCACGAGGAAGATGATGATGTTGAACACGGCGTTGGTAGAAAGACTGTTCAGTCCGTTACCACCCGAAATAAGAGTGATGAGGAAGCCGAGTAACACGTAGATCACGATGATGGAAATACCATAGGTAACGGCGTCGCGGATACCCTTCTTCTTGTCCTTGTTGCGCTTCATGAAGAAGCTTACGGTCATTGGGATGATAGGCCAGATACATGGCATGAGCACTGCGAGCAGACCGCCCACGAAGCCCATGATGAGGATATAGAAGAGAGAGTGGCTTGCGTTGCCACCTTCCTGATATGCCTTCAGCTCATTGATAACCGGTTTCCAGAGGTCGCCGTCGGCAACTACGGATGCCGAGTCAGCCTCAACAGCCTCGCCGGCCGGTGCCACGGCTGCAGTGTCGGCAGCGGCAGCCTCCTCTGTAGCTTCCTCCTGAGCCTCAGGAGCATCGGCAGGACCGTTGCCCTTGTATGAGAACTCCACAGAGGTAGGAGGCATACAGCCAGAGTCGTTGCAGGCGCCATACTCCAGATAACCCTTCACAGAGTATGTCTTGCCCGTAATCTTATAGCGCTGCACGAAGGTAACGCTGTTCTCATAATAGCGAAGCTGCATACCGAAAATCTGGTCGTACTCCTTGATTTCCCTGCCCTGGGCCTTGAGCTTGCCTACAGCCTTCACGCCCTCAGCCTTCTCGGTGTGCATAGTGGCAGGGATTGGTCCGTCAGCAGGGATGTTGGGGGCATATACATGCCAGCCCTTGGCGATCTTACCCTTGAAGACCACATCGATTTCGGTGTCAGAAACCTGCTTCTGACTAACTGTGAAATGTACTGGACTTCCTTGTGCCCACAGCATGATAGCCATAAGCATCATGAGCGAAGTCGTAAACATTCTTTTGATTACTGAACTTTTCATTATTACTTTATTGTTTTTTTATTTTTATTTTTCTTCGATTGTTTATCAAGGTGACTCCAACAGGAATCCTTATATAGTTACGTCAATCCTCCTTCACACCTTTGTGGGTCATGATGTCGAGCACGAAACGGTCGGTATCGTTCATGCCGCGGCTGCCGATGGCTGTGAGGTTGCGGATGCTCTGGTCCACATCGTCGTCGATGATTCCCTCGTATGAGGTGACATATTTGTGCTGCATGGCGAGCATCGCACTGAGCACCGCCGTGCTCACGCCGCTGGTGAGCTTCAGGGCGCAACTTGGCTTCGCACCGTCGCAGATCATTCCCGTAAGGTTTGCTATCATATTCTTCACCGAGAAGCAAATCTGCTCGAAGTTGCCGCCCATGAGATATGTGATACCGCAGCTGCTGCCCGTGCTGGCAACCACGCATCCGCAAAGTGCAGACAGCGTGCCGAGGTTTTGTTTGATATATATTGCCGTGAGGTTACTCATCACAAGCGCACGGATAAGCTCCTCCTCGGTGTTATGGTTCTCCTTGGCAAATACCACCACCGGCATGGTGGTGCAGATACCCTGGTTTCCGCTGCCGCTGTTGCTCATCACCGGCACCATGGCTCCCGCCATACGTGCGTCGCAGGCACAGCTTGTGGCAGACAGTATTCTGGAGAAGATGCTGTCGCCCATGATTCCATGACCGAGCGGACTGCAGAGCGTCTTGCCCAGCTGGTGGCCATAGTTCTCGCGCAGTCCTGCCGCAGATGCAGCCTCGTTGAGCTTCTTGGCGTCGAGGATGAAGCGGATGTCGTCGAGCTTGGCAGTGTGGGCGAATTCATACACTTTACCCAGCGTCAGCCTGATGTCGTCGGCAGCCTGTGAGGCTTTAGCGGCACACGAAGCCACGTTGAGCAGCTCCTCTGCGTCCTTGCGCATGAAGACGAAATTGGTGTGGGAGCTCTTGATGCGAGCCTCAGCTTCCTTTCCGCCAGCCTTGCAGAGGGCGTTGATATACAGTTTGTCGGCGTCATCATGTTCGAGGGTTATCTTGATTCTTCCCTCGTCGATGTATTTCTTTCCACGCTCCACATCGTCCTTCGTGCAGTCGCGGAGCACTTCCAGACTGAGTTCAGGCTTTCCCGCCAGCGCTCCCAAAGCGATGGCGATGGGAAGACCGATCATTCCCGTGCCAGGGATGCCTACTCCCATGGCGTTCTTAAAAATGTTTGCACTAAGTCTGACATCAATAGTATCAGGCTCCGCTGCAAGCAGCTCTGTTGCTTTTGCCACACAAAGTGCCACAGCAATAGGCTCGGTACATCCAATAGCAGGCACAACCTGACGATGCATCAAGTCCAAAATAGCATTATACTCTGAAGGTGTAATCATAATATAACAAGGATAATAAAAGTATTGCACAATTATGTAGCTGCAAAAATAAGCATAATTATATTAACAAACACGTTTTTAGCCAATTTTTTATTTTGTAATTATGAAAAATATGCCTATCTTTGCAAAAATAATAGACATTTGGTGAGAATATAATGGATTCCGGCACTAATTTCTCTGCCGGAATCCATTATATTATATTGCCAGGAAACACATAAAATCAAATAAAAAATAATTTTCATTATGGCTTACATGTCACAAGATGGCTACGACAAGATGGTAGCCGAACTGAAACGTTTGGAAAGTATTGAGCGTCCGAAGGCATCTGCCGCAATCGCAGAGGCTGCCGACAAGGGCGACCTTAGTGAGAACTCTGAGTATGATGCGGCAAAAGAGGCACAGGCTCATCTGGAAGACAAGATCAACAAGCTGAAGCTCGCCATCGCTGAAGCGAAGATCGTTGACACGTCACGCCTCAGCACCGACACCGTACAGATTTTGTCGAAGGTGGAGATGACAAACATCGCCACTAAGGCAAAGATGACATACACTATCGTCAGCGAGAGCGAGGCGAACCTCAAGGAGGGAAAAATCTCCATCAAGACTCCTATCGCACAGGGACTGCTCAACAAGAAGGTGGGCGACGAGGCTGAAATAAAGATTCCTCGTGGCACCATAAGACTGAGAATCGACAAGATTTCCGTAGAATAAAAACTATAGATTATGGACATTTTTTCTAAGATTGCTGCAGGCGAGATTCCAAGCTGGAAATGCGCCGCAAACGAGAAATTCTATGCGTTCCTCGACATCAACCCTCTGGTGAAGGGTCACACTCTGGTGATTCCACGCCGTGAGGTGGACTACTATTTCGACATGACCGACGAGGAGATTGCCGAAATGGCGGTGTTTGCAAAGAAGGTGGCAGTTGCCATCAAGAACGCTTTCCCATGCCGCAAGGTGGGCATGGCGGTGCTCGGACTGGAAGTGGCTCATGCCCACGTTCACCTCGTGCCGATGCAGAACGAGAAGGACATGCTCTTCTCTAACCCTAAGCTGAAACTCACCGACGAAGAGTTCAAGGAAATCTCCGACAAGATCTTCGCTGAGTTCAACAAACTGTAATTACGCTGCCCCACTCTGGCTGAAGGAAAACTAAGAGCAGGGACACGACGGAAACTCCAAGAGATTTTTTAACCCCAAACGGCATGATGACCGTTTGGGGTTATTTCTTTTTATGGACAAATCGCCATATAAGACAAGAAATGACGACACTCCTACCCTATCTCCGTACGGCTGTACTATTTCAACACACAATGTTCCACGTTATATCCCGTAAGCTCGACAAACGGTAATTGCTGTCGCGCATCGGCATTGTCCCATCTGATATTGACAGTGCGCTCCTCTCCGGGCATGAGGTGGAAATAATTGTCTGAATAGTCCACGGGCAGCACCTGACAACCATCACCGGTCTTGAGGTTCAGCCTTATCATCATTGCCGGTGTGGAATCGGTGTTCCGCAAAGTCAGAGTCATGCCGTTACCGGACGGGCGTTTTACCGAAGCCGCCACATTCACCTGGGGCAGCGTGGAAAGCTGCTGCAGATTGCCTTCGTCGGTAGACAGAACATAGAAATTGGTAGACAGCGTCGCGTTATTGCTGTCGGCAAGTCTCAAACGGATGTAATACACCGTTCCGTCGAGCTTTCCGGGCACGGAGTCGGTGGCGAGAGCTGCCAGTTCTACGGTGGAGTCACCATTGGAGTTTACCATATTGCTATCCACACGGACAATATTGCCACGGATATCGAGCAGTTCGCGGGTTGCCACAAGGTCTTTATAGTTATCCGCCGTGCGGTTTACCACCTCGATGCTGCGTGTCAGGGCGTTACGCTGGATATGCAATGGTTCGCAAGCCTTGCGTGCGCCGAAGAAGGCTGCCGTAGGTTCGAAATAATAGTCATAACACTGCCATGTATAGCTTGGCCAGCAGGCATGGCTCATCCAGATGAGCAGTCCCTGGCGGTATTTCGAGTCTGCCTCATACATCGCACGATAACCTTCATAGTTTTCCCATTGTGCCAGACGGGTGAAGTCGTCGGCAGACTCCGGCTTGCCGAACATACGTTCGACGATTGCCATGAACGAAGCGCCTCGCTGAGCGCCTGCCTGTGTGAAATCATGCTGTCCCCAGGCGTCGCCGGGTTCCCATTCTATCGGTTCTGCGAGTGTGCGGCGTGTGCCTTCCGGCGTCATCACGTTAGGCATGCCACGCTCGGTATGCAGTTTTCCGCTCTGCTTGGCGAAGTAGGTACGTGGCGGTTCCGCCCAATACGGTCCGTGTCCGCTCACTCCATCATCAGCCGAAGATGATATGTAGAGTAACTTCGGGTTCATCTCTGCCACAGTCTGCCGCAAACCGTCGTCGAGGGTCTTTGGAGGATAACCTTCGTTTCGTCCGCAATAGAGAGCAATCGACGGATGGCGGCGCATACGGCTTGTGAAATCACGGGCATTGCGCATGAACATCACCTCGTCGTCGGGATCCGGTCCGTCGGCAGGGTTGGCAAGCCAGAAGTCCTGCCACACCATGATGCCATACTTGTCGCAAGCGTCATAAAACTCCTCGTCGCCGGTCATTCCCACCCAGTTGCGAATCATGTTGAAGTTCATGTCGCGGTGCAGGCGCACGGCAATGTCGTATTCCCTCTGGCGATAGTTGAGGTTAGACTCCGGAAATCCCCAGTTTCCGCCGAGCGGCACGATGCGTCGCCCGTTGACGAAAAGTTTCAGCTGCGTGTCAGGGTCGGCATATCGCATCTCCCTTATACCTGCCTTGTAGTGGATGCGGGAAGTGGCGTTGTGGCTCTGCTGATTGTCTGCCAAAAACTCAAATCCGGCATCATGCAGATATGGTTCGCCATGTCCGTTTGGCCACCAGAGGCGTATGCGCCGGTCGCACAGGGTCTGGTATTCGTCGGGACTGAACACCACCTCTCGCTGTTCTCCGGCTTTCAGCGTGATATTCTTTTCAAACTTCAGATTGCCTATCCATCCTCTCAGCGTTCCGCTCACTTCCTTGTCGAGCCAGTTGTGCGCCAACACGCGTGGCGTCATGGTGGCAAGGGTGTCGGGCAGATTGTCGAAACGGGTGCTTACTACGGGGTCTGCGAGTGTTACGGAAGCAGTAGAAGTAAGATAGACATCGTTCCAGATACCGATATCACGACCGCGGATAGTTGATATCCAGTCCCAGCCGATAGTGGCATGGAAGGTGGGGTTGTCTGCTCCGAGTATGCCGCCGTTGAAATCGGTGTTCAGATGGTTTTTCTCCTTTATCGCTCCGGGATGTGCATTCTTGTGGATAAGCACGGCGAGTGTGTTTACTCCTCCGTTGAGATATGGAGTGATGTCGGCTACGGAACGGGTGAAGGCTCCCTCTATGCGGTCTATCTTCTTGCCGTTGACCCACACATCGGCTTTCCAGTTGATGCCGTCGAAATTCAGAAGCACCCGCTGTCCAGCCATCTCCTTCGGCAGGGAGAAGGTGCGGCGATACCAGAAGTCGGAGTTGAAATATGAATCGCTGATGCCGAACATATTGTCGGCATAGTCTGGATTGGCAAGAGCGCCATAGTTTACGAAACTGGTGAGCACGGTGGCTGGCACGGTGGCTGGAATCCAACTGTCATCGGTGGCAAACTGTCTGGTGGATACCTTCTCACCTCCTGCTTTCACCTGTGACGCGCGGCACACTTTCCAGTCTCCGGCATTGAGCATCATGCGGTTGTCGGCATATCCACCGTTTGCTGATTCCATACCGGGGCGGGTTGCTGACTCCGTGTCGCGCCGAACACCCTTTCCTTCAACCTTCAGTTCGCTCAGCACGTATGCCTTGGTTGGCACATCGCCGGTCTTCGCCACATCAATGCTGCCGCCGTCCATGGTGACTCTGACATAGCGGCAACTGACGCCGCTGAGTTTTATGCGGTCGGTGCGCCGCTTGCTGTTGTCGGGCAGCGTTGCCACACGGCGCCATTGCCGGGCATCGTCGCTGACTTCTATATATCCATGCTTGGGTCGGCGTATCCACGAAAGGTCAACGAACGACACCTCTGACTTTGCCGCCAGGTCTACCTGTGCCCATTCATGTCCCTCGCCGGCACTCATCCAGGCGCTTCCGAAACGGGAGTTTGGTATGACATCGGCAAGCACTCGCCCGCCGTCCTTGTAGAAATCGATATTGAAGACTGTCCAATATACAGCTCCTTCCATATCCAACTCCAGGCGCATGGCCGTGATGTCCCGGCAGTCAGCGGGCAGGTCGAACTGCAAATTGATGTCGCGCTGCGGCAGCATGCTTGTCCCGGTCTGCTTGTTTGGGTCGCTGCTCACCTTGCTCTTCGACAAAGTGCCGGGCAGCTTGCCGCCCCGGTCTTCTGCCACCACACGCCATCCGCCTTTCTTGCCGGTCGGCACAAGCACTTTTATGCTGTAGCCTCCATGTGCCTTCGCCTCATCGTATGCCACGTAGCAGCGCAACTTTATGCGGTCGGCTTTCACCGACATCGCCGTCCACTGATATTGCAGGCTGTTGCTGCTGCCCATCAGCGTGTTGCGGGTCCACTCCCCACCGTCGATTGCCCATTCCCGCTCGCGTCTTGGCAGCGGTCCGGCGGCATCGCATACGGTGAGTGTCGGCGGCATCGCGGTTGTCACGATGCCATCGGTGAGAAGTTGTCCTGTGAGATTGTAGTCAAAACATGATGATGTGCGCACCTGGCGCATCAACGACAGGTTGTCATCGGCATCGGGATTGGCAGCAAAGGCTGCTGATGCGAACAGAAATGCCATCAGGCTATTGGCTATCCTACGGTAACAGATCATATATAATAGGTTTTAGATGCGAAGTTAAGAAAAGTATTTGAAACGGCAAGCGTTAATTCATGAAACAAGCGTTCAGTGACGAAAAAAGCCAGAGACCATCGGGCTATCAACGCCCATTGGCCTCCGGCTATATCACAAGCGGCTGTCATACCGCAGAAGTCTGTTCATATTATCCCCAAACGACCGATTCGGGATTATGGCATCTTACCATGTCACGCTCATACCCATCGATATGCTGGCGTTTGAGCTGAGAGGGATACATTCCTTGCTGGTCTTGCCAAGGATGTGGTCCATGCCGATGAAGAAGTTGTAGCCCTTCGGATGGATGTTCACCACATATCCCATGCTTGTAGCAAAGCTGCTTGCCGCAAAGCTGATGCCCCCGTCAAGCCACTTGAGGGGTTTCCAGTTGGCGCTCAGTCTGCCTTCTGTCCATGAGTAGTCTCCCTTGATGCGTGTTGTGCTGAGCAGACCGAAGCTTATCTTGCGGTATGCCGGCAACTGATACTCACAGCCCACATTCAGTGTGGCTCCCAGTCCTGTGGTGCGACTTCCCTTGTCGCCTTTGTCCTGCAGGTTTATGAAGTCTGTTATCTGGTCACTGTATTTGTCTGTCTGGTCATCGATGGTTCCCGGGCGGTCGCTATTCACTGAAGTGTCATGGAATCCGCTGAACTCGAAGCTCTTGTTCTTGTTGGTTGCCTGCATGTCGTTGCTCCAGCTCATGAATCCGAGGTCGAGCACCGAGGCGCTCACCGTCCAGTCTTCGTTGATATTATACACGGCACCCAGGTCGAGAGCCATACCGAAGCCTCCGAGTCCGGCTCCATCCACATCGATGTCGTCAATCTTCTCGTATGTGCCGGCACCTGCCGTTTCATACTCCTTTTCCTTCATCTTATACTGGAATCCCTTCATCGAGACATCTGCCTGAGCGTCACCGCTGATTGTCCATTTCTCCGGTGCCGAGAGGTCTGCCTTCACGTCCTTGAACTTGAAGTCGGCACGTGCCACTCCGAAGAGGAGTTTGAATTTCGCACCTACTCTCAGCTTCTCGTCGATATTGCGTGAATGACCGAACGCCAGTTCCACATACGACTGTGCGTGGGCGCTGATGTCACCGATGTTGTAGTTATTGTTGCCGGTGTTGCGTGCAAACTCGAAGAGTTCGTATGGCAATACCATACCAAGCGATGACTTTGAATTGAGTTCCACGGTGTTGTATCCGCCGAACGCCTTGAAGCCGGCAGCGAGAAGCGCCACTGACACGTCGCCCACCACTCTGTTGTTGCCGGTGGAGAATCCGTCGAGCGCCTTGGCATCGGAGATATAGGGGTTCATGAAGGTCGTCATCTTCTTGTTGCTGTCGATGCCGAAGCGTGGGTTCTTCATCACCACGTCTTCATAACCGAAGTTTCCCTGAAGACTGATGTTCACGTTGCCGAGACCTGGAATGGAAACGAAGTTCTGGTCGTTGCCGAATGCCGGGTTCATAGTGTTGCGGGATGCGAACTGGTCGGTGAAATACGCCGAATTCAGGTTCTGCGCCATTGCCGAGCTGCCGACGGCAAGCATTGCCACGGCGAGCATATTCTTTATCTTAAGACTTGTCATAATCAGGTTTTGTGTTTAAAGGTTAATTAAAGTCGCCTATCACCTTGCCCACCATCTTTATCTTTATATCGGTGAGCTTAAGAGTATGTTTCTGCGCATTGAGCGTGATGCCCGTCACGGCGTTTTCTCCGTTGCTTGCCTTTCCGGCAACGATGAGCACCAGTCCGTCGAGTCGCTTCATGGCATCATCGTCGGTCTGCATGATCTTCACCTCCAGCGGTGATGTCTGCGATTCCACTCCGTCTGCCGATGCCTTCACATCCTTCTGAACGAGCTGCACCTCGATGCCCTTGAGTTCCTTCTTGTCGGCATCCACCGGTATGACATCCAACGACATGTATGCAGGCACACAACTTGTCACGTTTGCCGTAGCCAGCAGATAAGCACCGTCTGCAAGCTTCATGTCCTTGATGTCGTCGTGCCATCCGTCGAGGGTGTCACGGTATTCTATCACCGCATTCTCTGCAAATGCCAACGGTGCGTCAACATGATACGAAGGCTGTATCACGTAGGTATGTCCGAGCTCGAAGCGTCCTTCCTTCTTGCTGTCTGCCATTGCCGTAGCGGTGAACTTGATGTTGTCCGGTATGGTTTTTATGAGGTCTGACAGATTGCTCTTGGTGATTACCTGGTCGTAACCTTCCACTCCGTTTCCTCTGCGGCAGATGCACACATGGGTTGTCTTGCCGCCTGTCACACGTATTCCCTCTACATCCACCGAGGCTGTCTCGCGTCCGTTCTTGAAGGCTTTGATAGTACCGTTTACGACACCATCCACCTGCATGTCGTTGCTGATGTCGAGCGAAATCTGCGGATTATACAGGTCTGCCACCACATTTCCGTCTTTCAGGAAGTCCGGCACACCGGTGATGTCCACGTCACCGAGGTCGTTGAGGGCGATATCCGGGTTGAAGCGTCCTGTGGCTGCTTCGATGGTGAAGTTGTCGTTCTCATAGGTACAGGTAATCTCTCCTCCGACATTTCCTGCATCTGCTGCAGAACCGGTATATGGAGCTGAAACATTCAATACGATAAAGCCGTCAAGTTCCACATCCTTGCCGTTTATCTTTATTGAAGAACCTGGATATTCCTGCTTAGCCTTGAAGTCGATAGCCTTGATATTCACCTTTACCACCAGGTCTTTTGAGGTTGGCACATCATTGAAGACCACCTTTCTTCCATTTACAGTCGGCGTCATCAAACTTCCGTTGTCTGCCAGTTCCATATAGTTAGGGAATGTCAGCGAGAGTTCCTGGAACTTCGGAATGCTCCTCTTGATATTGTCATCGAATTTGAGTCTGAGTGTTACGGGTGCTTTCAATTCAGCCTTCTTCATTTCGATTACATCTGCCGGTTTCTCACCCCTGTAATGGAACTCCACAAGGTATCCTACGCCACTTATGTCGCCAACATACGAGTCATTGCGACGCACGCCTTTCGACTTTGTAGGAAATGGAATGCCTACAGGCACTGGAGTGATGATGGGCTCGGACTTCTTCCAAACTACAATCTTGTCGATAAGCGGATGCACGGGGGCAACGTTTCCACCATCCTGGCGGAACACATAATCGCCGTTTGCAGCCTCTACTACACTTCCGTTTTCCTCGAGCTCCAAAATGTCGCCCAACTTGATGTTTTCGGTTGTGCTGACAGGAATCTGGAGTCCATCGCTTCCGATACCAATCGTGGAATCGATGTTTCCAAAATCATAGTCACTGTCTGAACATCCTGTGAACACGAGCGCACCTGCGACGAACAGTGCCGGTAGCAATCTCGCGGAAAGATTTGATTTCTTCATGTTATTTTTTTGTTGGTTATGTTGCAGTGTTGTTATAGTCCTCAAATCCGCAACCTATAGGGTTTAGTGGGATTTTGCTTGCAAAGCGACAAA
>OOBZ01001204.1_pt1 | contig 17669 bp, 12 predicted proteins | sample 1671601 | NCBI WGS metagenome assembly OOBZ01 (sample SAMN06348173, study PRJEB24527) | human gut metagenome | biome: human gut; feature: ankylosing spondylitis patient; material: feces | host: Homo sapiens | place: China | collected 2015-10
GCCGCTACGGACCCTACATCGCCTACAAGGGGAAGAACTACCGCATCCCGAAGGGTCGCAAGCCCGAGGAGCTGACGCTCGAGGAGTGCCGCGACATCATCGCCCACTCGAAGAAATAGCCGACAGCGGGCGACAGGAGAGGAGACACACAAAGAAAAAGAGACAATCGAGAGAAAACACAACGAGAAAAACACAACATCCCATAAACCAAAAACCGTATCATGAAGAAACTTCTGACCCTCATCGCGCTCTGCGGTGCCCTCACGGCCGGAGCGCAGACGCCCGCTGCGGCCGACGCGGCCTCGGGCTACAGCTTCACCGACCTCAAGGTGCTGCGCACGACCCCCGTCAAGGACCAGAGCCGCAGCGGCACCTGCTGGTGCTACTCGACGATGACCTTCCTCGAGAGTGAAATCCTGAAGGCCGGCGGCCCCGAGATGCATCTTTCGGAGATGTGGATTGTCCGCCACTCGTTCATGGACAAGGCCGAGAAGTACATCCGCATGCACGGCACCATCAACTTCGCCGAGGGCGGCGCCTCGCGCGACGTGACGGAGGGCATCAAGGCCCACGGCATCGTCCCCTTCGAGGTCTACCAGGGCTTCAACTACGGCACGCCGAAGGCCGACTTCCACGAGCTTTCGCTGGTGCTGAAGGCCTACCTCGACGCCATCCTGAAGGCCAACGAGGAGAGCGGCAAGGCCCTTTCGACGGCCTGGAAGCGCGGCTTCAACGCCCTGCTCGACGAGTATTTCGGCCCGATGCCCGAACGCTTCACCTACGAGGGCAAGGAGTATACGCCCGAGACGTTCGCCGCTTCGCTCCCCATCGATCTCGACAACTACATCGACATCACCTCGTTCACGCACCATCCCTTCTACGAGCCCTTCATCATCGAGGTTCCCGACAACTGGATGTGGGGCGAGGCCTACAACCTCCCGCTCGACGAGATGATGCAGGTCATCGACCACGCGCTCGAGGAGGGCCACACCGTATCGTGGGGCACCGACGTGAGCGAGAAGGGCTTCAGCCGCACCAAGGGCATCGGCATCGTTCCCGAGGCCGACCTCGAGAGCATGAGCGGCACCGAGGCCGAGAAGTGGGGCAAGCTGACCGACCGCGAGAAGGAGGCTGCGCTCTACAAGTTCGACAAGCCGGGCAAGGAGCTTACCATCACGCAGGAGCTGCGCCAGACGGCCTTCGACAACTTCGAGACGACCGACGACCACGGCATGGTCATCGTCGGCACGGCCAAGGACCAGGCTGGCAACAGCTACTACAAGGTGCAGAACTCGTGGAACACGGTGGCACCCTACGACGGCTTCTGGTACTTCTCGCGTCCCTTCGTAGCCTACAAGACCACCTCCATCATGGTCAACAAGCAGGCACTTCCGAAGGAAATCCGCAAGAAGCTCGGACTCTGACCCCGGCATCCGCCACAGTATAAACGAGCCCTGCCGAACGATTCGGCAGGGCTCGTTCTTTCATTCCCTCCGCAAAAGGCCGCCCCGCACCCGAAACGGCGAACCGAAGCGTGCCGCCCGCTCCCCGGCTCCTGCTCCTGGCCCTGCCCTCCTCCGCCCCCACAAAGTCGGAGGCCCGTTTGCGCCGAAAGAGGCGCCTCCAATTCTCCCACTCCTCCGCTTCTCCCACTCCTCCGCTCATCCGCTCCTCCATCTCCACTTCCCCGCTCCTCTGCTCATCCATTCCTCCCCCCTCCTTTTTTCTTCTTCCTCCTTTCCTTCGTCCCTCCGCCCATTCGGGTCCCCGTTTTCCCGCGTTCCCCGCCGTGCGACACTCCCCTCCACTCCTCCGCTCATCCGCTCCTCCATCTCCACTTCCCCGCTCCTCTGCTCATGCGTTCCTCCCCGCCCCCTTTTTTTCTTCTTCCACCTTTCCTTCGTCCCTCAACCCATTCGGGACCCCGTTTTCCCGCGTTCACCGCCGTGCGACACTCTCCTCCGCTCCTTCACGCCTGGTCCTGACAGACAACAGGGAGAGAGGCCGGCAACCGTACCGCCGAAGCTGCAGGACAAAAAAATCCGGCCCTCACGGGCCGGACTCTATCGGGTATCAATCTGTATTCCAGAAAAAAAGGGGAGATTACATCTCGCGCATACGAATGCTCTCACCCAACACAATCAAAGCGGTGCGTACCCACTGATTAATCCTTGCTCTCATAACTAACTAAATAATTTTAAATAATTCTTAAAATATTTTATCATTTATGACGGGTGCAAAAGTAATACGTGGAAAGGAATTGTGCAAGAATTTTATTCAAAATATTTATTAAATATGTAAATTTTTTGAATAACACGCCTTCGGCGAGGGTTCTGAGGCCATGAACCGACGGGACAAACCAGCCACAACGCACTGTATTACTGAACAATACACATTCGGAACGCCGTCAACAGCCGGAGAGAAAGATGCGGGCACAAAGTCTCACCCCGAGGTTCATAACGGGAAGTCCCCGAAGTTCAGGAGAGAAAAAAGGATTGGAATGGACCGGACCGGGGTGAACCGGGTTAGGTTAGGTTGGGTCGGGTCGGGTCGGGCTGGACGGGTGGACTGGACTGGGTTGGACCGGGTCGGGCCGGGCAGGACTGAACCGGGCTAGGCTGGATTGGACCGGACAGGATTGGGCCGAGTTGGACCGGGATGGACCGGATTGGGCCGGGCCGGGGCATGACAGAACTGGGTTGGGTTGGGCTGGGCTGAGCTGCACCAGGTAGGACTGGACTGGATTCGAGCCGGAATCAAGCGATGCCGGCCCCTCAACAGCGCCACACGACGACACACCCGTCGACAAAGCGCAGCTGCAACTCAAGCGGCTCGCCGTCGCAGATACGCCCCACGATGCGTCCCGCAGCGATGTCGACCGAGAGAATCCGCAGGTCGCGCAGCAGGTCCAGTTCGCGCCGTCCGGCATACTTGTAGAGCGTCTCCTTGGCGCACCAGAGCAGGGCGCCGAGCCGGCCGTCGTCCGAAAGAGCCCGCTCGCCGGCCGTCATGCAGCGCTCCGACGCCGCAGCGAAATCACGCCCCACCGACTCGATATCGACCGCACACCGCTCCGTCGAAATACAGACAGCTACCCGCTCGCGACAGTGCGAGACACCGATGAAAAAACCTCCGGGCTCCGTCACCTGCGGTGCACCGACGCCGTCGTAGGCGATTTGCACCCCGCACCCCAATTCGCGCCGCACCAGCGTGCGCCACGTAAGGTATTCGCGACGGCGTCGCTCCGACCCGAAACGGGCCGCCTCGGCACGCTCGGCAGCCGTCGTCCACGGCTCGGTCTCGGCAGCCGGGAGCGGCTCGGAAAGCAACAGACGCCCCGTCATGGCAGCGTCACCCGTATCTTGTCGACCCGATGGCCGTCCATCTCCTGCACCGTGAAGCGGATGTCGTGCGTCGTGAAGGTATCGCCCTTGCGCGGGAAGTCGCGCTTGAACTCCAGCATCAGACCCGCCAGCGTCTCGGCCTCGCCCTTGACATCCGAAAAGAGGTCCTCCTCCAGTTCGAGCACCCGCTCGAAGTCGCCGATGTGAGTCTTGCCCTCGAAGAGGTAGTTCTTGGCGTCGATGCGCGTATAGAAGCTCTCGACCACGTCGCTCTCGTCGGAGATTTCACCCACAATCTCCTCGATGACATCCTCGAGCGAGACCAGGCCGAGCGTCGAACCGTATTCGTCGACCACGATGGCCATGTGGACCTTGTTGCTCTGGAACTCGGCCAGCAGGTCGTTGATTTTCTTATGCTCGGGGACGAAATAGGCCTTGCGGATAAGACGCTGCCAGGCGAAGTCGTCGCCATGGTCGATGTAGGGCAGCAGGTCCTTGACGTAGAGCGTACCGCGGATGTTGTCCACCTCGCCGTCGTAGACCGGGATGCGCGAGAAGCCCGACTCGATGATGACGCGCTTGACGCGGTCGTACCCCTCGGTCAGTTCGATGGCCGTGATGTCGACGCGCGGCTTCATGATTTCCTGCACCTCGGTGTTGGCGAAGTTGACGATGCCCGAGAGCATCTCGTGCTCCTCGCGCGAGGTGCTCTGCGTCATGTCGACGGCATCGGCCAGTTCGTCCAGGGAGAGCTCGCTGCGGTGGGCCGCCTTTTCGCTGATGCGGCTGCTCGTACGCACAAGGATGTAGGAGAGCGGGTAGAAGACCCACCGCAGCACCAGCAGCGGACGGGCCGCAAAGCAGGCGAAGCGCACCGGCACCGTCTGGGCGAAGACCTTGGGCAGGATTTCGCCGAAGAGCAGCAGCAGGAAGGTCACCAGCACGGTCTTGAAGAGGAACTCGAAGCGCAGGAAGGTGAAGGTGGCGTCGACGACGTTCGACGTGAGGATGACGATGCAGATGTTGACCAGGTTGTTGACCACGAGGATGGTCGCCAGCAGCAGCTCGACGTTGCCCAGCAGTTTGAGCACGCCGTCGCCCGAAGCGCTCTTACGCTCGCGGAGCTGCCGCACATCGTTGTGCGAGAGCGAGAAAAAAGAGGTCTCGGCACCCGAGACGAGCGCTGAGACCATCAACAGGCAGAGCGACACGACGCACAACACGACGGTATGCGGCGTCACTCCGTTGAATGCTATCCAGGAATCGGTTTCCAAGGTTTTCGGTTGTTATTTTGACATCGGGCGCCCCCGCCGAACGAGCGGCGCCCCTTCATCGCCGGTTCAGTCGAAGAGCGACCCGCCCCGCGATTCGGCATCGGACGCCGATGCCGGCGCATCGTCGCGCAGCACCTCCTTGCGGCCGCCCGAAACCTGAACGACGAACTTCGAGTTGCGCGTCTGGTAGGCGGGGCGGCTCAACAGCGCCTCGATGTTGCTGTAACGGGTCGACTTGGCGCCCAGCACCACCTGCTCGGGACGCACGCGCGGCGTTTCAACGGCAGCGGCGGCCTGCTTGACCGGGATAAGCTCCATATCGGCCTGCTTGTCGCGGAGCAGGGTGCCACGCACGGGCGGCACGGGCGACATGCCGTGCTCCTCGTCGTCGTTCTCGAAGCCCGTGGCGACCACCACCAATTCGATGGCGTTGCCCAGCTGCGGCTTTTCGCTCGTACCCCAGATAATGTTGGCGTTGTGGACCGTGCCGTCCTGGTCCTCGACCGTGGCGTTCATCTGGATGTACTCCAGAATCCGCACCACCTCCTCGTACATGAGCTCCTCGGCATTGGACACCGAGATGTTGAGCAGGATGTTCTTCGCACCCGAGATGAGGTTGTGGTCGAGCAGCGGCGAACGCAGCGAAGCCTCGGCCACCGCTTCGGCGCGATTCTCGCCCTCGGCCGTCGCGACGCTCATGTGGGCACGGCCGCTATCGCGCATCACCTTCGATACATCGGCGAAGTCGACATTCACCAGGTCACTCTCGACCGTGATGATTTCGGCAATACCCTTCGCTGCCGAGGCCAGGATGTCGTCGGCCTTGCCGAAGGCCTGCTTGAGCGAGAGGCGTCCGTAGATTTCGAGGATGTTCTCGTTGTTGATAATCAGCAGCGAGTCGACGTTGCGGCGCAGCTCCTCGATACCGCGGTAGGCCTGGTCGTAGCGGATGCGCCCCTCGACGGCCAGCGGCGAGGTGACGATGGCCACCGTGAGCAGCCCCATCTCCTTGGCCAGCTTGGCAATGACGGGCGAGGCGCCCGTTCCCGTACCGCCGCCCATGCCGGCCGTGATGAAAATCATCCGCGTGCCCGACTCTTCGAGGTACTGCTTGATTTCGGGCAGCGTCTCGACCGCCGCCTTGCGGCCGTTCTCAGGGTCGTTGCCGGCGCCGAGGCCCTCGCTGCCGAGGCGGATTTTCTTCTCGACGGGACTCTTGTCGAGCGCCTGCTGGTCGGTGTTGCAGACCATGAAGTCGACACCCTTGATTCCCAGGTTCCACATGTGATTCACGGCATTGCCGCCGGCACCGCCGACGCCCACCACCATGATTATCGAGCCGTCCGTCCTCGTAGCCTTGATTTCGGACATCAAATCGTCAGTCATATCGTTTCGTAACTCTGTCGTTTATCGGAAAATCCGCCGCATTCCGACCCTCTGTCGCAGTTCGATTCCGCGCGGCGGCTGCGGCCGGGGCATCCCCGGTCACACTCAAATATCCTCGTCTTCGGGTCCGCCGAAGGTTTCGTTGATTTTCTTGAAGGCATCCTGCAGGAGCGAGCTCAGGCCGCCGCGACGGCGCTTCGACTCCTGCTGCGGCTGCGGCTCGTCGCCGTACGGCTCGCCGGTTGCAGGGTCGTGCTGCACGGGGTCGGGCGCATCCGGCTGAGGAGCCGGCTGCGGTTGGGGCTGAGGTTGCGGCTGCGGCTGCGGTTGCGGTTGGGGTTGCGGTGCACGGTAGGGCCGGGGTTCGGCATGGGGCACCGGCTGCGGCTGAGGCTGCGGACGGAACCCGTTGCGCTGAGGCTGAGGCGCCTCCGAACGCGCAGCGGGCTGTTCGCCCTGCGGCGTCTGGTGCGGCTGCTGTGCGGCACGATGCGACGCGGCCATCTCGACCACGGCACACCCACCCGTTTCGGAGCCCTTGAGCAGAATGCCCACCGCCGTAGCGCAGGCCGGGTCGGCAACCCGCTCCTTCGACTCCCCGGCGATGCCCGCCTCGGGCAGAGCCACACGCACGTCCATATGCGTCACGCGGCGGAACAACTCGTCGAGGTCCTTGAGCTGCGCCGAGCCGCCCGTCAGGACGATGCCGCAGGCCAGACGGCCGGCATAGCCCGAATCCTTGATTTCCTGGGCGACGAACTCCGCGATGTCGGTGGCGCGCGCCTCGATGACCGTAGCCAGGTTGCGCAGCAGTATATCCTTCGCATCGCGGGCCGTGCGGCCGTTGACGCGGATGAGCTTGTCTTCGGGGGCCAGTTCGGCAACGGCCGAACCGTAACGCAGCTTGAGGCTTTCGACGTGGCGCTCCGGGACGCTCATCGTCCGGATGTCGCGGTTGATGGCCGTCGCACCCATCGGGATGCTGGCGATGTAGCGCACCACGTTGCGGTAGTAGACCGTCACGTCCGTCACGCCGCCGCCCACGTCGACCACCGCAACGCCCTCCTCCTTCTCCTCGGGCGTAAGCACCGCCTCGGGGGTGACCAGCGCATTGGAGAAGACGCCGGCCATGCGGATGCCCAGGCGTCTGAGCGCCATGTCGAGCCGCTGCATGGGGGTTTTCAGGCAGAGGATGAAGTTGAAGGTCGACGAGAGCTTGCGCCCGAACGAGCCCACGGGATTCTTCACCTCCTGGTTGTCGTCGACCATGTAGTCCTGGGGCACCCGCTCCATGATGGTCTCGTCGTCGGGAGCCTGGACATTGCGCATGCGGTCGAAGAGCGCCTCGACGTCACGCTGGTTCACGCCGTTCTGGGGGTCGCAGACGAAGACATGGTCGGTATGGCGCGCACAGCGCACGAAATCACCCGAAAGGCCCGCATAGGCCTCGCTGATGCGGATGCCGAGCTGCTCCTCGACCTCCGACACCGCCTCGCGGATAGCATGGCTCACCAGCTCGATGTTTTCGATTTTACCGGCTTTGACTCCTTCGACGGGTTTCGACACGACGCACTCCACGTCGAGCAGCCCTTCGGCATTGCGGCTGCCGACGGCGACCACGACGTTCGACGTACCCAAATCGACAGCGACCGTATAACTCTTCCTTTCCACGTTGTTCTCCAAAAAATGTTATCTCCTGCGGAGCGCGCCTTCCGCCGCTATTTCCGGCAGACCACGCGGCCCCTGTACTTGACACTGACCGTAGCGAACTCGTCCCAGCCGAGCCGTCCCAGGCCGCGCCGGTAGAACGCCGCCAGACGGTCGAACTTCTCCTCGACCTCCTCGAGCCGCCCGAAGAGGATTCTGAAGCGGCCGCTGCGGGGGACGAGGTCCACCTCCAATGCGCCGCTGGGGGCCGTGTGGGCCACAATCTGAACCACCTCCGACCTCCAGAAATCATCCTCTTCGAGGAACTCTACAAAGGTAAGGAGTTTCACGAAATCTTCGTAGCTTTTCTCCAACTTTTTTTGTTTGCGCCGCTCGGCCTCCTGCCGTGCCGAGATGGCGTCAATCCCCTCCTGCACGAGCCGCGCCTCGTAGCGGTAGCGGCGGCGCAAATCGGCCTTGTGGCTGCGCAGCTCCTCGACCCGCTTGTCGAACTCCTTTTCGCTCTCGAGCCGCCACCAGCGCCGCTTGATGCGCATGCGGCGCAGCGCACGGATATTCTCGTCGTTCTGCAGTTCGCGGCGGAAATAGGGATACTTCTCGCGCTCGAGCTCCTCGATGCGGCGGTCAATCTCGCCGAGCCGCTCCTCGACATAGCTGCGCACGGGCCCGGCATAGGTGGCGGGGAAGGGCGGGCGGTAGCTGCCCGTCACCACGGGCACGTAGAGCGACGAGGAGCGCGGTGCGGCGAAGGCGAAACCCTCCTGCGTGACGTAGCAGTTCCACCCGTCGGTGAGCAGACGCACCAGAGGGCGCCGCTGCCGGATGTCGACGTGCAGCGTCCCGTCGTAGCGGACATAGGCATCGACGCGGCTCACGAAGCCGTTGTCGGCAATCAGGCGTTCGATGCCCTGCAAATCCACCTCGTCGACCTTCGCGCCGACGGTCCGCAGACCGCTGCGGCGAATCCACGAACGGACCTGGGCCGTCGAGACCAGATGCCCCTGCGAGGTGCTGTCCTTCACGTCGACCACCATGCCCGTAACCTCGCGCGCGGCGCGCTGACGGCGCGCGGCGGCGGCCGACCAGAGGATGTATCCGGCGACGGCGGCCCACATCAGGCCGATGAGCAGGTATTTAAGCGGACGGGGCATCGTGTTTGTCTGTCTGTTCTCCTTTGTCTTTCAATCGTTTTCACGCTCTTGTTCGCAGCGCTCCGGCCCGGCGGGCCAAAAGCCGCCGTCGGGTCGGCCACCCCATTCGGCCCTCCGCCGGGAAGGGACGGCGCCCGGTCGGAAAGGGACGGCGCCCGGTCGGAAAGGGACGGCGGGCACGGAACGCTCCGGGGCGGTCGTCAGGCCTTGACACGCAGCGCCTCGGCAATGGCCTCGCAGCAGGCGTCGATGTTGCCCGCACCGAAGCTCACCACCACGTCGGTATCCATCGCGGCGACGGTCTGCGCCAGCTCGCTGCGCTCGACGATGCGGCAGGGCACCGTCACGCGCCCGGCAATCAGCTCGCTCGTCACGCCGGGAATCGGCTCCTCGCGGGCCGGGTAGATGGGCAGCAGCACCACCTCGTCGGCATGCGACAGCGCCTCGGCAAACCCCTCGTAGAAGTCGCGCGTGCGGGTGTAGAGGTGGGGCTGGAAGAGCGCCGTCACCCTCCGCCCGGGGAACATCCGCCGTACGGAGGTGAGCGTTGCGGCCAGCTCGCGGGGATGGTGCGCGTAGTCGTCCATGTAGACCTGGTGCGGCGTGTTGATGTAGAACTCGAAGCGGCGCTTCACCCCCTCGAACGAGGCCAGCGCGCAGCGCAGCGCCTCGGCGTCGAGCGGCGCACCCTCGTGGCGGGCGGCGCACCATACCGAGGCGACGGCCGCCACCGCATTCTCGATGTTGACCCATCCCGGCACGCCGAGCGTACACTCCTCGATGACTCCGTCGGGCGTCACCACATCGTAGCGGTAGTGGCCGCCGCCGATGAGCCGGATGTTGCGGGCGTAGAAGTCGCACGGCGTGTCGTAGGCATAGCGGTAGACCGTGATGCCGGGGTTGTCGAGCCGGATGTCGACCCCCTGCTTGATGACGAGGCTTCCGCCAGGCCGAATCTGGCCGACGAACTGCGAGAAGGCCTCCTTCACGGCCTCATGCGTGCCGTAGATGTCCAGATGGTCGGCGTCGGCCGAGGTGACCACCGCCACGTCGGGCCACAGCCGCAGGAACGAACGGTCGAACTCGTCGGCCTCGACCGCCAGACGCGGGCCCCCGCCCAGCACGAGGTTGCCGTCGAAATTCTTCGAGATGCCCCCCAGGAAGGCGCTTCCCCCGCCCATCAGGCAGCGGTTGAGCCAGGCGACGAGCGTCGTGGTGGTGGTCTTGCCGTGGGTTCCCGCCACGGCCATCACATACTTGCCCTGCGCCAGATGGCCCAGCATCTGCGAGCGCTTCTCGATGCGGAAGCCGTGGTCGGCAAAGTAGCGCATCTCGGCGTGCTCGGCGGGCACGGCCGGCGTGTAGACCACCATCGTCCGCTCGGGACAGAGGAACTCGGCGGGAATCGCCCGCACGTCCTCTTCGTAGTGAATCAGCGCACCCTCCTCCTCCAGACGGCGCGTGAGGGGCGACTCCGTACGGTCGTAACCGGCCACACGCTTCCCTTCGTGCATGAAATAACGGGCCAGGGCGCTCATGCCGATGCCCCCGATGCCCAGAAAGTAGATGTTTTCGAACTCCATAGCTTCCTTCTCGTTGCGCAGGCATGCTCCGCCTGCCGCATATCGTCGTTATCGTTTCACTTCATCACCCGCACAATCTCGTCGACAATCCGCTCCGCCGCGTCGGGCCGGGCCAGCGCCTCGATGTTGCGGCTCATGCGCCGCAGCGCCTCCTCGTCGGCGAGCAGCTCCAGCGCGCGGGGCATCGCCTCGGTGCGGCACACGGCGTCGGGCACCAGCAGTGCGGCCCCCTTGTCGGCCAGCGCGCGGGCGTTCTTCGTCTGATGGTCCTCGGCCACGTTGGGCGAGGGGACGAAGAGCACGGGACGGGCCACCAGGCAGAGCTCCGAGACGGTGCAGGCACCGCTGCGCGAGATGACCAGGTCGGCCGCCGCATAGGCATAGTCCATCCGCTCGATGAAGGCCCCCTGCCAGATGCCCTGCACGGGGTGGGCCGCCAGGAAGGCCTGCATCTCGCGCTCGTAGTACTTGCCCGTCTGCCAGATGACCTGCACCGGGGCCTCACCGCCGCCGAGCGACAGCAGCCACGTCTTCATCATCTCGTTCAGCGAGCGGGTGCCGAGCGAACCGCCGACAACCAGCACCACCTTGCGTCCGGGCGTGAAGCCGAAGTAACCGAGCGCCTCCGCGCGGTCGGGTCCCTCCTTCGAGAAGCGGCCGCGGAGCGGGTTGCCCGTCAGGACAATCTTCTCCTTCGGGAAGAAGCGCTCCATCCCCTCGTAGGCGGTGCAGATGCGGCAGGCGCCCCGCGCCAGAATCTTGTTCGTCACGCCGGCATAGGAGTTCTGCTCCTGAATGACGGTCGGCACACCCATGCGCTGGGCGGCCCACAGCACCGGGGCGCTCGCATAGCCGCCGAAGCCGACCACCGCATCGGCCCCGAAGGAGCGGATGACGTTGCGCGCCTGGCGGATGCTCCGCAGCACCTTGAAGGGGACCAGCAGGTTGCGCCACTCCAGACGGCGCTGCAGCCCGGCAATCGGCAGCCCGACGATGCGGTAACCCAGCGCCGGCACCTTTTCCATCTCCATCTTGCCCTCGGCGCCGACGAAGAGCAGCTCAACCTCGTCGCCCAGCCGCCGCTTCAGCGCCTCGGCCACGGCTACGGCGGGATAGATATGGCCGCCCGTGCCGCCGCCCGAAAGAATAATGCGTTTCATCGTATTTCGTTTACCGCCGCCGTCGGCAGCCACAACGGGCGCCGGCAGCGGCATGTTCCATGTTTCGTTTTTGTCCTCGGGGCCAGCGCCGACGCCGTGACGCTCCGCGCACCCCGCCGCCCCGCTGTTTCGCTGTTCCACTGTTCCACTGTTCCACTGCCCGCCGCCCCGCTGTTCCGCTGCCCCGCTGCCGGATGGCTGGAGCCGGTGCCCCGCATCGCGGCTCCGCACGGCGGCTACCGGCCCCAGCTTTCGCGGTCGAGCGAACGGTAGTTGATGGCCTCGGCCACGTGGGGCGCCGCAATCCGCTCCTCGCCCGCCAGGTCGGCAATGGTCCGCGCCACCTTCAGAATCCGGTCGTAGGCGCGGGCCGAGAGCCCCAGCCGCTCCATGGCCCGCATGAGCAGCGCCTCGGCCGCCCCGTCGAGCGGGCAGAAGGCGCGCAGCATGGCCGAGTTCATCATGGCGTTGGTATAGAGTCCCTCGATGCCGCGGAAGCGCTCCGCCTGCAGCGCCCGCGCACGGATGACCCGCTCGCGGATGACGGCGCTCCGCTCGCCGGGCGCCGCCGACGAGAGTTCGCCGGGTGCGACGGGCGTCACCTCGATATGGAGGTCGATGCGGTCGAGCAGCGGCCCCGAGATACGCCCCATGTAGCGGTGGACGGCCCCCGGCGCACAGGTGCACTCCTTGGTCGGATGGTTGTAGTAGCCGCACGGGCAGGGGTTCATCGCCGCCACGAGGGTGAAGTTGGCGGGATACTCCACACTGTACCTCGCCCGCGAGACGACAATCCGCTTCTCCTCGAGCGGCTGGCGCAGCACCTCGAGGACGTTGCGCCCGAATTCGGGCAGCTCGTCGAGGAAGAGCACGCCGTTGTGGGCCAGCGACACCTCGCCCGGACGGGGCGACTGTCCGCCGCCGATGAGCGCCACCTGCGAGGTGAGGTGGTGCGGCGCCCGGAAGGGACGATGGGTCAGCAGTCCGCCCGAAACGCCCTCCTTGCCCGCCACGGAGTGTATTTTGGTGGTCTCCAGCGCCTCCTCGCGCGAGAGCGGCGGGAGGATGGTCGGCATGCGCCGCGCAAGCATCGTCTTGCCCGAACCGGGCGAGCCGATGAGCAGCACGTTGTGGCCGCCGGCCGCGGCGATTTCGAGCGCCCGCTTGGCGTGGGACTGCCCCCTGACGTCGGCAAAGTCCTCGGCAAAGCGCCCCGCCGCCTCTTCGAAGGGTTCCGCCTCGGCCGCCCGGGCCGGGGCGATTTCCTGCTCGCCGCCGAGCCAGGCGAGCGTCTCGCGGAGCGACTCCACGCCGATGACGTCGATACCCTCGACCACGGCCGCCTCGGCCACGTTGGCCCGGGGCAGCACGATGCGCGCCATCCCGTCGGCACGCGCACGGAGCGCCAGCGGCAGGACGCCGCGCACGGGCATCACCGAACCGTCGAGCGACAGCTCGCCCGCAAACATCGTTCCCTGCAGCCGCTCCGCATCGATGCGCTGCATGGCCGCAAGAATCCCCACGGCAATGGGCAGGTCGAAGCCGGCGCCCTCCTTGCGCAGGTCGGCCGGCGCGAGGTTGACCACCACCTTGCGGCCGGTGAAGCGCTCGCCCGAGTTCTCGAATGCCGCACGGATGCGCTGCTCGCTCTCCTTGACGGCATTGTCGGGCAGCCCCACCAGATAGAGGCCCAGCCCGCCGCCCGCGATGTTGACCTCGACGGCCACCGTCACGGCGTCGATTCCGACGATTGCTCCCGCATAGGTCCGGACAAACATGGTGCTGCAGCTTTTCGGGTTCGACAGGGATTAAAATCAGAAGGGAGCCTCGTCGCCGAGCGACGTCGAGGCGTTGATATCGAATTCGCCGCCGCCCGCCGAGGCACCCAGACCGCCGGCCATCGGGGCATTCGAGCCGCTCGCATAGTCGTCGTAGGCCTGCTGGCTCTCGGAGGCCTGGGCCGGAGGCAGCATCGAGTCCTCGACGTCGACGAAACGCGCCTGCTCCTTGAGGAAGCGGAGGTTGACGTCGCACACGGCGCCGTTACGGTGCTTGGCCAGGATGATTTCGGCCATGCCGGCCGTCGGCATGCCGTTCTCGTCCTGGTTGATGCCGTAGTACTCGGGGCGGTGGATGAAGGCCACGATGTCGGCATCCTGCTCGATGGCGCCCGACTCGCGGAGGTCCGAGAGCTGGGGCCGCTTCGAGCCGCCGCGCATCTCGGTGGCGCGGCTCAGCTGCGAAAGGGCGATAATCGGCACGTTGAGCTCCTTGGCGATGGCCTTGAGCGTACGCGAGATGAAGGCCACCTCCTGCTCGCGGTTGCCCTTCGTGTCCTGGTTGCCGGTCATCAGCTGGAGGTAGTCGATGATAATGATTTTGATGTCGTTGTGAATCTTCAGACGACGCGCCTTCGAGCGGAACTCGAAGACCGAGAGCGCCGGCGTGTCGTCGATGTAGAGCGGGGCGGCGCCCAGCGGCTTGGTGGCCGATTCGAGGTGGCGCCACTGTTCGGGGGTCAGCCGGCCCGACTTCACGTCGTTGCCCGAGAGGCCCGTCTCGGCGATAATCAGACGCATCATCAGCTGCACGGCCGACATTTCGAGCGAGAAGAAGGCCACGCCCTGTTCGTAGTCGACGGCCATGTTGCGGGCCATCGAGAGGACGAAGGCCGTCTTACCCATCGAGGGGCGCGCCGCCACGATGATGAGGTCCGAAAGCTGCCAGCCCAGCGTCACGCGGTCGATGGCCATGAAGCCCGACGGCACGCCGTTGTAGGCACTCGTATTCTTCGACGCCTCCTCAATCTGCATCAGCGCGCGGGCCAGGATGTCCTTCGACGACTGGACCGAACGCTTGACATGGCCCTCGGAGACCTTGAAAATCTCGCCCTCGGCAAAACCGATGAGCTCCGTCACGTCGGTCGACTCGTCGTACGACCGGCGCTGAATCTCCGTTGCCGAGCGAATCAGCTCGCGCTGCACATACTTCTGGGCGATGATTTTGGCATGGAACTCGACGTTGGCCGCCGAGCCCACCTTCTGGGTGAGCTGCGCAAGGTAGGCGGCACCGCCCACCTTCTTGAGCTCCTTCTTGGCCTTGAGCCGCTCGGTTACCGTATAGAGGTCGATGGGCTTGAGCTCCATCGAGAGCTCCTCGATGGCCTTGTAGATGAGGCGGTGCTCCTCCGTATAGAAGGCTTCGGGAGTGATGAACTCCTGCACGGTGATGATGCTGTCCTTTTCGAGCATCAGCGCGCCGAGGACCGCCTCCTCCAGTTCGACGGCCTGGGGAGGTACGTTGCCCGCACCCTCGGTCAGGGCCTCGAAGGCCTCGCGGTTGCGGTTCGAAGGGGTATATTCTTTCGCCATGATATGCGGTAGTGGGGACTCGGGGTCAATACGACGGTTTCAACGCCCAAAAGTAACGATTCACGCCGAAAATTCAAAACGGCGGGAGGGATGTTTTTCGCGGCACGGACGCTCCGGAACGCATGCAGCAGACTGAAGACCAGCACATTGGCCGTCGCAACGGCGATGGAAGCAATCAGTCGCGGACACCCAGCTCGCGGTGCGAGACGGCCAGCACCGCCACGCTCAGGCGGCAGTCGGGCACCGCCCGGAGAATCGCCCCGCCGCACGAGATGACCGTATTGCCCGTCGTGAAGACGTCGTCGACCAGCAGCACGTGCCGTCCGGCCAACGCCCCGGGACGGCGGACGGCAAAGGCGTCGCGGACGTTTTCATAGCGTTCGCGGCGGGGACGGCGGGCCTGGCTGGCCGTATTGCGGCAGCGCCGGACGCTGCGGCGGTCGACGCCGATGCCCAGTTCGCGGGCGATGCCCTCGGCGATGTATTCCGACTGGTTGTAACCGCGCCGCATCCGCTTGAAGGGGTGCAGCGGCAGGGGAACGACCACATCGACATCGCCGTAGAGGCCGCTTTCGCGCAGGCAGCGGCCATACCAGCGTCCCATCTCATAGGCCAGGCGCCAGGCATTGCGGTACTTGAACGAGCGGATGAGCTCCCTCCACCCGCTGCCGCGGCGGTAGAAGAGGAATCCCGAGGCACGCTCGACGGGAAGCTGGCCCCAGAAGCGGCGGAAGAGCGGGTTGTCGGCCTGCAGCCAGAAGCCCGTCAACGGCGCCGAGGCGCGGCAGCGCGTACAGACCGTACGCTCGCCGGCATTCATCACACAGCCGCAGACCGGGCATCGGGGCGGAAAGAGCAGCGCCCAGACATCGCGCAGCAACTCACTGAGGGTCGACATCGCACAGAAGGGTTATCTTGCGGAAATCGGCGTCGGCGGCAAACTTCCCGAGCTCCTCGCGCAGCACCTCGCGGGCGCGGGCGAACGAGGCGCCGCTCTCGACCTTGAGCAGCAGTCCGACCAGATATTCGCCGCGGATGCGGTCGACGGGAGGCGCCATGGGGCCCAGCACCCGGCGGCCGAAACGGCCCCGGAGCGCCGCACCGAGCGCCGCGGCACCGCGCCGCAGCAGTTCGGGGTCACGGTGGCGGAGCGTCAGCGCCACCAGCCGGGCGTAGGGCGGGTAGAAGAAGGTGCTCCGCTCGCCGAGCTGCTGGCGCGCCATCGCCTCGTAGTTGCCCGCCACGACCTGGCGGATGAGGGGCGACGCGGGGTCGGAGGTCTGGATGATGACCTCGCCCGGCACGGCGCGGCGCCCGGCGCGGCCGGCCACCTGCGTCATGAGCTGGAAGGCGCGTTCGGCGGCCCGGAAGTCGGGATTGTTGAGCAGGTTGTCGGCATTGAGGATACCCACGAGCGAGACCCCCTCGAAGTCGAAGCCCTTCGAAATCATCTGCGTGCCGACCAGAATGTCGGTCTGCCGGCGTGCGAAGTCGGAGACGATGCCGCGGAAGGCGCGCTCCGAGGTGACGCTGTCGCGGTCGAGCCGCGCCACGCGCGCCTCGGGGAAGAGCCGCGCAATCTCCTCCTCGACCTTTTCGGTGCCGAAGCCGCGCGGAACGACATCGGTCACCCGGCACGAGGGGCACTTCGCCGGCATCGGCTCCGTATGGCCGCAGTAGTGGCAGACGAGCCGCTCGGAGGCGCCCCGGTGGTAGGTCAGCGTCACGTTGCAGTGGGGGCAGCGCGCCGTCCAGCCGCACTCGGTGCACTCGACATAGGGCGAGAAGCCGCGCCGGTTCTGGAAGAGCATCACCTGCTCGCCCCGGTCGAGGCGCTCGCCGATGGCGTCGAGCAGCTCCTTGTTGAAGTGCGTCCGGCGTTCGCCCCGCTTGACGGCCCGCAGCGTATCGGAGACGAAGATGCGGGGCGGCTGCGCCCCGCCGTAGCGCTCCGTGAGGCAGACCTTGCCGTATTTGCCCCGCGCGGCATTGAGCCACGTCTCGAGCGAGGGGGTGGCGCTGCCCAGCAGCACCCGGCCGCCGAAGAGCCGCGCCGCCACCACGGCGCAGTCGCGCGCATTGTAGCGCGGCGCCGGGTCCGACTGCTTGTAGCTCGAGTCGTGCTCCTCGTCGACGACCACCAGCCGCAGCCGCCGCAGCGGCAGGAAGAGCGCCGAGCGGGCCCCCACGACGAACTCACCCCCCGTCGAGCGGCAGAGGCGCAGGTAGGTTTCGGTACGGGCGCGCTCCGTCAGGCGCGAGTGGTAGACCGTCACACGGCTGCCGAAGATGCGCTCCATGCGCTCGACCAGCTGCGCCGTGAGGGCTATTTCGGGGACAAGCAGCAGCACGTCGTCGCCGCGCCGCAGCGTCTCGGCAATCAGATGGATGTAGATTTCGGTCTTGCCCGAGCCCGTAACGCCGTGCAGCAGGACGCTTTCGTGCGAGGCGAAGAGGTTCCGGATGTCGTCCAGACAGCGCTCCTGGGCCGCAGAGAGGGTCGGCAGGCGGAAGCGCGCATCCTGCTCGGAGCCGGGCTGCCGCTCACGCTCCTCGGAGCGGATGAATCCCTTGCGCTCGAGCTGGTGGAGCACCGGGCGCTCGGCGGCCAGCAGGCGCCGCGGCACGGCCCCGTCAAACCCGGCCGGACGGCAGGGGGCAATCGGGGCGGCAGGGTCCGCACCGGTCGATGCGGTCTGCGCATCGGCAGCCGGTGCATCGGCAGGCGGCGC
>OOBZ01001235.1_pt1 | contig 17374 bp, 24 predicted proteins | sample 1671601 | NCBI WGS metagenome assembly OOBZ01 (sample SAMN06348173, study PRJEB24527) | human gut metagenome | biome: human gut; feature: ankylosing spondylitis patient; material: feces | host: Homo sapiens | place: China | collected 2015-10
CCCCTACAACGAAGTGGTGTCACGCTCTGGTGTGGAACGCCTCCTTGAGGCTGGGGTAGAGCATGGCGTAGCGTTTTTTGGTGAGGGCGTAGGCTTCCTGAACCGCCAGGTCGGGTTCAATGTCGCCGCTCATGCGGATGTGGCTGCACGCCTCGGGCAGATTCCCGAACAGGCCGATGGCGACGCCTGCGGCTGCCGCCGCGCCAAGGCTCGTGGCGCTGTCGGAGAACGTCGATACATCATGGAGCGTCACATTGCACACATCGGCAAGGATCTGCTTCCAGAGCTTCGACTTGGCCCCGCCGCCGATGATGCGCAGCTCCTCGATCTGCTGCTTTTCGCGCATGACGTCCAGGATCTGGCTCAGGCCGCAGGCCGTGCCCTCCAGAACGGCGCGGAGGAAATGCTCCCGCTTGTGCGTGGTGTTCATACCGAAGAAAACGCCCTGCGCCTGCGCGTCGAAGACGGGAGAGCGTTCGCCCTCCAGATACGGCAGGTAGATAAGGCCGCCCGCGCCTGCCGGAGCGGTCGCCGCAGCGGAATCAAACGCACGCGCGGAGGCGACCTCGAACAGATCCATGGCCCATGAGACAGAGCGTCCGGCGCACTGCTCGGTGCCGAAGACGTTGCAGCCGTGGCCGTCGAGCGCGTAAATATGGAATACGCGGTGCTGCGGGTCGATGAACGGCGCGTCCATCTGACCGGCGATCCATGCGGTGGTTCCGAGGCTGAGATAGAAATCGCCCGGCTTTGCCACGCCTGCGCCGACATTGGCGCAGGCCCCGTCTCCGCCGCCGACGGACACGGGAATGCCCGCACGCAGACCGAGGCAGCCCGCCGCTTCCTCCGACAACCGGCCCGCGATCTCGCAGCTAGTGTGGATCTGCGGGAATTTATCCAGATCGACGCCCACGTTATGGAACATCTCCGTGTCGTACTGCCGCGTTTCCAGATTCATGAGCAGCCCGTGGGACGCGTCGGACATATCGGTCGTCTCCATGTGGCCCGTGAGGCGGTAGACAAGATAATCCTTCGACTGCAGGATGCGGTATGTACGGGCGTAGAGCCCCGGCTCGTTCTCCTTCAGCCAGAGCGTCTTGCAGAGGGTGGATGCGGGCGAAAGGACGTTGCCGCAGATCTCATAGAAATAATCCCGGCCAAATCTGGCGCGCAGGGCGTTGGAAATGGCCAGCGCGCGGGTATCGGCGTGGATCATGGCGGGGCGCAGCGTCTGCCCGTCCTTGTCCATGGGCAGGCAGCCGAGCATATGGCCGGAAACGCCGATGGCGTCGACACGCTTGACGTATTCGGGCGCAAGCTCCCGCAGCATCATCATGGCGCGCACGGCGCTCATCCACCAGTCGGCGGCCTCCTGTTCGCAGCCGCCGTTCGGGTAGTGGTGCGTGGGATAGGATGTTGTGACGTTGCGGATAATATTGAGATTTTCATCGACCAGCGAGGCCTTCAGGCCGCTGGTTCCGATATCGAATGCCAGTAGTGTGCTGTGCAAATTGAATCACTCCATGTTCGGGATACCGGATAGGCTCCGGTGGGGAATGCCCTGTTTTATTGTACAATATCCCGCAGGAAAAGCAAAGCACTATTTTACGAAATGACCAAAAAAGACTGATACAAAACGCGTTCCTTACAAGGCGCATCCGTATTTTTTGCGTTCTGACAGACGCTTCATCCTGCGCAGAACCGGCCCGGCATCGATCCCCCGGCGCTTCATCGCCCGGAATATTTCGGGGAACCGTCACAAAAACAGAAAATGCGACCTGCAGTTTACAGTTAGAACGTGCAAAATGGTGGTATTTCGCAGCATGAATCAGTATCATGAAGGAACACTGGAATTCCAAAACAGAGGGTATCAGCATGACATTAGGCGGTAAGCTTGCCATACTTTTCTACGTGGTACTGTATAACCGTATGATGGCGTATGTGGAAAGCCGCGCATATCGTGCAGCGCCGGCCCCGGAAAACAAAACGGAAAGCACCTGAAGTCACAGTATTTTAAAAGGAGAGGTTTTTCATGTATACTTACAAAACAGAAATTTTAACGGTCAGCACAAAATGGTTTTCGGACAAGGCGAATGCAGCGGACATTTCGATGCTGGATCAGCTGTTGAATGAAAGAGCTGCCGAGGGCTGGGAGCTTGCGGCATACGATTACATGGGAACGTCAACACAGATAAAGGGCGCGTTTGTTGTGACGTTCAGAAAGGAAACGGCGTAACCGCAGGTCATATACCCGAAGCCGCCGGTTCCCGGCATCCTTCCGGAACACAGGCTGAAATTCGCACCCGGCCAGCAATTGTGCTGACCGGGTGCTTTACGTTGTGTATTGTTATAAGGGTCATTGATATGCGCACAGGAAGCTGTTCGTCATGTCCAAAGCGCCTGCGTATAAATGCCCTCCGTCTTCATCCTCGCCACAGCCTCCCGGACCGAATCCAGATCCTCGCGGTAGGTCACGCCGTACCACGCTTCTTCGCACGGCAGCACCTGCACGCTTGCAGACTTGTCCGCCAATTGTGCGTTCACCACAAACGGCAGGAAATATTCACACTTGAGCGGATTGGCCGGAATGGCGTCGTTCAAAAACGCCCCCATACGGTTCCAGAGCTCATCCAGCACGCGCGCCGAGAATCCCCAGAGGTTCATCGACACAATTGTATCGCCCGCCAGCGGGAAGAACTGTACGCCATCCTCGGTATATTCGGCATCCGCGCCCTTTTTGTAGATCTTCGTGCGCTCTGTCACGCCGGTCAGCATCCCGTTTTCGATCTCACACACGCCGCGGGCCACGGAACCGAACTCCGTCACCGTGTTTTTCAGGCGGTAGCCAACCATGGCGTACTTGCTTGCGTCGGTCTGCGCCTCCAGAAAGCTGTAAATCTCCGAAAAGGCCGTACGGCCATAGAAATCATCCGCGTTGATGACGGCAAACGGTCCGTTTACCGTGCCCCTGCAGCAGGCCAGCGCGTGACCGGTCCCCCACGGCTTCGTCCGTCCTTTCGGAATTTCAATGCCCTCCGGCAGACGGTCAAGGTCCTGATATACATAAGACACATGGAAATACCGCTCCATGCGGTCGCCAATGCACGCCCGGAATTCTGCTTCCATCTCGCGCTTGATGATAAACACAACGTCGCGGAACCCCGCACGCCAGCTATCAAACAGAGAAAAATCGATTATGATATGCCCCTCCGGATCGACCGGTTCAATCTGCTTGAGGCCGCCAAAGCGGCTGCCCATGCCCGCAGCCATGATCACAAGGGCCGGCTTCTGTTTGTCCATTTTCCTGCCTCCTATTTCGGGTTATCTCTATCTTATCCATCCCGTTCCTATAAGGCAATCCTTTTTGTCGTTTTGTGCACGATTTGATAAATTCCATGGAGCATTTGAAAAAGAGGCTATGGGTTTAAGCAGAATATGTTAAAATGATCGCACTCCTGCGAAACGCTTCTCTGCATCCTGTATGTGCACGCCTCCCGGCTCCGGCATGACCGCACCGCAGGCTGCAGCCCGGATGCTCACAGCGGCGTGTATGATCTGAACACTATGGATCAACTGCCAAATTAGAAAAACAAAATCGCAATCCGGCGTCAGCGATTGCGATTTTGGGAGGAGCTGCGACGAAATGAGTGAGAAGTGACTTTTCATGCGAAGCATAAAAAGTCGCTGCGAACGATATGCAGTCCGCAGCGACGTGGTGACCCGCCGGAGATTCGAACTCCGGACACCCTGCTTAAAAGGAGGCGTCAGGGGGGCAAGCCCCCCTAGACGTACCCCCATCGCTTGAAAACACTAGGTTTTTCGGGTCTGGATGTTTTCAGCATCTCTTTTTTCGGACACCCTGCCCCTTGTCATACTCATTTTATCACAGCACTTGTCCGCGAAACCAGATACCTTTAGATTTTCGTACAACTTTAATCATCTTTTATCATTGAAAAGCATCTTTTCACGTCTTTAATTGTCCAGAAGCAAGTTCAAACGTCTTTTATCATCTTCTGAAAAAACGCAATGAAAATCAATCATCTTTCTTCAACTCCTATGCCATTTATAGCATAGGAGTTTTGCTATAATAAAGGCACAAAGTTGAGGGAAACAAAAACCTGAAACAATCAAGAATAAGGGTGGCGACCTGAAAAATACGCGAGATGCCAAGAGCATCAGAAAGGAATTATTATGAAGAACCTGTTTGCTTATGATTTCACCACCAACACCATCGTCGCTTCCAAGGCTACGCTCAAAAAGGCAGGCAACCCCACCACGCCCGAATACAAAGCCCTGATGAAGATGATTGCCGAGCAGCCCACGTTCAAGGTCGTTGAAAAGACGATCAACACCAAGAGTGGAAAGACGACCTACAAGGGTCTGACAATCGAAATGATGGAGAGTTATATTAACGCGCAGGAAAATCCGGTTGCGCTCTGTGCGGAATTTGAAGGCATTAGACAGTTCGCAAAGAACAACAAGCGGCGTGAATATCCGCTTCTCAAGCAGTGGTTCGTCGAGAAGTTCAAGGAGCAGTATAAAATGACCGACGCAAAGAAAATCCATGCCAAGCGCGTTATGGCAAAGGCAACTGGCAAAGTTCTCACGCTCGCCGCAAAGCCTGCAGTCAATCAGTAATCAAACCAACAGAAAGATAATTTAGGAGGAAATAGAAATGGCACAGGCTTACAAGATTGATTTCACCACCCGCACAATTACCATCACCGCAGAATTTGAAAAGGCTATGAGCAATCCAGAAGCAGCAGAATACAAGATTATCAGACAGTTGTGTGCGGATTTCCCCGGTATGCGGATTGTCAAGCGTACGCACCGCACACCGACGCACTACACCAGCAAGAACGGCGAAAAGAGCGCCTGTAATCCCTATAAGAACCTGACCTATGAAAAGATGGAGCGGTTTATGGACGCGCTTCCCAACGGCGCGGAGTATCGCAAGCAGTATGATTTCCTGAAAAGTCCAGCTGCCGCTATTCAGACCAACGGATACAGCACCGTGCGCGAATGGTTCATTGCGCAGTTCCCCCTCTACCGCAAAAATCCCCTGTTCTATCTCACTGAAACGCCGAAAATCATCAGCGGAGTTGATTTTGCCAAGCAGCAGACAGACGCAGCCGAAGAAAAGAAGAACGCATAAACAAATTCAGTCCAAACATTTAACAGTGGTAAATAACGTAAATATTAAGTGTTAAATGTCTGAACCAAAATGAACTGGAGAAAGACGATGCTTGAATGTAGAGAGTATTCTTATCAGGAACTTTGTTCGATTTTCAACACGCATGATGCCCGTTCCATCAAAAACCGTCTGACAAGATGGAAGGTGGAATATACCTACAAAGGGCGGGGCGCAAATCTCAAACTTACCATTCAGAACATACACGACCCGTTCAGAGTGTTTTGTATCCTTGAACTGTCTTATTCGCCCAACACTGATTTCCGGAAACTGGCTTATTTCCTCTATTACTACATGAACGATATGGAGTTTTACAGTCTGCCTTGCGAACGGCAGGAACAAATAATGTGGATGGAGGGAACACCTCTCACCCGGCAGACCATTGAAACCTATATTCAGCGTTTGGCAGATAATGAACTTATCCTGCGTGCTTCTGGAAATTTCAGATATTATTTTGCGTTTGGCAAAACCCTCATCGATACGGACGAAGAAACCTATAAGCAGGCATGGCATGAATACTGGATACACAGAGAAATTATGCCGCCGCAAAATGCGATCTGGCAGATGCGCAGAAAATATGGTGGCGTAGCAAGAAAACAGGCAATCCCGGAGCAGAATGTTTTTTATCTCGACACATGGAATACGCTGAACGCTTACGCAACCGCAAGAGTGGAAGCGGATATGGACGAATTTGTTTCATCCAATAATCCCGAAGCGCAGGAATCTATAGAATAACCAACGCAAAAGAATACTCGTTGAACGCCGGACGCAGGCGACCGGCGCAACGAGTATTTTTTGCGAGAATATACAAAAGGAGAAATAAAAATGGAATACAAAACGTTAATCGACGATTATTTCAGAAAAGTTCCGGAATACTATCCGGAAATGTATCAGGACGGTTTTACACCGGAAGAAATTATGTATGCGTTCCGAAAATAGATGCGTCGGCAAGCAGAAGACGAACGCCAGGTGAAAATCAATTTCAGCAGCGAGGTGAAAATCAAACGATGAGAATTGACAATTCAGGCAACCGGCGCAGAAAAAAGGAAAAGCAGCGACGGGAACAATCCATCATGGAAAAGGAGATTTTCCGGTTTGTGGAATAGAGCCTACAAAAGACGATGGACGCTGCCTTTGATGAGATATTCAAGGGCTGGAACAAAAAATAAAATCAGCGGTTTTAGTTCAGACATTTAACACTCATATATTATAAGGGGTATATTAAGTGTTAATTGTCTGGTCTAAAACCGCTTTTTGTCGTTTATAGCCGTCTTTCCGTTGCGCGAGAGCATTTCGTGAGAGCGCGCGCCAGCCCAAAACCGCAAGCGCATATGAAAAAGATTTCTTCCCGAAATATACCGGGAGGGTGTTCAAACAACCATTTGTTTTTATGGACAATCCAAAGCCATCCAAAAGAGCCGAAAACAGCACTTCAAATGACCTGATTTCGTTCAGGAAAGCAAGAACACCTTTTCGCGGACAGTCCCCCTATTTTGCGGCTTCTTCCCGGCTGAACGCAATCAACTCCCCCGGCTGACAATCCAATAGAGAGCAAATGGTTTCCAGCGTCGCCCACGACGGCATTTGACCGCTTCTTATCTTTTGGAGCATGGCTTCTCCAATGAGTTTTTCTTTGCGGATGCGGTTTGTATTATAGCCCGCTTCTTTCAGCGCAGACAGCACATCCAGTTTGTAAATCATCGGCATTTGAAAAAATCGCCCCCTTTTCCATTGTCCTTATTATACGATAAAATTACATCTATTTCAAGTGTAAATATTACACATAAAATAGGTGTAATATTTGTGTATTCTGCGAATTGAATTACACTTATAAAAGGTGTATTATATAGACAGTTGATAGAGATACCCACCAAACAAATTACAATCCAAAAGGAGAAAGACAAAATGAGCAAGAACGAAATCGTGAGCATGATTGAAACCATGAACAACTATGATGAGCTCGCCAGCAAAGCCAAGGCAAAAGCGGACGCTATCCGCGACGCGCTCAAGGAAGAAATGCTTCGGCTCAATACCGAGGAACTGAACGCAGGCGCTTACATCGTGCGTTATACCAGCGTCATTTCCAACCGCTTTGACAGCACGACGTTCAAACGGCTTTACGCTGACCTCTACAAGGACTTTACAAAGGCGGTTAGTTCGCGCCGGTTCTCGGTTTCCTGCTGAGAGAAATACGCTCCACGGGCAAGCAGAAGCCCGTGGAGCAATCGGAGGGATGAAGATGAAAACAGGCTATGCCAGATGCTCGACCAACGAGAGCAAACAGGATATCGAACGGCAGGTGCGCGAACTCAAACAGGCAGGCGCGGAGCGCATTTTTCTTGAATACGAACACGGGGACGCGGTTATTAAAGAACAGTTGTCTTTGCTTCTGGAACAGGCACAACCGGGCGATACGATTATCACGTTGGAGGTTTCAAGGCTTGCCAGAAGCACAAAGCAGTTGTGCGAAATTATTGAAGCAATCAGTCAAAAGCGGCTGTGCCTTATCATTGTCGGCAGTATCACGATGGATTGCCGAAACGGGCACGCAGACCCGATGACAGAAGCGTTTTTACAAATGGCAGGCGTGTTCAGCCAACTCGAACTTTCGATGATACGCGCGCGCGTGCGCTCTGGAATGGCGAACGCCAGAGCCAAGGGCGCGAAGATCGGCAGACCGGAGCTGACCGCAGAAGATATTCCACCTGTTTTTCTTCGCCATTATCCCGCGTTCCGAAATAAAAATTTGAATTTAAGCGAGTTGGCAAGGGTTTGTAATCTGAGCAGAACCACGGTTTATAAATATCTTTCTCTTTTGGAACAATAAAACGGAACAGGACGCAAAATCTGCGTCCTGTTCCTGATTTTTTGAACTTATTTCATCATATCTGCTTCTCTTTCATAGCGGGACATTGTGCTTTCATATTCTGATAATTTTGCCTGATAATCGTTTAAGTTGCCGCTCGGTTCCATAGCAAAATCAGCGAATGAACTGCTTTCCAATGACCATTCCCGCAATAATTCACATTCTTCTGGCATTTCCTCTTTATAGTCTTTTATAAATTGTGTTACATCCGAATAGAGTGTTTCTTCCATTTCCGGAAGGATGTCATATGCGTGTCCAATCGGCATTGCCATATCTACAACAACAGCAATTTCTTCATCTGTATCTGGATGTTTGGACAAGTAATAGGTTTCTTTGTCCAGCGCACATCCCGCGCCCCACACTATTATTTTCCAATCGTCCGGGTCGTCAGAAGATAAAGCACGCATAGTTTTCAGTTGCTGAACTGAGTGTTCATCCTTGAAATACAAAACACATTGGAAAGACGACCAGAAATCCTGCGCTCCAACTTCGTTCCAAACTCTAGCTACGCCAGCAGCAAGGATGCTGCTCTGATTATTCATTTCAGAATAGCGCATTACAAGTGACGAATACATAGCGTCTCGAAGAACATTTGTATTTTCAACTTGTTCCTTGTCCTTGCTATCCAACGCATTATACGCGCTATTTACTTCTTTGATTGTGTCTGTCTTTTCAAGTGTTACCTCTCCAATCGACGCAATCTTTTCTTCGACCGCTTTTGCTTCTTCGCTCTTTCCGCAAGCGCAAAGAGACAAAAGCAGTATCAAGCACATTGCCAACGAAATAATTTTTTTCATTTTCTTTCTCCTGTTTCCTTATTTTTAATCGGTCTGGGACATTTTGCGCTTTTGGGAATATGCCACGGGCTACCGGGCGCGTCCTGCGTAGCAAACGGAATCAGCCCTTTCAAACACCATCTTCGGATTGTGCTTTGTGGATAACCCCATTCTTCGGACGCTTCTTTTGTGCCTATCGTATCTGCCATTACATCCCTCCTGAAAATAAAAGTTATTGTTCATTGTTCTTTCTCAAGCGTTCCGGTTGCGCCGTTTAACATGAGACTGCCATCTTCAAAAGTAAATGGAATGTTTCCTTCCACATTTTCCTTTTGGTCTAATGTAACAGTATGTATGTCGTTGCTTCCAATAGCATAAGTTCCCACAGTTGAATTGCCTATTTTGTTGCCGCCGATGTAGGTATCAACTACATATTTTCCATCATAGAACGTCCATTTTGATACGACCGTATCAGAATCATAACTGACCCACGTTCCAGACAACTGTTCATCAATCTGTTCAACTCGCGATTTTTCTACAGATGCTTTACCACAAGCACACAGGAACAGGCACAGCACAAGCAGATAGATGATACATATTCCTTTTTTCACGTTTTGTCCTTTCTTTTTCTCAAATTTTGTCGTTTTCGATTATAACGCCATAAATGACTAGTGTCAATAGCATTACGCTATTGTGACAAGGTTTATCAAACGTAAAACTCACCTTAAAATATAGTTGAGGTGAGACTACATGAAAGCAGAGTATAAAAGTCTATATGAAAAGTTTGGCTTGAATGTGGTGTTCTATCGTAAGCGTCGCAAAATGACCCAACTACAGTTGGCTGAATTAGTCGGTATCGACCGCAGCCATATCAGCGCTATTGAATTAGGCAATGTCGGTGTTTCCTTTGATGTGATTTTCAAATTATGCGAGGTGCTAGGCGTTTCACCAAAGGAATTGTTTGACTTTAGAGATTAAGAGTGGGGAAACCCACTCTTTTCTCTTTTTTATATCTGTGCTATGATAAAGAAAAACAGTCCGTGGAGTTGGGAAAATGTCAAACGCACGCTTCTTTTTTCTTTACCGCTATCTTCTGGAAAACACCTGCGAGGGACACACCGCCAAGGGTGAGGATATCCGCGCGCAATATGAGAACCACGAGTTTGGTTCAGATATCCGCTCTGTCTATCGAGATATTCACCAACTGAACGCGCCCGCAACGGGGCTTGAAGTTCTCTATGACGGACGCACAAAGGGCTACTGGCTGAAAACGCGTCTGTTTTCGCAAAGCGAACTCCAACTGATTATCGACGGTATTCAGTCGTCGAAGTTCATTACACAGGCCAAGGCGCGCGATCTGACCCAGCGGATACAGAAGCTTACTGACGCGCACACGCGCGCCGTGCTGAACCGGCAGGCAGTTGTGGCAAATCGTATCCGCAATATGAATGAAAGCGTTCTGGACGAAACAGGCCGCCTTTACAGAGCCATCCGCGAGGACAAAAAGGTTTCGTTCCGCTTCTTCCACTATGACCGCGAGAAGAAAAAGCAGTACTCCAAAAGCGGCGGGCGGTATATCGTAAGTCCCTACGCAATTCTCTGGAACGACGGAAATTGCTATCTCTATGCCTATGAAGAAGAAAAGGCACGGTTCTCGCATTTCCGCATTGACCGCATGGAGGATATCCGGCTTTTGGCACTTCCAAGAGTGGGAAAAGATGAATACAAGGAAAAAGACCTGACCGCGCGGCAGCCGAAAATTTTCAATATGTTTTCCGGAGAAGAATGTCTGGTAAAACTGCGCTGTATCAACCGCCTTGCGGACGTGATGCTTGACCGGTTCGGACGCGAAATTATTCTGACCCCGGACGATGAAGCGCACTTTCTTGTAAATGTCCCCGTGGAACTCAGCCCGCCATTCTATGCGTGGATTGCGTCTTTTGGACGGCAGGTGAAAATATTGTCGCCTGAAAAAGTCGTGAATGGGATGCGTGATTTCCTCCAAAAGTCGATGGATATGTATAAAAATGATGGGAAGATGTAAAATCATCTTCCCATTTGTTCATTGTTGCTTCTGGATGATAAAAGACGTTAAAAGATGATAGAAGATGCTCTATCACGCTTATCTGTGTATCCGTTCGCGGGGCTTACAGAGTTGTGCGAGCGGGGAATGTAAATCATAATTCCCGGCAATGTCGCTGTCAAAAATGGCGCAATAATGCTTCGTCATTTGGAGCGTGGAATGTCCGAGCAGATGTTGGAGCGTAAAAGCATCGCCGCCGCAGTCCATCAGATATTTCCGGGCAAATGTATGACGGAACATATGAATACTTGTTTTCAGAACACCGCGCTTGTGGTTATAATCTGCGATTGCCAGCTTCAAGGCGTTCTCTGACAGCATTGTCCCATAGACACTACAAAACAGATAGTCGGACGGTTCTCCGCCCCGCATCGCCGCATAATCGCTTAAAATGCTGACCAGCATAGAGCAGAGTGGAATCGTCTGAATTTTACCGGTTTTGGTATGGCGGAAAATGACCTGCTTGCGTTCAAAATCCACATCGCGGTTTTGGATATTTCGAATTGTACCCGCTCGACAACCGCAATTCACAAGAAAATTGATGATGACCCAGTTGCGGTATTCGCAGAAATCACAGCTGCGGGCTGGCTTTTGTAGCAGGAGCATCAATTCTGCGTCCGTATAGGTTTCTTTCACGGTTTCCTTGTCCTTGTAATTTGCCATTTCCAATTCCGTGTAACCTGCTTTTCTCGCCCAGTTCAGGAACGTACGGAACACGCGCAGATAACTGCTTATGGAGTTGTGCGCCAGCCCGCTCTGACGCATGGAAATGACCATATTGTCCAAATCCTCTTTTGTCAGTGTGACGAGCGGGGCGGAGAAATCCAAGTGCTTTTGGAGGGAATGAAGATGGGAATGATAGTTCCGAATGGTTTTATCGCTGACACCTTTTGCGGTTTGCGACGCAACGAAGCGTTCAAAAATCTCCGCGACAGTCTGATTATTCAACTGTCTAAATAATTGTTTTTTGGACATCAAAAATAGACACCCTGCCTTTCGTAAAATGGACAAAAAGGCAGGGTGTTTTGCCTTTTACAGGATATAACAAAAACCCTCGAAAACGTAGTGTTTTCAAGGGTTTGTGTTTTCACTACACTATAGATGAACACATCACAGCGTTTGATTTCTGTAATTTACTCTTTCGGTTTGTTTTTGTCCGGAATCTCGCTAGTCGCTTCAATCAGATTGCTCACGACCTGATTGAGCTGCGCGGCGCTTTTTGACGTAATGACCGGCACGCCGGTCTGCTGCTCGATAGCCTTCCGGGCGTCGCCTGCGACCTTGCCGCCGGAGCGCGCAACTTCTACATTTTCGTGCAAACCCTCCGGCGCTTTCTGCTTGGAGATCTCCGTGGTCGTAGCCTCGGCCAGCATATTGAGAACCAGCTCCAGTGTCGTCATGTTGTCACGCAGCTTCTCTTTCTTCAAGCCTTTGAGATTCTTATACTGCCTCGTGTTCATGCCGGACCACGCTTTTGTGATCTCATCGGTCAGAATCGCGTATTCCACGCCTTTCTGTACCCCGCGCGCATCCCATTCATCGGTCAGTTCCTTGCGCACTTGAATGGCTTGCAGGCGCTGGTTGATCCATTCGCGGCTGTAGCCTTTCTTGAGATAGGTTTCCAGCGCACGGTCAATCGTCAGCTCTGGATCGATGGTTTCCTCGATGCGTTCCCGGCCGACCTGCGCCAGCCAGAGTTTGAACGGTTCGGCTTTTGGCGATGGAATAGACTGAATGATGCGCAGCAGCAGCTCGGTGTCAGCTACGTCAGTCAGACGCTTTTTGCCGTCTGCCGCAGTCATTTTCAACTGCTTACAATTTGTAAGCAGTTGCCCTGCGCCTTCATCATTCAGGCGTTTTTTCAATACCGCCCAATAGGTACTGGCGTGTCGGGCGTCCGGCTGATCAGTCAGAACAGCAACTACATCGACGATAGAAAAGAACCATTCTTCTTTTTCTGCATCCCATGCAGTACGGATGCGCTTGTTCTCAAAAAGCTGTATCTGATCATTCTGTGCCATATCCTCATCTCCATTCTATTTTCTAATATTATAGCATACTTTTTTGTTTCAGTCGATTCGCTACCTCAATATGCGTTTCATATTCAAATGGTCTTATGGAAAAACTGCCGCTCAGGTATGCGGGTACCATCTTATAGCACGGGATATCTTTTTCGCAGCATATTTGATAAAGTGTATTCGCTGCCTCCTCGTCTGTTCGCACCCCTATATAAACAGCTGTCGGTTTCAGGCTATAGATTCGGCAGAAAAGCGTATTATCCGGTAACATAGAAATCATTCGCCACTCGTTTTCGTAGCTCCAAACCGACGATTTTGTAAGCAGGCTCTTTACAATTACCAAAAGGTCTTCATAAAATGGTTTGATTGCAGTATGCGCCAAATCCGCCATACGAGAAAGCAGCAGCGGCAGGATGATCTGGGATGCATCATACCGTACATCCGCGTATATCACGGGCGCAATTGCAGGGGACATCATCAGACTGGTACAGTGCTGAACGTCCGCACACTTTTCAGAACAGGCTGTTAAAATTTTTTGAAAATCATACTCTATGCAAAAGCCCCGATGGCTGTCCGCGTAATGTCCCCACATTGCCGAATTGTCATTTGACTCTGTAAAGCAGGCAATGCTTCTCCGCTTCTGCTCATCAATCAACGTCCGATAGAACACCTTTTCAAATTCATCCTGACAACATTCTAATAAACGCAGTGCATTTTCACGGAATAGCGAAAAAGGTTTCTCGAGTGCCTCAGGTTGAATGTCTTCCGGGAGAACTGAAAAAAGCCATTGAAGCTGTTCTTCTGAGAATATGCTTTGAAGAGCTGGCACGCTACCTCCGTTTTTATATGCGCGGTATTTTTCTGCGATCTGCCCTATATCCATTTCCCTTTTTAATAGCTCCTTCGCGCGTTCCGGATCATAATGGGGCATACATTCAAACGGATCATTAAATGAAAAAATGGAACTGCCCCATATTTCATCCTTTCGGAGCGCGTCAAAAGTATGGTCGTTTACAGCCCGATAACGATACAATCTTGATGGTATATTACTTTGAACCCATGTGCGAATTTTTTCGTGCTGCTGTCTGATGATTGCGGAATCTGAAATCGATTCATAAAATGTACCGTAAAGCAAAGCGCAGAATTCTTCTCGATTTGTCATATGTTTCCCTCCAGTGCAGCTTTATATGTTGATATTATAACATATTTCGTTTTCTTTTTATTGATTTTGCCTGCAAATAAAACGTTCAGAATTATATCACCATCTGCTATACTTATCCTCCGAAAGGAGCTGATCGTATGAACAGCAAACACACATCGGAAGAAAAACAAAATATCATCACTGCCTACAAAGCAGGGAAACGCGTTTCTCTGCTTGTCACCGAAACAGGGATCCCGCGCAGCACGATTTATGCGTGGCTTGTCGACGCGCGAGTTGAAAATTCCGAAAAGAAAACAAGTTTTACACTGCGGGAATATCGCAGCTTGGAGAACAAGGTGAACCGGTTGAAGGGTATCATCGACATTCTGCAAAAAGCACCCTGCACTGCGACTGCGTCGCTGGAAGACCGGCTGCACGCGCTCGACGATCTGCATGACCAATACAGCGTACATATGCTCTGCGATGCGCTTTGCGTGCCGCGGGGCACTTTTTATAATTATTTGCTGCGCAGCAAACGTGGCTGTGCTTGGTACGATAAACGCCGAGAGGAACTGCGTCAAAAAATCCAAACGATTTACGAAGACGGCCGCCAGATCTACGGTGCTGGCAAAATTGCCGCCATCCTGAAAGAACGAGGCTGCCGTGTCAGCGAGCGGATGGTACGTGAGTTGATGCAGGATATGTGGCTGAGCAGTATCCGTCAGGGCGCGAAGAAACAGTATGATAAGGAGACCAAATGGTGCAAGAATTATCTCAGCCAGCAGTTTACCGCAACGCGCCAGAATGAAATCTGGGTCAGCGATGTGACTTACTTCCGCTACAAGGAAAAAGAGCTTTACATATGCGTAATTATCGACTTGTATGCACGCATGGTGGTTGGTTTCCGGATCGGTCTGAAAAACAGCACGCGGCTTGTAAAAAGCACGTTTAAGATTGCGTATGAACAGCGGCAACCGCAGCTTCCTTTGTTGTTTCACACGGACCGCGGCAGCAACTACCGTTCAAACGCCTTTTGCGCCTATCTGCAATCGCTTGGTGTGACACAGTCGTTTTCCCGTGCGCACATCCCATATGATAATTCTGTCATGGAGTCGTTCTTTGCTTCGATGAAGCGGGAAGAACTTTACCGAACAAAATACCGCTCTGAGCAGGAACTCAGAGCGGCGGTCGCAGATTATATCAAGTTTTACAATGAGACCCGTCCGCACGCAAAGAACGGATACAAGACACCGTTCAAGAAAGAGCAGGAATACTACGTAAATTCCAAGCAAAACGAGAAGAAATAAGCCGGACTGCATAGTTCGTTTTCTGGACTTTTCACGTTTTGCAGTCTGATTTTAAGCGTTTTCCAGTTTCACGTCCAAGATGCTTTGCGCCAAGCAAGGCGTAAACGTACTGAAAACACAGAGAAAATAAGAAAAGCACCACTGTGTCCAACCCAAGCGGGTTCGGATTGCAGTGGTGTTTTCAGCTTTTGCGAAGTCGATCTGATACCGCTGACAGGTCTTGCGGAAGTGGACAACGTAAGCCAGATCTTCTTTCATTGGAGGTGCGACATAACCGTTCGGCGCAGCAAGCGCGTCCAGCTCCAGATATTTTTCATTCTGCATCTGTCAGACCTCTTTCAGGTATGGAATGCGAAGTCCTGAAGACCAGCAACACTGCACCGATACTGGCGTGCTTTCTCGACCGAGACATCGTCGGATTTCCGCTGGGTGCGCTCTCCATATACTCCATATAAACCAGTACGCCGTCCAGCATATCTCAGTAAGCAGCAAATCCAACCAGTTCCTTGGTCGCTTCCAGAATGAAGACCGAAAGGTTCGCACTTGCATGGCTTTCGATAATGTAATAGCAAGGTGGCTTAACGGCTGCTCCTTCATTTTCTGATTTATTATACCGCAGCTCTCAGAAAAACGCAAAGAAGAGTTTTCATGATCTGCTTCCGTATCCGGTTCGAAGCCGCTACTGAGAATGTCCAGCAGTTCTTTCTTTGACCACTGCCGCTCCCGTGCCTGTTTCAGATACCACTTGCGAGCCTCGCTTGTCAGCTCCGCTTCCATAATGACCACATTCAGCGTCCAGCCGATTTTCATTGCCAGCCGGAGGAGCGTTTGGTCATTTTCATAAGTCTTGTAAAAATCGCGCATCCGGCGCACGTTGCGCGGGGAAAAGCCTGCGCGGTCAGGGAAATTCGCCTGCAAGAATTCTGCGGCTGCGACCGCCGCGCCCTTCTCCGGGCGCTGACTGATGGCCTTGCCGATGGCGTACACTTCGTCCATCTGCGAAAGATTTTGCGTAAGAATTGCAGTCAATTCCCGGTACATCGTGCCGTAATCCACAGGTTTTCTGACGTTCATGGCTTCTCCTTTCCGCGCTGGTGCGCATTGGATATTCTGTTGTTTCACCGAATAAATACTGTTTTGCGTGCTTTAACTCGGCTTTTTCACAAGATTTGAACGGCGAGCACGAAGCGTACTTCGTGGAAGCGTGCTTCATTTCGACATAGAATCTCCATAGTCGATCTATTATAAACTATGGAGGTCTTCAGAATGAAACCATACCCGGCGCTGCTCGCAGAGCTTCTTTCCGAAGAATTGTCTTCTCTGCGGCAGCAGAAGGCATTGACTCAGGAGGCCATGGCGGAGCAGCTTCGTATTTCCAGCCGCGCATACAGTGATTTGGAGCGCGGGAGATATGCCGCCTCCGCCCCGACCTTGCTGTTTCTCTTTTCCATGCTGGATGCGGAGGCGCAGGGCGCTCTGGTTCAACAGTTTATGGATCGTGTTCAAGCACTGGAGGGGACGGATGCAGCATGAACGCCGTAACAGACATTGTCGAAGTATATGATCTGTTGTACCGACTCGGTTTCTCTGCAACCAACACCGCATTTTTCCATCTTTCCTACTCGGTCTATCTTGCCGCGCTCAACCCGCATTGGCTGGTAAAGCCATCGCAGCGGCTATATCCCGAAGTGGCAGACCAATACAACACCAATCCGCTTCAGGTCGTCCGAAACATTGACGGGTTTGCCTGCGCCTCCTGGCACAAAAACGCCGCGTTTCTGCGTAGTCTTACCTGCTGCCCGCTGATGGCAGCTCCGACAGCTGCACAGTTTTTGCGGATTCTTACGCACTATCTTCGGAGTGGAGCAGTATAGCGCATACTTTTGCAGAATGTAGACCACTTTCAACTGCTTTTTATCTTTAGCTGCAGGCGCGCATCATATATTTCGTCGTTTTGCGAATAGCCTGCTACAATATTTTGTGGTATGATTGCCC
>OOBZ01001247.1_pt1 | contig 17258 bp, 8 predicted proteins | sample 1671601 | NCBI WGS metagenome assembly OOBZ01 (sample SAMN06348173, study PRJEB24527) | human gut metagenome | biome: human gut; feature: ankylosing spondylitis patient; material: feces | host: Homo sapiens | place: China | collected 2015-10
CAATTGTAAGCTCATCTTTTGCAAATGTTACTTCAATTGTATGATTTGCAACAATATCTTCGAAAGCATACTCTGTTGCAATAGTTTCTACATTTTCTCCGTCCACTGTAATACTTTCAATATGGTATCCCTTGTCAGGAGTGATTGTGAACACTTTGGATGTTCCCTTATAAACTGTTGTTGTGGCTTCCGGTGCAATCTTTCCGCCTTCACCTGCTGTTGCTGTGATTGTAAACTGTGTCTGGATGTCAGCAATCTTTGCTTTGATTTCTGCTTTCTTCGCATCTACATCTGCCTGAGATGTGTTTTCTGTGAATGCCTTTCCATCGTTTACCATCTTCTGAAGTTCTACAAGAGCTGTTGCTGAATATTTATCTTTATCTTCTGCATTAAGAATTTCTTCTGCCTCAGCAATCGTTGCTGTAAGTTCTGTAAGGTCTGCTTCACTTGCAGTTCTTATCAATTGAATATCCAGTTTATCAAGCTGTGGAGCTTTGTTTGTGTCCGGTGCTGTAAGAACCAAAATTCCTGTTCCTGCAGTTTTTACTTCAATGTTAAGTTCGAATGTCTTCACAGTTAAGTTGTTACCTTCTTTTGTTGACGGACATTCTACCTGCGCTGCCTCAATCTTACTTCCTTCCTCAGAAAATGCAAGTTTATTCAGTGCTCCTGCACGATAAGTACCTGTTACTTTATAAATTCCAGGAACGTTTGCTGTATAAGCGTACTTAGCATAATCTTTGTATGCCATACAGTTCAGGAATTTTCCATTACTTGCCCAGCTCTCAGAAGTAATTGTAAGCGGCCAGCTCGGATCAGAAGCTGAATCATTGCTATTAATCAATTTTGTAGCATGTTCTGCTTCCAGTGTGCTTGTTACTCCCTTTGTTTCTGGGGATACAAATGGATTTTCTGCTGTATAATTTGCAAATGCAAATGTTGCCTCAATTTTATGTGCTTTATCCACATCACTAAATGTGTAAGAAGTTTTCTTTCCTACGGAATTTCCATCAACTTTTACATCTGCGATTTCATATCCTGAATTCGGAGTGATTGTAAATGTTGCGCTTTCGCCTTCTGTTACGTCTACTTTGCCTTCTGTAAGAGTCTCAGCTGTGATAGTTCCACCTTCGCCGGCTGTAGCTGTGATGGCAAATTTTTCTAATTTGACACTCTTCGGGCTAATGATGAAGTAGTCGATTCCAGGACCTTTATTGGTATTCGGTGCTGTAATAGAGATCATTCCATCTCCAGGTGTTGTTACTTCAATATCAAATTCTACAGTTCCAAAAACAACGTTTCCGTTATTCTTTGTCGGATCAACTACAACTGTTTTCTCTGCGATCTTTCCTTCTGCTTCTGTAATCTTGATACCATTTTTCGCATTTTCAGCGGATCCACTGCGATATCTCATAACCACATGATAGGTGCCTGCTTTGTCTGCATGATAAGCATATTTCAAAACATCTTTGAATGCCATATCTGTGACAAATTTTCCATTACTTGCATCGCTATTATCTGCAATCTTCATCGGCCAATCCGGATCAGAATCTGAATCGTTGCTATTATTTAACTCTGTCGCAAATTCCGCTTCCAGCTTAGCACTTGTTCCTGTTTTCCATAAGAAGTTGAATCTGTCTGCTTCTGTATATTTTTCACGTGCTACTAATGCATTTTTTGCACTTTCCAGTTCTGTGTATGCACTTCTGATTGTTGCATCTGTTGCATTCTCATTTGCCACTACTTCCTGAGCTGTCTTCAGTGCTTTAGCAAATGCGTCCCATCCTTCTGAATAAAGATGTTCTTCCAACGCCGCTGAATTCGTAACCAATGTCTGAAGTTTATCTTTTGTAATTCCATCTGCATCTTTGATTGTGATTCTTGCAGAACCGTTGAATCCGATAATTGCATTTTTCGGTTTTTTTTCTGTCAGCTCAATTGAGAATACACGGTCACCAGTTATATTGGTATTTCGTCTTGTCTCTGCTACTTTAACAATTTTTTCTGATACGCCATCCTCTAATGTAACGGTTGGCGAGAACTCGGTATTAAAGTCATCCTGGATTGCACTTCCTGGGTTTGGCTGGATCTTAGCTGTGATGGTTCCTTTTGTTCCACCTACACGTTTGATTTTTACATCCAGTGAAGATTCTTCATTCATTGTGTATTCAGAATTCTCAAGTTCGATCATTCCTACGCCACCATTGTTGATTACGTAAGCCGCTTCTACACCGATTGCAGCATTTGTCTTTGCTACAAGTTTTAATGTATGCTCTTTATCCTCTAAATCTTCAGATTCGAAGATTTTTGCTCCTGTGGATCTGCTTTCTGCATGTGTATTAATTGTTTCTACTAGCTTACCATCAATATAAACATCCGCTTGTCCATGACCTGGATCTGTTGTACCCATCAGATATACTTTTGTTCCGCTAAATTCGTAAGTAAACTCTGCACCTGCTTTATTGGACCATGTATTCTGTCCGTTGATGTACTGGCTTCCTGTCTGAGGATTCCATCCTGTGGAGCTAAATGTAAACTTACTTGTCTCATTAACACTTGTTGTATCCATGCCTTCCGGCGCTGCTCCTGCCAGCTGGAATCCTTCGCTTGCTTTGTATACACCAACTTCACTCAGCATCGGTACTTTTCCGTCTGATGTTCCTACTGTAATCTTCACCTGAGTTGCTGATACTGGAGCTGTTCTAACCAGTCTCTTTGCACCAACAGTTTTTCCGCTTTTCAGTGTCTGCCACTGTACATCGTCAGACGCTTTGTACTCAACTTTATAGCTGTTGATGTGCTGTCCTTTCTGAATTGCTTCTTCGAATGAAACCACATCAAACTTTTTCGCTGTATTCCACTTAATAGTAAGACTTCCGCTTGTTGTACCATCATTTGTTGTCCAGTAAGTAGAATCGTCACTGTCTACCACATTGCCCGGTTTAAATTTCGCATCATTGCCACGAACAGCAGATGCTACAATTGTGGTTCCTTCTGCTTTTGCCAGATTGGTTCTGAAAGACTCTTCCACATTCTGACCAAATTCCTCTATTCTATTCAGAATCGGCTGATCCACTGTACCTTGGTTATTCGGCGGTACATTCAGAAGCATGGTTGCATTATGTCCTACAGAATCAAAGTACATGTTAGCAAGCTGTGTAATTGTCTTCGGAGTCTTCTTTTGAGTTCCCCAGAACCATCCGGATGTAATACGTCCGTCACACTCCGGAACTGTCCATTTATTACCATTTTCATATCCTTTGGAATAAGGTGTACTTCCATTGCTGTCAATAGTATTATTGTCATAATTGACATTTGACTTTGCCCAGGTATCCTCAAAAGCTACACCGTCTTCATTTCCAATCCAGCGAACGGTTGTATATGCCTGAGCTCCGAATAACATACAGTCAGCATCCTTGCCTGCCTTTTTTCCCTGATGTGTCTGGATTGTATCAAACCATTTTGTAAACTCATAGTCCTGTGCATTAGCACCGCTTCCTTTGGCTCCATCCATCCATACTTCAACAAAATGTCCGTTATTGCCGTACTTTGGATTTCCAAGAATTTCTTCTAATTGATTATTATAGTATTTGTTATAATCCAAAACGTCATTTTCCTTGGTTGTCGGTTTTCCATTGGCATCATAATATCCGTAAGATGGCTCATGAATATCCCATGGAGACAGGTAAAGTCCCATGTCCATATCATAGTTTGTACACGCAGTAGATATCTCCTCAAGAATATCTCCTTTATACCCTGCTGCCTCTGCATCATAGTCTGTATATGCACTCGGCCAGATACAGAAACCATCATGATGCTTCGCTGTTATAATGAGTTTCTTGAATCCTGCATTCTTTAATGTACGTACGAGTGTGTCTGCATCAAAGTTATCTTTCAATGTAAAGATTTCACTCGGTTTTTTATCTCCATAATGCTCTCCCCACTCAATTTCATTGAACGTATTCGGACCGAAGTGGCAGAATGCTGCCAGTTCATCTTTCTGATATTTATACTGATTCGCATCTGGTACAACTTTATCTGATTCTGGTTCTGCTGTACCTGTCTTTGTACACTCAGAATCTGTCACTCCGCTTTCAGCAGCTGATACAGTGACAACTGCCGGTCCAATTGAACTAAATACAGTTGTCACTCCAAGAACAAGGCCCATAAACATTGATACGGTCTTTTTCTTCATTTTGTTCCTCCTCATTATTCATACGGGCAGGAATCAGGACTTCCTGACTCCCGCCTGTTTGAACTAATTTTTTCCTTTTATAAAGCCAAGGTTAAGTGTTTCTTAATCCTCTTTTTTACGTTTTACTACACCAAGTCCTGCAGCTGCCGATGCTGCTAAAGCGAACAACCATGTTACTACATTTGTTGTATCTCCAGTCTTCACTGCATTTGATGTATTGTTTCCAGTACTTGTAGTACCTTTGTTGCCTGATCCAGTATTAGTAGATCCTGCATTGGATGATCCGTTATTGTTTGATCCGCCATTAGATGAACCATTGTTGGATGTTCCGCTGTTGCCATCATCCTTCTTATTGTCATCCTTCTTGTCGTCGCCCTTATTGCTGTCGTCTTTCTTGTCTTCTTTTACTTTCAGGGCTTCTTTTGCTTCTTTTACAGCTTTCACTGCTGCGTCGATCTCAGCCTGTGTTGCTTCTGGATTATCCAGTACTGCATTCGCATCATCAATTGCTGCCTGAAGTGCTGCAAGGGACTCTTCTGTATACTGCTCTGTATCTCCTACAACCTTTGTTGCATCTTCTACTGCAGCTTTCAGTTCATCCTTCTTAACAGGTGCCTCCGGCTTCGGTGTCTCTTTCTCAACAAGAGCCTTCTGTGCTGCTTTGACTACTTTCTCTGCTGCGTCTACTTCTTCCTGTGATGCATTCTCATCAGCTAATACTTCTTTTGCTTCTTTGATTGCTTTCTGAAGTTTCTCGATAGACTCTTCTGTGTATTTGTCAACTAATGCGGCATCGCCTTCTGCTGCTGTAATTGCAAGCTTCAGAGCATCTTTCTTTGCTCTCGCTTTCAGAGCTTTCATCTTATCTTCTACATTTGTCTTTGCTTCATTTACTTTATTCTGATCAGCATCTGGATCGTCGTAAATAGCCTGCGCAGCTTTGACTGCATCTTCAAGATCTTTCAAAGATGACGGTGTGTATTGCTCTGTCTCTGCAAGTTTTTTGTTTGCTGTATTAATTGTTGCTAACAGATTTTCTTTCGCAATTGTAAGCTCATCTTTTGCAAATGTTACTTCAATTGTATGATTTGCAACAATGTCTTCGAAAGCATACTCTGTTGCAATAGTTTCTACATTTTTTCCGTCAACGGCAATACTTTCAATATGATATCCCTTGTCAGGAGTGATTGTGAACACTTTGGATGTTCCCTTATAAGCTTTTGTTTCGTAACTTGTTTCGTCTTTTGCTCTCTCTTTGATCTCGTCTTTCAGTTCAATCTTTCCGCCTTCACCTGCTGTTGCTGTGATTGTAAACTGTGTCTGAATATCAGCAAGTTTTGCTGTGATTTCATCTTTCTTCTTATCTACAGCTTCCTGAGTAGATGTTGCTGTCAACAGCTTTCCTGCATTCACAAGTTCCTGAAGTTCTACAAGAGCTGCTGCAGAATATTTCTCGTTATCTTCTGCTTTAAGAATTTTTTCTGCCTCAGCAATCGTTGCTGTAAGTTCTGTAAGGTCTGCTCCCTTCAGTGTTGTAAATGTCGCTGCTTCTGATTTTTCAGACTCATTTCCTGCAGCATCCACTGCTGTTACTGTTACGTTGTACTCAGTATTTGCTGTAAGGTCTGCCAGATCATACTCTGTTCCTGTGATAAGTTCATCATTTACTTTCTCATTGTTCAGGTATACATTGTATCCGGCTACTTCTACGTTATCTTTAGACGCTGTCCAAGTGAGCTTTGCTCCTGTATGAGCAATCTCGGATGCTTTCACATCTGCCGGAACTGTTGGAGCTTCTTTATCTGCAGCAGCTTTATCTACGTAAGTAATAATCGGTGTAATATGAGCAGATGGTTTGCTTGGATTTCCGTTACATTTTGCTACTACACGGATCATGTCGCCTCGAGTCACTTCGATTTCTTCTGCCTTTTCCCAGTTTCCTTCTTTCTTTTTACTGGTTTCAAGTGTCAAGTTCTTCTTCTCTGTTCCATTTACATAGAGGCTTAATGTAACTGTTCCGCCTGCGTTATCATTCTGACGAAGATATGGCTCATTATCTCTAACTTTGAATGATACTGTTCCGCTCTTTGGTACTCTGTATGCCATTGCTGTTGAGATATTTGTGCTTGGCGGTGCAGAAAGTAAACCGTGTTTGTCTGGACTGCTTGCTGTAGTTACATGCTGATCATCATCAATACCAGGTCCATAATATGTATGAGTAGCCCAGTTTGGCCAGCCATCTTTATCAACAGATGTCATATTCGCCCAGTCACCGGATCCGTCCTTCATCTGTCCGAACCAAACATTTCCCTGCTGTCCGTTTATAAAATCCTTCGTCCAGTTGTATTCATTTTTCTGCTTGATCGCATACTCTTTTGTAGTTCCATCTTCCGCTGTGATACGAAGTGTCATTCCGTCTGCTACTGCATCCTTATCTGCCAGTTCTTTTCCAGCATTTACTACAGAAACAGTTGCTGTATCAGCTACCGTAAGACTCGCCTTCAGTTCCTTTACTGTTGTTGGATTTTTCTCTGTGTAAGGAACTTCCAACTCTGTTCCTCTCACTTCATAGTAAGAAGCTTTCAGTTCTTTATCAGAACTTGCAACGACTGTATACGTTACATCTGTTTTTCCTTCATATGAAAGAACAATTGTTGCTCCTCCCTTTACAACATCTGTTCCTTTAAGTACTTTCTCACCGTCTTTAACAGTAACTTTGACGCCTGTATCTACGATGATATTTTTAAGAAATGCATCCACTGTCGTATTCTTCGGAAGCTCACTTACGTTTGTTCCAGCAACTTTATATACGTTAGATCTCAGGATAAGCGTCTCTGCTACTGCATCACTTTCTGCTGCTCCGATTTCCGGTACTGCTGTGATCGCATGTCCGAAGAAGTCGTGATCGATCGTATAACCATTTCTGTCAACTACTACTTTACCTTTATTGATTGCCGGAGAGTTTTCTGCAAGTTTGTATCCGTCAAATACTGTTTCTTCAGTTGGATTTTCGTGTTTTCTTGCTGCTTTGTCTGTTGCTACAGAATCCGGACCAGAACCTGCATCCACAAGTACCTGTGTTCCTGCGTCTACTTTTACAGCAGCTGCATCGCTCGGCAAGTTCGTTATATTGTAATATAAATTATTGCTGTAAGTCTTATTCCCTCTATTTTCAGGATTCCAATCTCTTACTGTAACTGGTGTTTTACCTGCAAAATAGAAAATATTATTTTCCATATCTACCGGACCATTGTTTCGATGAACCGTACTCCAGATAGTATCAAGACCTTCTTTGATATAGAACGTATTGTTGTAAACCTGACAATTTCCGGAGTTACCTGCCGGGTCCAATGGTCCCATATCTTCGTTCTGACTGATATTGTAACGGAATGTATTGTTAACAGAATTCACTCCACAGAACATGATGGTACTTGCGGTATTTCCATGGCTGTAGTTGTACTGGTAGTTTGTTCCATCACCATAGTCAGCATCCCAAGGCTGTCCATCGCCATTACCACTTGCGGCATTCAATGTTTTAAAACATTCATTATACTGGAAAATCGCATTTTTACATTTCCATGGCCAGATACCAGCTGCCACGCGTCCTGCACCAACGCCCTGTGTACCGTTTGGATTACCATTTGCATCAAGACTTGGCTGATTCTTTGAGTAGTCTTTTGTATTAATCTGTTCAGCTGCGTTCTCTGACACATTGTATTGAACCATCGGTCTGTCCAGATACATGGTTGTGATGGCATCTCCACCCACATGGTTCAGGTAGTTGTTCTCGATGACTACATTGGAGGAACCATATTTTTCCATTGTTGCATCCGGAAGTTCACCTGTTTCGAACTGTCTCCACTGATAGGTGTATCCAACTGCAATTCCCCAACGGTTTACAGTATCCAGAGAACAGTTTCTGATCTGTACATCATTGTATCTTGCGATTCCGGTTTCGCCTTCATTCGTTGGTTTTGCAACGATGAAATAGATACCGCCGTTTGTCATATGCTTGTTATAAACGTTTCCTGTTACATCATGGATATAAAGATCATTTAATACGATATGATCTACCGTTCCATTATCTTTTGCAACTCCGGCAACACCGGTTCTGTCCATTGCGTATGCATCATTATACGCTTTATCTTTTTCGGTATCGGTTGTACTCTTTCTGTCGTTGGTCAGCTCGAGACCTTCGATTTCAAGGTATTCAGCATCTTCAATTAAAATACTGGAAGAAACAGTACCTTTCCATTTATGGTTCTGGTTATCCAGCGGAGTACCATAGTTTAACTCCCATAAGCCATGACCATTTGTATTGATCTTTGGTCTCTCTCCTTCTCCATAAGTAGATATCTTCACCGGTGCTTCTGCAGTACCGCTGTCCTCTTTTGTGAACTTAAGAGCCTGATCCTCAAATACAGATCCCTTTTTCAGAAGAACTGTGTCTCCCGGCTCAAGGTTAAGGTCATTCACCTTATCAAGTGTTTTGAATGCCTTGCTTTCAGAAGTTCCATCATTACTGTCTTTTCCACCTATTGAATCAACGTAATAGGTTGTTCCTGTCGCAGCAGACTCCTTTGCATTAACCGGAACTGTCGGCACCATTGATGCAACTGTTGTTCCAGCAAGCGCAAGGGCCAGCGTACGACTCATCCATTTTTTCTTCATAGCTTTTCTCCCTCCATTATTGTATATTCTTCAAGGTTAATCGGTTTACATTCTCCATGTTACCTACTACCTGAGAACCTGTTTCACGCTGCGTGATCATATCATCATACTTCTGCTCACGCAGTTCTCTTTCGACCGCGATCCTTGCCATCTCAAGATCTGCATTTTCATCGCTGTCTCCAAAGATCCACTCTCGGCTTTGATAGTGTTCCTGTATTTCATCCTCTGTCAGTTTCATACCTTCACGATTGGTATCGTTACAGTATTTTTCTTTTAAAGTGCTGATTTCATAATCCAGATAAAGCTGAAACGTATATTCTTTAAGCCCGTAGATCACTTCGCCTTTTTCTACTTTCTCACTTCGCTCTGCATTTTCATCCTTCCAGCGTTTTTCCAGTGCTTCATAACTACTGTCTGTGATATCTCCCTGTTCTTTTGCAAGATCGTAAACAGCATGAATGTATTTCAACTCTTCTACTGTATTATCCGCCAGAATTTCATACCCGTGTTTTCCATCATACTGTTTTTTCCAGAAGTCATCTTCATATATAGCGCCATACTCCTGCTGAATCTGTATCTTTGTATCATATTCAACTGCTTTCATACAGTTCAGATACTCTTCTTTGCTAATCACGTGTTCCGCAACAGTGAGATCGAATTGATTTGCCTTTTTATATTGAATGATTCCGGCAACAATTCCTGTAATGGCAATCGCCAATATAATGATTCCAAGCTTTAGGAATTGCTTCTTTCGATTCTTCATAAATCCTGCGCCCTTCCTATTTAAATTTTTGTTTTATCTTTACATAGATTTTTTTATCCACATTAATTTCATTATAGCAATCCGGGGTTTTTTCGGCTCGTTTTTTTTAGTTGATTTTCATGTCATTTTTGTCTAATTCGGAACTAAACAGAAATTTCTTTTTTATTTATTTCCATTAAAAAAAGACCATGAAAAAATGATTTTTCATAGCCTTTTTAGCATCAAATTTTTAGTTTTACAAATCAACAATCTGATTCTTCTCTAATGTATAATTACCGCCATCCATATTTTTACGAACGAACGGAACGCCTTTTCTTACATAGAAAGTATTATCTTTGATCAGTGCATCCGGGTTCTCTGCAGGACTGATCGTTCCTCCAAGGTCATCAAAGCTGACATTGTTACGGAACGTATTATGAATTGCTTCCTGCAAACAGAACATCACACATCCGCCTTCGTTCTGTCTGCTGTAATTATACTCATAAACGGTTCCGTCACCGGAATCTGCATCATATGCCATACCGTCCTGATTCAGTCTTGTGTCAGTGCCTTCATTATATCGGAACAACGCATCCTTACACTTCCAAGGCCAGATAGCTGCTGCCACCTTTCCCAGGCGATCACCTGGCTCGCTATAGATCCGATCATTGATCTCACAGGCGATGGAATCTGTCATATTGTGCTCTATAAGTGGACGAAGTGCATACATCGATGTAATGCCGTCACCACCTGCTGCCTTTACATAATTATCGCGGATCAGCATATTTTCGTGACCATATTTCAGAAAGATTTCTTCATCAAGCTCTGCTCCCTGGAACTTCTCATGTGCATAAGTATAACCAACAGCGATTCCCCAGCGGCTCACCTGATACACAAAGCATCCCTCAACTGTGACATCTTTATAACGTGCCACTCCGGTCAGTTCTTCGTTCTCCGGACGAAGTGCTGTCATATAGATACCACCGTTATTCATGTGCTTATCATATACATTACCATTCACATCATGGATCAGCAGATTACGCAGTGTAATACCGTGTCGTACACCTTTGTCTTTTGCTACAACAGCAACACCTGTACGGTTCATCTTGTCTCCAAGGGAATAGTACTCGCCGATAATTTTGTCTGCTTCATTTGTAATCTCCAGATCTTCTACGATGATATATTCTGCATCATACAGCAGAACTGCGGAAGATACATACCCGCGATATACATGAGTTGGTGAATCTAATGGGGCTCCATAATTCTGATACCAGATTCCCTGCCCACAAGCCTCAATACGCGGCGCATCGCCTTCTCCGTAAGCTCCGATCACGATCGGTGCATCTTCTCTTCCGCTATCTGTTACCTGAAGATACTGTCCGCAAAAGACGCTCCCACGCTCAAGTAATACATGATCTCCCGGCTGCAGACTTCTCTGATTGATTGCAAAAAGACTTGCGAATGCACTTTCGCCTGTCAGTCCATCGTTCGAATCATTTCCTGTCTTCGAACTCACGTAATACGTCTTCGATAAGCTTGTCATATGCATCCTCCCGTAATCTTTTTTCAATAATCTGTTCTACCTCTTCATAAGTAAAGAGATCTCCGAAATATCGACCGAATAAATCCATATTTTTTTCGTAAAATTCTTTCTTCTCCTGCTCTGTGACATCCGGACACAGACCTGTGCTTCGAACCGCCTCACTTGGCTGGACAAAATCCAGTTTCAGTCTTGTCAGCTCATACTGCAAATACGCCGGTGCTGAAAAATAACGTGGTCCATAGAACAGCTTCTCCTCCTGCTCCATCATCTTCAGCTTTTCATTATGATTCTGTCTTCTTGCTTCAAGTCCCTCCATAGAAGGATTCTCAAGCAATCCCATTTTATGTGCTAAAAGGAAGGCACCTTGCGCCTTCCTTAAACATTCCTGTTTTATACAATACTTTTGCTGCATTATTTTACCGCTCCTGTAATTCCGTTTGCAAAGCTCTTCTGTAAGCACAGGAAGATAATTGCAGTCGGAAGTGTACAAATCAATACACCAAGCATCAGCATACCATAGTCAACACTATAACCACTCTTCAGGTTCGCTACAAGCATCGGCATAGTGATCGCTTTGCTGTCCTGTAAAATGATTGTTGGCCATAAATAGTTATTCCATGCACTCATGAATGTTACCGTCATAGCTGCTCCATAAGTAGATTTCATAACCGGGATAAACATCTTAAAGAAGATCTGAAATTCGTTTAATCCCTCAAGTCTTGCTGCTTCGATAATATCATGCGGGAAAGAACGAGCTGCCTGTCTAAACAGCATGATCATAAACGGAGTGGAAATTGTCGGAAGCGCAAGCGCGATCCATGTATTAACCAGTCCCCATGAAGTAAACATCTTAAACAGCGGAATCATAATGGCTACGAAAGGAAGCATCATTGCAAGAAGAAGAATACTCATTAAAGTATCTTTTCCTTTGTCATGATAAATCTCGAATCCATATCCGGCGATTGAACACACAAGCAGTGCTACAACTGTAATGATGATCGCATTTCGGAATGAGTTATACATTGCAAGTCCAAGATTCTGCATGCCTACCAAGGTCTTAAAGTTCTCTACCAGATAAGTTCCCGGATAAAGCTTACCTCTTACAACATCGATACTTGAGTTTGTTGCTCCGCAAAGCATGTAATACAGTGGAAATGCAGACAGAAAGCTTGCAATAATCAACACTGCATAAGAAACTATTGATTTCAATTTAGTCACGTTTGTCACCTACTTTCATCTGAATTGCAGACAGAATTGCTACCATTATAAGAATACATACAGACAATGCTGCTGCATAATTAAATTTCGGTGTCTCTACAAAGGAAATATTGTAGATGTAGTGTGCCAATGTCATAGTTGACTTACCAGGTCCACCTGCTGTCAGGTTCATAGACTCATCAAACAACTGAAGTGTTCCTGAAGTTGACATAATTGCTGTCATAAGGATTGTTGGCTTCAGAAGCGGAATTGTAATCTTTATAAACTGCTTAAATGGTGTTGCTCCATCGATATAACTTGCTTCATACACAGAATAATCAATATTCTGTAATCCTGCAAGGTAGAATACCATATTGTAACCTGTCCATCTCCAGATCAAAGCTATAACAATTACCCAACGAGCCGGCCATGTACTCTGGAACCAGTCGACAGAGGATAATCCAATTCCTGTAAGAACTCTGTTCACAACTCCGTCCGGAGCAAACAAGGACTTGAAGATCATAGAGTAAGATACAAGTGATGTTGCACACGGAAGGAAGATCAATGTACGGAAAAGACCTTTACATCTGATCTTTGGACTATTCAAAAGCTGTGCCAGGATCAAGGCAAGAACAAGCATGATCGGCACCTGGATCAAAAAGTAAAAGAACGTATTGAACAAGCACTGTTGAAATGTTTTATCCTGGAAAACTCTGGTATAATTCGATAACCCAGTAAACACTCCCCCTGTTTTTCTAAAAGAAAGCAGGATTGCCTGTGCCATTGGATAAAAACAAAATACAAAAATTAAAATAGCTGCTGGAAGCAAAAACGCCCATCCGGTAAGATTATACTTTTTTTCTAATGTCAATTTTGTTTTCTTTTTTCCCATTTTTTTCTCCTAAAACAGAACCGGGAACGCAATACTGCACTCCCGGTACGTTCTGTTTCTAATCTTTGATGATTACTCACCAACATTAAATTCTACTGTATCCTGAGCGTTCTTGATCTCGCTGTCAATATCAGCGCCATTCTGAACAACATTTGTGATTGCATCTGTTAATGCACTTCTAACATCTGAGTAGTATGCGCCATAATCGATTCCAGGAACCTTTCCAGCGAAGTCTACGATGTCTTTGTATACAGCCTGTCCAGCGTAGAAATCAGATGTCTCATTGTAAACTTTAGACTCAGCAGCCGGTAAGTAACTTGCGATTGCTCCAGCGTTTGGAAGAAGATCATCATATAACTCTACGCTTCCGCCGAATGTTGTCTTAAGGAAGTCATATGCAAGGTCTGTGTTCTTGCAGTTAGAAGATACTGCCCAGCTTGCTCCACCACAGTTTGCGTAGTTTGTAGCACCCTCAACATCATCAAGTTTAGGCATGTTTACGATAGACCATTTTCCAGCCTGATCGTCAGCTGCCTGAATTGAAGACATGATCCAGCATCCCTGGATAACACCAGCTGCTGTTCCCTTGTTCATAGAAGCGATGTACTGATCCCAGTCAGTGTAATCAACCATGATTCCTTCGTCGATGAGCTGTTTGTATGTCTCGATTGCTTTCTTAAGGGCTTTGTTATTAACTAAGTCAACTTTTCCGTCTACCATTGGAGAAGCACCTGCAGACTGAAGCATCTCGATGATGATCTCAGATCCGCCTGAGCTTGTAAGCATTGGAACATTGTTTGTCTCAACTACTTTTTTAGCTTTTTCGATGAAGTCTGACCATGTTGTGTCTTTGAAGTCATCTACTGTAAGTCCGGCTGCCTCAACCATGTCTTTACGGATTGCCATGATTGTAGCACCGTTATCAAACGGTACACCATAGTTCTTTCCATCTACTGTAGAGTCAGCTAACTTTCCTGCTGAGAAATTTGCAAAATCAATTCCTGAATCTGTCAGTTCTGTAAAGATTCCTGAATAGTTTGCAACGTTTTTGTGGAAAGAGTAATCCTGCATCAGGAAGATGTCCGGCAATGTGCTGTAATCATCAGCTTCAGCTGCTGTGATCAGAGCTGTCTCAATATCTGAATATACTTTTTCCTGAATATCCAGTTTGAAATCCGGGTGATCTTTCTGGTAGATTGCCTCTGCCTGTTTCATTGCATAAACGTTGAAGTTAGGATCCCAGCACCATACGCTCAGTGTGTTTTCCTGTGATGCATCATTCTTTGCATCAGTGTTGTTGTCAGCTTTGCTTCCACATCCTGCAAGTACAGATACTGACATTGCTGCTACTAAAAGTGCGCTCAATACTTTCTTTTTCATAGTTTTTGTCCTCCTTATACATTTAAAAGTACTGCTTTATAAAATATGAAATGCATTCCTTGCGTTTCATAAGTTATCTTTATTCAACATCATCTACCCAACGCATCTCGCCTGGCTCTAAATCCAGTTCATATACACAGTTGCCATTGATATATACATCTGTGTGTCGCGCTTCTGATGAGTTATTAATAACTGCGATCTTCTTACTCTTCGGGAATACAGTTACTTCTGTATCAACATTTGTTACATAGTAATGCTTCATCTCTTTTTCCATGCCTGCTGCATAGTAAATAGCACGAAGAAGAATTCTACAGTTCTGTGGAGAATATGGAAGACCTGCAAAGTATACGCTATGTCCTTTTCCATATTCATTAACAACCATCTGGCTGTACTCTCCATCCATTGCAAGGATCTGGTAATTCTTGCCCTGTGCATAGACACGGCTTGTTCCCTCACCAAAATCTATTTTACCTTCAATATCCTCTAAAATAAAGTGGTTTGCATCTAATTCATTATACTTATCTGTATTAAGTGAGAAACACATCTCACGATCTACGCCAAGTACATCTGACAGCTGGAAGAATCTTCCCTGATGCTGATATGCTGTCGGTTCACCAACTCCGATGAATCCGCCTCCCTCGTCAACAAAGCGACGAATATTTGTTACAACTTCTTCATCGATCCAGTTTTCAGCTCCACTAAATGCTGTATATGCATCACCTACATTGATGATTACTCCAATGTCTTCCGGAATACCTTTCTTCACGTCATCAAAGGAGATGAATTCAACTTCGAATGGCATACCACTTAAGCACTCAAGCACACCTTCTGCTGAATAAGTCTCTCTGTGCCAGATTGCATGATGTACCTGATTGGACATCCACTTTCTCAGTCCTCCCCAACAGTTGAGGATTGCAACCTTAAATGGTGCTACATAGGAAGGTGTTCCCTGCATATTCTCATGAATCTGACGGAACTCTGTAACAACTTTCTGGATCTCATCAATGAATCCCGGCCAGTTACTGGCAAGTTTTAAGTATCCGCCGTATCCGATTCTGTCTAATGGTGAACGAAGAAGAGCACGTCTTGCTTTTCTCCAGTTGTCTCTTGCTTCTCCGATCGGATCTCCGCCTTCGCAGAATACATCTGGGAAGAAGTATGGTAAGAGACGTCCCTCTGTATAATCAACGCCTTTGATATCAGAAATCATACGAAGTGTCACTCCACTTCCAACAGAACCTACAACTGCATCAAGTCCGATGCCTGCAAAGTATTTACCATAAGGCTCTGTTCCGATCCAGTGATCTCCAAGGAACATCATAGCTTCCTTGCCATAAGAGTGAACGATATCAACCAGCTCTTTCGCGAGTGCACAAACTTCAATCTGCTGGAATTCAATAAAGTCACGGAATTCTTTGCTCGGTACGCGGAACATACTGTTGTGATATCCCTGATCCACAATAAATTCCGGTCTGAATTTATATCCTGCCCACTTTTCAAATTTCTCTAATATGTATGGACTTACACTTGCACTATATCCAAACCATTCTACAAATTTTTCACGTTTTTTATCATCAAAGGTAAGTGTAAACTGGTGAAAAAAAGTCGTAAATCTTACCACGTCGATCTGCGGGTTTTCTTCACACCAGCGTTTTAATTTTTCTTTTACGTACTTCTGTGTCTTCGGCTGTCTCACATCATATGTTAACTGATGTGGTGTATCCTGCCAATCATTTGTAATGAAGTTATACATATGTACCGGATCCCAGATAAGGAATGCCAGGAAACTTACTGTATACTCATGATACGGTTTTGTCTGAATCTCAACCTCTCCTGAAGCTTCATCAAACTCCCATTTATCTGTAGGAACAATCTCTCCTGTTGTACGGTCGATCACTTCCCACCAACGTTTTGGATCATCTAACGTATTTACTTTCAGCTGCTCTGTGTGAAATCCTTCCATTAAGCGAATACGAAGTGTTTCGCCTCTTGCTGTCACACGATTACTGATCAAATATTCCTGCTGAATCTCTTCCGGATTCGCGCTCGCCCACTCATTATCTTTTCTTGTTGTATAATAAGTTGCATATTTCTTAACTGGCTCTGACAGAAGTTCTTCTGGCATCTCTGTTCCGTCACAATCTCTCAACGCATCTGCTCCCAAGAGATTCTTTAATCGTAATGTCTCGTCAATAACATCTGCATCTGTCGGCAGCGTCAATCTTCCTGTCATCAATATGATTCCCCCCAAATAACTTTTATATTGTCTTCTATTTGATGGCTAAAGTATAACAATTTCGACAAACGCTATCAATTTCTTTGTTGCTCGGTTTGTTATATTTTTTGCTTTTTATTACTAAAATACTGTTTTTCCTTGATTTTTTATGTATAATATATTCAAGCAATTTCTTTATTTTTTCATATTTCCGTCTTTTTTACGAATCAATTTTAAAATTATTGCTTTTTTGTATTTTTTATATAAAATTCAATCAATTTTTAAAATTTGAATAAGACATTAACATTTATTATGAGGTTATTTACTTATGAGTAATGAATTTATCAATATCGGCTCCGCAAACAGTTCTCCGGAACATTTTCAGCTGCGTTACATCTCCATCTCCAAATACGAAGGTGACTG
>OOBZ01001256.1_pt1 | contig 17185 bp, 7 predicted proteins | sample 1671601 | NCBI WGS metagenome assembly OOBZ01 (sample SAMN06348173, study PRJEB24527) | human gut metagenome | biome: human gut; feature: ankylosing spondylitis patient; material: feces | host: Homo sapiens | place: China | collected 2015-10
CGAGATGACCGCCGCAATGGCCTTCGACTACTTCGCACAGAGCGACGTCGAGGTGGCGGTGATCGAAACGGGACTCGGGGGACGGCTCGACGCCACGAACATCATCGTGCCGATATTGAGCGTCATCACCAACATCGGACTGGAACACACCTCCCTGCTGGGCGACACGCTGCCGAAGATCGCCGCGGAAAAGGCCGGAATCATCAAAAAAAGCATCCCGGTGATCATCGGCGAGGCCGACGCGCGTTACAACGGGGTTATCGAACAGGCCGCCGCGGCCAACAAGTCACGGGTGATCTACGCCGAACAGGAATTCTCGTGCGAGGAACACCACATGAAGGGCACGGGCCAGAGTTTTCGCCTCCACCGCTCGCGCGACGGAAGGGCGTTCGACGTGTCGCTCGACCTGCAGGGCAACTACCAGAGCCGCAACATCGTGACCGCCTCGGCGGCGGTCGACTTCCTGCACGAGGAGACGCCGCTCACCATTTCGCGCCGCGCCTATCTCGAAGGCATGCGCTGCGCCGCGGCCAACACGGCCCTGATGGGACGCTGGCAGACGCTGGCTGAATCGCCGCTCACGGTCTGCGACACGGGCCACAACGCCCACGGCATCGCCTACGTCGCCGACCAGCTGAAAGCCACGCCCCACCGGGAACTCTACTGCGTGATCGGCTTCGTACGCGACAAGGATCTGGCGCACATCCTGCCCCTGCTGCCGCACGACGCCCACTACATCTTCACGCAGGCCCACTCCGAGCGCGCCCTCCCGGCCGCCGAACTGACCGCGAAAGCCGCAATCTACGGACTCCGCGGCGAGGCGGTGGAAGAGGTGACGGCCGCCGTGGCCCGGGCCAAAGAGCTGGCCGCCCCCGAGGACATGATCTTTATCGGCGGCAGCACCTACGTCGTCGCCGAAGCGCTGTAAAGCCCCGTTCATAAAAAAAGCCCGCTGCGTGAGCAGCGGGCTTTTTCGTCATCGGAGCGCCCGGACGGCCACCCGCCCCAGCCGCAGCACGAAGGGCTGGCGGAAATCGGCCGTGACGACCCCGTCGGCCGAGTCGTCGGCCGGATTCTCGGGAATCGTGGCCATGACGGCCGAAGCGGGCGTCAACCGCACGGTGAGCCGTTTGCGCCCGAGCAGCGAAACCGGGAGCGGCACGCTGTACTCGGTGAATCCCAACGCGGCGTCGTATGAAAGGCGGCGCAAGCCGAGGTCTTTGATCACGGCGTCGTTGTAAACGACCGGCCGCAGTACGAAAATACGTCCGGCATCTATGAACGGCAGCCCGTCGGCCGAATATTCGACCTTCCACTCCACGGGATAACCCCACGAACGGTTGATGTCGTGGTTGCCCGCAAGGAACGAGAAATCGAACGAGAGGCTGCGCCCCTCGACGCCTTCGGTCGAAGTCTCGACGACGATGGCTTCCGCACCGCTCATGCGGCCGCGGTTGTCGAACCGGAACCAGTCGCGGGTGTCGGAATCGAGCCGCAGGGCGGCGTTGACGCGCATGGCCTTGCCGTCGCCGTCCTGCGCATAGCGCGTGTCGTACTCCGTATCGAGCCGCATCCTGGCCCCGGAGGTCGTCGAGAGAAACCCCTCGCCCGCGTCGGGAAGGACACGGTCGCCCGCGACGCCCGACTTCGGGGAGCGGGGCGTGTAGCCCTGCTTCTCGAAGCGGATGGCGCCGTCGTAATTGCGGTCCCAGTTCCACTCGGCGACCACGGCGTAGGAGGAGGCCGTATCGCGCGGAATGGCGATGTCGCGCTCGTCGAGCGGACGGATCGCATAACGCCCCATGTCGCCTCCGTAACGGCGCATCGGGGTATGGACCAAGACGCCCGAGACGGCTCCGACGCCGTGCGGAACGCCGCGGCCGTCGCGCCGCCACGCGCATTTGGTATTGACGAGCATGTAAATCGAACCGTTGTCGGCATCCTTGAGCAGCGACGCCCACCCGTCGGTGCGGCGCGACGGCTGATCGAAGGCGTTGAGCCGCGACCGCTGGACGCACGATTCGAATACGTTCGCATAGCATCCCTGCTTGCTCAAAAACTCCGTTCCGGCAAGCGTCACATAGGTATAGAGGTCCTCGTCCTTCAGGTCGGCGATGCACCGCTCCTTCGCGGGCAGTGCGACGCCGCGTTCGAGCACCTCGACGTTCGCGGCGCACAGACCGTCGACCGTGTAGCGTTCGGGGTCCGTCTCCCCGGTCAGCGAACAGCCGCCCAGGTCGAGCCGCACGCGGTCGCCCCGTTCGAGGCGGTTTTCGTAGATGCCGGCGAAACGCAGCCTGAAGCCGTAACGGCCGTCCGGGCTTTCGACATAGGCCGTGCGGAGATTCTCGCCGAGATCCACCTTGTCCCAGGAGACATTGGGGTTGAGCTCCATGTTCTGCGAGCGGTAGTCGCTGACGACAAGGGCTTCGAGCTGCGTACCGGGAGCCAGCCGCACCGTGCGGCCCGCAGCCTCGGCCCGCAGCGCCGCGAAATCGTCGGCCCGCACGCCCGCGACGGCGGCAAGGCAGAGCAGGGCGGCCATTGCCGTTCGGATCGTATGTTTCATAATCGGTAGGTTTTAGTTGTCGAACAAATCGTTGAGGACGCGCGCCAGCCGGTAGGCCCCGCGCAGGGCCTGGTCGACGGGCAGGGCGCCGTGTTCCCGCAGAAAACCCTCGTCGATGTCGTCGCCGGGCTTGGCCCAGTCGTAAACCACGCGGCAGCTGCGGGCGCACTCCAGCGCCCAGTCCGCAGGTGTGCCCTCGCCCACGGCACGCTGCTTTTCGGCGGGCCACTTGTCCAGTTCGCGGCGGAAATCCTCCTCGGTCCAGTCGGGATACTGGCGCGAAACCGAACCGTCCCAAACCCAGTGGTAGGTCACCTCCTTACCCTTGTATTTCAGGAGAAAGAAGTCGTAGTGCCGCGGGGCGTCCATGCCGCCCGGCAGATCGGCGAAATAGATGTGCCCCGGGCAGTGCATCTCGCCCACGAGGTGGATGACGTACTTGAGATTGACGTTGACCGTCGAATCGGAGAGTTCACGGTAGTTGCGCAGCCGTTCGATGGCGCGCGTGAGCTGGCGCACGGCGTCGCCGTCGCCGTTGGGACGCAGGGGTTCGGGCGGCACGCTGCCGTCCTTGTCGATGGTGACCATGTGCCAGTAGGTCGTGATCTCGTAACCGGGGGCCGTGCGGTAGCGGTCCATCCAGGTCGAATACTCGACGATCGACTGATCGAGGTAACGATCGAGCACCTGCCGGGTGCGGGGCGTGAGGTGCGCTTCGGCGATATAGGCGATCAGGCGGTGTTCACGCCCGCCCCACGCGAAGGCCGCCGTGCCCGCACAGAGCATCAGCAGCAGACAAATCAGTTTTTTCATGGCGTTCATTTTCGGTTGGCGTACTCCCGGAAGGCGGGATACAGGTAAGTGTCGTAGTTATGCGCAATGGTCCACGGAGCCGAAACGTTGTCGCTGCGCTCCTCCCCCGCGACCGTGCCGAACGTGCGGGTGGAAATCTCGTAGGTGAAGGGACCCCGGTAGCGGCATTCGGCAAGCAGCGTATGGTAGAACTCGCCCCACAGCCCCGCCCGCCCGATGGCGTCGGCATAGCCCAGCCGCCCGGCGTAGCCCGGCATCAGGTGGTCGTCGTTGATCCGCCCGTTCCAGCCGCGGTTGCCGTGAATGTGCAGCTGGCCGATGCGCGCACCGGCGGTACGGAGCCAGTCGACGACGGTCTTTCCGGGCTGTTCGCGCGTGAGATAGAGGTTGGCGTGGCCCGTGTCGAAAGCGATGCGGACTTCGTGCCGGTGGCTGCCCAGCGCATTGGCCTCGTCGACGGCCGCGGCGAGCACCGCGGCATCGGCGCCCACGCCGTAGGACATGTTCTCGACACAGACGTGCGCCCCGATCTCGTCGGCAACCGTCTGCAACTCGTGCAGCGACAGCGCGAGGCTCGCGGCCGAACTGCCGTCGCCGAAGGCGAGGGTCTGGTTGCAGTGAACCAGCACGTTTTTCGGCTCAGGGGTGCGACGGCGCGGATCGCCCGCGTGAAGAAGGCCACCGAGGCGGCACGGTCGGCGCCCGCGGCGCAGAGGTCGCGGTTGCGCGCGGCGGTCGTCGATCCGTAGGGCAGGTGGATGCACCACACCTTGCAGCCGTTGGCGGCGAGCTGCTTTTCGGCGAAGGCGATGTCCCGCGTCCAGACCGACTCGTCGGACGAGAGGCTGGGGCAGATCCACGTCATGCCGTAACCCGGCGTGACGGTGTAGGTCGTCTCGTTGGCCATCGAGAGCACGGCGCTCGGACGCAGACGCAGGCGCGAGACATCTTCACCCGCGGCGGCGCGTTCGGTCGTGGGTTCGACCGTGACGCAATCGCCCGCATGGGCGTAGCGGCCCGTGCGGCGAACCTCCACGTCGTCGATCCAGAAGCAGTTTTTGACGTCGCGGATCACCGTGGGCATGAAGCGGAACGCACTTCCGGCAGCCACGGCCCCGAACGACATCCGCACCTGGTGCCACACGCCGGACGTCAGCTTCGCGGCGCGCAGCAGGACGGCCGTACGGGTGACGCCCTGCACCGACTGCGAAATGTCGGTCCCCGTCGCGACATCGACATCGACCGGCATGCCGTCGACCTCGCACCCCAGCAGCACGCCCGACTCGGCCATGCAGGCCACATCGCTCTCCATGCCCCGTTCGAGGCAGATGCGGAACGACAGTTCGGCGCAGCACGGTTCGCCGGCGGCGGCCATGCGGGGCGTCACCAGAATGCCCCGGTTGCCGTAACCGCCGACGTCGCCGCCGCACAGGCAGCCGCGATATTCCGCGGCGTAAAAGAGCCGCTGCCAGTCGTAGAGTCCGCGGTTGCGCAGGTAGTCGCGGCGCACGGCGAGCGTCGCGCTTGCGGCAGGCGCGGAATTATAGTCCGAGGTCTCGAAAAGCGCGCTGCCGGGCGTTCCGGCCCCTTTGGCGACATAGGCCGCCTCGGTCCCAGCCGATGTGGCCGGCGACGGCACGGAACTGCCGGCCCCGACACCGTAACCGCCCGTTTCCGCAGCGTAGTCGCATCCCCAGACGCAGTTGTCGAAATGCTCGGCGAAGAGCAGGTCTTCGCCGGGAGCGTAATTCAGCGGCGCAAGGGTCTTCACCCCGCCCGCCGCGACGGCGCACGGACCGGGAATGTCCCAGGTCGCCGAGCGGTGGGCGCAGTCGGTGACGCGGACGGAGAGGCCCGACGCGTAATCGCCTGCGGGAACCGCCACGCAGAACTCCGTTCCGGAGGCCGCGGGCCGAACCCCGCCACCCGTCCCGGCACAGTCGAGCACCACCCACGGCAGGTTCCCGGAATTGCCGTTCCGGACAATCTCCGGCGTCGCCGGATCGAACGGGAACAGGCCCGAAACGGCCCCTCCGGAGCGATCCTCGACGCGAACCGAAGCGATGTGCGCATCGCCCGCGAGCGGAATCCGCACGACGCCGCACAGCGGCGAGAGCGTCACGTCGGCCGCATCGCCCGTGGTCCGGACCGTGCCGTACATCGGGCATGCGGCGGCCTGCAGGCTGCCGCCCGAAACCGGAAACTGCGCGGGAGGCAGCACGAAGGCCCGCTTCGCGCGGCTGTAAGCATCGGCCGGGAAATGAACCGTATAAAGACCGTCCGCAGAGACATCGGCGCCCACGACCGGCACTCCGTCGGCGTCGAAGCCCACCATGCGGGCCACGCCGTTGACCAATGCACGCGGCTCCCCGGACCAGTCCCAACGCATTCCGGACTCCCCGGCAGCCACCTTCAGCCGCAGGATCACCCCGCCGCCCGCAGGCGGACGGGGTTTGTCCCCGTCGTCCGCACCGTCCCCGCCGCAGCCCCCGAGGAGCAGCGGAAGGACGAGCAGGACACATACCGTATGACGGATCGCAAGCATGGCGCTACCGGTAACGCAGGGTGATGACGCCCCACCGCAATTGGTTGTCGTAGGTCGTGGCGGCGCTGATCTCGGCGGTTTCCGTGTCGCCGTTCCAGACGAGCGGCAGCACGGTCATCACCTTGTCGTAGGGGCGTATGCGGACCATCACCCGCTCCCGGCCGAAGACCTCCGCGGGGAGGCGGAAGAGATGGTCGGTCAGTCCGATACCCGCCGAGGAACAGGTGTTGTAGCGGTTTCCGGCCAGCGAAGCGTCCCACCACGGCAGCGAACGCAGGTGCACGTAGTCGGCGCCCGTGGCGGCGCTCGGGCAGAGCGTATAGCTCTGTCCCCCGTCGACGGAATACTCCACGCACCAGTGCGCCGGATAGGTTTTCGAGGTGGTGGCCGAAATGGTCCCCGCGGCGAACGAGAAGCCGAGGAGCATGTGCGAGCCGTTGAGCGAGGCGGTCGAAAACTCCATGCGCAGGCCGTTGTAACCCACCACTTCGTTCCCTTCCCAGCGATACCAGCCCTTCACGCCGGCCTTGACGAAATAGGCTTTGCAGGTGAGCGACGTTCCGAGCGAGCCGACCTCCGGATTGTTGTAATTGCCCGTTCCTGCAATGGGCCAGGCTTCGGCAGCAGTGGTTTCGACGTGGTTTTCGCAGAACAGTTCGGCATTCGGCACGGTCTTGCCCGACGAGATGTCGTCCGACGGCGTGATCGACTCCAGCCGGTTATAGGCATACCGGCTGTTGAACTTGGCATAGGTCCCGAACGAGTATTTGTGAGGGTTGCCGTCCCATTCGGCAAACTCCGTATAGGCCGACTCCCCGGCCCATTCCATGCCGAAGCCCGACTCGTCGAGCACGCGGATCTGGTAGCGCCCCACGTTGCCGTAGCGCGGCAATTCGTTGTGCACCACGATGCCGTGGGTCGTGCCCGTCCCCTGCGGGACGCCCTGACCCGAACGCCGCCAGAGGCAGAGCATGTTGACCGGTGCGTAGATCGAATTTCCCGCGTCGTCCATCAGCAGCGACGCCCAGCCGTCCATGCGGTTGTTGTTGCCCGTCTGCGAGGCGTTGACATCGGACGAAAGGCTGTAATTTTCGTAAACGTTGGCATAGCTGCCCTCCTTGAACAGGAATTCGGTGTTTTCGAGCGAGACGAAGGTGTAGACGTCGTCGTCGGTCAGTTCCGAAATCCGACGCTGCTTGACGGGAATCGCCTCTCCGGCAACGCTTTCGACCATGTTTTCGCCGACCAGGCTGCTGATCGTGTAGCGTTCGGGATTCTCCTCGCGCGTGAGGACCGTGCCGCTGAGCGAGAGCGAGAGGCGCGTGCCGCGCGCCAGCACGTTGTCCTCCGGCGTGTCGAAGCGCAGGCGGAAGCCGTAGCGGCCGTCGGGGCTTTCGAGGTAGGCCGTGCAGTCGTTGACCGTCACGTCGACCTTGTCGTACGAAACGCTGGGGTTGGCCTCCATGTTCTTGCTGTGGAAGTCGCTGACGACGATGCCTTCGATCAGAATATCCTCGTCGACAGCCGTGCCTTCGGCCGTCGCCAGCGCCCGCACGTCGGCGAACGACACCTCGCGGCCGAACTCGTCGTCCTTGTCGGCCTGCGTGATGTAGAGGTTGGCCGAGAAGGTCTCCTCCCAGCCGTCGACGTAGCTCAGGTTGACGACCGCCTTGCAGACGTCGTCGCCCGGGTTGGGTTTCGTGTCGACGACCAGCATGCCCTGCTCGGGCTGCACGCTGCGAATCCAGTCTCTGGTCGGACCGACGTAGGCAGTCGCGACGGCGAAGTCCCCGAGCGGGATGTTGGTGTCGATCTCGAACTGGGTGAAGGTCTCGACGCTGCCGCGGATCGCCTTGTAGGGAGCCGGACATTCGAGCGACGGAACCACGCCGTACTGCTTGATGCAGACCGTGTCGGCCCGTGTGCCGCCGTCGAGCACGAAGCGCAGCTTGGCCATGCGGCGGAACGAATCGTTCTCCGTAAAGGTGACCGAAACCATCCGGTCGCCGTCGAATTCCGACCGGTCGACCGAAGCCCAGCCTCCGATGTCGTTGAGCGCCTCGACCCGGACCCGGCCGTTGGAATAAAGCTGTATCTGGGCGGTTCCGCCCGACGCCGGAACGAAAAGTTCGTGTTCGGCGGCCGTGAGTTCGCGCACGCGGATGGTTTCGGCGTCATCGACTGAGCAGCCGACGGCCGCCAGGGCCGCCAGGCCGCACACCGCGCCGTAGCGTAATATCTTGCAGGATTTCATGTTCAGGTTCTGTTTTGGGGTTATTTGTAATCGACCGTGATCGTGCCGAAGCGGATGACGGTGGTTTGTTTGCTGTTTTTACGGACCACCGAGGTCGGGATCAGCACGTCGGCGGAGGGATTGCCGCGAATCTGCGACAACAGGCCCGAGGCGGGCGAGAGGCGCACGACGACCTCTTCACGGCCGAAGGCCTCGGCGGGCAGACGGAAAATGCGCTGCTGGAGACCCATGCCGCAGTCGTAGGGCGTGCGCAGGCGGTCGGCATGGCCCGAGCCGTCGATCACCTTGTCCCACCAGGGCAGCGAACGCAGCACGAAGGTCTCACGGCCCGTGGCGGCGTCACGAAGGGGCTGGAACTCGCCGCCGTCGACCGCATATTCGGCCTTCCACTCCAGCGGGAAATTCCACGAGAAGTTGCCGTCCTGGTTGCCTGCGCCCCACTCGAAGGCGAGTTGCAGGGCCGTGCCGCGGGCTTTTTTGGTCGAGAAGGCGATGTAGAAGGCGTTCGAACCGACCATGCGCCCCATGTTGTCCCACTTGTACCAGTCGGGCACGGGAGCCTTGAAGACCACCGCACCGTTGCCGACCCATCCCTTGTTCTGCGTCCCGAGGGCGTTGTAGTCGCCGTCGACGTGCACGAAAGCGCCGCAGTCGGTCCAAAGATAACCGCGCGAACTTCCGGCGTCGTTGAGCACCCGGTCACCCTTCCGGCCTTCGGTTCCGAGGTTTTGGTAGCCGAGCAGTTCGAATTCGAGCGACGCGCCAGCCGAACCGTCGAGCAGCCACCCCGTGAGACGTTTCCACGGGGAGTTGCGCTTGCGGCTGACGCCGATGCCGCCCTCGTCGAGCGGGCGGATCGAGTAGCGCCCCATGTCACCGCCGTAACGGCGCATCGGCGTATGGACCACCACGCCCGAGAGCGGCCCCATGCCCTGCGGCAGGGGTTTGCCGGCGCGGCGCCATGCACAAAGGGTGTTGACCAGCATGTAGATCGCACCGCCTTCCGAGTCGCGGACGAGCGACGCCCAGCCGTCCATACGGTTGTTGATGTCGTATTTGTAGTGGTGGAGTTCACCGCAGGATTGGGCGTAAGGCTCCCAGATGTTGGTGTAGGAACCCTCCTTGAAGACGAACTCCGCATCGCGCAGCGTCACGAAGGTATAGAGGTCGTCGTCGGTGAGCGTCGCGACGCTCCGCTCCTTCACGGGAAGATCCGCGGCCGTGCCGGGCGCGACCGAGAGGACGTTGAGCGCCTGCACGCCCGTCAGCGTCATGCAGTCGGGCTCGGCCGTGCGCGTGAGACGGCAGCCGTTGAGATCGAGGCGCACGCGGTCGTAACGGGCGAGCCGGTTTTCACTCGCCTCGTCGAAACGCAGGCGGATGCCGCAGCTGCCGTCGGCGGCCTCGACATAGACCGTGCGGTCGTTCTCCTCCAGATCGACCGAATAGTAGTTCAGGTTGGGATTCAGCTCCATGTTGGGGCTGCGGTAATCGCTGACGACGATGCCTTCGACCACCGTCGGGGCGGTCAGCAAGACCGACTTTCCGGGTTCGCACAGCCCGCGGAGCTGTCCGAACGGCCCGGCGGCCGCAGCCTGCCCCCAGAGGGGAAGGGCCACGGCGGCGAGCAGGTATTTCAGCAGGTGTTTCATGGTTCGGCACTATTTGTATTGGATCGAAAGGTCCTCGACATAGACGCCGTTGGCGATGTCGAACGGATAGGTCCGCGCTATGCGCAGGTTGCGGTGCGTCTGGCCCAGAGCATAGCCGTCGATGCCGGGATTCCACGTCGCGATGACGTCGGACGAAGGGCTGATGCGCACCCGCACCTTCGCCTTGCCGAGCACCTCGGCGGGCAGCACGAAGCGGTAGGGCACCAGACCGAAACCGAAGTCGGACTGGGTGTAGACGCCCGACCGGTTGGCCGTGTCGAAGACCGACGTGCGCGTCGAGCTGTTGTTGATGCACCACGGCAGCGAACGCATCTCGAAACCGCGCTCCCCGGTGGCGGCGTTGACGGTTTCGGTGTAGTCGCTCCACGTCGCCCCGTCGGCCGAGGTGGCGTACTCCACCTTCCAGTAAACGGGGTACGAGCTGGCGTTGGTCCACGAGCAGGCGGCTTCGTTGGTGCTGTGCTTGCCCGCGGCGGTCGAGAAGCTGACCGCAGCGGCCGAGCCGCCGACGCCCGCCGTCGAGAACTCCATCACGATGCCGTTGGTCTTACCGGTCCATGTATCGCCGTTCCACTCGTACCAGCCGGCAACGTTGCCGAGGAAACCCAGCATCGTGTATTTCGACATGCCCATCGTCGTGCCGTCGCCCGGCACGTAGTTCGAGACGTTCAGTCCGCGGTAGCCGTGAACGATGGCGATGGGGTACGAACGGTCGGCGGTAACCGTCTGATTGAGCATGCGGTTCTCGCTGTAAAGCCGCGCCCCGCCGCCCGTGTTGTCGGTCGTGGCGTGCATCCGGTTCTGGACGAGCTGCGTGGCCGAATTGGCCGCCGAGCCGACCGTGTAGGTTCCGTTGTCGTTCCACTTGTAGGCGCCGACCGAAATCACGGCCTTGTCCAGCCGCCACTCGACGAGCGTCGCATAGGCCGACGCCGCGGCGCGCGGGATGTCGATGTCCGCCTCGTCGAAGGGCCGGATCGAATAACGGCCCACGTTGCCGCCCCAGCGTTCCATCGGCGTGTGGACCACGATGCCGCTGACCGTGCCGACGCCCTGCGGCACGCTCCGTCCCGTGCAGCGCCAGCCGCAGTTCATGTTCACGAGCATGTAGATCGCGTCGTTGTCCCCGTCGTAGAGCAGATTGGCCGCGCCGTCCTTGGCCTTCTGGGCCTGCGTGCCGCCGGCGAACGAGAGGTTCGCATTGCAGGGATTGCCGATGGCGTCGTACTCGCGGACATTGGTATAGGCGCCCTCCTTGACGGAGAACTCCAGCCCCGAAAGCGCGCAGTAGGTGTAGATGTCGTCGTCGGTGAGCGTCGCGATGGTCCGCGCCTTGGGCTCCAAGGCGGAGGCTTCAGCCGCCTTTTCGATGTTCCCGGCCTTCAGGCCGCGCAGCGTGTAGCGCATCGGGTCGCTTTCGCGCGAAAGGGTCACGCCGTCGAGCAGGATCTTCACCTGCTCCCCGCGCAGGCAGACGTTGTCGGCCGGGGCGGCAAACTTCAGGCGGAAGCCGTAGCGGCCGTCCAGGCTCTGCACGTAGTTCGTACAGTCGTTCTCGTCGGTGGTGATGCTGTTGGGACCCGTATTGAGGTTCTGATCCATGTTCGGGTTCCCGGCGTCGCCGATGACGCGGCACAGCAGGTAGTCGATATGGTCCTCGTCGCTGGCGTAGGATTTGTCCTCGGCCGTGAAGAGCGCCCGCAGATCGGCGAACGACACTTCGCGCGGCTGGGCCGTCACCCGCTGCGTGATGTTCGAAGAGGCCGAAACCACACCGCCCGCAAGGTCGGCGCAGGAGACCGTGATCGTCGCATAACGCTTCTCCACGCCCTCGTTCGCCGTAATCGCGTAGGTCAGCTCCCCGGCGCCGAGTTCGACATCGGAGATAAAGTCCGCGACAGCCGGATCGGCGTACGTGACTTCGACCTTCATCTCCGCAAGCAGCGCCCCGAGATTGGTCGAGAAGGCCACGGCGCGCCGGCCGCCCTCGATGGGAGCCACGTCGTCGGCGAGCGTGATGCGGGCCTCGTCGGCGCTCTGCGTCACGGTGAACGAGTCGCCGAAAACATTGCCGTCGGCATCCGTCACCGAGAAGCCGACCGTCGCCGTGCGGGGTTCTCCCGTGGCGTTGGCAGCCGTGGCGAAGGTGATCAGCCCCCGGCGGGCCAGCGGAATTTCGGTCTCGCCCGCCTCCGCGTCGTCGGCATGGTAGACGACATCGGAAATCCACGCGTCGCCCTCCGCGGCATAGGTCACCGCGGGCACGACATCGCGGAGAAGCTCGTCGGGCAGGTTGGTTTCGAAAGCCGCCGTGCCCTTGTAGGCGCCGTTGGCGAAGGCGAGGTCCTTCGAAAGGAAGATCAGTTCGGGGGCGGTGATTCCCGCCTTCTGAACCACGGTGACGGTCTTTTCAAGCCCCGAGCCGCGCAGCACGACCCCGACCGAACGGGTCAGTCCGGGGTTGTCGGCGTAATTGAGGCGGATGGTCGTGATGCCGCTGCCGGCCGTGCGGTCGAGCGTCGCCCACGCCGACTCGGCGGTGAGTTGAGCGGTCCACGCCCCCGAGCAGTAGACCGTGACGGGGAGTTTGCCGGCCTCGGCCGTGACCGAATACCGGTCCGTATTGACGGCCAGGTCGTAACGCTCCTCGAAGGTGTCGGCGCACGCGACCGCGAAGAGTCCCGCGAGCGCCAGTATCAGGTTGTTGATTCGTTTCATCGGTTCTGGTTTTTATAATCCGTCGGCAAGGTATTCGTCGTTGGTCAGCACGTAGCCCGAAAGGGCGCACTGCGCGTCGGGAATGGGATAGTAGCGGTGGCAGGGGCGCATCTTGCCCTTGAGCGTCGCGTTGTTGGTATAGGCGTAGGTCTGGTCGTACCAGATGCCCCAGCGCACGAGGTCGAACTTGCGCTGGAACTCGCCGCCCAGCTCCCGGGCGCGCTCGCAGCGGACAGCCAGCGTGAGGTCCTCGAAGCCCGTGAAGTTGGTGACGGGATCGACGCCCGCACGCTGGCGGACCATGTTCAGGTAACGCATCGTCTCCTCGGCGTTCTCCAGGTTGCAGTAACATTCGGCCATCATCAGAATGGCGTCGGCATAGCGGAAAATGCGGTAGTTGTTCGAATCGTAGTTCTGCTCGATGTCCGGACACCAGAATTTCGGACCGGGCCAGGGCACTCCGTAGTTGTGCGTGATCTTGAAGGTCTCGCCCGCCTCCAGGTCGCCCAGGCCGAGGAAGTACTGCACGCGGCGGTCGATCTTCTGCCCGCGGATCTCCCCGGCGGCCAGCGCCTCGCGGTCGATCTTCACCGTATAGCGGTTCAGCGTCGCGTCGTAGGTGTCGTAGGTCAGGGGCAGGGGGTTGAACAGCGCGTCGACGTAGGCCGCATTCTCGGTCTGCGTATTGCCCGTCGCGGGGCGGAAGATCGCATAGCGGTTGTTGGCCCGCAGCGACGACCAGCCGGGCATCGACGTGCCGTAACCCTTCAGGGGTACGCCGTCGAAGACCCCGTCGCCGTTGTGCGTGGGCATCATAATCGCCGCTACGTTGCCGTTGTACTGCGTGCCGGTGAGCGACCAGGCGTGCTGGATCTCGAAGATGGACTCCGCAGGGTTCTTGTAGCGCCACTGGGTCTCGGCCAGCGGATAGTTGCCTTCGTTGAAGTCGCCGTAAAGCTCCTCAAGGGCTTGCAGGGGGACCAGCGCCCCGTTCCAGTCCTCGTTCCACATGGCGAACTTGGCCATCAGCATCAGCGCCAGCGCATAGCCCGAACGGTTGTCGACGGCCTCCGAGGCGCGGCACTTGCGCCCGTTCTCGGCGGTGAACCACGGCAGTGCGTTCCGCTCCAGGTCATCGTACAGCTCCTGGCGGATTTCATGGGCCGGGGTTCGGGGCAGGCGGCGGATTTCGGCCAGCCGCTGGTCGGTGTCGACCATCGTGGTGTAGAACGGCACGTCGCCGAACATGCAGGTCAGCACATAGTAGTAAAACGCGCGCATCACGCGGGCTTCGGCCGCCAGAGGCATCTTCACCCCGTCGGCCAGGTCGGCGGACGAGATGCACTCGACGCACTCGTTGCAGTACATGACGCCTTTGTAACCCTGCGTCCAGACGTTCTTGCCGTATTGCGGCTTGGCGGGAGTCACGTCGAGGCAGGCGTCGACGGTCGTCGAGGAGGAGTACCAGATGTCGGTGCAGGCCTCGGTGACCAGCATGAAGTTGGCCGTATAGATCGCATTCGCAGGCATGTAACACGAATTGAGCGCCGCAATGCACTGCGACTCGTTCTTGTAGAACGATTTGCGGTTGACGAACGAGGTCGGCTCCTCCGTCAGCGAACAGGAGGCGAGCAGTCCCGCCGCGAGGAGCGTCAGTATGAATTGATTGAAGTTTTTCATCTTCTTCGGAAATTGTCGGGTGGATTTAATAACGCAGCTGGATGCTGAACACGAACATCCGAGAACGGGGATAGGCGCCCATGTCGACGCGGCGCAGGGTCGAACTGGTCCCCTCGCTCGAAACGTCGGGGTCGAAACCGTTGTACTTGGTCCAGAGCCAGAGGTTCTCGCCCGTGACGGCCAGCGTGATGTCGCGCAGCAGGCGGGTTTTCTTCCGCAAGTCGAACGTATAGGAGACCGTGGCGTTCTTCAGACGCAGGTACGAGGCATCGTGCACCTGCAGCGAACTGGGAACCAGTCGGTCGTCGGTTCCCGCACGGGGCAGGTCGGAATCCGGGTTGCGCACGGGATGCCACGCGTCGAGCATGTAGCGGTACTGGTTGGTGGCGTAACCGCCGGCCATCGCAAGCTCGGAGTAGTTGTAGATCTTGCCGCCCAGCGAATAGGAGAAGTAGAATCCGATGCGCAGACCGCCGATGTTGAAGGTGTTCTGCAAACCGCCGTAAAGCACGGGGTCGGAGTTGCCCAGATAGATCAGGTCCTCCTCCGACAGAATGCCGTCGCGGTTCTGATCGACGTACTTGGGATACCCCAGCATCAGCTGGGCGTCGCTGCCCGTCGACGAGGATATATAACTCTTGGTAAAGCGATTGCGCTCGAACTGGTCGGTCGTCTTCCAGACCCCGGCGTACTGGAATCCCCAGAGTGCATTGAGCGGATAGCCCGTCTTGTAGCCATACATCATGTAGTTGGTATTGCCGCCGCTTTCGAGACACGAAACGTACTCTTCGTGGCCGATGTCGTCGACCATCTGCTTGTTGTGCGAAAGGGTGAAACTCGTCGTCCAGCCGAATTTCGGCTTCACGATGTTGCGGCTCTCGACCGAGACCTCGACGCCGCGGTTCGACGTCTTGCCCAGGTTCGTGAAACGGCTCGTGTAACCCGTCGTATGGATCGTCTGCAAGGAAAGCAGCAGGTCGCGGGTGGTCGAATAGTAGCCGTCGACGGTGATGTTCAGGCGGCCGTCGAAGGCCGAAAAATCGAGACCCGCATTGTAGAGCGTGGTTTTCTCCCACGTCAGGTTGGGATTGGCCACACGCGAAGGGAAGAACGACGCCGACTGCGTGCCGCCGAACAGATAACCGTTGGTGGTCGTGCCGTAGGCTTCGAGCGAACGGTAGGTCGCGATGGCGTCGTTACCCGTGCGTCCGGCGCTCAGGCGCAGCGACAGTTCATCGAGCCAGCGCACCTGCTTGAGGAAATTCTCGTTCTTGGCGTTCCACTTGACGGCCGCCGAAGGGAAGAAACCCCATTTGTTGTTCTCGGCGAAGTTCGACGACCCGTCGTAACGCCCCGTGAAGGTGAAGTAGTAGCGGCTCTTGTAGTTGTAGTTCAGGCGCATGAGCACCGACTCGCGCACGACTTTGTTCGAGCTGGTCGAAGCGTTGTAGTTCTCCTTGCTGCCGATGCTGTTCATGTTGTTCCACTTCAGGTCGTCGGTGAGCAACCCTTCGGCCTTCAGCGAGAAAAAGTTGGCCGTTTCGTGCGTGGCCGAGAAGCCCGCCATCGCATCGAAATAGTGCCCCGAGGCGAATTTCTTCGAATAGGAGACCGTATTTTCCGAAGTCAGGCGGCGTGCGTCGCCCTCGTAACGGTAGGCATCGGCCCCTTCACCCTCGGTGCGCTTCGGCAGATAGCTGGGCCAGAACTGGTAGTCGTGACGCTGGTAGACCATATAGGAGTTCTGACTCTTGATGATCAGCCCGCGCACGGGCTTGATCGTGAACTCCAGCACGTCGGTATTGGTCATGCGCTCGCTCTCGTTCTCGTTGCAGTCGATCTTGGCGCGGGGCGTATCAATGCGCACGCCGTTCTCGTAGAGGGGGTTGATGTAGTCTTTGGGACCCATCGTCGGGGCCAGGTAGACGGCGCCGTCCCAGATGTTCGCGCCGCCGATGGTCGCCCGGTTGGGATTCTCGTCGCGGAAGGTATAGCTGCCCTTGAAACCGACGGTCAGCCACTTGGCGAAGTCGTACGAAAGATTCAGACGGGCCGTGATGCGGCGGAATCCGCTGCCGTCGACGATGCCCTGCGTATCGTTGCCGCCGAGCGCCGCGAAGTAGCTCGACTTCTGACTGCGGCCGCTGACCGAAAGGTTATAGTTCTGATAGAGAGCCGTGCGGGTGATCTCGTCGATCCAGTCGGTCCCGCGCCCGTACTCCGAAGGGTCGAAGCGCGGCGGACGCTGCGGATCGCGCGAGGAGAAATAGTTCCGGTCGTTGAGGTAGCGGACGAACTCCTGCGCGTCCATCAGATCGAGGTCGCGGGCGAGTTTCGAGACGCCGAATTCAGCCTTGGCCGTGACCGACGGCTTCGAGGTGACGCCCTGCCGCGTGGTGACGATAATCACGCCGTTGGCGCCGCGCGAGCCGTAGATGGCCGTCGACGAGGCGTCCTTGAGGACCGAAATCTGCTCGATGTCGGCCGAGTTGATGTCGTTCAGGTCGCTCACGGCGTCGATCACGCCGTCGACGACGATCAGCGGTTCGTTCGACGCCGAGATCGAACGCGTGCCGCGCACGCGGATCGAAGTCGTGGCTCCCGGCGCACCCGAAGTCGACATGATGTCCACACCGGCGATGCGGCCTTGCAGGGCCTGGTCGACCGACGTGTTGGGCACGTCGCGGATGTCGGACATCTTCACGTTGGAGACCGAACCCGTCAGGTCGGATTTCTTCACCGCGCCGTAACCGATGACCACCACCTCGTTGATGGTGTTTTTGGCATCGGGGACCAGGTTGACGTCGACCTCCGTACGGTCGCCGATGACGATCTGCCGGGTGACGTAGCCCAGGTAGGAGACCGAAATCAGAGCGTCGCCGGCGCCGAGCGTCAGCGAATAGCGGCCGTTGCTGTCGGTGACCGTGCCGCGG
>OOBZ01001262.1_pt1 | contig 17159 bp, 9 predicted proteins | sample 1671601 | NCBI WGS metagenome assembly OOBZ01 (sample SAMN06348173, study PRJEB24527) | human gut metagenome | biome: human gut; feature: ankylosing spondylitis patient; material: feces | host: Homo sapiens | place: China | collected 2015-10
GAGCGTAGCGTCCTTTACCGAACAGTTCTCGACCGTCGCCGTCGCATTCTGCCGCGAGGTATTCGTCCATACGCCGACCAGCCCGCCTATGCGATACATGCCCGGGGCGTGGATCGTCACGTTTTCGACATGGCAGTCCGAGACATTGGTATCGCCGCCCATGCAGCCGACCAGCGCTCCGACCCATTTTCCCTGAATCTCGGCATCGTCGTTCAATGGGATCGCTACGTTTTTCAGCGTCAGCTCCCTGATCGACGCCTCCTTGCCCAACGTCTTGCCGATGAATCCTTTGGCGTCGGCAACGATGTCGACGTTGAGGTTGGAGACGGTGTGGCCCGTTCCGTGGAATTCGCCGTAGAAGGCGCATTTGTCGACGCCGCTCAGTGTATAGGAGTGGTTCTGGCAGCCCATCGGTGTCCACGGCTTGTTGTTCAGGTCGATGTCGTTCATCAGGTAAACCTGTGCATAGCGCCCCTTGGCTTCGAGGTAGAGGTAATTGCCGCTGTTGATCTGGTCGGCGATCCACTTCAACTCGGCCGCTTCGTAAATGGGGTAGTCGCCGTCGGCATCGGCGGCCGGTGCGTAAACTGAGCTGCCGTCCCAGACCGTTGCCGGAAGCACTTTGGCCCCCTCTTTTCCAGATACGGTCACACCCGGATCGACGTTGACGACGTTGTCCGTCGAATTATCGTAGCAAACCATGAAGTTCAGGCGGGCGGGGTATTCCGTCGATCCGACTTCGATCAGCCGGGTGGAGCCTTTCAGCTCGACGGTGTTGTGCAGCGAGCGGATGTCGATGGAATACTGGTGGTTGGTCGCCGTCTGCGGTTTGTTGTAGGAGTAGATTTCGGAGTCGGCGACCGTCACCGTATTGCTGTGGGACGTTGCGACGGCACGATCCAGAACGACCGTGGCGAAGTCCTCCGTCGGGCCGCCGAAATAGTTGCGGCCCACAAGCGTCGAACGGTTGACGCGGAAGATGCATTTCTGGCCGTGGACGTTGAGGGCGGCGCGGCCGTCGAGCCGCGAGTCGTCGATCGTGACGTCGACCGGTTCGGTGATTCCGGCGATATTGATGCCATAGAAGAATCCTTCGATGCAGGAGTTGTTCCGCAGGGCGATGTTCACCTTGCCGCCCGTCGAGCCGACGGAGATGCCGCGCGGATAATAGTTGCCGTCGGCCACGCGCGAGGTGAAATATTTGATTTCATCGGCCGTGTATTCGCGGTTTCCGATCGCCGTCTGCGACGTGCGTGCCTGCGTGTTGTCGAACGTGATGTAGGACGTGTCGCTCGTCGCACGGGTGTTGACGACGCTGACGGCACGGCAGTCGGTACCCAATGCGATGATTTCGGAGTTCGAAAGGGTTACGTCGGGATTTGCTCCGTCCAGGCAGTTTACGGCATAGGTTTTCGCTGCGTTGCAGACGAGTTTCACGCCGTCGAGCGTCAGTTTGACGTTATCGCCGGAGACCATTACGGGGTGCTCCTTTTCGGGCGATACGATCAGGTTGGCGATCGTCACGCTGGCTTCGACGCAGACCTGCTTGGTCGTCGTCCCTCCGCCGAAATCGAGCGTTCCGGCAGGTTTCTCGATCAGGATATGGTCGCAGCGGGTGTCGGCGAGCGTGCGTTCGACCTCATCCTGGGCGTCGATGCAGCGGATGATCTTGCCCGTCCCTTCATTGACGATCTCCCCGACGGTTCCGTAGATCTTGACGTTTCCTTTTTTGACGGTCAGCGTCTCGATGACCGTATTTTTGGCTACGATCAGCGTGTTTTCGGCCGTGGTGGCTTCGACGGCCGTATAGGAGCCTTCGAGCGAAACGGTCAGGTTGGGCGTGTCGACGATCAGCGAAGCCGTGGTCTCCATCTCCACCGAGAGCGTCTCGGGAAGCTCCTTGTCCGAAGTCGTCTTCTCCGAGATCGTCAGGTCGGTCGAAACGGGTTGTTCGATCTCGACCGACGTGGAGGTTCCGTGTCCGAACGCATTGGGAATTTCGAGGGTCGAAGGTGCCGTCAGGTCGGTCGTGGAAGTGATTGTCACTCCCGACGTTCCCTTAGACAACGCTTCGTTGTCTTCCTCGATCGAAGTGACGGGAACCGAATAGGTGAACGCTTTGACCGTTACGAGCTTGTTGGGGCGTGTCGTGAGCGGTGAGGCGTACTCTTTGACCATCGGTTCGGCGTTGTCGTCGGTGTATACCTTTACGGTGATACCCTTCGTGAACTCGACGCCGGCCGGCAGCACGAAATAAAACTCTGTCGCCGAGGCGTCGTTCAGCGCAACCGGTTCGGAGCAGGTGAGCGTAAGCGTCGTCTCCGTACCGGAGAACTTCATTTCGGGGGTCTCTCCGACGAAATCGATCGTGTAATCGCCGGCCAGCGCTTCGCCGTCGTTGCCGGTCAGTTCGATTTTCGTCACGTTCTTCTGCCCCGTCACCTGGAATTTGAGTACGGTGCCTATCGTGCGGAACGCCAGACGGCTGTAATCGGCGCCCGACGTGGCCATCGGGCAGAGTTCGGTGGCGAAGCTTTTCGTAGCGAAGGTCTGCACAGCGGGGATCGTGAGTCCCGATACGACGCTGCCTTCCAGCACCGCATGGGCGGAATAGGGATAGTAGGCGTAGAATACCTCGGCCTCGGAACCCGAGGGATCGGTCGGATCGCCCGTGAAATCGGCCGAAGTGGTGCCGCCGGCCGTCGTCGTGAAGGGTGCGTTGACGAACTTCGTACCGCAGAACAGTCCGAGGCGGTCGTTCGATTTCCAGAGGACGTCGTTGCCGGAGAGTTCGGTTCGGGTTTCGTTGATGGATGCGGTCAGTTTGACGGAACCTTGTACGGAAGGTGCGGAGTCGGTCGTCGCGTCTTCCGAACATTGGGTAAAGGAGAGCAGCAGAGTCGCGGCTCCCAGAAATTGGACGAATCTTTTCATGACGGGAAACTTTTTTCGGTTACTCGTAAGATTCGTCTTCGAGCGGCGCGTTGGAGTTGGGTTCCGTGGCCGCGAATCCTTTTTCAATCGATACGGTTGCGATTGTCAGCTCCGGGGCTTCGTAATTTCCCCCCCCCTGCTGAAACGGGGTTTTGTAATTATTAGTAGTCATGTGTGTAGAAATTAAAGTGTTGTATACGACTGCGAAGTTACTGAAAAAGTCGTTTCGTTCGCTCCGAATTTCGACTTTTTTCTTGTCGAATGCTTCGAAAACCGTACTGATTGTTAAAAATCTATGGGGATGAACGGTCTTCTCGGCCGAAAAACGAAAAAACCGGAAGCTGGAAAGCTTCCGGTTCGGTTGACAGCGGACGTCGGGAGTTACAGTTCCTCGATGTCCTTGTAGCTGCTGACGAGCAGCTGGTAGGTGATGAACCCGCCCGTGCGGGACGAGTATTTCGTGTAAATGGCCGTAATGTTCACCATGGCGTTGTCGGCGGGCAGTTCTTTGAGGGCGAACCGTGCATAGCCGCTGACGCGGACGACGTAGCTGCCCGATTCGAGCGACGTGGGCGTCGTCTCGTAGGTGAAGAGCGACGAGCCGTAGTACTTGGTGTTGTCGTAATTGTAGGCCCACGTGATCGGCAGCCCCTCGTCCTGGTAGTACTTGTTGGTGTAGACGCCGTTGACGTTTTCCAGATAGTTGGGGTAGGTGTTGCTGTCGACGGTCGTGTAGCTGCTGCGAAGCCCCTCGAAACGGATCAGACAGCCCAGCAGGTCGTCGTTGAGTACGGTCTTGTAGTTGTCCTTGTCGACGACCGTGACGTCGGCCTCCGTGATCGTGTCGAGTTCGCCGCGGTAGACGTACTGCTGGACCATCTCCGTGGTGGGGATGTTCGAGTTGCCCGAAGCCGAGAAATCGTGCTCGCTTGGAGTGTCGTTGGGGAAGGTGCCGTCCGGTTCGAGCGCGGGCGCGGCACCCAGACTCAGCATATAGCGGTAGCTGGCCAGCGAAAGCCCCTGCGCCTTGACGTAGACGATCTGTCCCAGCGGATAGTTGACGTAGTTGTCGTTCATGAGGCGCAGCTCGATGGCCTGTTCGCCGTCGTAGATGTAGAGCGACTTGTAGACGTTGCCCTCGGCGTCGGACGAGATGACCTTGCCCTTGATGACGACGTCGTCCTCGATCACCACGCGGCGGCCGAGACCGTTGGCGTCATGGCCCCATTTCTCGTAGAATTTCGCTTTCAGGTCCTTGATCGAAATGATCTCGGCGCCCGTCTCCGTGAAGTCCTTGTCCGTGTAGACCTTTGCCGGCGCCGGATTGTCGAAATCGTTGTAGCAACCGGCCAGAACGATTCCGACGGCGAGCGTCAGGGCTATTTTCAGGATGTTGTTCATAATTCTTGCTCTTTAATTCGTTTGTTTTCATGTCCCATTTCCCGCCTCGGCATATCCCGGACTTCGTTCGGCTCTGCGCTCGGCTTGACGAAATGGTCAGCCGTTAGAAACGGAAATAGACGTTCAGGTAATAGGTCGTCCCGAACATGTAGAAATATTTCGGATCGAACCGTTCGTAGGAGGTCACCAGACTGGTGTTCGACTCGTCGGCCTTGATCTTGTTCAGACGCATCTGCTCGTAGCCGCCCGTCTTGATATCCTGGTTGTTGAGGATGTTCTTCACTTCGAGGCTGAAACCGAGCGTGTAGTTGCGCTTGATGTACCAGTTCTTGCCGAGGCTGGCGTTGAGCACGAAGGCCGAGTCAAATTTCTCCTGTGCGCGCATCGTGCGGATCATCTCGGCAGTCTCGGCGTTGGTCGCTCCGGCGCGCAGTACCTCGTCGGTGCGGAACAGCGGGTTCATCGACAGGTAGTTGTTGTCGTAGAAATTCAGATCGGCCGATGCGAACCAGTTGTTGTCGCTGCGGTACGACAGGCCGACGTTGACGGCCGTCTGCGGCGTGCTCTCCACGCGCATGTCCTTCCAGTAGACGATGCTGCTGTCGACGTCCGAGAGGATTTTCGAACTGTTGTCGGCCAGCTGTACGAACGTGGGGTTCGAGTCGTAGGTGTACTGCCCGACGCTTACCGCCCCGTTCAGGCTGAGACCCATGTAGAGCGGAACGGTCATACCGAATTCCAGACCGAAGAACTTCTTGTCGATGCCGCTGATGGCGAAGTTGACGAACGTCGATTGCAGGTCGTCGTAGTAGGAGATGATGTCGGTCTGGTCGTGGATCATGGTGTAGTAACCCGACAGACGCGCCTTGATGCCGCGGTAGCTGAGGTTGTACGATGCGTCGACGCCCCAGATTTTCTCGGCTTTGAGACCCGGCGTCACCTCGTTGCGCGTGCGCGGCGAGATGAAGGCGTTCTGGAACGTCGGGGCGTTCTGCAATGCTGCGGCGTTGAACTCGACCGAATGCGCCGCTGAGAAGCGGTAGGCGAGGTTCAGCTTAGCCTGATAGGTGAAGTAGTCGAGCGCCTCGGAGTTGCCGAACGAGTTGGCGGGGTAGGTTCCCTTCCGATAGCGGCCGTCGCGCCACATCGTCACCTGGCCCACTTCGCCGCCGATCGTACCGTCGAGTCCGGCGATGTTGAAGTTGTACATCGCCCACAGTTTGGCCTGACGGACGTTGGCGTAGTAGTCGTAACCGAACTTGTCGCCCTCCTCCACGCGGCGGGCGTGGCCGTGCTCGTAGTAGTAGTGGAGGTCGTTCTGCTTCTCTTCCTCACCCACGAAGTCGCGCTCGGCGAACTTGTCGATGTCCACCCAGTAGTCGCCGCCCAGCAGGTCTTTCACCTTGTCGTAGTATTCAGTGCGGTTCCAGCGGTAGAGGATGCCTGCGACGAGGCGCGAATTGTCGCGGAACGTGCGGGCGATCTGCGCCGTGAGGTTCAGGTCGAGCTGGTCGGTGTGGCGCTCCTCGATCATGTAGTTCGAGCGGTGTCCGGCGCCGTAGGTCCCTTCGTCGATCTCGCCGCGGTAGTTGGTATCGTAGAGCCGGTCCCAGTTGATCTGACGGGTGTCGTAGCTCGTACGCCACAGCTCGGCGATCTGGGCCGCATTCGAGAACTGGTTGTTGGCCATGTAGTAGCTGGGCAGGTTGCGGTAGTAGTCGGGACGCGGGTCGGCACCGCCCTTCCACGTGAGGGCCGAGTAACCGTTCGTACCGAAGCGGAACGAGGCCGCTGCGTCGATCTTCGTGCGGTCGTCGGGCGTGTTGGTGTAGTTGACGACCATCAGCGGCTCGTGGTTGTTGCGCACGCGGGCGTTGCGTTTCTTGCCGTCCTGATAACCCCAGTTGGGATTGTAGTAGTTGTTGCCGACCAGGTCGTAGACCTCCTGCGTCGAAGCCTGCTGCGCGCCGCGCTCGGTCGGAGCGCCGAGGATCGTGAACGCCAGCCGGTTGCGCTCGTTGAAGCGTTTCTCCACCGATCCGTAGTAGCCGAAGCAGTTGTAGTAGATGCCGTTGACCCAGTCGTTGCCGCCCTGTCGCGTCGATACGGAGAAGGCATACGACCAGCCGTTGTCGAGCAGACCGGAGGCGTAGGAGACCATCGCACGGAAACGGTACATCGAATTGCCGTTGACCAGGCTCACGCGCAGGCCCTTGCGGATCTGCGAGGCCGTGGCGTTGATGTTGGTCGTCCCGCCGATGCCGCCCAGTCCGTAGTCGGCGGCCTGCAAACCGGTGGTATTCTCCTGATTGCGCGTGGCGTCGTTCAGACCGCTCCACAGCGACCACGGCGTGTAGCCCGTCAGGGCGTCGTTGAGGCGGATGCCGTTGAAATAGACGTTGGTGTACTGCGAATCGTAACCGCGCAGGTTGAAACGCATCTCGCCGAACTTGTAGGAGGCGATGTTGTTGAAGACGTCTTTCGACGAGGAGAGCGACGAGGGCAGCGACTGCGTGTCGTTGGCCGTCTCGGTGTCGAACTCCGCGAAGATCGAGTCGTCGAACGCCTCGGTATAGACGGGTACCAGCGCGATCGAACGGACGTCTTTCGTGAGCTTGTCCACGCGAACCTTGATTTCGAGCGGTTCGTAGTCGTCGGCTTCGAACGTGAGGGTGTAGTCGCCCGAAGCCACGTCGTCGAACCGGAACCGCCCCTCGGCGTCGGAGGTCGCCTGTCGTTCGCCGGGGGTGAGGGTGATCTTCACCTGCTCGATGGCCGCGCGGTCGCCGCGAGAGACGACTTTTCCCTTGATGCCGCTGCCTTGTGCGAGGGCAGGGAGCGTCGCCATCGTCAGAAGCAATGTGAGTAAATGCTTTATTTTCATAATGAATCGATTTATTTGGCAATGTAGATGAATACCGGCAGGTGGTCCGAGAATCCGCCCTGGAAATTGTTGCCTACGAAGGTACGCAGCGGATAACCCTTATACTGCCCCTCCTGCTGGATGAGGTAGGAGGGTTTGAAGATATTGCCGTAGAATTTGGTCTTTTTGTACGGGTCCTTGACGAGTTTCAGTTTGCCGGCGGAGCCGGTAGCGAGGTTCTCCGAAACGACGATATTGTCGAAGAGGTTCCATGCGTCGCGGTAGGCGAGCGTTCCCAGACCGGCTTTGAGCATGTCGGCGAAGGGTGTGTAGAAATCGCCCGGCTGCAACTCCTTGATCTTGGCCTTGGCGCCCAGATGGACTTCGACGCTCTCGTCGGTCGGATCGTCGTTGAAGTCGCCCATGGCCACGATCTTGGTGGCGGGGTTGACTTTGAGCACCGAGTCGGCGATCGCACGCATCTGTTCGGCCGCGGCGTTGCGCTTGAAGGCCGATGCCGCCTGTCCGCCCAGCCGCGAGGGCCAGTGCGCGGCCATGAAGAGGAAGGGCTCGCCGTCGATCGTTCCCCACATCGTCACGATGCCGCGCGTGCGCCAGTTGGGCAGCGAAGCGATCCGCACGGGGATGTCGGCGCTGCCTTCGAGTTTGAAGACATCCGGACGGTAGAGGAACGCCACGTCCACGCCGCGCAGGTCGGGCGAGTCGTAGTGGCAGATCGCATAACGTGCCGGAAGGAGCTTGCGCGTCGATGCGATGTCTTCCAGGATCGAGCGGTTCTCGATCTCCGAGACGCCGATCACCGCCGGATAGTTGCGGTCGATGGCGGCGATGTCGAACAACACGCGCTCCATGTTGCGGAGTTTCTTGTCGTACTTGGCCGTATTCCACCGCTTCGCACCGTCGGGAAGGAACTCTTCGTCGTTGGTTTCGGGGTCGTCGATGGTGTCGAAGAAGTTCTCCATGTTGTAGAACATGATCTTGTGGGGCTTCTGCGCGAAGCACATCACCATGACCGACGCCAGCACCGCTGTGATTATCAGTTTCTTTCTCATGATTCGAATTGTTGAATTTCATTCTTCGTTTTCTCGTCCCGGCATGGCTCGGACGGCGTCCGGCTCTGCGCTCGGCTTGTCGAAAACGCGGTTAAAATCCCCATTGTTCGGGGCTGTTCTGTGCCTTGACCGAGGCGTCGGCGTCGGGGAAGAAGGTAAATCCCGTCTCTTTCTCGATCTCCGCCACGCTGCGGCAAAGTTGCCTGCCGAGCTGCTGTCCGTTTTCGTTGGCGACCCAGAATCCGATGGCTTTCAGTTCCGAGGCCTTGCAGTCGGCGATCCGCTTGCCGGTCGCGCCGTCGCGCGTGCGCAACAGCACCTTGAAGTAGTTCGTGGGAACCGGACAGACGTTTCCGGCCTTGTCTTTCGTCGATTCGTCGAGGTTGGCGAAATAACATCCCGTGACGACGTAGAGCGTATCCGGGCAGACGTAACTGCGGACTTTCGCTTCGAGCGCTGCCCACATGTTCTGGTTGAACTGGCCGCGCTGCGGCGTCATGTTCGATGCGTAGAACGTCTGCTTGTTCATCTCCTCGACGGTCGTGCGGTCTTTCGACGGAATCTGGTGACCGCGATTGTAGACGTTGCCGTTCTGATAACCGCCCAGCCAGAGTGCAGGCTGGTACTGCTGCGGAATCTTCGGATCGGGCGCCCATGCTTCGCTGCGATCCAGCGATCCGATGTACGAAGCGTGCAGCGGATAGGCCACCCAATGCGCCACGCGCAGTTTCTTGTCGAAGCAGAGCGAGTAGTTGCGCACGGTTTTCAGGTTCATCTTGGCATAGTGGGCCGCATAGATATAGTCTGTCTCCTCCTTGCCGGCAGGCAGCTCGGGCCACTGTTTCGGCGTGTCGTAGGGATTGTCGGTCGCATTGGGCGCCAGCTGCGTCAGCTCGAAGTCGTAGGGTGCCGAACCGTCGTCGAAAGCGATCGTGAAGGTCGCTATGCGGCTTTGCGCCGAGGTGTTGGCCTTGTAGTAGAAGAACAGCAGGTTCTCGCCGCTGTCGACCGTCCCTTGCCGCTGCCGCCCTGCGGCCGAAAAGTCGCGGGCGCTCAGCGAAAGCCAGTCGCCGCTGGTGATCGTAGCCGTGTAGTTCAGCTGTCCGCTGCCGGAGACCTCGACGATCACGCGCAGCGAAGCGGTCTCCTCGCCGCTTGCGATCTGGCCGCCGACGATCGACGACCGTTCCAGTTCGCACGACTCCACACGGGCTGTCGCCGCATTGTCGTCGCTGTCGCCGCAGGCGGCGAAAAATACTGCGACGGCCGCGACCGCGAGTCGGAGCCACTGTCGGAGGAGGTGTGTCTGCATAGTCATTCGAAACGGATAGGAATCGCCGGCGGCGTTACCCGCCGGCGATCGTTGTCAACTCAGTTTTTCTTGAAGAAGCAGAATCCTTTGCCGTAGGATGCTTGTACATAAGGGCGCAGGAACCGGCTCGATGCACTGTTTGCGCACATCATATAGATGGCGGGGTAGTTGAATGCCTGTCCGTCTACCGTTCCCGATGCGCTCGTCGTGGCGATTACGCCACTGGCATCCTCCGTGAATGTCCAGGGCTGTGCCGGAGCATCGGCCAAAACGAGTCCCTGTTTGGGCTTTCCGTTGTCGATAATGCCCGTACCGATCAGGTATTTGTCGCCCTGCTTGATGTTGAATCCGTCGGCTACGGCTTCGAACGTGAATTCGATAGCTGTATAATTACCGCTTGTCAGCGACAGTGTCTTTTTGGTTTCGTCATACGTGTAAGCGGCGGTGAATCCTTGACCGTAAGCGGCGAATCCCGTAACCAGTTGAAGACCGTAAGTTCCGCCCGGCTCGCAGCCGATGAACCCCGTCATGCCGTTGACTAGCTCGGCCACTTTCGTGATCTTGTCGTAGGTATCGCCTGCTGGTTCCGAACCGCCGGCGGCAGCCTGCGTGACGGCGACGGTCTTCGCTGCGACTTTGGTCGCGCCGCCGTCGTTGGTCAGATAGACCGTGACCGTGGCGTTGCGTGCGCTGCCGGTGTTCTCGGTCGGGGTGACCGTGACGGTCGTGCCCGCTACCGATGCGGCGAAGTTGGCTGCGTCGGAGGACGAGGTGCCTACCGTGTAACCGTCGGCGTTGGCCACGGTGCAGGCGATCGTCTTGGCCTGATCCTTCGCCGCGAACGACAGCGAGGTCGGATTGACGCTCAGCGTGGGCTGCACGGGCGTGCTGCCGCCTCCCTCGCCGTAGAAGAGTTCGATCTTGGCGAACTGGCAGTTTTTCTTCGTGACGGTGATGCGGTAGGAGGTGTTGGCTACCGTGCCGCTCAGGTCGTAGGTTGCTTCGCCCTTGCCGACTACTTGCGACAGGCCGCCGGCGATGTCGGCGCCTGCCGTGTCCGTGATCGCGGCTTCGCTGTCGCCCGAAGCACCGCTGGCGCCGGTCAGGATGACCTTCGAGAGCGCCTTGCCGCTGATGGCGGGCAGTTCGATGTAGGCGCCGGTCGTGCCGATGAAGAAGGCTTCGTAAACCGTTTCGGGTTTTGTCTCGGCGTTGTAGTTGTTGTAGAACCAGTAGAACTTGCCGTCGGCGCTGGCCTTGATATAATAGGTGTAGCCGTCGATGGTATAGGTGCCCTCCGTTGCGGACGAGGAGTCGTCCTTGTCGTGGTAGGGGAATGCGGGTGTCGCCATGTCCTTTCCGCGCGAGAAATCGAGCACGATGTGCGCCGGATCCGCGGGTTCGGGATCCGTGCCGCCCTCGGCGAAGGCGGCTGCATCGGTCATGTTGCGCGGACAAAGCTGTACGGCGCCTTTATAGAGGGAGACATAACCGGTCAGATCGCCCGTTTTCGAAGCCGCGTATTGCTTGCCTGCGAATCCGGCGGCGTCCTGTGTCACGTAGACGGTCAGATCGGACGAACCGACCTTGAACGTGGTGGTACCCACAGCCCAATTACCGGCCGTTGCGGGCGAAGTGACGTTCTTGACCGTGACGAGCATGCCCTGATAATCGATCAGATTGTCGATCGATGTGAGCGGGACAGGGGTGAGTTGCGCCTTGCCGATTACTTCGGCCGTCAGCCACGTGGCTGCATCGCTCGATTCGCAGGTTACCTCGTAGCAGTTCGAGAAATTAGCCACTTTGGCCAATCCTTTCACAAGCGTGAAACGAACCTTGTCGCCCGACTTGAACGGGAATGCGGGATCTTTGGGATTGGTGTATTGGCCGCTGCTGAACAGCAGGATACCGTTCTTGGCTTGTGTCGCGCCTTCGGTCATTACCATCAGGTTATTGGCCGAAACATTGCCGCCGTCGACGTCGGTTACGACGACCGCTTCGAGCGTGCGATTGTTTTCGGCGTCGATCACGAGCTTGTCCTTGCCCGTAACTGTTTCGGCGAGCCGGTAGAGTTCGTTCACCGTGATCGCTTCGCCCGGCGTGGGTTTGGGTTCTTCGCTGCCTTCGCCCAGATCGACTTCGGTGCCGCCTTCGCCTTCGGCGAGCGTCACGTCGTCGATAGCGAATACCGATGCTTCATCGACTGCATATTTCACGTAGAGATAGGCCGCTTTGTTTTTCAGCTTGAATTTCGAGGTGGCGAATACCCAGAACTCGTCGGCCTGTGCATAGGTGTACTCGACTGTCGTCCAGCTGGTGCCGTCGGCACTCAGAGCGAGGTGGAATTTCTCCGGTTTGAACTCGTTGTCGTAGAGACCGGCATCATAGTCGATCGTTTTCGAATATTGTGCACCGAAAGTAAGTTGCAGATCCTGTGCTCCGTCGAGTTTGATCTTGTTGATGATTAAGGCGGGATTGTTCGTTCCGAAGAACGCTTTGTTCTTGCCCGAAGCACCGTCGTAGCCGGCGCTGAGTTTTCCGCTGGTGCGGATCGACATATTGCCCTCGCCGGTGTAGGAGACTTCGCCTGCACCCGAACCGGTTTTCGCCCAGCCCGTATAGTCGGCGATAAGCGGTTTGTCCGATACGTCGGCCGTACCGAAGGATTCATAGTAGATCGCGTCGCCCGGCGTCGGGTCGGGATCCGTACCCCCCCCCTGATCCGTGCTTAGAGCCGCGATATCGGCCTTTTTGGTCGGGATGAGCTGTGCGTTTTCGCGATAGGTTTCGGCCACGCCGTAGATCGTGCCGGTCTTGTCGGCCACGTACATGTCGGCGAATCCGGTGGCGAACTGCGCCTTGTTCATGTAGACGGTCAGTGTCTTGCCCGAAGCGTCGTTGAGTGTTACCGACTGGCTTTCGGTTGCCGTCCACGGCTTGCCGACGAACGACTGGGCGGGCGTCATGTTGTTCAGTTTCACGTACTGCGCCTGATAGTCGCCCGTATTGAATTTTTCGACCGAAAGCGACGGAACGACCAGTTCGACCTCTTCGTCGCCTACGGTGACGACGACGTCGGTCAGCTGGCGCACGTTGTTGAATGCGTAGTATTTCGCGTTTTCGAGATTGAGCGTGACCTTACGGCCTGCGGGATACTTCGTTACGGGGTCGTTGGCCATGGCGAAATCGGCACCGTAGAGAACGATGGCCGACCGTTCGAGGCCGTTGTTGTCGCCCACGTAGAGTTTGCGGTTGTTGTTGCCCGCCGCGTCGTTGGCCAGGATGACCGCCTCGATCGTCGACTCGCTGTATTGGAGCGGCATGGCCTTGTCCGAGCCGACGGCGCCGCTCAGGTCGCTGTTGCCCAGAATATACTCGACCAGTTTGCCGACGGCGCCGACCGTCGGGGGAACGTAGTTGCCCTGCGTGACGGTCAGGTATTTCCGGTAGAGTTCGCCGTAGCTGTTGCTCAGCGTGAAAATCAGACGGCCCATGTGGGGCTGCGCCGATTCGCCGACGGTGATCTTGACCGTACCGTCGCCGTTGTAGATGCCCTCGGAGACCTCGTTGCCGGAGACTTTGAAATACATCCACTCCTTTTGGGTCTCTTCGTCCTCGTAGGCGACCGTCCATTGACGGTTGCTCCTCACCGTAACGGTCGCGTCTTCGTTAGCCGTTCCGGTGAAGGCGACGGCCTCCTCCGATAGTTCCAGCGTGGGAGCCTGTTTGTCGACATCGTCGTCCACACATGCCGTGAACGCCCCGGCGGCGATCGCCAGCATCGTGTAAAACGATGTTTTCCAAATGTTTAATTGCTTCATAATGAATTTGAATTAAGTGTGAATATGATTTTATGGCTTTTCGTATCCGTTTTATAAAGTGGATTTTCAATCAAAGTTATGGTCTTTTATCGGAATAACCAATTAAAAATCGATATATTTTTAGCTGAAAGTATGAAAAAGTGTAATGTTTTTTGGCTCTTTCCGGACGGATTTTTCTTTTCAGGCGGAAACAAAGCGGATGCCGACCCGTCGGGAAAGGGGTCGGCATCGCAGACGGCCGTATATTTTCTTAGCGGATGCGGTCCATCGAACGGATCATCAGTTCGTCCCGGAAAATGGCACGGACGGCCAGATAGGTGAAGATCATGGCGATGAGCGGCAGCACCAGTGGCAGTTTGACGCTCTGGGCGTGGAATTCGAACGAAGAGAAGAGGCGGTAGCTGAGAAAATAGTAGATGCCCATTACGATCTGTGCGCCCAGCAGCAGGATCATCTCCACCACGCCGAGCCGGAATTGCAGCATACGGCGCTTGAACAGGAAGATCGTCGTCAGCGGCAGCACCAACGCCAATGCCAGCAGGATGCCCATGTAGAGGGTCGATTGCACGGTTTCGCCGTCCGCCGTCCGCAGTCCGAAGGCGTAAAGGCGGAACTCTTCGCCGCCGCTGGCGAACGAGGCCAGGGGCAGGAACGCGGCGCAGGCTACCAGTCCTGCGGCCAGAAGCAGATAGAGTGTCTGAATACGTTGTATCATAATCGTCTGTTTGTCAGATATTCTTGTCGATCAGGTATTTGTTGCGGTCGGAGGCGTTGCGGTCGATCAACTCGCCCAGGAAACCGGCCAGGAAAAACTGCACGCCGAGGATGACCAGAAGCATCGAAAGATAGAAGAGCGGCTGCTCGGTGACGGCCCGCAGCGGCAGGCCGTGCGCCTGCTTGTAGAGCTTGGCGGCGATGATCCAGATCGTCGAGCAGCCGCCCAGCAGGAACATGAGCGTTCCCAACCCGCCGAAAAAGTACATCGGCGACCGGCCGAAATGCGAAAGGAACGAGACCGTAATCAGGTCCAGGTAACCCTTGACCATGCGTTCCATGCCGAACTTCGAGGAGCCGTATTTGCGCGCCCTGTGGCAGACTACCTTCTCGCCGATGCGGCGGAATCCGGCCTCCTTGGCCAGGATCGGGATGTAGCGGTGCATCTCGCCGTAGACTTCGATCGACTTGACCACCTTGCGGCGGTAGGCTTTCAGTCCGCAGTTGAAGTCGTGGAGTTTGATGCCCGATACGGTGCGCGCCGTCCAGTTGAAGAATTTGCTGGGCCAGCGTTTGCCGATCGGGTCGTGACGTTTGAGTTTCCATCCCGAAACCATGTCGTAGCCCTCTTCGAGGATCATGCGGCGCATGTCGGGAATTTCGTCGGGCGAGTCCTGCAAGTCGGCGTCCATCGTGAAGACCACGTCGCCTTCGGCGGCAGCGGTGTGCGTAATTTGTTTGGTCGTGGCATACTTGTCGGTGACGGCGAACACCTCACCACGGCTGATGAAGGCGATGTCCTTGCCGTCATCCGAGATGGAAATGCTGCTTGGACCAGCGGGGCGGATGGTGGAAATGGGGTTGTCTTCGCTGCTGCGCACGATGTTGACAGCCACTTTGCGCGGGTCCTTTCCCGGCGCCTTGGTATAGATTTCGCCGTGGTAGCCGAAGCAGAGCGTGCCGTCGTTGGCCTGAGTCAGGAAGCGAACGGGATGTTTTTTGAAGTGCGTGAGCGGCCGTGCGTTTTCCGTGTCGTCGATGGCGGCTTCATATACGTTGAATGAGCCTCCGTTGCGTTCGCTGAGGAAAACGATTTTCCCGTCGGGAGTGAAGTGCGGGTCGCGGTCTTCGCCCGGATTGGTCGTGATTTGGCGGTGGCGCTTGGCTGCGGCGTCATAGAGGAAAATGTCACGGGCTACGGATGAGGTGTGATGTTTGCGCCAGATGTTTTCACTGCCCGTGCGGTTGTAGTAGAGGTAGGACGCGCCGTCCTTGTCGAAGTCGAGACTGCTGACGGGGGTGGCGGCAATCTGTTCGGGGCGCCCGCCGTTCACGTCGATGGCATAAAGTTCGGTCAGCCAGCCTGCCGGGAAGAGAATGCTGCTGGCAGGGTCCTGCAGGGCAGCCGAGAAGTAGATGCGGCTGTCGTCCTTCGAAAAGGCGAGCGGCGTTTCGCTGGCCGAGTTGAACGTAACCCTGCGTGCGGCTCCGCCTTCGGCCGGCATGGTGTAGATGTCGGTGCTGCCTTCACGGTCGCTGGTGAAGGCGATGGTTTTTCCGTCGTTCGACCATACTGGAGCCGATTCATAGGCATCGGTGGTAGTCAGTTGGCGGGCGGTTCCGCCTTCACTGTTTACGACGTAGATGTCTCCTTTGTAGGCAAAGGCAATCTGTCGTCCGTCGGGCGAGATGGCATTGTAGCGCATCCACAGCGGGGTGTCGGCCAACGCATGGAGGCTGGCGCCCAGCAGCAGGCCGGTCATCAGTAATTTTTGCATAGATTCAGTTTGTTTTATGTTTATAGTAAAGTGTTTTCATCGCATATCCCTGGTCGGATTCGGGGAGGTAAGCCGCATAGTGCTGCGGTGTGTCTGCAAAAATACGCAAATATTTTGTGATGACACCGCGCCGCTTGTGCAATCCTGTTTCCGGCCGGCGGCGAATGTGCCCATAGAGCGGGAGCGGGGCCGGTTATTGTCTGTTTTTAAAAGTGAGGCAGCAGCCCGAACCTGCGTTCGGACTGCTGCGTATGGCGAAGGAGCAGAGGTGCATCCCGTTGTGCGCCCGCTGTGCCGTGAAGGCAGTGTCTTGCTTACGACTCAAGGAAATAGTTGACCGAAGTGACTACGCGCACCTTCTTGATGTAGGGCGTGTACTGGTCGCGGTCCTCAATGCTGAAAAGACCTTGTGTGGCCGACTGTATCTTGCCGAGTTCGCTTTGAGAGTCTTTGGCGAATTTTTCAGCGGCTTCGCGGGCATTGCGGGTGGCTTCCTCAATCATTTCAGGCTTGATTTCGTTGAGGCTGGTGAAGTTGTATTGCACCCGGCTTTGCCATTCGCCGGCCACGATGGCGATGCCGTCTTTGAGCAGTTCGCTCATTTTGGGGATGACGCCCGTTACGAGATCCACCTGCTTGGAAGCGACGGTGAGCGATGCGGTAACGGTATATCGGTCGCCCTGCACCTGCGATGTGTTGTAGCGTTCGGCACTCCGGTCGACGACTTCGGGGGCGGCGACACTGATTTCTTCAGCCTTGATACCGTTTTTCGCCAGAAAATCCTTGATGCGCTGCGTTTTCTGGTTGATGTCGGCATAGAGCGCCGAGAGGTTGTTGCCCGTGGTGCGGAACAGAATCGGCCAGATGACGTGGTCGGCCTTCACTTCACGTTCGGCAAGACCGCGTACCGATACGACGCGGCTGCGTTGTGCCATGCTGTCGAGACCCCAATACACGCACAGTCCCATCAGAAAGAGTCCGAGGGCGATAACGACGGATTCAAGTTTGAAATTTTTCATAGATACGGAATTTTAGGTGCGAGCTCTGTTTGTTTTTTATAGTACTGGCCGCCTGGGCAGCAGAACTCATTAACTGCCGGCAGCGGTGCGATTTGCGGGTAAAGGTAGGAAAAAAAGGAGGAGGAACTTCACTTTTCGTAATATTTAACTTTCAGCCACTTGTGTGGAGAGGAACGGGAGGGAAAAGAAAAAAGCATTTGCGCCGGAAGGCTTGTCCGGCGCGTGGAGGTGCGGGGCGTTTGGG